>OJGU01000193.1_pt1 | contig 40940 bp, 31 predicted proteins | sample 1594741 | NCBI WGS metagenome assembly OJGU01 (sample SAMN05416841, study PRJEB24817) | seawater metagenome | isolation source: Sea water | place: Canada:Atlantic | collected 2013-07 | reverse complement strand
AGCGTCAGATGTGTATAAGAGACAGGCCAAAGAATACGCTCAACACAATCCCCATGGCCGCGTCATCTTTAATCCGAGTCACACTTCGAATCACCAAAACGGTGACAAAGCCCAACACCCCAGTCAGACCGGCCCCCAGTAAGAGCCCCCCTAAAGCTTTACCGCTTCCACCCACGGCAGTCATCACCATGAAGGCCAAACAGATACCTGGAAGGGTCGCATGCGATAGGGTATCTCCCATAAGAGATCGTTTTCGTAGCAGCAAGAACCCCCCAATCAGCCCGCATGCTGTCCCCAAGAGAGAGGCACTGACGACCACTAGCCTCGTGTTGTAGTCTTTAAGCAAGACAACCCTCAAGATGTCGTCCTGCGTAGGCCACTCAATGCTTCGGTCCGTAATCGACCCCTGGCCTTGCGCAGATCGAGAATGATCATGAAAGGCGGCAGCATCGAGCGTGAGGCCCGAGGCGAGAACGAGCCACACCAAACAAAGAGAACGACGCATCCAAACGTTCATTCTCCCGCATACTGCACCGCCTCTGCGGCAGCAGAGAGCACAGTCAGTTTACCACCGTAGGTCTTTCTCAAATTCTCCTGATGAAACACATCCTTCGTCGGACCTGCATCCACCACCCGCATGTTCATTAAGACCACCCAGTCAAAATACTCGGCTACCGTGGCCAAGTCATGATGCACAACAAAGCAGGTCTTGCCTCGGCCCTTAAGTTCGTGAAGTAATTCAACAATCGCTTTCTCCGTTGCGGCATCCACGGCTGCGAAGGGCTCATCCATGAAATAAAGCTTTGCGTTTTGCGCCAAGGCTCGAGCCAGGAAAGTCCGCTGCTGTTGCCCCCCAGAGAGTTGACTGATTTGCCTCTCAGCGTAGTCAGCCAATCCGACCCGCTCCAAGGCATGCATCGCTTCTGCCCGACAGCGTTTGTTCACCGGGCGAAACCAGCCCAAACGCTGATACCCTCCCATGGCGACAACGTCGAGGGCGCTCACAGGGAAATCCCAATCGACACTTTCACGCTGAGGCACATAGCCGACGAGATGTCTCTGTTTGCGATAAGGCTTGCCGTAGATTTGAACCAAGCCCGAGGCTTGAGGAACCAGTCCCAAGCAGGCCTTGATCATGGTGCTCTTCCCTGCTCCGTTGGGTCCCACCAAGGCAACAAGTTTCCCTTCAGGAATCTCCAGATCAACATCCCATACAACTGGCTTGCGATGATAGGCGACGGTGAGATCATGGATCGATAGCGGCGACAACGGCGAATGCTCCGGAAGCTCACCTGCCCCCAATCCATCTGGACTGACCGGATGAGACGATTGGGTCGCTCGATCGAAATTAAAGAGTCGAATCATGATATCAGTGTAGTTTGACGCCGCTCAACTGACCACTCAGCCCGTTCTCTGGAGCCTGCCCCCCTAGGGCTCGAACGATCGTCGTGATGTTATGGTCGATCATTCCCACGTAAGTGCCCTCGTAGCTTCCCGCTGGTCCCATGGCATCGGAGAAAAGCGCGCCGCCAATCCTTAAATCATGTCCCCGAGCCTTTGCCCCCTCCACCAGTGCCCGAACATTCTTGTCGGCAACGGAAGTTTCCACAAACACCGCAGGAATCGAACGATCCACAATGAAAGAAACGAGCGCCTCAATATCCTTTACCCCCGCTTCGGATTCTGTGCTCAATCCTTGGATTCCTCTTACTTCTAACCCATAGGCTCGGCCAAGGTAGTTGAACGCATCATGCGCCGTCACGAGCACCCGTTGCTCAGCCGGAATGGAAGCCATGGCGGATCGGGCATATTCATCTAGACGTTTGAGTTCATCAACATACGCAAGCCCATTGTCGGAATAGAATGCTTGGTTTATCGGGTCGAACTCAGCAAGGGAGCCCGCTATCACCTCTGCTGCCCGAATCCACCCTCTAACGTCCATCCACACGTGGGGATCATAGTGTTCGGATTCGTCTGTCAACACGTAGTCCCCCTGGTCAAGAATCGCCTGAGTCACGGCAAAAACAGGTCGCCCCCCCCGCGCAGCTTGCACAAGCACATCAGACATTTTCCCCTCCAGCATCAGTCCATTGTAAAAAATGACATCCGCCTGATTGAGAGCCACCACGTCCCCCCGAGTCGGTTTATAAAGATGAGGATCAACCCCCTCCCCAATTAATCCGTCGACAGCAGCTTTCTCCTTGGCGACGTTTCGCACCACGTCAGCGATCATCCCGACGGTAGCCACCGCTTTGTATGGGTACGATCGAACCGAACTAGATTCTGCACTGCCACCGTTCGACGTGCTTTCCTGCGAACCACAGCCTAAGGCGAGGCATACGCATCCGACAGACAGCCAATTCTTCACTTTCATAAGCATTACAGAATCAAACATTCGCTGAGCTAAAACTTCCATGATATGCCAGAAAACACCGTAATGTCCTCCGCTTCTTTGTTCAATCCGACCAACGTTCCAGCATCCAATTGTATCATCTCTGACAGGGCATAAGTCATCCCTCCACTAAAAAACGAATCATAAGGTCTATCCCCAGCCACTCCTAGGTACTCAAGATACACACCCACCCGTTTCGTCACATCGAAGCCGACAACCAGCGTATGTGAGAACTCCCAATCCATATCGCCATCTGCTTCATCATAAACTCGATCCACTTGTCCCTGGAGTCCCACTCCCCATCGTTCCCCGGCTCTCCACGAAAAAGGCGCGATCAAGCCACCCTCCCAACGGCCATTGCTGATTGCTGTCTGAGTAGGAATCTTAACAACAGGCATGAGTCCAAATGCTGTCGTCCCTTCGTCGTTGCCCCAAAGGTTGTATTTGAGTCGAATCGTCAGGTCACTCGAATCCTCCGCTACGGTCTCAACCCCTCCAACGCTCACTGACTCTCTCACGTAGGGAGTGAACACCAGTTGAAGATCGACGTTGTCCGCAAGGCCGTACTTCAGATTGCTCTCTCCAATTCCCCAAGTCTCGGTTCTCGTTCCCGCTGAGTCGTCGCGACTAAAGCTAAAGAATGAGCTTTCCAACTGAAAATGTCCGCGATCAACCGTCACAGGACTCTCCGTAGCGTCCGGACGATCCGTCTCGAGTTCTCGTAACGGCCCTTCCGCCAGCGTCTCCCCACCAAACAGAGTAATAGCTCCGACGCTTAGAACAGCATGATTTATCAGTCTCATCTTACAATATTAGACACACCTAAGTTTTAACAATACCGGCAACCTACAATCCAACCTTGGTATGTCAATGAATATTTGATAAATGAATTTTCTTTATCCTTGAGTAACAAACTTAGACAAAGCAAAGTTCTCTGCATGCCACGTTCTATCAACAAAACGAGCATTTCTGCGGAAGATTACCTAGAGAGGATTCACGAACTCATTTCTGAAAAAGGGTATGCCCGCGCGGTCGATATCGCGAACGCCTTGGGTATCAGCCAACCTTCCGTCACTTCTATGGTGCAGAAACTTGCCAATGAGGGCTTACTCAACTACGAGAAATACCGCGGCCTGACACTCACTGATGAGGGCAGCAGGGTCGCCTTGGCCATTCACGCCCGTCACGAAATTCTGAAGCGGTTTCTCTCGCTCTTAAACGTTTCGCAACAGGCTCAAGAAAAAGACATCGAAGGACTCGAGCACCACATCAGTGATGAGACTGTCCAGGCGATTTCCAAACTCTCAGACCATCTCGAAAAACACGCCCAAGAACTCGACCTCTAAGCCACTCACGCAGAAACCCATCACAGATCCCCTTCTACGGCAAAAAAACCCTATGAGACACACGATGGCCGCTACCCGCATCAAACAAGTTCTCATTCTCGCGCTCACATCATTCCAGATGCTGGCGGCGGAGCCCCCTCTAGATCTGGGAAGCAAACGGGAGCTCTTCGTTGATCGTTTTCTCATCCAAGAGTCTCACGGTCTCAAACTCGAGCTAAAATCGCCAGTTGATGCAGGAGCAGTGATGAAATTTGATGCGCCTTGGGAAGGCCGTTTCAGCGCCTATGCAACGATGCTCCAGGACACCGATCGCATCCGACTCTACTACCGGGGAATCCCCGAAGCCGGAAACGATGGATCTGCCTCTGAAGTGACCTGCTACGCGGAGTCTCGAGATGGCATCCATTGGACCAAGCCAAAACTCGGCCTTTTCGCGCTGCACGGAACAAAGGAGAACAACATCATACTCGCCAACGCCGCCCCCGTGACGCACAACTTCTCTCCCTTCATCGATTCAAATCCAGCCGCCAAGCCAAAGGAACGCTATAAGGCGCTTGGAGGCATCGCCAAGAGCGGCCTCTTCGCCTATGGATCCAGAGACGGCATTCATTGGAAGCGACTCAATGACACCCCAGTCTTCAAACCCAAAGGATGGGTGCTCGATTCCCAGAACGTTGCCTTTTGGTCAGAGTTAGAAGACCGCTACGTGCTTCACTTTAGATCGTCCGTGAATGGAGTCCGAGCCATTGCCAAAACGACTTCTCAAGACTTTATCGAATGGACTGCTCCAGTTCAAATGAGCTACAGTGACACGAAAACGACTGAACCAAGTCACCACCTCTATACCAGTCAAACTCACCCCTATTTCCGCGCTCCCCATATTTACCTTGCGACGGCAGCCCGTTTTCTTCCCGGTCGCCAAGTCCTTTCCAACGAGCAGGCTCTAGCCATTGATGTTCACCCTAAATACTTCCAAGACACATCCGACTCTGTTCTCATGAGCACGAGAGGGACGACTCGTTATGATCGCACATTTCTCGGCGCGCTTATCAAGCCCGGAATAGGTGCCGCCAATTGGGTTTCCCGCTCCAACTATCCGGTTCTGAATATCATCCAAACCTCGCCCCAAGAAATGTCGCTCTACGTTAATCAGAACTACGGGCAACCAAGCGCTCAACTGAGACGATACACCTTTCGCCTCGACGGACTCGCATGCCTAAACGCTCCATACACGGGTGGAGAATGGACATCGAAACCACTGAACTTCCAAGGCTCGCAGCTCTCACTCAATTTCGCCACCTCCGCAGCAGGAGGGATTCACATCGAACTCCAGGATCAGACCGGCACTCCCCTCCCGGGCTTCACACTCGACGATTCGATTGAACTCATTGGGAACGATCTCAATCGCATCGCCACCTGGCAGTCGAATCCTCCCCTAGAGACGCTCCCTCAACCCATCAAGATCCGCATGCAGATGAAGGACGCCGAACTTTATTCGCTTCAGTTTCAATAAAGGCAATAGAGCAACCATGCCCTTCCCTACACGGCGTTGAAGCATGATTTTCTCGGATCCGCTACAGAATGACGCTCTTGCCGATCATCCTTATCGCTAGAGCTGAACTGAGCTTGTCAGGCGCGATCACCCGGTATAACAAAGTTAAAAAATTATGCGAAAAACGATCCAACGATTCATTGCGATCTCTCTTGTCGCCTTCGCCCCATCTAGCTCTAACGCTCACGTCGGAACTCATCCGTCGATCCACGACACGGTCGCCAGCATTGCCCAAAGATTTCACGAACAGTTCGACGAATCTCAGCTCAAGGCACTCACGCTTTATCAGATCGAACACCTCCTGACGGCCCGAGAAAAAGAGATTCTAGGCACCGAACACATCACGTTTAAAGTGAACGTGCCGGTTGAAATCATCGTTATCCGCGATCGCGCGTTAGCCTCCGAACCATTCTGGATTCGCGATCGAAAATTCAAATTAAGCGGAATCAACTACAAGGTTGGAACGGACGAATTCGACCTCTGGTCCAAAGAGTTTGAGACTGGGCCCATCGGGCTGGGCGTGAATTCGCTGAGCGGCGGCAACATTCACTACGTCGTTCTCATTCGGCCAAAGAACCCAAATGATCAGGTCCTTGTTACAGACCTCTATCCAGGACAGCTGAGAGTCGAGCCCATTACCAACGAGACACTCCCCTTTGTCGATAACACAGCAAAACTCGAGAATTTTCCAACGGAGCTCTCCGATTGCCTGATCTTACGCACTCAGTACGACAGCCGCGATGACGGCAAACTAGTAAACTTTTTTCAATGGACCCAATTCCCTGCGACCAACAAACCCGATCAAGTGGTCCTCACCTGGAGCGACAATCCCCAGACCACCCAAACGATTCAATGGCGAACGAGCGACGAAATAAGCCGTGGGAAGATCAGCTACCAGGAAAAAGCGCTGTTCAATCGATTCCAGCCCACACCTCTTACAACGGTTGCCGCCCAAACAGAGATCCTCGAGACCCCAAATATCGCCAACGATCCAAGCTGCGCTCGTCACACCGCCAAACTCACGGGACTCAAGCCTGAGACCACCTATGTTTACGCCGTCGGCGATGGGAGTAAGGAAGGATGGTCAGAACTCTCGGAATTTACGACAGCACCTGAGGCCATTCGCCCCTTCTCCTTTATCTACATGGGAGACGCCCAGAACGGACTGGATCGCTGGGGAACGCTCGTTCGGAACGCTTTCCGTGAACGCCCTGATGCTGCCTTCTACATCATGGCAGGAGATTTAGTAAATCGAGGCAATGATCGAGACGATTGGGACAGCTTCTTCTTCAACGCCCACACCATCTATCAGCAACGCCAATTGGTTCCAGCCATTGGCAACCACGAAGATCAAGGTGGTCATCCACGACTCTACTTGAGCAACTTCACCTTACCCGAAAACGGTCCTGGTAGTATTGAGGCGGAACGCGCCTATTCGTTCGAATACAGCAACGCTCTGTTCGTGATCCTCGATAGCAATCTCAAGCCTGCGGACCAAGCAGAATGGCTCGACAAGACCTTGGCTAGGTCCAATGCCACCTGGAAATTCGCCGTCTATCATCATCCCGCCTATTCCTCGGCCCCTGCTCGAGACAATACCGATATTCGAAAACACTGGTTACCCCTTTTTGATAAACACCACCTCGACATGGCCCTCCAAGGTCATGATCACGCCTATTTACGCACCTATCCGATGAAAGGAGGAAAGGCGGTGGAAAGTCCCAAAGATGGCACCGTCTATGTCGTCTCGGTTTCAGGAACGAAAATGTATGAACAGGACGGTCGAGATTACATGGAGTTTGGAATGACCAACACACCGACTTATCAAGTCCTTGATATTCAAATCAGTGGCGATCGTCTTGTCTATAGAGCTTACGACATCGATGGGGAAAAACGAGATGAAATCATCATCGAGAAAGTGGCCAATTAAGGCTTAGACAGCGCACCTTGCTGCATAGCAAGTGTTCCAAAGGCAATGGCAAAACCCCATCATTGTTTGATTGTTTCATTGCCTCGATAACGAGATGCGACATGATGAGAGTAATCAAGCAAAGCTCTCAATCATGAATACGTTTGCCCCGCTAGGCCCTTCGTTCATCACACCACGCCGCGGTCCGTGGCTTGCCACAATCTTCACCCTCTTCCTTATCGGAAGCCTTGAAGGGAGGGCTTCCGATTGGCCTAGCTACCGGGCCAATCTCAGCCGAAGCGCGCAGACCGAGTCGGATCTTCCCCCAGTCTTGAGTCCAGCCTGGATCTTTCACTCAACCCATCGCCCCATTCCTGCGTGGCCAATGCCGGGAGAGGAACGCCCCCGCATGCACTCCGACCGGGCCCTCCATGTGGTCACACACGGCGAGAGTGCCTTCTTTGGTTCGTCGGTGGATCACCAGATCCGTTCCATCCACACGAAAACTGGCGAACTCCAATGGCGGTTCTTCGCTGATGCTGCGATCCGTTTCGCCCCTCAAGTGAACGATGGACATCTCTATTTCGGATCTGACGACGGCTACATCTATTGCCTCAATGCCCACAGCGGGACGCTCCGCTGGCGCAGCCGCCCAGGACCAGCAGATGAACGAATCATCGGAACGGGCAATATGATCGCCACATGGCCCGTCCGTACCGGCCTTGCCGTCCATGAAGGAATTGTTTACGCAGCCGCGGGCATCTTTCCATATGAAGGCCTTTACATCACGGCCCTCGAGGCTTCTACCGGCACCGAAATCTGGAAAAACGATACTGCAGGAGATCTCGCCTGGGGACTCGAATACGGAGGCATGGCACCTCAAGGCTACCTACTCCTCTCAGGTGACACCCTCTACGTACCCTCGGGAAGGGGAATGCCTGCGGCTTTCAACCGGCACACGGGAAACTTCAAGAAATTCCTCTCTCAAGGCGCTAAGACCGGAGGAGCGTGGGCCCTAATCGATCAGGGCAAACTCATCGCTGGCGTCAGTAGCCAAGGCGATGCAGCCAAGATCGTCTTCGACGAATCCGGCAACAAACAGGGCGATCTCTTCGCCAGCTTCAATGGGATTGATGTCGTCCTGACTTCTCAAATAGCCTACACCCTCACCCTCCAAGGTGTCATCGCCATTGACCGCGCAGCAAACAAGAAAGAGCAGACCGACACTCCGAGAATCAACAAAGAGATTACGACGCTAAGCAAAAACATCGCCGCGGTTCGCTCAGCGATAAAGGAACTCTCTCTTGCGGACTCACAAGAGACTAGCTCTGCCCGTAGCGATCTCCGACAAGAACTCACCCACCTGACCGGAAAGATCGCCAGCTTGAATGATCAAAAGGACCAACTAAAGCGCGACTGTATCCTCTGGCAACACCCAGCCACGGGACTCCTGAGTATCGCTCGCGCTGGAGATGCTATCCTTTGCGGAGGCGACGGTGAAGTTCTTTGCCTCGACGCCAAGCTTGGGAATCTCCGTTGGAAGGAGAAAACAGACGACCAAGTGATTGGTCTCGCCGTCGGGGATTCCCGATTATTTGCCAGCACCGTTTCGGGAAGCATCTATTGTTTCGCTGCAACGAACCATCCTGTCACCCACCACCGCGCTCGAATCACCACGAAGCCCTTTGAAGCATCCTCAAACCAAACGCTTTTCGAGCAGGCAGCCAACACAATCCTGGGCCAAAGCAAGATCAAACAAGGGTTCTGCCTTGTGATTGATAGCGAAACCGGTCAACTCGCTTACGAACTCGCTCTCCGAAGCGAGCTTCAGTTCATTCTGCCAGTCGCCGATCCGGATCGCTTGAGAACGATTCGAGAGCGACTGCAAACAACCGGCTTGTATGGAAAACGGATTACCGCAGTCCCATGGAATTACTCCGAGCTACCAGACTACTTCGCAAACCTCGTCGTTTCAGAATCACTCGTTCTCCAGCCAGGAATCAAAGCCCCCGCCAGCGAGATCGCCCGGGTTATTCGGCCGGCCGGCGGTATCGCCCTCCTCGGTTCTCCAACAACGACCGGAGTGTCTACCTCGATTCGCCGCTGGGTCGCGAAGAGCGACCTTCCCACACCTGAGACCCCATCAGCCGGTGACAATTGGGTACAATTCACTCGGGGGAAATTGCCCGGTTCGGGGACCTGGAATGGCCTCTATGGAGATGCCGGAAACACCGGTTCGTCACCGGATGAACTCGTAAAGGGTCCACTCGGAGTGCTTTGGTTCGGCGAACCCGGTTCAGAGTACATGCTGGACCGGCATGCGCGATCCGTCAGTCCACTCGCGGTCAACGGACGCCTCTTCGTTCAGGGAATGGAGGTTGTGATGGGCTATGACGCCTACAACGGAACGTTCCTTTGGAAACGCGACATCAAGGGAGCCGTGCGCTCCCGGGCTGACGTCGACGGCAGCAATCTCTTTGCAACTGACCAGGCACTCTTCGTAGCCGCGGAAGACAGGACTCTTCAACTTGATCCCCAAACAGGAGCAACCATCCGCGAGTTTTCGGTTCCTTCACGAGCCGACAATGCGATCCGGCGCTGGGGATATATCAGCGTTCAAAACGGCATTCTCTTCGGTTCCGGAGCCGTACCGCTTCGTTTCGAGTACGGACACACCTGGAATGACATGATCTCTGATGGCCGATGGAAGCCAAAGTCGGAGATCCCAGAGTTCTACCACAAAATCAAAGCGAGGCGTAGCAGTATCGACGAATCGATCGTCGATTACTTTCCAAAGAAATTCCCCATTCCCAACAAGGCAGCCTATGCAGAGTTCAAACGGGACGGCTACCATTGGAAATTCAGCGGCAACTTTCCCGGATGGCTCCCGGACCACACACCCTCCCCCGTTTCTGATAAGATGATGATCAGCGATAGCGTCTTTGCTTACGATGTTCACTCAGGACAACTACTCTGGCATCGACAGGGGCATCATATCCCACAAATCTCACTGACCCTTGGTGACGATCAACTCTTCTTTGTGGACAGCGTCTTAACAGAAGCCGAGAAAGAGACCGCCGCCGAACAACGAAAACAAGAGATTGCTGACGGTATTTACCATCCTCACGACGAAGCGAATCTGGCATTCAAAGACCGCGACTTTCGACGCACTGTGGCTCTTGACGTTCGCACTGGCGAAACGAATTGGAGTAAGGTACTAGACCTCAGCGGTGCCGGCGGCAACAAACTGGGCGCTGCCTTTAAAGATGGAAGGCTCCTATTCTTTGGCCACTACAGCAACCACGATCAAACCCCCTTTGCCCAAGGAAAGCTAGGTTGGCGTCGAGTCTCGGTCCTCAACGCTAGTAATGGTGAAACATACTGGTCCAAACCGTTGAACTACCGTCGTCGGCCCTTAGTCGTCAATGACACGCTCTTTATCGAACCACGAGCTGCTAGTCTTACCACGGGTGAAATCAAGACACGGCAACACCCAATCACCGGAGAGACCGTTGAATGGGAGTTTCTCAGACCCGGTCACAGCTGTGGCGTCGTTACAGCAACTCCCAACAACCTCTTCTTCCGCTCTTTCTCCGCAGCAATCGTCAATCTCGAACAAGATTCAGGATTGCAACTCTTCGGAGGCACCCGTCCTGGTTGCTGGAACAGCATGATCCCAGCGAACGGATTACTGACGATGCAAGAGTCAAGCGCCGGCTGCACGTGCTCCTACGCCCTCCGCACGACCGTCGCGATGAAGACAAAGAGACAAAAAGGACCAGGTGAATGGTCGGTCTTCATTTCACAACCCCCCACGGTACCGGTCGCCCATCTCGCCCTCAATCTTGGCGCTCCCGGCGATCTTCGCGATCCAGACGGCACCATGTGGTTCGCCTATCCCCGTCCCGATACGAGCGATGGCCAAGGCCCCTTTAAGAACTACGGAGTAAAATTCGACCTAAAAGAAAACCAGGGAACGGCCGTCACCCGAAGAGATTACCGAGGCATCACGATCCAGGGGTCGAAGCAGCCCTGGCTATTTACCTCGGCTATCCAAGGTTTGAACGAACTACATATTCCCCTCCTTGATCACACCGAGAAAGGCACCTATCAGGTTCGCATTGGGTTCACTGCTCATAAGGGACAGACCAAGGGCCAACGGGTCTTCGATATTCTCTTACAGGACAAAACGGTGTTGTCCCAATTCGATGTCCTTGAGCATGCCAAAGGTCCCCGCGAGGCTGTTATTCGAGTGTTTTCCGGCATTGAGGTAGAGGATGAACTCCATCTCCGGTTCAAGACCGAGGATTCCAACAGTCAGCTCGCAACCTCTCCAATGATTCAATTCATCGAGATTTCGCGCGAAGACCGACTCGTCCAAAAAGCTGGATTTCTCAACCCAGTCAATTAGCCTCATCGCTCAACGACTCAAGACCTGGTCGAATCTGAAAGACTAAGCATCTTGTATGACTGACGAGAACTATCAATACCGCCGCATCAGTGCCAATTGGATCCTTCTCGGATTAGCCTCGATCATATTGGTCGCCTCGCTGGTTGTTTTGCTCAATCGAGAGACAGCGATACCGCAAGTGGCAAAATCAGATCTCGTCGTCTACTGCGCCGCTGGCATTCGAAAACCTGTTGAGGCAGCAGCAAAGCAATATGAAGAGGAATTCGGTATCGAAGTCCGACTTGACTATGGCTCCAGTGGCGAGCTTGAAAGCAAACTCGCCCTGGAATTTGAATCAGAGATCTCACGATGTGACCTCTACATTCCCGCCGACAAGTTCTTCAGCGCCCGTGCCCGAGACAAGGGCCTGACTAAGGAGTCGATCCCACTCGCGCAGCAACAGGTGGTTGTCGCCATCAAACCTGATGCGATAGGTAATTTCAGTAGCGTCGAGGAAATGCTCACGAAGGAGCTCTCATTTATTATCTGCAACGAGCAGGCCGGTGTGGGCAAGAAAACGAAAGTGCAACTAGAGTCCCATGAACTCTGGGATATGGTGAATCTCAAGAAGAAAGCGAGTTTCCCCAGGGTTCCCGAAGCAGCAAACGCTGTAAAGACTTCGGAAAACATCGATGCGGCAATGATCTGGGACGCCACTGCTCGCCAATTTGGACTGAAGATCATACCCTGCCCAGAGTTTAAGGATAGCACATCGACGATTTCCGCGGATGTCACCTCTACCACCAAGAAAGCGAGCACTGCCCTTCACTTCGCGCGCTATCTGGCTGCCCCAGAAAAAGGCAAACCCTTCTTCAAGAAATTCCATTTTGAAACCTTAGCAGGCGATTCATGGGCCGATGTTCCTGAGTTGGTGGTCTATTGTGGTGGCGTCAACCGAAACGCCATCGTAGCAACGCTTAAGGAGTTTGAATCTCGCGAGGGGTGCCTCATCAAAACTCACTACGCTGGCTGCGGAACAATCGTAGGCAACATTCAAGCGGGTAAGTTTCATCTCCCTGATGCCTTCATGACCTGCGACGTCAGCTATCTCACCATGGTCGAGTCTGAATTTCTACCTGCCAGCGATGTTTCAAGCACGCGAATTGTCATCATGGTGAGGAAGGACAATCCAAAGAATATCCACACTCTAAAAGATCTCGCCCAAGACGGAGTCACCATTGGGACGACCGACCCGAAAATGAGCACACTGGGTGCACTGACTTGGCGTCTATTCGATGAAACCGGAATAAAATCCCAAATCGAATCGAATCAGAATGTCATCGTCACCACCCCGACCGCTCACGAATTGATCCTCCAAATGGAAGGTCATACCAAACTAGATGCAGCACTCGTCTACGAAGCCAACTGCCAAAACCTCACTGATCGATTCGAATTAATCGATATAGACCAAGCAACAGCTAAGGCGGTTCAGAATGTCGCCGTTGGACGGGAAACCAAATATCCCTTGCTCACAGAACGACTCCTCTCAGCAATTCTCTCAGAAGAATCGCGTAGCCGCTTCGTCGATCAAGGATTTACGTGGGAAGCGCGGGACGACCGGTAATGAGGGAAACGGACCTTCCTGAAGACCAGCACAACGGGTCGCGCCCGGCTCACAACACAGGAGACAAAGAGGCGTCACCGCATCACCGCGTCGCCTCTGACACGTTTTTCCTTTCCAGCCTTTTCATTCTCGGTGGCGCCTACGTTTCGATCATCGTTCTGATGGTCTTTGCAGATATTGCCTATACCGATAAGGAATCGCTGCTGGCAGCCCTGCAAAGCGAAGAGATTCGTTTCTCGATCATGCTCAGTCTTATCAGCTGCTGTATTTCCACTGTGCTTTCAATCTGGGTAGCAGTACCCATCGGATATCTCATGTCTCGGTTCGATTTTCCAGGCAAGAACCTGGTAGACGCCATCCTTGACATCCCGATCGTGCTTCCTCCCTTAGTCATTGGCATCAGCCTCCTTATCCTTTTCAATTTTCCTCCCTTTTCGTGGATCAGTGACATGGTAGTCTTCGAAGTTCCCGCGGTGATCATTGCCCAATTCATGGTGGCGGCCGCATTCGCAGTTCGAACCATGAGGGTGACCTTTGATCAAATCCCTTCGCGTTTTGAAGATGTCGCCATGACTCTCGGATGTAGCCGAAGCCAGGCATTCTGGCAGGTCATTCTCCCCCAATCAAAACGGGGCTTACTCGCAGCGGGCACCATCGCTTGGGCTCGTTCCTTAGGAGAGTTTGGGCCCATTCTCGTTTTTGCCGGATCCACTCGGCTCCGCACGGAGGTCCTCCCGACTTCGGTCTATCTCGAGATGCAAGCGGGAAACTTAAAAGGCATGTTAGCGGTCTCGATCATCATGGTGGTCGCAGCGGCCATCGTACTGGTCATCGCGCGCCTCTTCGGGATGCAGCGCCTCAACGCATGATCGAAATCCAACAACTCAACCTCGTTCAGGGATCCTTTCATCTCAAGGACTTCGATCTAAAGATCGAACGAGGCGCCTATACCGTCCTCATGGGAAGAAGCGGCTGCGGAAAGACGAGCATTCTTGAAGCGGTCGCAGGGCTCAGGAAAATCCAATCTGGAACAATCCGTTTCGGATCTAGGAATGTGACTCATCTAAAGGCGGCGGAGCGCGGTGTGGGCTACGTTCCCCAAGACCGAGCCCTCTTTCCTACCCTGAAGGTTCGGGATCAACTCGCCTTCTCACTCGTCATTCGCCGGATGTCCTCTGCGGCAATCGGCCAGCGGGTGAATGAACTGGCAAAACTCTTGGGCATTGAGCATCTCCTCGACCGCATGCCAGCCGGGCTCAGTGGCGGCGAAGCCCAACGGGTCGCGCTCGGCCGGGCCATCGCGTTCAAACCGTCCGTCCTCTTACTCGACGAACCATTGAGCGCTCTGGACGAAGATCTCCATGCAGATATGTGTCAGCTATTGACGGCGGTGCACCAAAAATCTGACGTCTCGATCCTTCATATTACCCACAGCCACCAAGAGGCGCGACAACTCGGGGATTCCCATTTTCGTCTCGAGAATAGCAAGGCGATTCCCCTCCATCTAAACGATTGAGTTCTTAGACTCCGCCCTTCAACGAAGGCTGCCGATTCCAAACACCAAGGGCCTTCTCAAGGGCACTCCCGACGAGACACAGTTTTCCCTCCTCAAATAAGTCGCCCCAAAGCGTGATCCCAGTAGGCGTACCATCCGCGCGAAACCCGGCCCGCAGGGTCAAGGAGGGATGTCCGGTAAAATTAGTCGCTACGAGAAGACTCCCGGCGTAGCTCGGACTCAGCAACATATCAACGCCGTTCATCATTGCCGCGACCTTGGTCATGACACGACGGCGAAGTCGATCCGCCTGAACAAACTCGACAGCCGGCACCATCCAAGATTTGCGAAAAATATTGGGCCATGCACCTTCCCCTTGGCTCACTAGCGACGCATCCAAGCCTTCGAGTGTCAATTCTTCGAATGCCGCCGACGCCTCGACGTTTAGGATCGTATAGAGATGGCTCACGTCTTCCTCGAGCGGGGCAACCTCCACAAGTTCTACGCCGAGCTGTCGAACCCGTTCCAACACGCCTCTCTCTAGCTCCTTTTCAGCCCCCTCAAACCAGCGTGGTGAGTAACCCACCCTCATCCCCTGAAGATTCTCACGCCCCTCAAATTCAAATCCGTGGTCTACCGAGGAGGGATCCCCCTCATCCGCACCGTTAATTGCGGCAAGAACAAGCGCGGTGTCTTCAACCGTTCGGCAGATAGGACCCGTTTTGTCCAAGGACCAACACAATGCCATCGCACCACTCCTTGCCACGCGCCCAAAGGTCGGCCTAAGCCCTGTCGTACCACAACGCATACATGGTGATACGATCGAGCCCAGGGTTTCAGTCCCCAAGGAGAACCCCACCAAGCCTGCAGCCGTCGCAGACGCTGAACCCGCACTGGAACCACTGGAGCCTTGGCTTGGATTGAAGGGATTCCGCGTTACATCATCAAACCAGACATCGCCCATCGCCAGCGCTCCCAACGTCAGTTTAACCAGCAAGACCGCTCCTGCTGATTCGAGTTTGCGGACGGCAAACGCGTCACGATCCGCAACCCGGCTTCGATAGGGGCTTGCTCCCCAAGTGGTGGCATCTCCCTGGGTATCAAACAGATCTTTCGCGCCCCAGGGAATCCCATGAAGGGGGCCTCGATAGTGACCAGAAGCAATCTCTTGGTCCGCACGCCGGGCCTGTTTTAAGGCCTTCTCTGGCAAGAGCGTGACGACGCAATGAAGGAGGGGATCATATCGCCTCAGACGATCGAGATAAATCTGAGTCAATCGCTCGCTGCTGAGTCTCTGCTCCCGAATCCATGCTGATAAATGGCTCACCGGCGCAAAGGCGATCGTCTCATCATGATCAGGCATCTCGGGAATTCCTGACGCACGGAGATGGACTCGATTCTCTTGATGCCGAAACGCTTGCCCCGGGAGTCGTGGATCAAAGCAATTTGCAGGGGCCTCATCATTGCCCAGGTAGCCTCGCCGCCGTCGAGCCATGAATCGTTCCCGCTGACGAATGACTCCCTCAAGTGCCTGTGCCCGGTCTTCTGGGCGCAACGATAGGCCAAAGACATTTTCTGCCGCTCTCAGCGAACCCAAGGTCAGATCCCCTAGCTCGGAACCATGGCTTGAATCACTTCCTTCGAGGCCGGCGCCTTGCACATCGCCCGTTAGAGCGGTCATCGCTAGCAAGCTCCCCCACGCCCCCATGAACTGACGTCGACTTAGTTCAGCCTGTGCTTTCGAACTCATTCGGCAATCCTAGGCCCGAGTATCCCCGCGTCAACGTTGTTGGATGACACGATCATTGTCACATCAAAGAATAGGACCACGGAACGTGTTCGCCATTTTACAAAACTGCCGGGATCAGCCCATAATCCCGATCCTTCACTATGTTCTATCTAATTCTAAAACTCCTGATCGCTCCAACTGGATTGATTGCCCTTTCGCTCCTCACGAGTCTTGCCCTCTACCGGCAGCCCAAATTCTCTCTGGCTGCGCTGATTGTCGCCGTGATGATCTTGCTGCTAGCCGGCAATCTTTGGGTAGCGGGGAAACTGGTCCAATCGCTGGAGTGGCAACACCTTCCGCCTGAGGAACTCCCGACAGCCGATGCGATCGTCGTTCTCAGCGGCAAATTCCATCCCAAAGAATACCCCCGAAAGACGGTCGAAATCGGAGCAAATGGAGATCGTCTACTCTACGGTGGCTGGCTCTATAAGCAGGGTATGGCTCCTAGAATTATCGTGACAGGTGCCGGACGGCCCATCGGAAAAAATCAATCAACCCGCGTCTCCGAAGATATGGCCACCCTCCTTCAAATGGTCGGCATTCCTGAGGGAGTCATCGAAATCGAAAACCAGGCGCTCAATACTTACGAGCACACGGTCTACTGCGATCAAATATTCAAGTCTCACGGGATTCAGTCGATCTTACTGGTCACCTCGGCAATGCACATGCCACGTGCGATGGGTGTCTTTTCACACCTCGATATCACGATCACCGCAGCACCGACCGATTTTTACTATACCGAAAATCCTTCACCACTTCCTTGGCAAAAGAAACTCTGGCAAATCATCCCGAACTGGAAAGCCCTTGCAGCAACCAGTGATGCACTCCACGAGTATCTAGGAATCGCCTACTACCGATTCAAAGGTTGGATCTGAGCCAGAGCAGATCCCCACAGGCATAAGAATCCCTGTCTACTCCGATACTGAGGCCAGAACTGTTCACTTATCGTTCCCACGCGGCAGAAAAAGCGCCCAGCATTCGAAAGATAGCAGGGCAAACAAAAAGGGACCTGATGACTCAGGCCCCTTCGAAAATTACTGACTACTCAAACCCTATTGAAGGCCTTCTAGCGTCGTCTTGATCGCATCGAAATTCGGCAAATCTTTTGGCGTGGCTGTCTGCTCTGAATATTTGACTACCCCTTCTTTGTCGATGACAAATGCGGCGCGAGCGCTCACAGCACCAAAGCCCATGAGGTCATCTAGCAACACACCATAATCTTGGGCTGTTTTCTTGTTCAGGTCACTTGCAAGAGTAATACCGATATTCTCCTTTTGAGCCCATGCTTCTTGAGCAAACGGGCTATCGATACTGATACCAATCACGTCTGCGTTCAGATCCTCATACTGCTTCAAGCCTGCAGTCACGTCGCAGAGTTCTGACGTGCAGACACCAGTAAACGCTAGGGGAAAGAAAAGGAGAACGGTGTTCTTTTTTCCAACATTCGCGCTCAGTGAAACGTCACTAACGTCATCACCGCGTTTTGATTTTAGAGAGAATTCAGGAGCTCGGGTACCAACTGCGATAGCCATGGTTGCTTTTTAGGTTTTACGTATTCTGGTTTAGAACGTGTCCGGGTTTATAGACAGAGCAGATCTTTCGTGTCAATTTGCGAATTCAAGCGTGTCTCTAGCATTGCCCGCTAGATCTCTGAGGATGCGGAATAATTGACGCTCAGATTTCGTGCCTCTAGGCTAAGGCCATGCCAATTACCGTTAATGGTGAACCCGTCGATCCGGAACTGGTCAATCAAGAGTTCTCCCAAATCAAATCCTGGCACGAGCAGAAAAGTCAGGTCAGTTGCTGCGAGCGTGATGATGAATTTCTCGCGCAGGCAAAGGAAAACGTGATCGGACGAGTGCTCCTCAATCAGCACGCCCAGAAGGCTGTGCCCGATCTCACGGAGGGGGAAATCGATCAAGCCGTAGAACAGCTCAAGAAGGACTACGGAGGAGAGACACAATTCTTCGCCCAAGCAGGGGTGACAGCTGATGACATGGGGATGGTCCGTCAACAGATCTCCGTCAATGGTAAGGTGGACAAGCTCGTGAAACAGATTTGCCATCGAGATGAGGAAGTCTCAGACGAGGCCTTGCTCGCATTCTACCGCGAGCATATCGAGCTTTACACCACTGAAGGACGGGTCAATGCGCTTCACATCTACAAATCCCTTCGACAAACAGAAGACAAAGAAGCCCTGTTCAAAGAATGCTGCCAGCGCCGAGAAGCATTGATGGCTGGGGCAGATTTCAGCGAAGTCGCCAAAGAGTTTTCGGACAAGCCCGAGGATGAGATCGATCTCGGATGGTTCAAGCGAGGCGAGCTGATGGATGAGTTCGAGTTCGTTACCTTCTCTATGAGCGTCGGAGAAATAAGCCCCGTCTTCTCGTCCTACCACGGATTCCATATTGCCAAAGTCACTGATAGAGAACCCGCCCATGCAGAGCCATTCGAATCGGTGAAGGATAAGGTTCTCGAAGACTATCGGATGGAACATCAGAATCATGATCTCAAGGCGTTTATCGAGAACTTGAGAAAGAGTGCTGAGGTTGAAGAAACATCTGAGGATGAAGAAACCCCCGAAAACTCTCCCGAATAAGCAGCGACGATACGAAATGACTATGCAAACACTATCCCCTATTCTCGATTCATTTCTTCAGTTAATCCATACCGATTCACTACCTCATCTCGGTCCTGAGGTTCGCCCCGAAGCAACGAATGCCCAGAAGATTGAGAAGTCCGTCAGCGATTTTTGCTCAAGCCATCAGCTCGGCCCGATGCAAACCCAACTCCTCAAGTCGGCCGCCCTACTCTGGCACGATGACCTTGAAGGCTCACACACGATTTCGCAGGACATCAAGAGCTCCGACGGCAGTTTTCTCCACGGCATCATGCACCGGCGGGAACCCGATAGTAGCAACGCCAAGTATTGGTTCCGACTTGTGGGAGACCACACTGCATTTCCAAGTATCGCAGCAGCTGTCGACTCCTATGCCCAGGACAACGGCATCGAGAACCTCAGCTCCAACTTAGTGAATTCAGGAGATTGGGACCCATTTGCCTTTGTGGATGCCTGCAGTCGGGCTTTAAGAGGCGACCGAAAGGCCGAGTCCTATGCGACACTCCAACAGATTCAAGCAATCGAATTCCGAGAACTCGTCAGCGAAATCCTTCGCTAAATCGAGCCCTCGAGCATCGTCAAAATCACTCGGACGCACCCGCGGCAACGAGAGCATCGACCAATCCATCAATCGTGTGTTCAGCCGCCTCAATGGTTGGTTCCATCCCCAGAGATTTCAGGCCCTTGCTTGTTTCTGGTCCGATGGAGGCAAATTTCATTTCAGGAAACGTCTTCGCGAGCGCTGGAAGGTCAAATCTGGCGTGAAAATGTTCCACCGTTGAACTGCTCGTAAACGTGATCCAATCAGCACCTTCTTCTTTAAAGCGCGCGGCTGCTCCGTTGGCATCCTGATCCTCGATAATGGTTTCGTATACAGGCACATCATCGACAATCGCACCAAGTTCCAGCAATTCCTTCGGCAGCTCAGGGTTCGCCTGTTCCGCGCGAGCGAGAAGCATCTTTAAATTATCAACATTTTCGTAAGCATGAATCGCCGAAGCAACCTCACTCGCTAGATATTTCTGAGGCATGACATCCACCTTCAGATGGAGATCGGCCAGTTTCGCCGCCGTCGCTGGCCCAACCGCAGCAATCCGAAGGTTCCCTAAATTCCTCACGTCAACGAAGGCACGGAAGAAATAGTCGAAGAACGCCGTCACACCATTAGGACTGGTGAAGACAATCCAGTCATACTCACCAAGAGCTGCCATCGCTTCAACAAGCACGTCTCGTCTCTTAGGAGGACCGATCTTGATGGTTGGAATTTCCAACACATCAGCACCGTTCTCGATCAAACGATGGCTCAGTTGGCTGGCTTGTGCTCGGGTCCGCGTGACGACAATCCGTTTTCCGAAGAGAGCCCGCTCCTCGAACCAATTCAGCCGATCACGCAAGTCAACGACATCGCCAACGACCGTGACCGCCGGTGCCTTGAACCCCTGATCCGCAACCTTCGCAGCAATATCAGCCACGGTCCCGACCAAGGTTTCCTGTCGTCCCGTTGTCCCCCAGCGCACCATGCCAACCGGAGTGGTTCCCTCAACGCCGTATTTCATCAGATTCTCCATGATGCGACCGATTCGCTCGACCCCCATCAGAATGACTTTCGTCCCAGAAATCTTAGCCAAGGCCTCCCAATCAATACTTGAGCTCTCCTTGTTCGGGTCTTCATGCCCTGTGACAACCGTAAATCCGGAGCAAACATCACGGTGAGTAATCGGGATTCCCGCATAGTTGGTGGCAGCAATAATAGAAGTGACACCAGGAATCACCTCAAAGGGGATTCCAGCCTCACGAAGTTCTTCAGCCTCCTCTCCTCCTCGCCCAAATACGTACGGATCGCCTCCCTTCAAACGAACGACGGTTTTCCCTTCCTTGGCCTTATCAACCAACAACTGATTGAGATCGGATTGAGGAATCGCATGCGCCTTCGCTCGCTTCCCTCCATAGAGGAATTCCGCTTCTCGAGGGGCTAGTCGCAGTAGATCTGGGTTAACAAGGGCATCATAAACGACGACATCCGCTCGAGCGAGAAGCTCGCCACCGCGCATCGTTAACAACCCCGAGTCACCGGGACCCGCTCCTACCAAATAGACAAAACCAGTATCGTCGGCCATCAGCCGGACTCTAGAGACCAATCAAGAGGGAATCAATCGGAAGTACCATCGAATCCAACATTCTCATTCCTGGCAGTGGCAATGGCGTCAATAATCACGTCAACGAATGTATGGTTTATCCCGGCAAAAACCTCGCCCCCAATCCTCCAGAAGCCCGCTAAAGTCGAATATTCAGCAATTCAACCAAGAAGGTCAGCACCGCCACAACCACTAGCACCACAAGGCAAATCCGAACGCCTCTAAGCTCCTTAATGAGAGCTAACTCGTTATCTTCATTCATCGGATACTAGCCCTACCAAGCCCCTGCGATCCACACAAGTTTCCAAGGCAAAAAGGCGCTTAGAAACATGCCCGAGGCCCTAAATAAATGCCTCATAGCCAGCCCCATGGACTCCAGATTCGATCTTGCAGTTGCCCTGTCTTCTCAGTAGTTTCTTATTTGACTAGGAGACGTATCCGGACTAGGTCCAGCCTAGGAATCGTAATACACAGAAAGTCATAGCAAGAATGAAGACGCTAGAACAAAACAGAGAACTCGAAACGAACATCCCAGTCGAAATCACCGATCCGTCCGTGGATTCACTTGGCACCCTATTCAAACAGGTCCGTGAAGACGCATCCCACGGAGCGGAGGCGTATTTGAAGGAAACGATCGTTTCCAAGGGTGGCGAATAGCCGGTCTCAATGAGCCAGCAACGGCGCATCGGTCAAGAAACCGAGTATGCCGTGCGCCGGCCAGGTGCGTCGAATTATCACGCTTCCTCCACCAAGAAACCGAGTAATCACTCCCTTTTCCTCCTCATTCGCGGATTCATAAGCGACAACTGTCGTTGCCTTCCGGGCTATCGCGACTACTACCAATCACAATTCTTCGCCGAGAACGGCAGTGCCTTTGCGTACGAAGCCCTTCCTACCGCAGAAAAAGACGGCCTGATCGAGGGGGCCACGGCAGAATGCTCGACCCCCCACGAGTTACTCTGCCAACAACGCGCCCAGGAAGCCTGGCTGAAAAAGGCGCTTGCGAGTCATCAGGTTCAAGCCGATCAAGCGTTTCAAGGATGCGGGCTGTTGAAGAACTGCCGAGATGCCGAAGGGCACATCTATGGATCTCAAGAAAATTACGAGGCTGAAATTGGCAGTCCATTCTGGCTCTTGCTCTATCGTGCCGTCATTTGCCTCGCCGTTCCAGTCACCTTCTTAGCAACGATCGCCATCATCGCCGTCGCTCTTTGCATCCTCTTTTCGATTGGCTTAATCGGGTTGTTTTCTGGAGGTGTCAGTTTCATTTTCTCACTCCTCGCCCGCATGCTTCCAGTAAAGCCACTCTCGCATATCAGTCAAACACTCTCCGGGCTTAACGAACGTGCCATCGCAAACGTCACGTCCATTGATGAGGAACAAGCATCGAAACTCGCGAACGCAACGCTTTTTCCGATTCTCTTCATCCTCCTTTCACCGATCGCTTGGCTAGTCAGCCAGATCACCTTTCGCAAGGTTCGCAGAGGGATCACCGGATTTCTGATCACGAGAAGTATCATCTCGGGGGCTGGATCACTGATTAGTGAGGGCAATTTCGTTCTCAGTGAGAAGGGATCAGCGCTTTCATCAATCAAGAGAAATTGGGCCACAATGGCATCTCGTTCGATTTTCGATTCTGGAAACCTCCTCAAAGGAGTCCATCTAGCAGCCCTAGATTGTTTCGTGATGCGGCGGCATAATTGGCTGTTTCTCCTCAATCGAAAGCAGCGCATCCAAATAGGCTGCTCCGATGCTAACCGTTGTGATGTCTCGGAATACCTAAAAATTGGCACCACTCAACTCGTCATTGAAATGGCAGAGTCCGGGCATCTCAAGAAGGCTCCCTACCCCCGTTCAACGATTGCAGCGGCCACAGCAATCAACCAAGACCCGAGCTTGAAAGCTCAAGTCAAAACCCGCGGTGGAAGGCTCGCAACGGCGATCACAATTCAACGCTGGTACCAAAAACAAGCGCAGATCTTTGTGGCGCTCGATCCCGTTTCCAGAGCCCACTTCCAGCCCCTCATCGATCGATGGAAGCAAGTAATCGACACCCTGGAATGGGATCCTGAACAACTCATCGGACAAGTCGATTGGATCACGAAAAAGAGCCTCCTCGAAGGATCCGGCGCGGGACAGTCCTTCACGATCAAGAAACGAATCGATCTCGGCTATCACGAACTTGGTTCGGGCTATTTTGAGCACTTCGCGAACGCAAACCTCGTCACCCGACTCGTCACCGATGAGGAAATCGAACAGGCACTCACGCAGGCACCATCCACCCGCTCAGCACAATTACGTTCTCGTTTCATCAGGTCGAATCACAGCGCTACAAAGCCCTGGATCATTGCATGGGACTACGCCACAACAGGACTCTTTCGAAACCAATCACGCCGAGTTTTCAATCGCACCTCCTAAAACAAGCAAACGTGCACAGTTCTTGCTATAACCTGACAGCTAAGAGACACTCACAAGCCACGATCCACCCAGAGAAAAGAAAGCCCAATAGACGTGGAAACGCTTACGACAGAGTCGAAATTCAGCCAACTGCTGTGCTGGTGCGAGGAAAACGCCGTCTCGGATCTCCACCTGCAGTCCAACGCGACGCCCCGGATTCGTCATGAGGGTCGCTTGAAGAAATTGGATCCTCAGCTATGCCCGGGCCTAGACGAGCCAGGGCTTTTCCAACTCCTCAAGGAAGGGTTTTCCACAACTATTTTTCAGGCCCTACAAACGCAAAACGAGCTCGATCTCAGCTTCTTGCACCGCCAAACACGCTATCGGGCCAATTTCAGCAAGCAACAAGGCACGCAATCCTGTTCCTTTCGACGTGTTCCGTCCCAAGAATACAACCTTGCCGATCTTCGCCTTCCCTCATCACTAGCCGATCTCGTCAAGGAAGCGCGGGGTCTCATCCTCGCGGCAGGGCCTACCGGCCAAGGAAAGAGCACCACGATGCGGGCCCTCATTCAGTCCATAAACGAAACGCAGGCGCTCCGAATTATCTCGATTGAAGATCCGATCGAATACGTCTTCACAGCCCTAGAAAGTCAGATCGAACAACGGGAGGTTGGAATCGACACGGAGGATTTTGCGAGCGGTATCCGCAATGCTATGCGGCAAGATCCTGACGTCATCTTTGTCGGTGAGATCCGCGATCGAGAAAGCATCCATGCAGCCATGCAAGCGTCTGAAACGGGCCACCTGGTGCTCACCACGCTTCATGCAGATTCGACCGCTCAGGCGATCGCTCGGATTTGTGAACTTTATCCCAGTGATGAACAATCGAATATCACTGGTCTTCTCGCTCGAAACTTGAAATCCGTCATCTGCCAACGCCTCATCCCTGACAAAGAAAGCCGATTGATCCCCTGTTTCGAGTCGATGCGCCAGGATCACGGAATCGAAGAAGCCCTCAGAAGTAAAAACTTAACGCTCCTTACCGGAATCATTGAAGCCGCGATCGATCAAGGCATGCATAGCTTTGATCAATACCTCCAAGAACTTCTCATTGCTGATATGATCACCGAGGAAACAGCCCGAAACTATGCGGTCAACAAGCACCGACTTGATCTCAATCTCCGAGGAATCGAAACCAACACCCCAATTCTATTCACTGGAACTACCTCAGAATCTCTCTAGTGAACGAACTATGAAAGCCATACCATGCTAATCATTCTTCGAATTCTCATCACAGGCACACTGATCTACGTTTTCGATCAGATGCGCACTCAAGGGCTTGGCACGAATATCTCAGGAGACCTCACACAAGCCTTCTACATGGGAATTGTCCTCGTTCTCGCCATCATGATGGCGGCGGTCTGGGCGCCTTACCTAGGGGAGCGAATCGCCGATCCGATCACGGGGGAATTCACCAGTGCATCCTACTCTGGATACTCAAGAAATCTACCCCGACTGATTCGTTGGTTCGAAGCCAGACGCTGGCGCCGACTCACCCTCATCTGTTGTATTTTCGAGGGTCTCGACAACCCCGACTTTCCAATGCCTTTTACCACGGGGCTACGCCACACAATAAAAGGGAGTTGGTGGGAAAAAGTATTTGCGCTTGAGGTCTTCCGTTTTGATAACGCCCAAAACTGCTTGGAAGCAGCCGACATTCTTAAGGAACGTCACAACTACATCGTAGAAGAACACACTCGGCCGAGCATTTCTGTCGCCCTTAAGAAACGAGACCGAGTTGCCGAGCCACCCCGCAAACCAAAAACGCTTCCCAAAGCTCCCCCGCCACCAAGACCAAAACGGAACCAAAGAATCCGACTCTTTCTTGACGACACGGTCAAGTCAAAGGCCAAGCCGCAGCAATCATCGAGCGCACCATTCGAGAAAAACCTTGAGTCACCCTCGCCTGTTCGCTAGGCATGTTCCAACGTCTATCAATCAATGAGTCTCTTTAAGACCACTAGAAAACTCCTCGGGCTCGGTTTTGGCATCATTCTCGCCATTGCCGCCTACCTTAGTTATCAAAATCGCGAGATCTTCAATCCGGCGGTCGACGCCTACTGGGCATTCTCGAACAAGACCGAATCACCACAACGGTATGAGGCGAGCGTCACCGGGGAGGTGATCAAGGTTCTTGATGGAAATTGGTTTCATTTAAAAATACCAGAGGGCTTTGTTTATGCAGTTCGGATCACCGGCATGGAGGCTCCAGGGATCGCGATCACCATGGATCCCAGTAATCCACCACTTGGCAATCTCTGCCGAACGAATCTTACCGAGCTACTCCTCAAGAAAGAAGTCGCTGTCAACGTACTGGAAATGAATGATCTGCGATACGGGCAAGGCTTCGTTTATCTCAACAACACCAACGTCGCGCAACTTGTCGTCGGGGAGGGTATGGCTCGCTTGAATCGTCAAGAGATCCTTGGACTCGATTTCGAAGAAAAGTATCGACTTGCCCAGGCGGAACGCTATGCCTTGGAACAGGGTCTAGGGGTCTACCAAGAAGGCTTGGAAATTGACTGGACGACAATCGCCGACCCTCCAGAGGCAACAACGGAATCTGAAGAGTAGCTCAACCCAGGCAACTCTGTTCAGGAAGCGGAAGGATCCGCCCAGGTCGACCGCAAATACTGCACGGAGCGAGGGAGCACCTTCTCGGCTTCTCCTGAGAGGGTTCGGCATTCTACCTCAATCCAATCGTCATAGCCAACGGCTTGAAGACCACGAAAGACGGCCGACAGATCCAATGACCCTACACCCGGTTCCACTCTCGTGTTCTCGGCAACATGAACATGTTTAATCTCGGAACCAGCATTGATAATCGCGGACTCAGAATCCAACTCTTCAAGCTGCATATGGAAGGTATCGATGGTCATTCCGATGGCGCTCCTGGCGACGGACCGACAGATCCTCGCTCCGTGTTCAATCGAATTCAAGTAATCAGATTCGAAGCGATTCACCGGCTCGATGAGCCCCAAAAGATCTCTCGCGCTTGCCTCATCCGCAAGAATCGTGAGCTCGCTTTCTAGCAACGCATCCAGTCGAGCCTCAAACGAAGGGAAACTGCCCTTGTCCGTTATTCTCACAGGGTTGTCTTGACTCAAGACGGGCGGCACATTCAAGCACTTGACGCCTAACTGAACACAGATATCCATCAAGCGCACAAGGGATTCTTGACAACGACGTCTTCCACTTGGCTCCGGATGGAGAAGCGACCCTTTAAAACCAAGTGACAGGCTCATCAACGGCAGGGGAAGGTCCTTCCACACCTCCAAAAGATCCTCGAGGTATTGATCTAAGAAACGCCCTGGCAAACCGATTCCATCAAAGCCGAAACGATGAGCGTTCGTAATCTGCTCTAGGACACTTTTGCCAGGTAACACTTCCAGACGGCAACTTAGTTTCATCTCTCGCTCAAATAGAATTCAGAAAACTCCCAAAGTATCCCAAGGCACTACGATGACAGCCTCACTCCGCTATTTCTTTGAGGTGATTTCACCGGACTTATTCACCGTTACCTCTAAGGCGTTAGGCGGGAGCGCCGAGATCGTTTCCTTACCACCCGGCCAACGAACTTCTATTCGTTCTGTTCCCGCTTGGAGTATCTGCACCGCACTATTCTGAGACCAATAGGAGCCGCCGCCTTGGACTTCACGGGCTCCTCCGAACGAACCGTTAACTCCAGCCCGTATCACAGCCCCAATCCCCGTCCGGTTGCCTTCCCCCGCATCAAGCCGCAGTCGAATCCCTTGCTTGGCTTGTTGATTGCGAAAAAGCCTCGTCTCCGCTCCATTTTGAGTGACAACCAAGTCGATTCGACCGTCGCGATCAAAGTCGCCAAATGCTGCCCCTCGCTGTTCTCCGTAAACGGTCACTCCACTGCGCCCTCCTACTAGAGGAACAAAGTGGCCATCTCCTTTGCCAAGTAAAAGTAGACCTCTCCCGGCGTCGAGCCGACTCGATTCCGGTGGAAGATAGAAGAAATTCTGACTCAGAAAGATATCCTCATTTCCATCCAAATCAATATCCCCCACTGCGGTAGCGAATCCCGGCGCTAACTGACTCACCCACGGCAAGGATACTCGCTCGAACGCCTTCCCCCGATTGAGAAAGACCGCATGGGAAAACGAAGCAACCTGATAGGGCGTGTAATCTGATAGCTGATCTCCTAGAATCGATCCCATGGTCGCTTTCGAAAATTTCGCATAACTACGAAATCGCTCTCGGGCTCCAGGCAAGGAAGCAGCATAGATCCCCAAGCCCCGGATCGGCAATTCCACATCGTCGCTACTGGCGGAATAAGCTTCAAAAAGCAACTGTGGCCCCCGAGCAATCGCCTTCCCAGAATACCAAGTAAGAGACTCAGCACCGAATGGCTCGTAGGCATGATTGTGTCCCCAATTGGAAGCGACAAGATCCATTCGTCCATCACCATCAAAATCGCCAGCAGCGACACCATTCCACCACCCCGTATGCTCGCTAAGCCCTCGCTCCACAGTAGATTCACGGAGCGATCCCGCCGTATTCTCAAATACCCGTAATGCTCCCCATTCACAAGCAAGCACCAACTCGGAATACCCATCTGAAGAAAGATCGGACCAGACGGCGCCACTGACTAATCCCAAGCCTTTGAACAAGGTTTGATTCAAAGAACTTGGCACCATCTTACCACCTTCGTTAACCCAAAGCTGTGAATCAGCAGCCACGGGGTACTGCCCAGGCACAACCCGTCCCCCAACGAAGAGATCGATATCACCATCGCCATCAAAATCACAGAGCGCCAGTGGACCAGCACTACTTTCGAATGCCGGAAGATTCGTGACGGACTTTCGTCCTTCACGAGCTACATCGCCATCAACAATACTCACCCCTGCTCCAGAGACACTCCCATCTTCGTAGTTTGACAGGCCCGATGCGATTTGCACCCCATTCGAATCCGTCTGCCAACTCACAATCCCTGTCTGGTCTCGGCTTTGAATCGGATTCAATCGCCCACTTGAAACCGCTTTAAAAGAACTCCCATCGACATTCATTAACACCCCCATCTGCCCCCCACGTCCACTTCCAATAAGTAAATCGTCGTAACCGTCCTCATTGATATCAGACCAAGCCACACCTGGCCCTAGCTCACTCAAGCCTCGCGAGAGCAGTCGCTGCCGAAAGAAATCATCAAAGGGCGTCTCCTTGTGGCTATGTTTGATAAGGTCCGTAGCATCCGCAAATAGCGTTTTCGATGGGCTCTTAGCAGTCGTTTCGCCACCATCGGAATCACGGACCCGTGCGGCCGATTCGAACACCTCATAGACGCGGTTCGCCTGCACCCCTTCGATCGTTGTGACCAAGCCACTTCGCCACGTCACTTCAAGCACGGCCCGCTCCTCCGCCCGCTCACAGGCAAACACTCGCATCGCATCATCACTTGACAAGTAACGACCGCCGGCAACCACTTCCTGACTTTGATCCCTTGGGGCTCCCTTAAATCGAATCTTTGCACCGATCCCTGCAGTATTGGGTCGTTTCCCTCTCAATCGAACGGCCACGCGGGATGCCGAGCCGTCGTTGCGAAAAACCCCAGCCAATCCGTTCAGATTATTCACCAACACATCCTGGTCGCCATCGCCATCGAGATCGGCCAAGGCCATACCGTGGGAAACCTCAGGTTCAGCAAAGCCCCACGCCTCGCTAAGATCTTCAAAAGTAAAATCACCTCGGTTGCGAAACGCTACATTCGGCGTCGCCAAGCGCTCGTACATACTACTTAGCAAAAGGATATCATTGCGGGAGAGCTTTGGATCCTGAACTTGTTGTTCAATTTGACGCCGCACATCAGCATTCAGAGCGTCTCGCTCATGTCCGTTGGTTACCAGCAGGTCCTCAAAACCATCCAAATCCAGATCGATAAAAGCCGGCGTCCAAGCCCATTCTGCCGCATGGGTTCCAGCCCAATAGGCAAGCTCAGCATAGGTTCCATCCCCTCGATTACGGTACATAGTGTTTCGGGAGAATTGTGGCCGTTGTCGTAAATCATCCCCGATCTCCCGCCCCATGGGCGGCTCTCCCATCTGTACCATGCGCCGTTCATGACTCCGGCTGAGCATATCCATCACGACAAAATCATCATGCCCATCACGATCAATATCGGCGAAATCAATCCCCATGGAAAAGCGACTCGTATTCCTCAAGGCTAAGGCCGGCAATAGTTGAAACCGTCCGGCCCCATCGTTGATCCATACCCTATCCGGAGCGCTAAAGTCATTGCACACGTAGAGGTCCGGAGCGAGGTCTCCATTCATATCACGAAACATGGCACTCAAGCCCCAATCAAAGGGTTGCTCTCGCCAAATCTCACCCTTCTCATCCAGAAAGGCACCACCGTTGAAGGGCACCTGCTTAAATCGCCCCGTTCCATCATTGAGAAAAAAGGCGTCCAATTCTCCATTCTCGATAATCTTGGACTGTCCCGTGAGTGAAAATCGCCCCACCAAATCAGGGTCAGTCGTCGGACGCCCATTGAAACTAACAACGACCGGTTTCCCCTTCACTCGATTCCCTCGAATCTTTGGCCGCGGTCGGTCGCGATAGGTCCATGTACGATAGTTCGCGAGATAGAGATCTAGATCCCCATCTCCGTCAACGTCTGACAGGGCGATCGACATGCCTCCCTTGCCAGCATTCGGAGCCCGCCTTCGGGTCTGCCAGATGAATTTCCCCTTACCGTCATTGGTAAATAGATGGGTCCCTTGCCCAATCGAATTCACCAACAAATCAAGATCCCTATCGCCATCAATGTCTGCGAAGGCACACCCCGACGAGGCAACAGATTCCGCCCCCACACCCGCTCGATCAGTAATATCCTCGAAACGCCACCCTCCAAGGTTTCGAAACAAACGATTCTTACTGTCCAATCCCGCAAAGAACAAATCTACCTTGCCGTCTCCATCGATATCGCCTGCTGTGACGCCCGAGCCATTTAGGTAAATCTGATTGGTCATATACCGGGACCGAGCAAGCACATTGGTAACGTAGAGTCCGGTGAGGGCAGGATCCATCATGGAAAGCCCCGGTTTGTTTCCCTCGGTGACCAGGAGAGGAGCAGATCGAAAGCCAGCGCCTTCAGTCCAATCAGCAGCACGCCCTGAGCAAACCCCGAGGGTCAACAAGGGAACAATGAGGAAAACACTTTTCAGCAAACGGCTCGAATGGGGCATTTTCTTCAGCATTGGCACTAGCGTTTACTCGCCCGTCGAGCCTTGGCGGTTCCCAAGGCTGCAGCGACTTCTGGAGAGTCAGGGGCCATTTTTTGAAGCACCTCGATCTCACGAAATGCCAGATCGAATTGTTCGGTCTCAATTAAGGCCCGCGTGTAGCCCAATCGGACTTCCAACACATGCGGCATGAGTTCCACAGCTCGCTTCAGATTTTCTCGCGCCGCCTCAAAATTGTGAAAGGTAAAATGAAGACGGGCCAACATATAGGGAAGATTCCAATCGTTAGGAAACTGATCCATCGCCTGCTGATACACACGAAACGCTTCTGACACATCATTGGTATTCAAGCCTCCATAGCGTTCTCTTAATCTTGCCTGCTTTTCCAGCTTTCGAGCTTCATGATCAATTTGATCCAGAAACGGTGCCTGAGCGGTCATATCCATAATGGACGATTCTAGAAGACCTTCATTCACTCGATTGTAGGCCAACGCAGCAGCACATTGCTCGAGAGACGGCGCCGGCAAAGGATCTAGTTCATCAAGTCCTAGCTCGGTCTTCAGCAAGTTCTGAATCTGTTCAAAGAACAACACAGCGAGTTCGTAGTCTCCAGAGAATCGAAAGTGAACGTGCTCATAGAAAGTCTCCAATCCTGCAAGCTGCCCCCCGCCACCCCAATCGCCCCCAAGCAATTGATCTGCCTCGACGAGCTTTAGATCTGTCCCCTCCCTTGAAAGCCCTTCTTCTTTGATAATCGCATTGAGAGAATGATCCGAACGAAACGGAAGCGCATCAAGATCACGAGCCCGCACATAAGCCGCCTTTGCTGCGGCCAGGTCCCCGAGACCTTCTAAGCACTTAGCCATCCGGAATGCGAGTTCTGCATAGGCTCCATCGATCTTACTAGCACTCCGAAAGGCATCCAAAGCGGCATCCAGCTCATCCGCCTTTTGCTGCTCAACCCCTCTACGAAAGTGAGCCTCCCAAGACGCTCTTTCATCACCCCCAAGTGTTGGATCATGAAGGGACCCCAACGGAGGACAGTCGCGAAGATTGACAGCCACAGTGGAGAGCAGCGTTTTGGCTCCGGCTGACTTGGCAGCATCGAGCACATCACCGAGATTGGATCTGAAATTGTCGTACACAGCCAAGCGCCCCGAGTCATCGGCCGCCAAGCGATGATTTCGAAAGAAGTCCATATCCTGATCGCCGCTGGGTTGTTTAGGGGCCAAGAAACCAGCCGCTGGCCCGAGTAACTGCCCGATCCTACTTGACCTCACCCATTGTATCGTATGCAACAGTGAACGATACTTAGTCAACCCGCGTGACTCTGGCCCAGGGGAATGGAGTCCAACCATTTCATTGTTCCCCATATAGACGATCAATAACTCAGGATCTAACGCAGAACAGTCGCGGGCAATCGCACGAATCAAATGAGAATTAATTCCCGGCATCGCAGCGTTAACGATCTCAAATTTCTGGTCAGGAAAGCTGAGCGTCAACATTCGCTCCAAGATCCGCACAAACCCATAGGCCGGCTCCGGCGTGCCCAAAGCCGCAGATTCCCCGAGCACGAAGACTCTGATGGTATCGGCAGCCTTTGATTGAGTAATTGAAAACGGATGGGGCTTTAGTCGACTATTGGGAGAGTAGAATTGCCAAGCGAATTTTGGATTCTCAACCCAGCGTTCCCCATCGTCGGACGCAATGAAGAAATCAGTCGCGTAGCCATAGTCCAGTTGGCGCAAGCCAAACTCGATACCAAGAACGACAACAACGGGCGCCAAGATCGCCAGAATCCCCCGGAGCAACCAGACGCGAAGCGGGCTTGAAGCGTTTCGCCGCTGTCCCACCTGCGGCTTGGAGGAAACACCACTGGAACGGCGAGTCCGTTTCCCTTTTGACTTCTGACTCATCCTCTCTCTCTTCCTGTGCCGTTTACGAGCTTCACCGACTGAATATGATCTATTGAGATGACTTCAATTGATTTCGAAGAACCATTAGAGACGGGCCTCTTGCTTCCCATGCACGCATCAGACCATCGGGAACCGAACTAGGCCCACGAATGTAGGAACCAAGTATGAGATCAAGATCTCCGTCTTGATCAATATCTCCCGCATCCATCTTGAGCCATCTCCCCGCCATACACTGCCGGAAGGTCGACGGCGAAAAAGCTAAGTCGCCTAAATTCTCCAGGTAAACAAAACTCTCCATCGGTGACTTCACATAATCGGGGAAAAACGAGGTCGCAGCGATGTCAATATCACCATCGTTATCAAAATCACGCCCTAAGGCTTGAAACGCACCATTCATCGGAAAGAAGTAAGACTCTTCAAAACGGTTCTCTCCCTGATTCAAGTAAACCCTCACTCCGTGATACCCCTTCATCGGAGAGGGGTATTCTCCATTATCACCATTCGTGGCGAGAATATCAATCAAACCATCTCCATTGAAATCAACCATATCGAAGGATGAATGCCCGAACAGTGGATGCCGTTGAAAAGCCACATCGCCAACAAAGTTGCCTTCCCCGTCATTCGTAAAAATAAAGAACATCTCCCAATTTTGAGCCACCAGCACGGCAATATCTGGATGCCCATCGTGGTTAAAATCTCCGACCTCAGGTCGTAGTGCTCCTGGTTGGGAGAAGATCGAATGTTCCACAAGCTTGCCTTCTCCAGCGTTCTCGTACCAGCTGAGCCCTCCGGCATGGTTCCCAAAACTCGCGATAACGAAATCTTGGCGTCCATCACCGTTGAAGTCGGCTAGAACTGTCTCTGTCGGGCGGGAAAGTTTTTCCAGCACGTTCCGCTCCTTGGAATAATAACCCTTCCCTTGGGCAAAGAGCATCAACTCCCCCTTCGGCAAATCAGACGGAAGGAAGGAGCCAATCGCCGTGATGAACGCATAGCCCCGCATCTGAGTGAATCCTGTAGGCGTATTGCCCACATTGATTGATGCGGTTTTCGTCAGATTTCCTGAAAGAAGCTCGATGACTTTTTGCTCATCGTGACCGACGATAATTCGCTGCAGATCGGGATCGTACTTTAGCAGAGTGACCGATGGATTCTCTCTTCGGTACGAGCGTCGATCCGGAACAAAGAGCTTCAACCCAGCTTGAATAGGCGGACGAGGCTCCTGCGGGATCGCAGTCTCAGGAGCCGTCGCAGAATAAAAACGCACAATCGCCTTGAACTCATCTTCGCCCATAACGGGCTCAGGAATCCGCCCCGTTGCTTTGATCAAATCCGCCTCGGGGTGAACATTCAAGTAGGCAGGCGCCATCCCCATACGAATCTTCATCCTTGGCAGCGTCTGGCTCAGCCACGTTTTTTTGTCCAGGAGACTCGGATCCGTATACTGATGACAAAGTGCACAATAGTACTCGGAAAGCGCCTTACCGCGGCTGATGACATCTAAATCGGTCTTGGGCGGGGTCGCCGGAATTCCGGTCCTAAGGGGCTGCGCGACTAGCACGCGACAATCGAAAACCGCCAAGACAACCGACACGAGCCAAATCCCGGTCAGACCAATACCAACTATACTCTCGCGACGTTTCATACCGATTGAGTCAACATATCCATCACCCCAACGAATCGTCCGCCAGGAGAGGCAGCCAACTTACTGAGCCCATGACAAGTTGGCAAGCCAGCCAGGGAGATAAATCCTGGCCCAAGCAAGAGTCTCCCATCTCCGACTCCCTCGCAGTGACGCCTTCCGCGGGAAGCAATGTTTCGAAGGTTTTTGAAACAACGGAAAGCCTATCGACGTATTAGCGTCTAACAGCTAGGCTCACACTTTCTCAATCGAGGGTACCTATGTCGGCACTGAACATTACCAATTTACAGAAGTCGTTCGGAGACATCAAAGCGGTGGACGGCGTCAGCTTTGACGTTCGAGAGGGTGAACTTTACGGTCTACTCGGTCCCAATGGGGCCGGCAAAACGACGACCATCTCCATGATGTCAGGCCTGATTCGCCCTGATTCCGGCAAGGTGGAAGTCCTTGGCCAGGATTTCTGGAGCGACCCGACCAGTGCACAGAAAGAAATGGGCGTGGTCCCCCAAGATATCGCCGTTTACCAGGAACTAAGCGCAACCGAGAACCTCATCTTCTGGGGCAAACTTGCCGGGCTATCGACGAGCGACGCCAAGCAGCGCTCTCAAGAACTCCTCCAAACCTTGGCCTTGAGCGATCGAGCCAAAGACCCGGTCAAATCGTTTTCTGGTGGCATGATGCGCCGCGTCAATATCGGTTGTGCCCTCATGCACAAACCAAAGCTATTGGTACTCGACGAGCCGACCGTCGGCATTGACCCTCAAGCAAGACTGAACATCCTCGATTTTATTGAAGGACTCAAGAAAGACGGGACATCGATCCTCTATACCACCCACTACCTTGAGGAGGCCGAAACCCTGTGTGATCGCATCGGAATTATCGATCATGGCAAGCTCCTTGCCGAAGGGACGCTCCAAGAATTGCAGGATCGACTCGGCGGAAATCAGATTTTCGTCCTCGAAGGCCGTTTCGAAGAGACCAATCCCCGAGAATGGGATCGTTTCGCCGATTCGTTCCAAATCATTCAACAGGCAGCCAACCAAATTACCGTTGCCAGCTTGAAAGACCGGCATCCCTCAGAATGTCTCCGAGATTTACTGACCATCCCTGTCACGCTCGAAAACGTGACCTTCAAGAAGCCCTCTCTCAACGACGTCTTCATTCAACTCACTGGCCGCGAATTAAGGGAATAAGATGATTCGCACCTTACTTATTAAAGACCTTCGGCGGGCTCGAAGGAATCCTTGGCCCTATCTGATCAATCTTGCCTTACCCCTGATTATCACAGCCGTGATTGGTTTCGCCTTTGGCGGTTCCAATTCAAGTAAAGGCCTTGGAAAAATCCAGATCGCGATCGTCGATGAAGACGACAATGTCTTGGGCGGCTTCTTAAAGAACGCCTTCAGCCAAGGCGAATCAAAGGATTTCCTCGCCCCTTCGCTGCAGGGAAAATCCGAGGCCCTCGAAAACATTCAGGACAACAAGCTAAGTGCCGTGCTCATCATCCCAGACGACTTCACTGAAGCCTTTATTGAAGCTCGCGAGATGCCACCACTTCAATTGATCAAGAACCCCGCACAGCGCTATCATCCTGCAATCGTTGAGGAATTCCTTGGTGTCATTGTTGAGGGCATGAACATTGTATCCCGAAATCTTGACAAAGAGATCCCCGAGATCATTGAGCTCGTGGAAACCGAAGAATTTCCTGACATGATCGGATTGGCTGCGATTATGGTCAATTTGGGTGTCAAATTTAAGAAGGCTGAGAATTATATCTTCCCTCCCTTGATCACCTTTTCCGAAACCAGCAAGGCCAAGGAAGTCGAAGCAACGGAGCCAAGCTTCAATATTTTTGCCCTCCTCCTCCCCATGCTTTCAAGTGTCTTTGTCCTCTACCTTGCAGACGGTGCAATTCGAGATCTCTACAAAGAGCTCAACGACAAGACACTCGCCCGCATGAAAACCGTCCAAAACCGAATCTTTCCGATCGTTCTATCAAAGGTCGTCCTTGCCGTTGTCAGCGGCTTGGTTGGCGGCATGATTTGGTTTGTAGGAGGTGGAATGGCCTTTCAGATTCAATGGAAAACCCCAATCCAACTCATCCTATTGGTCATCGCCTATAGCGTTTGCGCCGCCGGATTCATGGCTATTCTGGTTGGCCTCTTCAAAACGGAGAAACGCGCAGAAACCTTTAGCAGTATTGTGATTCTTTGCATCGCATTTCTGGGAGGAGGTTTCATTGATGTCAATTCGATGCCTGACTTCATCAAGAATCAGATTAGCCCTTGGATGCCCAACTACTGGTTTATTCAAAGCATCCGATCACTGCAATTCGATCGAGGCACCGCAATTTGGACTTATGAAGCAGTGAAAATGTTGGCCCTGGGTGGAATCTTCCTTGCCATTGGAGCCCGATGGATCAATCGAAATCTCGAGCAAGGAGGCAAAGCGTGAAGAACATCTTTGAGATCGCCATCAATGACGTCCGCCTCTTTCTGAAAGATAAGAGCGGCTACGTCTGGCTCTTTCTCGCACCACTTGGATTCATCTATTTCACAGGGATACCAAGCAACGGACCAGAACGCGCCCCAAGCAACCCACGCCCGAGCCTCGCCATCGAAAATCTCGATGAGGGTTTTATGGGCAAACTCTTGATGACAGAGATGGATACTCAAGGCATGCGGATTCTCGAAGGCGAATCAACAGAGAAGGCGGATCGACGCATCGTCATCCCGAGCGATTTCACTCAGAAAGTCCAAGATCAGGAACAGGTCAAACTCAGCTATGTTAAAATAGAAGGCTCCGGCGAGGAGTCAGCAATCATGATTCAAATGCGCCTCCTCCAGGCAACCCTTGGAATCAATGCCCACCTTGTCGAATGGGCAACACAAAACGAAGATCAAGCCCCCCTCGATGAGAAAAGCCTTCAAGCACTCCTCGACGACTCCGATCCGATTCAGCTCGAAGCTCGTTTCGCAGGAAAGAACCCGGTTCCTTCAGGGTTCCAGCAATCGCTCCCAGGGAACCTAATCATGTTCATGATGATGAATCTGCTTATCTTTGGCGGAACCAGCATTGCCGCCGAGCGAAAAAACGGAGTCCTCCGCCGCCTGGCCGCGCTCCCCATTCATCGCTGGCAAATCGTCACTGGAAAGATCGCCGGAAGATTTCTCCTCGGATGTATTCTGATTCTATTCTTTGTCGCCATCGGACGCATCCTCTTTGGTGTTAGCATCGCGAACGAGCCCCTCGCGGCAATCTCGGTCCTTGGAATCTTCGCGTGGCTCGCAGCATCTCTCGGCGTCCTCATCGGCTCCGTCACCTCCAACCCGGACAAGACGATTGGTCTCTGTGTCATGATTAGCATGCTCATGGGTGCTCTCGGAGGCTGCTGGTGGCCACTTGAAATCACGAGCGACACGATGCAATGGATTGGACATCTCTTTCCTTCGGCCTGGGCAATGGACGCCCTCCACAAATTGATTAGTTTCGGAGGGGGGCTCTCGGATGTTCAAACAGAAGTCCTCGTCCTGGGAGGCTTTGCGTTGGTCACAAACGGGCTTGCTGCCCGATTCCTACGTTTCTCAGAGTCCTGATCGACACTCAAACACCCGCTTAGGGGACATCAAACGGACGGCGACAAATAGGGCCCCAGTCACTCCCGAGTTTGACCCGACAAGTAATCACCGTCGGCGAGCGAACAGGAATCGCTCCCCCATATGCCAATGCGGATGGACTCATTTGCCCTCCTTGAAGCCTCGGATCGCTTCCATCGATCGTATACACGATCTCACCCTCGTTACCCTGGCGTTCAATCCTCACGCTTACCAGCGCCTCATCACTTCCAATCTCCCATTCAACCCCACCGATTTTTGATACCAGGCTCTTCGACCGAAGATACTTAAGAAGATCCAAACGTCTGGTCTCAAGCGATGATCGCAAAACTTCCAAGACGGCCTTCTCCTCTCCGTCCAGATGCGGGACGACTTGCTCCAACAGCATACGCCCCCGCTCAGCAAGCCGCCTAGGACTTAGCGGCCCGCCATCAAAGAAAAGTATTTGACTCACATCGTGCACACGAAGTCTAAACCCTGGCTTAGTGATCAATAAATCCCACACGCCCAGCAAACCGTTTTCCACACGAGGATTACCACCTTCGAGCTCGTTCAAGAACCGGTCCTGAAGATCGGCCCCTACGAGGAAGCGGAAGCCCTCATTCTTGGATCGGTTTCGAATCGCTGTCCAACGGCCCATAGACGGTTTCGAAGGAACCGAACGAAACCAATTCAGAATCACGAACGAAACAAAACTATCGACATCCAACGAGGCGGCGATTTCGTCTTCATCAAACGGAGTCCGCCCCAACTGCCCCAAAAGTTCGCCCCATGCCTTCTCGCTGCCGTGTTCAAGACGATACCAGGCTCCCTCCCCATCTCGAGCGACTCCAGAGCCCCCCACGAGAATGTCGAAATCAGATTTCTTCCCATCAAAATACTCGTTCGCAAACCCCAAACCAGGCACTTCGCTCAGGTAAAAAACACCGCTCTCCATTCCCCGAAAATACAGGCGACAGAAGCGCCCCCGGAGATGAGCCTGCCCCAACGCTCCCATTAGGTCCTGGCTTAGATACTCCCAAAAGGCCGCCTCAAGATGCCTCAAAGCCTGACTCGAATTGCGTTCAGCGAGCGAAGAAACCAACCTCAATTCCAAGCGCTCCGTTCGCCACGCGCTTCCAGCCCCAAAGAGCTGTTTCTTCAGCTGGGGCAAGCCGTATCGATCTCGAAAACGAAGCCGAAAACGCTCTCCCACCTCATCCCCCTCGTCACTCAACCCACGCAGTCCACATTCAACCCTCCAAGAGACTCCGCCATACAAATCGATCCATTCTAAGGATACTTCTTGTTCGGCATCCTCACCAGCTCCATCACGACGCCCGAAGCCACTAGCCTCAGACATAGGGACGATCGAAATAATGGGCAAGCCTCTCTCCTCCACCGACGTCGTCACGCCCTCAGGCATCTCCAGGGAAACAAGATAAGTCCCGGTGGCAACGGGACTCGATAGAAATCGTTCCTTCACTGCATATGCCCTTATTACCGTATCGAATTCCAGTGCGAGTGGTTGTTCGTAGAGCATTCCGCCGCCAGCGATCGGGTCACTCCCATCAAGCGTATACCAGATTTTTGCCTCACGCGTTCTCGTCATTAACCCAAGTAAGACCCTCTCTCGATGAACTCCGGGCTCAAGGCTAAACTCGACAGGCTCAACCCGGCCGGAAAGGAGGCCCGAATTGACATCACCCGGTGTCGACTCCAGCAAGGCCCCTTCAAATTCCGAAAGGCGCCTTCCAGATTTCCAAGCGGGCGCCACCCCATAACTCAGGTCCCGATACTGCCTGCCATAGTTCGGTAGGAACTGGTGCACGAACTGCCCAGAAGGATTCGACAATCCCAAGAACTCCCCATCTGAAGAGAGCTTAAACGAGCAATGCCACTCATGCTCTGAATAACTGCCTTTCCCAGAAGCGAATACGAGCAGGCGCTCTCCGGCGTTTAGGATACCCTCAGGAAACGGCCATTTCGTCGGCTCATGTGGATCATCAGTCAAGCCCCAACCGAGTAGTTCAACCGGCTCGCTACCGTAGTTGAAGAGTTCGATCCAGTCCGAATACTCTCCGTTTTGATCTTCCAGCGTCGAGCCGTTAACCGCCATGAATTCGGAAATCATAAGACTCTGACCGGCGCCTTCCCTGAGCTGACTTGCCCGAAACGCCCCCTCGTTTCGAGACTCCTCAGGCAGAGACGTCGTAGGCTGGACGCGACCTTGATCACAGGCGGCCAGTAAGGAAACAAGCCATACCACAAGGCAGCGACCAAAATACGGTTCAACGCTCTTCATCAATAAACTAGGAACAAGAGAACTATTAGGCTTTAAAATCTCCAAATCCAACTTTCTCCGTCTCAAATCAGCCAATTTCTTTGAGAACATACCATTCCTATGTTACCGTCCTGTCTCAAAGAGTAGATAAACTAATGACTCGTTATATCGCCATTCTGTTCAAAGTCATCGCCCTCGGCCTTGTCACAACGACGACGGCAGGGCCGATGATTCCCATATCGATCGACCAGTTATCATCCGGATCCCAGCTCATCGTACGCGGCACTGTCGCGGGCAAAAGCGTGCAAAAAGATGATGAGGGACGCATTTACACACGTGTGGACCTAAGTGTTAAGGACGTTTGGAAAGGAACTCATTCGGACGACAATTTAACCATCGTTCACAGCGGAGGCATCCTCGGCAATCAATGGGCATCCGCAGAAGGCGAAGTGTCTTATAGCTTAGGCGAAGAGGTTGTTGTCTTTCTACTGATTAATAGCCGAGGAGAAGGCGTCACTCGCGGGATGTCACAAGGTAAATTCCACGTGCACGACGAAACCGCCTCGGGGACCCAATACGTTCAAG
>OJGU01000192.1_pt1 | contig 41010 bp, 29 predicted proteins | sample 1594741 | NCBI WGS metagenome assembly OJGU01 (sample SAMN05416841, study PRJEB24817) | seawater metagenome | isolation source: Sea water | place: Canada:Atlantic | collected 2013-07 | reverse complement strand
TTCCCATGGCCGCCCCTCCTCCAGACTTCGAGCCCCCCGCGTGGCTGGAGTTCCTGCGTCGCCACATTTGGGTGATCATGGGAGGCCTCGCGATCATCACGATCACGTTGCTGCGGCCGTACATGCGCCACGTCCCGGACCCGCCGGAGGTGATGTTCACCCTCCCGAGCGACTACGCGCTGGTGGACCACGAAGGTCGTCCGTTCAACGCCGAGACGCTGCGAGGCGAGGTTTGGGTCGCCGGCTTCGTGTTCACCCGTTGCCCAAGCAGTTGTCCCGCGGTCACGCGCGCGATGCAGGACCTCTACGAGAGGTTCGAGCGCAACAGCATCGACGTGAAGATCGTTTCGTTCTCGGTCGACCCCGAGTACGACACTCCCGAGGTTCTCGGCGCCTATCACGATGAGTTCGCCACGGAGGATGATGAGGCCTGGCGCTTCGTCACCGGCGACCTCGCGGCCGTCACCGCGCTGCTCGAGGGTGGCTTCAAGCTCGGCGTGGGCGACCGAACCGAGACCGACGGCCTCTTCGACATCGCCCACTCCGTCAAGCTTGCCCTCGTCGATGGTGACGGGAACGTGCGCGGCTTCTACGGGCTGGACCCCACCCCCCACGCCGACGGTGGCTTGGACGAGCTCTTCGAACGGGCCGACCGGGTCATGATGATGGAGAGGAGCAAGCGAAAGTGATGCGCTGCGCAACGCTCGTCCTCGTCTCGGCCCTTGCCCCATCTGGTGCGGCGTGTGGAGAGGATCCCCCCAAGTTTTCCGAGCCCATGGTGCTCGGCGGTCAGGACGTCAGCGCCGAAGTGCTCAATGCTGGGCATCGCAGCTTCGAGATGCGCTGCGCGAGCTGTCATGGAAGTGACGGGTCGGGGCAGGGGCCAGCATCCACCGGCCTCGCCGAACGTCCACGTGACTTTCGACAAGCCGACTTCAAGTACAAGTCGACCTCCGACGGATCGTTGCCCACGGATGGAGATCTCGACATCACCATCCGAAACGGCCAGCTCGCAAACGGGATGCCCGCATTCAGCGGTCTGACCGACGACGACCGGCACGCAATCATCCAGTATCTCAAGACGTTCTCGCCCCGCTGGGCCGAGGCGAAGCCGGAGGCATCATGACGATGACGAGGGCTCAGTCGGATCTCTTGGTCAGCGATCGTGATCGCTCCGCGACCCGCCGCGGTGATCAGTCTCTCGAACGCTCCACGCATCGGGCCTCGGGAGCCGTGGAAACACGGTTCCTCTGCGGTTCGAAGCGCATTCCGTTGTTGCGGCAACCTGTCGCAATTGATAGGGTCCGCGCCGGATTCAGCGGGATGTACGCACTTTTTTCCGCCGCGATACGCACCACTCGTGGTTGCTCTCTTTCCCGTACGGATTCCCGTAGGGGGAGGCGTGCGCTCTCCGCGACTCCCTGCACACCCACCCCCTCAAACGTCGGGGACGACGGACGTGTTTCTTCGCGAGTTCGCGAAGTCTCGAAACCCGTGCTGTCCCCCAGGACGGTGAACTAGATGCCTGCCATCTTCCCTCGCTGGACGAACACTCTCCCAGTCGTACTCGGACTGATCGCTCCCATTCTCGGAGCCGGCGCCATCTTCACGGTTTGGTACTGGTTCTCCCCGCAATACACCGACGTCGGCTACCAGCCGGCCCAGCCGGTGCCGTACAGCCACAAGCTGCACGCGGGTGAAATGGGGATGGACTGCCGCTACTGCCACAACACTGTGGAGTACGCGGCCGTTGCAGCGATCCCTCCCACGCAAACCTGCATGAACTGCCACGACGGCCTCGTGCGCACCACCAACCCCGGTGGCCCCTACGAGGGTCGAATCGCCAACCTCAAGAAGAGCTGGGAAACCGGTGAGGCTGTCGAGTGGGTCCGTGTGCACATGCTTCCGGACTACGCGTACTTCAACCACTCGCCGCACGTCGCGGCAGGGGTCGGATGCGCGAGCTGTCACGGACGTGTCGACCAGATGGTCGTCGTCTCGCAGGACCAGCCGCTCTCCATGGGTTGGTGCCTCGATTGCCACCGCAATCCCAAGCCCAACCTCCGTCCGCTCGACCAGGTCACGAACATGAACTGGGATACGGACGCCGAAAACTACGATCCGGACCGCGACCCCGAGCGCAAGCGCAAGGTCAACCCTCCGGTCCACTGCTCGGGATGTCACCGATAGTCCCCGAGGGGTTTTACCGATGAAGAAGCTCAACGTCGTCAATGGCAAGGCCGCTCCGCAGCGGCTCGGGCCCATCCAACCCCAGGGTGAGGTGGCCAACCGGGTCGTGCAGCGTGGGTCGCAGTTCTGGCGAAGCCTTCATGGCCGCTCAGAAAGCCCGCAAGAAAAAGATGCGCACGCCGACACGTGGAAGGAGTTCCCCGACGGAGCCGAAGAGCTGGAGATCCCAGCCGACGGTGTATCGCGGCGGAACTTCTTCGGCCTGATCGGTTCCGGTGCAGCGCTGGCGGGGGTCTCGATGACCACCACCGGCTGCATCCGCAAGCCGCAGGAGAACATCCTTCCGTACAAGACTCGCCCCGAGGATCTGATCCCGGGCAAGCCGATGTTCTACGCGTCTGCGTTCTCCATCGGCGGTTCGGTCGAGGGCGTTGTGGTCGAGAGCCACGACGGCCGTCCGATCAAGCTCGAAGGCAACGCGAACCACTCGGGTTCGGGTGGTGCCACCTCCTTGTATGCGCAGTCTTCGGTGCTGGATCTCTACGATCCGGACCGCAGCCGCATGCCCATGAAGGACGGCGAGATCAGCGACTGGAGCGCGGCGCGAGCCGACCTCACGAAGCTGCTCGACGCCAAGAACAAGGCCAAGGGTGCTGGCTTGGCGTTTGTCGTTCGTGACATGCCCTCGCCCACCAACCGCAGCCTGCTCGCGGGCATGAAGCAGCGGTACCCGCAGGCGCGGTTCTTCGACGGCGACCCGATGCGAAACACGCAGTCGATGGCCGTGGCAGAGATGCTCGCCGGAGACGGCGCGCGGTTCCGGTACTCCCTCGAGGGGGCCAAGGTCATCGCATCGTTCGATGCCGACTTCCTGGGCGCCAACTTCCAAGACGGCAACCGGCTCTCGCGAGAGTGGTCGGGCACCCGTCAGGTCGTCGGTCCCACGGACCCGATGTCCCGGCTGTACGTCTTCGAGCCGCACCTGAGCAACACCGGCATGATGGCCGACCACCGGGCCCGCATCCGCGGTAGCCAGGTGGGCGACGCCCTCATCGCGCTCGCCAAAGCCCTCATGGGCGGCAAGTACGACGCCGTCAAGGCGCCTCCGGGTTTCTCGGTCGACGCGCTTCCAGCCGTTCAACTCGACGAAGGCACGCAAGCCGTCGTGGATGTGTTGGCTCAAGACCTGGCAGAGGCCGTCGAGAACGACCGCTGCAAAGAGGCCGCGGCTGCCGCTGCTGCTGGGGCCAAGCCCTCGCGCTACCGCCCGCTGTGCAAGTCGGCCGTCATGGTCGGCGAGCGTCAGCCCATGTGGGTCCATGCGCTCGCTGCTGCCATCAACTCGGCCGTTCGCAACACCGGCACCATGGTGCGCTGGCGGTTCGACCGGTCGGCGGTCCCCCTCGAGACGCTCTCGGCGCTCTCCGAGGGACTGGGCAAAGACATCGACACGGTGATCTGTGTCGACACCAACCCGGCCTACGACGGCCTGTCCGACCAAGGTCTGACAGAGAAGCTGACGGCGGCGACGACGATCCACCTCGGTTTGTACCGGGACGAGACGGGCGCGCTGGCCAACTGGCACCTGCCCATCTCGCACTTCCTCGAGGCCTGGGGCGACGCGGAGAGCAGCGACGGCACGATGGCCATCGTGCAGCCGCTCATCGAACCTCTGCACGACACCTACAGCGACACCGAGCTCCTCCACCTGTTCGCCACCGCGAAGCTCGACCGAGGCAGCGCTGTTCTGAAGCAGTACTGGAAGGGACAGCTCGGTCCGAGCTTCTCCGACAAGATGTGGCGCCGCTGGCTCCACGACGGAGTCGTCGCCGGAGCGCCCCGCGAGGTCAACATCCCGCCGCTGGCCAACTGGGAGAAAATCGCTCCCGCCGTCACCGAAGGCCGCAAGCCGGTCGAGGGGATGGAGATCAACTTCCATATCGACCCGACGCTGGCCGACGGTCGCTACGGCAACAACGCCTGGCTGCAAGAGCTGCCGCACCCGGTCTCCAAGCTCGCTTGGGACAACGCGGCATACATCGCACCGGGCACCGCCGAGAAGCTCGGCGTCTCGACCGAGGACTTGGTCACCGTCACTGTGACGGGCGGCGGCTCGATGGAGCTTCCCGTCTTCATCATGCCCGGACAGGCCAACGACACGGTGTCGATCAACATCGGCAGCGGTCGCAAGGTCGTTCGCTGGGATGGCGACGAGGGCGTCGTGTCCAAAGGCGCTGGCTTCAACGCCAACGTCGCCCGAAGCTCGAGCGCCGCGTGGATCGGCGCGGGCTCGGTGGCCAAGGCGACCGGCAAGTACGCCCTGGCCAACACCCAGGACTACGGCTCGCTCAAGCCGCCGGCCTACCTCAACAACTTCAAGGAGCGCCCGATCGTGCTCGAGGCCACCGCGGAGGAGTTCAGCGCCGAGCCGAACTTCGTCGAGAAGGCCAACTTGATGGACGAGGAGCGTCTGCGCCACCTGTGGGAGCCTCCGAAGCTCACCGGCAAGCAGCAGTGGGGCATGAGCGTCGACCTCAACACGTGCACGGGCTGTCTCAGCTGCGTGATCGCGTGTCAGGCCGAGAACAACATCGCGGTCGTCGGCAAGGAGCAGGTCATCAACGGCCGCGAGCTCCACTGGATCCGGCTCGACCGCTACTACCGCGCCGTCAACCCCGAGACCCGCTACAACGAGTCCTGGGAGAACATCGACGATGTCGAGGCCGCGCTGCAGCCGATGTTCTGTCAGCACTGCGAGTCGGCTCCGTGCGAGTCGGTCTGCCCGGTTGCAGCCACGGTGCACAGCCCCGAGGGGCTCAACGACATGGTCTACAACCGCTGCATCGGCACGCGGTACTGCTCCAACAACTGCCCGTACAAGGTGCGGCGGTTCAACTTCTTCAACCACAACCTTGGGTTGCGACCCGGCGATTGGAAGATCTATCGCCAGGACGACAAGGCTCGGAAGGAACTGCAGCGCGAGGACGCATGGCTTCGCCAGATGCAGAAGAACCCGGACGTGACCGTCCGCTTCCGCGGAATCATGGAGAAGTGCACGTACTGCGTGCAGCGCATCAACGCGCAGAAGATCGAAGCCCACGTGGCCGGCAAGGAGGTCGTCGAAGACGGCAAGATCCTCACCGCCTGCCAGCAGGTCTGTCCGACCGGCGCAATGGTCTTCGGTGACATCCACGACCCCGACAGTGCAGTGAGCAAGGCGAAGCGTTCGCCTCGCAACTACGCGGTGCTCCGTGACCTCAACACGCAGCCCCGCACCACGTACCTCGCTCGCATCCGCAACCCGCACCCGACCTTGGGCGCGATTCGCAAGAAGGCCGAGCAGGACTTTGCAGCCTCTATAGGCGAGACCCCTGCGAGCAGCGATGCCCCAGCGGCCGAGCAGACTGGGGAGCATCACTAGTGAGCCACTACATTCCACCCACGCACGAGACCGACCCTGATCCGCTTCAGGGGCGTTCCGCACTGATCAAGGGCGACCCTTCGTTCGCCGAGATCACCGAGGCCGTCGCGCGGCCGATCGAGATGCCGCACAAGCGGTGGATCTTGTTCTTCCTGCCGGCGTTGGCTCTGCTGTCGCTCCTTCCCATCAGCCTCGGATGGTTGTTCTGGGAAGGTATCGGCGTCTGGGGCAACAACGTCCCGATCGGCTGGGGTTGGCCGATCATCAACTTCGTGTTCTGGGTCGGCATCGGTCACGCCGGAACGCTGATCTCCGCCGTCTTGTTCCTGTTCCGCCAGAAGTGGCGGACCTCGATCAACCGCGGTGCCGAGGCGATGACCATCTTCGCGGTCATCTGCGCGCTCATCTTCCCGGGTGTGCACGTCGGTCGCGTCTGGGCCGCCTACTGGCTCGGTCCCGTGCCCAACCAGATGGAGATGTGGGTCAACTTCCGCAGTCCGCTGCTGTGGGATGTGTTCGCGGTCTCGACCTACTTCACGGTCTCCAGCCTCTTCTGGTACGTCGGCCTCATCCCCGACCTCGCCACGATGCGGGACCGCTCCAAAACCACCATCCGCCGCATGGCCTACGGGTTCTTGGCGATGGGATGGCGCGGCTCTCACCGCCACTGGGTGAACTACGAGTCGGCGTACCTGTTGCTGGCCGCCATGGCCACGCCGCTGGTGCTCTCGGTGCACTCGATCGTTTCGTTCGACTTTGCGGTCTCCAACCTTCCTGGTTGGCACACGACGATCTTCCCGCCGTACTTCGTCGCCGGCGCCATTTTCTCCGGCTTCGGCATGGTGCTGACGCTGATGATCCCGCTGCGAGTTTGGTTCAAGCTCGAGCACATCATCACGATCAAGCACCTGGAGAACATGGCGAAGATCATCCTGCTCACGGGCAGCATCGTCGGCTACGCCTACTCTCTGGAGTTCTTCATCGCTTGGTACTCCGGCAACGAGTACGAGGCATTCCTCTTCCAGAACCGCGCATTCGGTCCATACGCCTGGGGCTACTGGATCATGATGAGCTGCAACGTCATCACGCCGCAGTTCATCTGGTTCAAGAAGGTTCGGACGAACCCCAAAGCTCTGTTCGTCCTGTCCATCTTCGTGAACATCGGGATGTGGTTCGAGCGCTTCGTCATCGTGGTCAGCTCGCTGCACCACGACTTCCTGCCGAGCTCTTGGGACTACTTCTCGCCCACCATCTGGGACGTGACGCTGTTCCTGGGTAGCTTCGGCCTGTTCTTCACGCTGTTCCTGCTCTTCTTGCGGTATCTGCCGCTCATCGCCATCGCCGAGGTCAAGTCGGTGATGCCCAGAGCCAACCCGCACTTCGTCGATCCCGACAAGAAGCCGGCCTCACGCGACCACCACGCCAGCCATGGCGAAGTGAGCGCGAAGTCCGAGCCTGAGCCCGAGCCTGAGCCTGAGCCTGAGCCCGAGCCCGAGCCTGAAGCGTCGAAGGACGAGCCCGAGGCGAAGGAAGAAGCCGAGCCCGAGCCCGAGCCCGAGCCTGAAGCGTCGAAGGACGAGCCCGAGGCGAAGGAAGACGCCAAGGACGCCAGCGAAAGCGACGACACGCCCGAGGCCGAGGCGTCCAGCGAAGACCACGCTGAGGACGCCGACGCCGACGAGGACGCCGACGAGGACGAGAAGGAAGAAGAAGCCGAGAAGCTTCTCTTCTCCCCGCCTCCCTCCGACAAGACCGACGCGAAGAAGGACGGCAAGGACAATGGGTAAGCGCCCCAAAAGCTTCGGTCTCTTGGCCGAGTACGAAACCCCTGGGGACCTCTATCACGCGTGTGAGCAGGTCCGAGACGCTGGCTACGCCGCTTGGGACGCGTACACGCCGTTCCCGGTTCACGGACTCGAGAAAGCGATGGGGCTTCGGGCCTCGCTCGTGCCGTGGATCGTCTGCGTGATGGGCTTCACCGGCGCTGCACTCGGCTTCCTGATGCAGTACTGGATGGCAGCGGTGGACTACCCCCTCATCATCGCCGCGAAACCGCTCAACAGTTATCCGGCGTTTGTGCCGATTACGTTCGAGCCCGGAATCCTGTTCGGCGCGTTTGGTGCTGTGTTCGGAATGCTTGGTCTCAACAAGCTCCCGCAGCTGTACCACTCGCTCTTCAACTCGAAGAACTTCGCCCGGGTGACCGACGACCGGTTCTTCATCGCGATCGAAGCGCGCGACCCCCGGTACCACACCGAAGACACGACCAAGTTTCTCGAGGAAACGGGCGCGTTGAGCGTTGAAGAGGTCGAGGACTAGAGATGTCTTTCATGCATCGATCTTTCGCAGCGTTTGCGCTGGTGGCCCTTGCGGGCTGCTGGGGCAACTACTCCGAGTCGCCTCCCGTCCACCTCCAACAGAACATGGACCTGCAAGAGCGTGGCGAAGCGCAAGAGCGCAACCAGTTCTTCGAGGATGGTCGCGTGATGCGGACCCCGCCCACAGGCACCGTCGCGGTTGGGTTCCTCAAGGACGACGACCACCTTTGGCGCGGGATGGACGACAACGGCAAGCTCGCCGCGACCCTCCCCGAGGGCATGACGCTCGACGCTGAGCTGCTCGCCCGCGGCGAGGACCGCTACAACATCTACTGCGCTCCTTGCCACGGCGAGCAAGGACGTGGGGATGGCTTGGCCAACCGGCGGGTCGCCGACGGCTTCGCGCAGGCTCCTGCCAACTTCCACGACGAGCAGTACCAACCGGTCCCGCTCGGCTATCTCTTCAAAGTGGGCTCCGAGGGCTACGGCGTGATGAAGGGCTATTCCGCCCAGATCACCGACCCCAAGGACCGCTGGGCCATCGCCGCTTGGATTCGCGTGCTTCAGGTGTCGCACGGCGCCAAGAAGGCCGACGTCCAGAAGCAGCTGGCCCAAGCCGGCAACGCACCCACCAAGCCTGCACCAGCCAAGAACGGAGCCGCAAAATGAGCGCTCACGGTCATGACGAACCAGTTGTCCGCCCCGAACAGGTGAACATCGCCGACAGCTCGATGTGGAAGAAGATTCCGATGATCGCAGGTGCGATCGGGATCATCGCCCTCGCGGGTGCCTTCGGCCTCAAGGGAGAGCACGACGAAGGATTCTACTTCTCGTACCTCACCTCCACGATGTTCTGGCTCGCGCTGAGCCTCGGGGGTCTGTTCTTCGTGCTCGTTCAGCACGCGGCACGGGCAGGCTGGTCGATCGTCGTTCGCCGCATCGCGGAGAACATGGCGCTCACCCTGCCGATGATGGGGCTGCTGATCCTCCCCGTCGTCTTCCTGGGCGCACACGACCTGTTCCACTGGACGCACGCCGAGGCCGTGGCTTCGGATCCGATGCTGACGTGGAAGGAGCCGTACCTCAACGAGACCAGCTTCCGGATCCGCGCTGTCGTCTACATCGTGGTGTGGTCGCTGTTCGGCATCTTCTACTGGCACAAGTCCACGTCCCAGGACTCGGCCACCGGCAAGTCGATCCTCGACAACAGTCACAAGATGCGTTGGGCCGCCCCGCTGGGGATCGCGGTCTTCGCTCTGTCGCTCACGTTCTCGGCGTTCGACTGGCTGATGTCGCTCGACCCGCACTGGTTCTCGACGATCTTCGGCGCGTACTACTTCTCCGGCGCCGTGGTCTCGACCCACGCCTTCATCGCACTCATCGTCATCCTGCTTCACCGCAGCGGCTACCTCCGCGGCGTGGTCACCAAGGAGCACTTCCATGACCTGGGCAAGATGATGTTCGGATTCACCGTGTTCTGGGCCTACATGGCGTTCTCCCAGTACATGCTGATCTGGTACGCGACGATTCCAGAGGAGACCGAGTGGTTCAGCTACCGCGGAGCTGGGGACTACCTCGCGCTCTCCATCGTGCTGGTGTTCGCTCGCTTCGTGTTCCCGTTCCTCGGGCTCATCTCACGGCACATCAAGCGCAACCCCAAGACGCTCGCGTTCTGGGCGGTGTGGATCCTTGTCGCCGAGTTCATCGACATGTTCTGGCTGATCGACCCGGTCGGCCCGCACAACGCTGGCAACCACCACCCCGCAATCGAGTTCGGTCTGGTGGACATCCTCTGCTTCGTCGGTATCGGTGGCCTGTGGCTGGCCGTGATGACGTGGGGTCTCTCGCGCAAGGCGCTCGTACCCGTCAACGATCCCCGGCTCGCCGAGTCGGTTCACTTTGAGAACTTCTAAGGCGACTTCCTGAGCGAGTTCCGACATGAGCGAAGAACACGGACACAACGACGGAGGCCATGAGATTGACAAGATGCCCGCAGGGCGTCTGTTCAACATCTTGGCAATCCTGGGCACCTTGACCCTCGGGCTGTGCTTCGGCGTCATTCAGCTGTTCAACCAGCAGGTGCGTCAGATCGAAGGCGAGCGCGCGGCAGGCGGCAACGCTTCCGAGCAGGCCTACAACGCCGAGATGAGCTCGGTCGCAGGGGGCTACGGCGAGTACGAGATCGTCAAGCCCGTCGGCGAAGGCAAACCCGACAAGGTCACGACCCGCTACTTCATGCCGGTCGACAAGGCCAGCCAGCAGGTCATCGACAACCCCGCGCTGCTCGCCGGCAAGCCTGCCGCGAAGGACTGGGCTGGAACGGGCACTGGAAAGAAGGTTCAGGAGTGGGGCGGCATGCCCGGCGTCACGCCGAAGAAGCCCGACGCGAAAGCCCTCGGCGACGCCAAGGCGGCGGCTGCCAAGAAGGCGCCTCGTGAGCATCGCTTCTCCTTCGCCATCAGTGGTGAGGACCTGGTCCTCCTTGGCGAGGTGCCCTCCGATGCGGATAGCAAGGCGCTCGAGGCTGCTGCGAAGAAGACCCGCTTCGGCGACAAGGTCCGAAACAAGCTCAAGGTCACCAATGCGGTGGGCAAGCCTGGGTTCGACGCCGCGTACAAGCGTGCGTTGGCAGCCGTCGACCTCATGAGCTCGGGAAGCACGAAGTTTACCGCCGGCAAGCTCTCCATGACCGGCTTCGTCCCCGACGCCAACAAGGCCAAGTTCGACGAACTGTCCCAAGCTGCGGGTGGACCGCCGATGGGCACCGTCGAAGTCGCCAGCACCGAGCTTGCCGACGAATGCGACAAGAAGTTCGCCAAGGCCCTCAAGCGCCCGATTCGCTTCGCGACCGCAAGTGCCGATATCGATGAGAAATCGATGAAGGTGCTCGACAAACTGGCCGCGATCGCCAAGGAGTGCCCCGGACGGTTTGTGGTCGAAGGCCACAGCGACAACGAGGGCATGCCCGACGCCAACAAGCAGCTCAGCCTCAAGCGCGCCAACGCCGTGTCGGCGTCGCTGCAGGAGAAGGGCGTCGAGAAGAAGCGGCTGCGCGCCAAGGGCTACGGCCAGGAGCGTCCGATCGCTTCCAACGACGATGAGGCGGGTCGCAAGAAGAACCGTCGCATCGAAGTCCACATCGCTCGCTAAGTCGACCCGCTCTACCGGAATCCACGCTCATGCCCCGCTTCTTTGACAGCCTGCTGACCCGCCTCGCGGGGATCGTGTTCGCCGTTGCGTTCGCGACCCTTCCGGCGTGGGCTCAGGCGGAGCCAGCCCAGCCGCTGTCTCCCGAGATGCGCGCCATCGAGGTGTCGGAGCACAAGGGCTCGAGCATCGACACCGAGCTTTCGTTTGTCGACCACACCGGCAAGTCCGTCACGCTCGGCGACTACCTCGACGGCGATCGTCCGGTGCTGCTCACGCTGAACTACTTCCGCTGTCGCGTGGTGTGTAGCGTGCAGCTCAATGGGCTCGCCGACGCGCTGGCGGAGCTCGACTGGACGGCTGGCGACGGCAACTTCCGCATCGTCACCATCTCGATCGATCCCAACGAGACCCCCGCCGACGCCCGCAAGAAACGAGACACCATTCTCGCTGCGGTCGACAAGGGCGACGACGTCGATTGGCAGTTCCTCACCGGCTCGTCGATCCAGATTCGTGCGCTGTCGGAGCAGCTGGGCATCAGCTACGCCTACGACGCCGAGCAAGACCAGTACGCACACCCTGCGGTGGCGATGTTCTTGTCCCCACAGGGCAAGATCGCGCAGTATCTCTACGGTCTTACCTTCATCCCTCGGGATGTGAAGTTCGCGCTCATCGAGGCGAGCGAGGGTAAGATCGGCTCTCCCATGGAGCAGCTCTACTTGAGCTGCTTCGCCTACGATCCCACGATTGGGCGGTACGGCCCGTTCGCGTTCGGCATGGTCCGACTCGGCGGCGTACTCACCGTTCTCGTATTGGGAAGTTTCCTGCTCGTGCTGTGGCGTCGCGATCGTCGCCGCAGCCGAGAAGAATCCTCCTGGATGCAGTTGCCCTTCGTTCACGACCGAAGTGGCTCCCCTGACCCGATGGACCCCTCCAAACGAAAAGGCGAGGTAGCGAAGTGATCCTCTCCCTATTCACGGCACCCGAAAACGCCGACGCACCACAAGCCGCAGCTGACGCTGGCGGCGCCATGGCTGGCGCTGCTGCTCAAGTTCCCCTCCCACCGGTCGAGACTGCGCACCCATGGGCCATGCCCACGGCCGCGTCGACCTTCGCGGAGGATACGGACAACCTCTACTTCTTCATCACCGCGCTCGACACGCTGTTCTTCGTGTTGATCATGGGGGCGATGGGGTACTTCATGTGGAAGTACCGCCGACGCAGCAAGGACCAGAAGACGAGCTCGATCACCCACAGTGGTGTCATCGAGTTCCTCTGGAGCGCCATTCCGACGGTGCTGCTGCTGGTGGTCTTCATCTGGGGTGAGTGCGACTTCGTGCGCCAGTCGGTCGCTCCGGCCGACCCGCTCGAGGTTCGAGTCACGGGCCAGAAGTGGTACTGGACGGTCGAGTACCCGAAGTACCCCGGCGTCTCGCTGAACTCCTCCACGGAGGAGCCGGCGCTCACGTTGATGGTGCCCAAAGGCAAGCCCGTGCGGCTGACCATGACGTCCACCGACGTCATCCACTCGTTCTTCGTGCCGGCCTTCCGCGTGAAGCGCGACGTCGTTCCGGGTCGCTACACGCAGATCTGGTTCGAAGCCACGCGCATCGGCGAGTTCAACCTGTTCTGCACCGAGTACTGCGGCGATTTCCACTCGAACATGACCGGCGTGGTCAAGGTCCTCGAGCCCGACGACTTCGAGCGGGAGCTGATCAAAGCAGGGGTGTTGACGCAGGAAGAAGGCGAGTCGATGGCCGCCTACGGCGAGCGCATCTACAAACGTCGCGGCTGCGTTGCGTGTCACTCGGTGGACGGCGCCGACGGCACGGGTCCTTCTTGGCAGGGCCTCTACGGCCGGACCGAGAGCCTGTCTGATGGCACGACGGTCAAGGCCGAAGACCAGTACATCAAGGACTCCATCTACGAGCCCAACAAGCAGGTCGTCGCGGGGTACGCCCCCCAGATGCCGAGCTACCAGGGCCAACTCGACAACGAGCAGGTCACGGCCGTGATCGAGTACATCAAGACGCTCAAGTAGCGCCCACGGAGATATCGCCATGGCAGACGCACACAGCACCGAGTCCAACTACCTGACGGCCACCACCGGCCTGAAGTCCTGGCTCTTCACGCTCGATCACAAACGGATCGGCCTGATGTACCTGGTCGGGGTTTTGGTCTTCTTCCTTGCAGGGGGTGTCTTCGCGCTCACCCTGCGGACCGAGCTCTTGACGCCGCAGGGCGGCGACTTCATCTCGGCCACGACCTACAACAAGATGTTCACGCTGCACGGGGCAGTGATGGTCTTCTTGGTCATCATTCCCTCGGTTCCGGCCGCACTCGGCAACTTCTTGTTGCCGCTGATGCTCGGAGCCAAGGACGTCGCGTTCCCGCGGCTGAACTTGTTGTCCTTTTGGATCTACACGCTCGGCTCGATGTTCTTCCTGTTCACGCTTGCGGCGGGACAGCTCGACACCGGCTGGACGTTCTACACGCCGTACTCGAACACCACCGGCACGGCGGTCATCTCGGCCACGTTCGGCGCGTTCATCCTGGGGTTCAGCTCGATTCTCACGGGCCTGAACTTCATCGTGACGGTTCACAAGATGCGGGCGCCAGGGATGACCTGGAACAAGATGCCGCTGATGGTGTGGGCGCTGTACTCCACCGCCGTCATCCAGGTGCTGGCCACTCCGGTCCTCGCGATCACCTTGCTGCTGCTCATCGTCGAGCGCACGCTGATGATTGGCATCTTCGACCCTGCCATGGGCGGTGACCCGGTCCTGTACCAGCACTTCTTCTGGTTCTACAGCCACCCGGCGGTCTACATCATGATCCTGCCGGGCTTCGGCATCGAGTCCGAACTCATCGCGGTTCACAGCCGTAAGCACATCTTCGGATACAAGGCCATCGCGCTGAGTTCGGTCGCCATCGCGATCATCTCCTTCGTCGTGTGGGGCCACCACATGTTCGTCTCGGGTCAATCCGAGCTCGCGGGCATCGTGTTCTCGTTCCTCACCTTCGCGGTTGCGGTGCCCACGGCGATCAAGACCTTCTCGTGGGTCGCGACGCTCTACAAAGGCAGCATCGAGTTCAACACTCCGATGCTGTACGGGTTGATGTTCCTGTTCACGTTCTCCATCGGTGGACTGACAGGCATCTTCCTGGGCGCGCTCTCGGTCGACGTCCACTTGCACGACACCTACTTCGTCGTCGCTCACTTCCACTACGTCATGATGGGCGGAACCATCATCGCGTTCGTCGGCGGCATCCACCACTGGTGGCCCAAGATGTTCGGAGTGATGTACAGCGAGAAGTGGGGCAAGATCTCGGCGCTGTTCATCTTCGTCGGCTTCAACATGACGTTCTTCAACCAGTTCCTGCTCGGCCAACAAGGGATGCCGCGCCGCTACTGGTCCTACGCACCCCAGTTCCAGCAGCAGCACATCTTGTCCACCGTCGGTGGCTACCTGCTGCTCGTCGGGTTCATGATCATCGCCATCTACCTCGTGCACTCGTTGCGCAACGGCGAGAAGGTCGGTCCGAACCCTTGGAACGCTCAGTCACTCGAGTGGACCGCTACGGCGAGCCCCCCGATTGAGCACAACTTCCACGGGCAGCCGCGCGTGGAGAACGACCCCTACAACTTCCCGGAGATCGATCGCACCGGCTCGTCGCACTGACGCTCCGTGTGATTCGAACGACTGCAGCAGGGACCTTACTGATGGGTGACCACGCAAAACCGGCGAAGAACCATGCGTTCTTCCAGCACCACTTCAACACCGTCGGGCAGCAAGCCGGCGCGGCCAAGATGGGCATGTGGCTCTTCCTGGCAACCGAAGTGCTCATGTTCTCAGGCCTGTTCTTGGCCTACTTCGTCGTCCGGGCTCTGTATCCCGAGATGGTCTTGAGCTCGCACGAGCTTCTGGACAAGACGATGGGCGGCATCAACACCGTCGTGCTGCTCACCTCGAGCTTCACGATGGCGATGGCCGTCCGCTACGCCCAGCTTGGTGACAACAAGCGCTGCGCGACGCAGCTGCTCATCACCTTGGCGTGCGCCTTCATCTTCCTCGGCGTCAAATACGTCGAGTACACCGGCAAGTTCTCGCACGGCATCTTCCCGGGCGGCTACTTCCACTACGACGAGGCCGCTCAGTACGCGCACAGCCATGGACACAGCTTCCGCGGCCTGCCGCACGTGTTCTTCGGCCTGTACTTCGTGATGACCGGCCTGCACGGCGTGCACGTGCTCGCGGGCATCGGGGTCATCGTCTGGGTCTACCTGCGCGCCAAACGGGGCGACTTCAAGGACGGCTACTACGCGCCGGTCGAGAACGTCGGGCTGTACTGGCACATCGTCGACCTGGTCTGGATCTTCCTCTTCCCCCTGCTTTACCTCGTGAAATAGGAGAGCGACGTGGCTGACAACAACGACAACAAGCTCTTCTTCGGCGGAAAAGCGGCCGATGACTTCGTCGAGTGCCATGAGCACATCTCGCCGGTTTCGCTGTACCTCAAGGTGCTCGCGGCGCTGTTCGTGCTGACCGGCCTCACCTACGCGGTCTCGTACGCGAACCTTGGACCCGCATCGCTACCCGTGGCGATGATCGTCGCAGCCATGAAGGCCACGCTCGTGAGCGCGTTCTTCATGCACCTGATCTACGACGACAAGTTCCACGTGTTCATCTTCGCGTCGTCGCTCCTGTTCGTGGCGATCTTCTTCACGTTCACGATCTTCGACCTCGAGTCGCGGGATCGTCTCAGCGAGGCGCAGGCCACCGACTTCAGGCGCGCTGACGGAGGTTGGGACGACATGGGTCGGATGGGCGCGGCCAACAACACCGAAGCCAGCAGGCCTGCCTGCTCCGACGGCACGGTGCCGATGTGCGACCAAACCTTCGCCGTCTGCAACGGCGAGGACGCACATGGCGGCGAGGACTACCTGGTCCGCCGCATCGAGAACGAGTGCTTCGTTTCGCAGATGGTGCCGTCCGTGGACCACGACGGAAAACCACAGGTCGACAAAGACGGTGTGCCCGTGATGGTCGACGCCGGATGCGTGCTGCCCAAGCTCGGCTGCGTCAACCCGCACACCGCCGAGGGCCACAAGGCCGCCGCTCCGAAGCCCGCCGCGGGCGCAGACGCCAAGGCAGAGGGCAAGCCCGATGCCAAGCCCGATGCTAAGCCCGGCGCGAAGGCGGCCCCGAAGGCTGCCCCCCAACCGGCGCACTGACCCCGACCGACGTCGGTCACCCAAGCCGCGTTCCTCCGGGAGCGCGGCTTTTGTTGTTTCTGGGGGCTGGCCCCCGCAGTTCGCACGGCGGGAGACCCGGTACGACGACGCAGCGGTGGCGCCGGGGTCGCGGGTGAGACAAGCGGTCGCCCGTTGAGGCCGATGGGCTGCCAGCGGCCCCACACTGTGGCACCCTGGTGTCGTGCGCCTCGTGAAACTGCGCCGCGCGACGGAGCCGAGTGCTTCGTTGGCGCCGGCCCATGTCTCCGTGAACGGTTCGGTCGACCTCGTCGATCGGACCGAGCGGCGCGTGCGCTACTTGCGGATTTCGTTGCTCGACCGGTGCAACTACCGTTGCACCTACTGCATGCCGGACGAACCGATGGAGTTCGGGTCACGGGATGAGGTGCTGCGGCTCGAAGAGGTGGTCACCCTGGCCGCAGCCTTCGCGCGGTGGGGTGTCGACCGCGTTCGGCTGACCGGCGGTGAGCCGACGTTGCGTCGCGGGTTGGTCGACCTGGTCGGCAACCTGTCGGCGCTCCGAACCGAGGGGGGCGGGCCGCTTCAGGTCGTCATGACGACCAACGCGGAGCGGCTGGAGCCATTGGTGGGCCCACTGCGGTCGGCCGGGCTCCACGGCCTCACGATCTCCCTGGACAGCCTCGATCCCGAACGCTTCGCTCGGATCACCCGGCGGGGCAACCTCGTCAACGTGTTGGCCGGGCTCGATGCGGCCGCCAGCGCTGGCTTCGACCACGTCAAGCTCAACACCGTTGCCATCAAGGGCTTCAACGACCACGAACTCGCCGCGTTGGCGCAGTTTGCATGGGCTCGCGGCGTCACACCGCGCTTCATCGAGCAGATGCCGATGGGCGGCGGGGCCACCTTCATGCCGGGCGAGATGATGACGGCACAAGAGGTCCGGGCGGCGGTCGCCGACGGGCTTGGGGCTGTGGTTGTCCCCGATGAGGGCGACGGAGTCCGAGGCCGAGGACCAGCGTCCTACTGGCGCGTCGAGTCCGGTCCTTGGGCGGGGCGCCGTCTGGGCACGATCGGCGCGCTCACCGAGAACTTCTGCGCCAGCTGCAACCGGCTGCGCGTATCGGCAACCGGACAGCTTCACGGCTGTCTGGCGCGAGACGAAACCGGAGACCTACGGGCAGCCCTTCGCGGAGGCCAAGTCGGAGACGTCGAGCGCGTGGTACAGCGCGTGCTCGTGACCAAACGCGATGCGCACGCATTCGGCCTCGATGGCCGGGGCGGGCCTCGCAAAGCAATGATGAGCATCGGGGGATGAATCCATGGCACTGAGTCTCGGAAGCAAGATTGGAATCGGAGTCGTCGTTCTCGGCGCGATCGGTTACCTGGTGTTCTCTGACCCCGGCGAGGGCGTGCTCGAGTACGTCTACGCGGAGAAGGTCGTGGCGACGCCGGAGGCCTATCAGGGCCGGACGATCCAGGTGCACGGCACCGTGGTCGAGGGAACGATCTCCAAGAAGAAGGGCTCGACCGGGGACTATCGGTTCACGATCGAGAGCGCCGGCGAGCGCCTCGCGGTCCACTTCACCAACATCCCGCCCGACACGTTTCAGGAGGGTGGCGAGGTCGTTCTGACCGGCCGCCTCTCCGAGTCTGGGGAACTCTTCGAGTCCGACGAAATGTCGGCGAAGTGCCCCTCGAAGTACGAAGAAGAAGACAGCGTCAAGCAAGACGGCCCGGCTGGAATCAGCCCCTCTCGCACCTGAGCCGCACTCGACCTCAGCTTCGCTGGCGAATCCTCGTCAGCGCGGTACGCCACACCGGTCTGTGCGCGTGACGGTCAACCCCTCTCCGAGTTCCCCATCGAGTTCCCCATGACGATCTCCACGCTTGGCACCGTCACGATTCTGCTGATGTTCCTGCTCACGCTGGCCACCGCTTCGATGGCCGCGTTGGCTGCCCATCGTCGCTCAGAGCGGCTGCTCGAGGGCGCGACGGCAGGCATGCACGCCATCTTCGGGCTCGCCGCCCTCTCCTCAGCGTTGCTGGTCTACGCCTTCTTGGCCGGCGACTACAGCATCCAGTACGTCCAACACAACGGGCACCCCGCGATGCCGGTCTTCTACAAGGTCACGGCGTTTTGGGGCTCACTGGACGGCAGTTTGCTGTTTTGGGTGTTGCTTCTGTCGCTGTTCAGTTCGCTCGCCATTCGGGCCAACGCCAAGCGGCATCGCGAGCTCATCCCGCACGCGGTCTTGGTCCTCGCGATCATCCTCGGGTTCTTCACGGCCTTGCTGGTCTTCCTGAAGAACCCGTTCAACCCGTTCCTGATCGCCGACGCAAGCCTGCCGGCGCCACAGGGCAAAGGGATGAACCCGCTGCTGCAAAACCCCTACATGATCTGCCACCCACCGAGCCTGTACCTCGGCATGGTGTCGCTCGCCGTTCCGTACGCCTTCGGCATGGCGGCAATGATCACCGGCAACGTTGATGCGCAGTGGCAACGCAGCATGCGTCGCTGGGTGCTGTTCAGCTGGCTGTTCCTGGGCACCGGTCTGATGCTCGGGGGCCTGTGGGCTTACGAGGAACTTGGCTGGGGCGGATACTGGGCCTGGGACCCGGTGGAGAACGCCGGGCTGTTCCCGTGGCTCACGTGCACCGCGTTCCTGCACTCGGTCATGGTTCAAGAGCGCCGAGGCATGCTCAAGGTCTGGAACCTGGTGCTCGTCATCGCGAGCTTCTGGCTGACGATCTTCGGCACCTTCCTCACCCGCAGCGGCGTGGTGCAGAGCGTTCACGCATTCGGAGAGGACCCGCAGCTCGCGTGGACCTTCGGCATCTTCATGGTGTTCATCCTGATCGTGTCGTTTGGCCTGCTGTTCTGGCGGCTTCCGCTGCTGCGATCCCGCAACGAACTCGAGAGCGTGCTCAGCCGAGAGTTCGCGTTCCTGCTCAACAACTGGCTGTTCCTGTTGGCGGCGTTCTTCATCGCCGGTGCGACCATCTACCCCACGCTTCGCGACTGGACGGGCATCCTCGCTACGGACCACGAGTGGCTGCGGGAGATCACGTTCTCTGTCGGGATGTTCGACGAGAAGGACTGGATGGCCAACATGGCGGCGGGACGGCCGGCCTACGATCGCATCACGATCGGGCCGTCGTTCTACAACAAGTACATGGTGCCGGTCGGACTGGCGCTTATCTTCCTGACCGGCGTCGGCCCCTTGGTCGCATGGCGGAAGTCCAGCACCGAGTCATTGGTGAAGCAGTTTCTGATGCCGCTCATCGTCGGCTCGGTCACCGCTGTTGTGGCGTTTGTTGCCGTCGACCAGATTCACGACGTCAGCATGGGCGTTGCGGGAACGACCTGCTTTGGACTGTGCGGGTTCACGATGTGGACCATCATTCAGGAGTTCTACCGAGGTGTTTCGGTCCGTCGCCGTGGGCGCAAGCAGTCCGTGCTCGACGCATTCATCGGCCTCATCTCCCGAGCTCGCCGTCGCTACGGTGGCTACATCGTGCACCTGGGCATGGTGCTGATGTTCTTCGGCTGGGCTGGAAACGCCTACGACATCGAGCGCAAGATCAGCATCTCACCCGGTGAGAAGGTCGACCTCGGACCCTACGAGATCCGGCACGACGGCACGATCGCTTCGGAGGATTGGCAGAAGGACATGCTGTCGGTGAAGTTCACCGTGCTGCAGCGCGGCGAAGTCGTCGACGAGTTGACCCCTGCGAAGTGGTGGTACTACCAAAGCCCGGACATGCCGACGACCGAGGTCGCGCGGCACATGACCATCGGCGGCGATGCATACATCTCGATCGACGATGTCGACATGACCACCGGCTGGACGCGCGCGAACCTCTACTACAACCCACTGGTGAACTGGGTGTGGCTCGGCTTCGGCATCATGATCATGGGCGGCATCATCTGCATTGGCACGAGCCGAACGGAAGGCGCTTGACGTGCCCAGCACTTCCTCCGACTCCCGTTCCACGCTGATGCGCTGGGGCGCCATCGCTTTGCTCGGTGGCGTCGGATTCGTTGCTTTCCTGTCCTTCGTCGCCGGGGCCCGTCTCGACGTTGCCACCGGCGGCCTCGTGGTCGGGGGCGCCGCGCTCGTGTTCAGCTTGGCGACGCTGTTCAAGATGGTCCAGGTCCTCTCCCGTCCTCGCGCGGCGCTCGGAGTCAGCTCGCGCGGACTGGGCGGATCCAGCCGGTCCCAACTTCGCGAAGAGAAACGTCGCCTGCTTCGGGCGATCAAGGAACTCAAGTTCGACTTCGAGATGGGCAAGCTGTCGGAGACGGACTTCACCGAGGTCAAGCAGACCTATGAGCTGCGAGCGATCGAGGTGATGCGCGCGCTCGACGGGGTCAGGCGAGTCCACCCCGAGGTCTACGCCTTGCTCGAGGAACGGGGATTGACCGACGTGATTCCCGAGGGCGTCGTCAAGGCGGACGAGCCCGAAGAGGCGTCGCCGGCAGAAAAGCCCGCGACCGACGATTCGGAGCAGGCTTCCGAGTCCACCGACGCTGCGAAGTCGGAGCCCGTCGCACCCGCCGAAGAAGACGAGGCGGTTGAGGGCGAGGAGCCTGCCGAAGGCACTACGGCGGTCGAAGACACCAAGGCGGAGGCCAAAGACGACGACGCCTCGGGGTCTGAGAAGGCCGCGACCCTGGCCTGTGGCGCCTGTTCCGGCGCCAACGACCCGGACGCCAAATTTTGCAAACACTGCGGCAAGGAGATCTCGGCATGAAGATTTACGCTCTGTGTAGCGCTGCCCTCGCGGCCACGATTTCCTTCGCCATCGGGAGTGCGACGGCCCACGCGGCTCCGCCTCCGATGATGGACCCGTCCCAGATGTCGGGCATCCCTCGACCCGACCCCAAGCTCGCGCCGGGGACCGTCACCGTGCGTTGCCTCGGGAAGGCTGGGTTCTCGGCCCCCGCGGTCGATACCGACGTGACGCTGAAGGTGACGGGGCCTGACGGCAAGGTCTCGTCGTTCACCGCGAAGACCCAGGAGCAGGGGAGGGCGACCTTCGATGAACTCAGCGAGCTCATCGGTGGAACCGCCGTCGCGAGTGTGACCATCGGCGGCACCGAGGTGAAGTCGGGGTCCATCACGCTGCTGCCAGGAGCGGGGACCGCCGTGATGCTGGTCGAAGGTGCCTCGGCGCCAGCGGCTGCTCCCACCGCACCCCGGCCTGCTGCGGCCGGTGGCGAGCCGGCCATTCCCGCTCCCGGAAACGCGTTTCCGCTCGACGGGATGGAGGTCGGAAGCCTGACCATCGGGACGTTCGATCTCGATGCACGCAAGCCCGTGCCGAGCGTGGTCGTGAAGCTGACGATCACGCCCCCCGAAGGAGAGCCGATCATCCGCGAGCTGACCACCGATGCTCGCGGCAAGGCGGTGTTCGACAAGCTGCTTCCACCCGAGGTCCCCGCAGGCAGCACGCTGGCCGCCGAGGCCCTGCTTGTCGAAGGTGGCACGCTCCGCAAGAGTCAGCCGTTTTCCATGGCCGCCGACAAGGGCATGGCCCTGGTGTTGGCGGAGGGCGCGGAGCAGTTTCAGGCGCCTCCGGGACAGCAAGCGGGACCGCCCGCGAAAGCGAAGCGCCAGCCGCTGGCTCCGCCGCGGATTCTTCGGACCCTGCCCACCGGCACCGTTCGGGTTTCGCTGCGCGACGCGAACGACCAGCCCATCGCCAACCAGAAGCTGACCGTGGTCAAGAAGGCTGCAACGGGTGCAGTTCAGGAGGTTCGGGCGGTCAGCGGCGCCGACGGCACCGCGACCATCAAGGGCATCCCGGTCAAACAGGACTCCCTGTACTTGGTCCGGACGGCCTACGGAAACGCCCCGTACGAGAGCTCGTTCTTCGGGATGGACGACCGCGGTGGCATCGATGTCCAGATGCGCTTGTTCGAGACGACCCGCGACCCCAATGTCGTCCGTGCTGCAGTTCAGTACGACCTCGTCGAGGGCGAGAACGACCTCGCGCAGATCATCCAAATCTTCGAGGTTGTGGTCGATGGGGACAAAGCGTTCTGGGACCCCGAGCTACGCATCGAGTCGATGGACGGCTCCAAGGGGTTCACGGTGCTTCGCCCGGCCGAGGCTTTCCTCGACCACGAGGAGAAGGCCCCATACGCCACGCTGCACGGCCCGATTCCACCGGGCCAGCTGACCAACCTCTCGACCGGCTACCTCTTCGAGCACGACGGCACGGTGAACTTGGAGTGGGTGGCGCCCTTCGATCTCGTGCAGGCCACCGTCCTGCAAGACGAGCGTCTCGAGTTGGAGGCCGAGGGCAAGACGCCTGGCGAGCACGCCTCGCCGGTTCCCGGTCGCGTCGTCTGGGCGCTTCCACAGCACAACCGAGGCGAGACGGTGTCGTTCACGATGACCAACCTTCGCCATCGCGACCCCCTCGTCGAGAACATCGCCTGGTGGTCTCTGGGTGGGTTTGGCTTGATCACGATGTTCGGTCTGATGCGGGCACGGCCGACGAAGAAGGACCAGCTCCAGACCCAACGTGACCGGCTCCTGCAAGACCTCGAGGCGGCCAAAGGGGACACCGCCCGTAGCGAGGCCCTGCTCTCCGAGCTCGACCGCGTGGTCCGTCAGCTCGAGGTGCTTGAGTCGCCCCCGACCGCTGCCTAATGGACGCAACGGCCCTGCTCAGCCTCCGCGACATCAGCAAGCACTTCGGTCGCTTGTCGGTGCTGCGCGGGCTGGACCTCGACCTGCGAGGCGGCGAAATCGTGGGGCTCATCGGAGCCAACGGCGCCGGCAAGAGCACGTTGCTGTCGATCATTGCGGGTTTGATGCCGCCCAGCCGTGGCCAGCGACTGTTCGCCGGCAGTGAAGGCGTCGGGCGGGACGAACGCGCGCGGTTTGCCGTGGTCAGCCATACCGCGCAGACCTATCCGCGGCTCACCGCGCTCGAGAACTTGGAGCTGTTCGCGAAGCTGCGGGCCCAAGCTGGCTGTCACAGCGAGCCCCTGCTGCCGACGCTGGACAAGCTCGGGTTGGGCTACGCCGCGGATCGCCAGGCCGGGACCTTCTCGCGTGGAATGCTTCAGCGCCTGGCGCTGGCTCGAGCGCTGTTGGGAAAGCCCGAGATGCTGCTGCTCGACGAGCCGTTCACCGCACTCGATCGGCCGGGGCGCACCCTGCTGGCCTCGGTCCTGGCCGAAGAGCGCGATCGCGGCGCTGCGATCCTGCTGATCTCTCATGACTTGGAGGCGCTGGTTTCGGTCGCGGACCGCGTAGTGCTGCTCGAGCAGGGCGTGATCGCCGGTGCGGTGCCTCGGGCCCCCGACAACGACACGTTTGGACCCCGCGTTCGGGAGCTGGCCGGACGCATGCCTGCGGTCCGGGTCGAGGCCGAAGCGTGAGCACAGCGGTCTGGCCGGCCACCGGGTCCGGCCGTGTTACAACCCTTCTCGGCATGGTGGCGCTCCGTCAAGCGTGGTTGCTGGCGGTCAACGACCTCCGGCAGGAAGCTCGAGACCTCGAGCTGATTCTGACGTCCTCGTTCTTCAGCTTGGTCGTCCTCATCATGCTTGGCATGTCGTTCTCTGCGCTCGGGGTGTCTTCACAGCCGCTCGCAGTGCCGGGGATGCTGTGGCTCTCGGTCGCGTTCGTCGGCGCGCTGACGCTGGGCCGGATCTTCACCCGGGAGCGCGAGTTCGACACGCTCCGCGCCCTGTTGGTCGCCCCGGTGGAGCGCGTCTCGATCTACCTGGCCAAGGCCTTTGTCACGCTCGTCATCCTGTTGGGCTGTTCGTTCATCACGGTGTTGGGTCTGACGTTGCTGTTTCCCGCGGCGCAGCCGTTCGCGGAACGCCCGTGGGCCACGGCCGCGCTGGTGCTCATGGGCTGTACGGCCTACGCCGGCGTTGGCACGCTGTTCGCGGCGGGACTTGCCAGCAGCAGCGGCAAGAACGTCCTGTTGTCGGTCATCCTCTATCCGCTGACCATGCCCTCGTTGCTGTTCGCGTTGGTGGCCACCCGGTCCCTGCTCGAAGGCCACGAATCCTTCACCACCTATCTGGGGCAACTCACCGCGACCAACGTCTTGGCGTTTGTCGTTGGAGCGTGGCTGTTCGAGCCCGTTCTTGTGGGTGTGCCCCAAAAACGCAGCGGCACCGCTCGTGCCGCGCGGAGGCGCCGATGAAAAAAATCCTCCCGATCGCGTTCCTAGGCGCGGCCGCGCTGATCTTCCCGGTCAGCGTGAAGACCATCTTTCTCGACACTCCGATCGAGAATCAGATGGGCACCGTGCAGAAGATCTTCTACTTCCACGTGCCGCTGGCCTGGATCATGATGCTGCTGGCCGTCGTCTGCGGTGTGGCAGCCGGCATCCAGCTTCGGCGTGACTCGAAGCGGGCCGAAGCCGTCTCCATCGCCGCAGCCGAGCTCGTCTTGGTGACCGGGTTGGGCGTGCTCATCACCGGGCCTATCTGGGGACACGCGACGTGGGGCAAGGCTTGGACGTGGGATGCCCGTCAGGTCTCGACCGGCCTGCTGTGGCTGATCTTTGCCGCCTACGTGCTGGTCCGGCACTACGGTGCCGCGGGATCGGAGCGCCTCGCAGCGGCGCTCGCCATCTTCGGTGCGATCGACGTGCCGGTGATCTACTACGCCGTGAAGATCTGGAAGACGACCCACCCGTCCAACGACGTGGCCGGTTCCCTTCCCGCGAGCATGTGGGCGGCGCTGTGGCCAGCGCTCATCGCTCTGCTGCTCACCTCGATCGCGGTGCTCCTCATCCGAGTCCAACAGGAGCTCACCGACGTGACCCTGGATGAGGCTTGGGTCGACCTCGACGACGCCGGCGCGAACAAACTCGAACCCACCCCTGCACCCACCTCCGGATCTGGAGACGCCTGATGGCTGCCCCCGCACAAAACTCCCCAAGCGACGAGTACGAACCCGTCAAGAACCTCGACCAGCAGACGATCGCCTGCGTTCGTGCCTGTGAGTCCGAAGCGGCGGCCAAGACGGCCTCCGACTACGAGCACATCGTGTGGGCCTATGGCGTCATCTGGAGTCTGTTCGCGATCTACGGTGTGATGCTGTGGCGCCGCGGCTCCCGGCAGGCCATCGAAGTCGCGGACCTTCAGCGCCGCCTGTCGTCGTAGGCCTTCCATGACGCTCGCCCACTTCATCTACATTCCCGGCCTTCTCGGGCTGGGCTTGGTCATCGGGTTCGTGATCGGTGGCCGGGCCGCCACCGGGGACAAGGCCGAGGCGGACCACAAAGCCCAGCGCCGCGCGGCACGAGCAGCGCGCCGGGCCGCGCGAGACAGCAGCACGTCCGAGTAGCTCGTGCGCCAGCTCGTGCGTTCGTGCAGCGCGTCCCGGTGAGGATGCCTGGCGTTGTGTGGACGCTTCGGCTCCCGTCATGGCGAAGCCACGGGGGGGTCTGCTAGACAGGCTCTGATGTTCACGCCGGCCTATTCCGAAGACTCGCTCGCCTTGGCTGACACCGCGCGGAAGTTCGCCAAGGAGTCCATGATCCCGGTCGCTGCCAAGTACGACGAGCTTGGCAAGATGCCCATGGAGGTGTTCCAGGCCGCGTGGGAGCTTGGACTGATCAACGTCGAGTTGCCGGAGTCGGTCGGGGGCCTCGAGGTCAGCACCGTCGAGGGGTGCCTCATCGCAGAGGAGCTTGCGTACGGCTGTGCGGGGATCGCCACCAGTATCGTGTGCAACCACCTCGGCGCGCTGCCGCTGATGATCGGCGGTACCGAAGAGCAGCAGCAGCATTGGCTGACCAAGCTCTCCGAAGAGATGTGCTTCGTCAGCTACGCCTGCTCCGAGCCCGAGGCCGGCTCCGACGTGGCGTCCATGCGGACGAAGCTCGTCAAGGACGGCGACGGATGGATCCTCAGCGGACAAAAACGGTGGATCACCAACGCGGCCCACGCGAAGTTCTACACCGGCTTCGGCACCATCGACCCTGCGCTGGGCCACCGCGGCATCACGGGGTTCGTCGTGTCGGCAGACGCACCGGGCGTCAGCGTCGGCAAGAAGGAGAACAAGCTCGGGCAGCGGGCCTCGAGCACGTGCGACGTCCTGTTCGACGACGTCAGGCTCGGGCCTGAGAACATCCTCGGCGAACCTGGCCGGGGCTTTGCCCTCGCGATGGAGACGTTCGACAAGTCGCGCCCGATGATCGCAGCGCAGTGCGCTGGCCTGATCCGCCGCGCCTTGGACGAGTCGGTGCAGTACGCCAAAGAACGCAAGACGTTCGGGGTGCCGATCGCTTCGCACCAAGCCATTCAGTTCATGATCGCCGAGATGGCGATGGCCTACGAGACGACGCGACTGCTCTACAGCAAGGCCGCGTGGGAGGTCGACAACGACGTCAAGCGGACGAGTACCTCGGCGATGGCCAAGGCGATGGGGGCGGACCTGGCCATGAAGTGCACGACCGATGCCGTGCAGATCTTCGGCGGCTACGGCTACACCAAGGAGTACCCGGTCGAGAAGCTCATGCGGGACGCCAAGCTCATGCAGATCTACGAGGGAACGTCCCAGATTCAGCGACTCGTCATCGCGAAGAACCTTCTCGTGCGCGGATGAGTATGGGTCCGCAGTCGCTTCCGATCGGAGTGTTCGACTCCGGCGTCGGTGGGCTGACCGTCCTCAGAGCGCTCCGCGAAGCGTTACCGCGAGAGTCGTTCCTGTATCTCGGGGACACTGCGCGCCTTCCGTATGGGACGAAGAGTCCGCAGACCGTCGAGCGCTACGCGAAACAGTCGGCGCAGGTTCTTGTCGATCGCGGGGTGAAGCTGCTGGTGATCGCGTGCAACACCGTCTCTGCGGTCGCGGTCGAGACGCTGCGCGAGCAGTTTGGGCCGCTCCCCGTTGTCGGGGTTGTCGAACCCGGCGCAGAGGCGGCCTGTGCCGCGACGTCGTCAGGCCACATCCTCATAACCGGCACCGAAGGCACCATTCGGGGCGGCGCGTATGAACGCGCGATCAGGCGGCGTCGTCCGGGCGCCGTCGTGCTGGGCCAACCGTGCCCCCTGTTCGTCGCTCTCGCGGAGGAGGCCTGGACGCTGGGAGACGTTCCGAAGCTCGCAGCCCGCCGGTACCTCGCGCCGCACCTGGACGCGGATGGAGCCCTCGATACGGTCGTACTGGGCTGTACCCATTTCCCGGTGCTCGCCGGTGTTGTCCAGAGCGTGGTGGGGCCGGAGGTGACGGTGGTCGATTCGGCCATGACGACCGCGGGTGCGGTGCGCTCCCTCCTAGAGCAGCTCGGGCTCGCATCGCCGAACCCGGTGCCTGGACAGCTCGCGTTGCTGGCCACAGACGACGCTGAACGTTTTGCCCGGGTCGGGTCCGGTTTCCTCTCCACACCGCTTCGCGCGGAAGACGTGGAGCTGGTCGACCTGTGATAGCCTCTGAGCGGCCTATGCGGCGCTGTTCTCGGACGATGTTTCGTTCTCGCTCCTCGCGTGCTTGGAGCCTTGCGTTGGCCACCAGCTTGCTCGGCGGCGCGGTGATGGTAACTCCTGCGCCCGCGCTTGCGCGCACGGCCGCTTTGGCGGTGGAGGGCACGCCTGAAGAGCTCTACGACGAAGGCCGTAAGGCGTATCGCCTTGGGGACTTCAAGACCGCGGTCGACAAGTGGGAGAAGGCGTACGACCTCTCCGACAACGGCCTGCTGCTCTACAACATCTCGCTGGCCTACAAGGGCCTGTACACGATCTCCAACGACCTCGCCGACCTGCGGCGCGCCCGGGCGATCCTGGACAACTTCATCAAGGTCGCGAAGGCGAATGCCGACATCGATCCGGATGATGCGCCGGAGCGATTGATCGAACTCGATGCGATGATCGCCGAGGCCGAGAAGGCCGCCGAGGACGACAAGCCACCCCCGCCGGTGGTCGTGCAGCCCACCGAGGGGGATGAGCTGCGGGAAAAGATGGGCCCGGATGCCGGTCGCAAGCTCCGCTTGGCGGGGATGGGCACGATGGTCGGTGGCGGCGCGATCGCGCTGACGGGCGTGGCGCTCGCGGCGTTTTATGGCATCAAGGGCCAAGAGTTCAGCTCCAAGCTTGGAAACTCGCTTCAGGAGCAGGAAGACCGCGGTTGCGACAACGGCGAGACGGGCTCCGAGTGCGAGCGTATCCAGGGAGAGATCGACACCTGGCGAGACAACGGCAACAGCGCCAACACCTTGTCCGTCGCGATGGGCCTGGGTCTCGGCGGCGTGGGCGTGGTGGCGCTGGTCGCGGGTGGCCTCGTGTTCAACGAGGGCAACAAGCGCACCAAGCAGTGGGAGCGTGGGCTCGCCGAGCTGCGCGTCTCGCCAACCCGCCGTGGGTTGGTCCTCACCGGCCGATTCTAGGCCGCGGCTCGACGCCGCTGCCCGGCTTCCCAGAGATCGCTCGCCATCGTGCGGATGCTCAACGTTCCGGAAAACCGTCCCTTGCCTTCCCCGATGGGTTGTTCGTGGCGTAAGCCTGGTCAGGCGACGCCGTTGAACCCTCCCAAGGTGGACTCCCTACCAAAACACACGCCGGTGCGAACCCATCCCGGACCCGGTGCTAGTAGCGGCGTCCTTGTGATATACGAGCGCAGCCCGAAAATTTGGGCCCCTGGGATGGTGTATCGAAGTTTTCGACACCGAAGGTCCTCATGCTCTCTGCACCGCACGCAACTGACTTCAAGAGTGACCCCAGGCCCGAGAAGGAGCCCATCGTGAACCGCGCTCGTTCGCTCAAGACACTTTTCCTGACCCTGCCGTTGTCGGTCTGCGCTCCCGTCGCTGGTCTCGCCGCGACCGGTGCCATCTTGCTCGCTCCCCAGTCCGCTGAAGCCGCCGAAACCGGCTCGATCAGCGGCGTGGTGACCAACGACAAGACCGGTGATCGGATGGCCAACGCCATCGTCGTCCTTCAATGCAACTGCCTCCAGGGCACGCGCGAAGCGACGACCAACGCGAACGGGCTGTACGCGTTCAAGTCGCTGCCTCCGGGCACCTACACGATCCAGGTTCTCGCCGGCCAAGCCGACGTCTCGAAGGTCACGACCCTGCCAAGGGGCGCGAAGTTTCGTGCGAACTTCAAGATCGACCCCAACAACGAGTTCAAGCGGACGATTCGGGTCAAGCCCGTCGCGGTCAAGCAGGACACGTCGGTCGGTACGTCCATCTCGATGGACGAGTTCCGGAACATCCCGGTCGGTGAGACCGCCGGTCGCGATTTCACCCAGGTTGTCGAGGCCTCCGCGACCGCATCTCGCGACTCCGCCGGTATCTCCCTCGCAGGTACGACCTCCGCCGAGTCCAAGTACACGGTCGAGGGTGCCAACGTGAACAACCCGAGCTTCGGTACGGTCGGTGCGTCGATCGTTCAGGAGTTCATCGAAGAGGTCGACGTCCAGGAGTCTGGATACGCGGCTGAGTTCGGCGGTGCTGCCGGGGGTCAAGTGACGGCCCGTCGTATCTCCGGAACCAACAAGGTTCGCGGGGTCGCGCGCTTCACCTACACGCCGCGCCTGGCTCAACCTCGCTTCATCCTCGCGACCGACAACGCGGTCCGAGCGGTCGAGGTTCCTGACTACCTGTTGCAGGGCGTCGTTGCTGCCAGCGGTCCGATCATCAAGGACAAGTTGTTCTGGTCGGCAGCGGTCTCGGCCACCGGTGGTCGTGCATCCCTGATCCAGTCCTTCTATTCGCGCGTCGACAAGGACGGTTCCGGTGGATACGAGGATTGCCCCTACACCAACGGCGACTTCGACTGTGTCGACGGTGGGGACTACATCCAGACCGAGAAGTTCGCGGAGCAGCGCTTCCGCACCGGCAACGTCGGCCTCGGCTACCAGATCGGCATCGACTGGGCGATCAACCCCAAGCACCGGCTTCGAGCCACCGTGCTCGGTGGACCGGGCTTCCAGCGTCGCTCGTATCGTCGGCCTGCGCTGAACCTCGACCCGTCGTCGTTTGGCACCGCACAGAACGCTGACCCTCTGGGCGGCGGAGCGAACACCGCCAACGGCGTGGTCAACGATCTCTTCGGCTGGGACCGCGGCAACAGCACCACGGTCAGCCTCGGCTACCTCGGTCGGGTTGCGGACGACAAGCTCGAGATCGACGCCGGTCTCGCCTTCTCGCAGTTCACGGGCGAAGAGGCCTGGCGGCTCGACAACCCTGAGTTCTACGACCTGCCTGCCACTCAGCAGCAGGACAGCCAGGGCGCCAACCTCTTCACCTTCCTCGACCAGGACAACAAGCGTTCGTTGGTCGCCGGGGTTGAGGACGCCTGCAACCGCTCCGACCTTCCGGGTCTTGCATGCCCGACACGCCGTTGGCTCTCGGGCGGTATCGGCAACTACTCGGCTGACAAGTCGCGACGGGTCGAGGGTCGGTTCGCGCTGACACACTTCATCAGTACTCGGCGCGCGGGCTCTCACCAGCTCAAGTACGGCGCCCAAGCAGAGTTCCTGCAGCGCGAGACGCTGAGCCGCTACTCGGGTCGCAACGACAGCGACTTCTTCGACAACTGCGCGGCTGGCCAAAGCGGGGGCGGTGAGTACTGCTACGACCCCGAGGACGGCTACGTCATCAGCAACGCCTCGCGCGTCGACAACCACCGCTTCGTGATCGTCGATACGGACAACCCCGACAGCCGCCGCTCGGTTGGCTTCGGTCGCGTCCGCAAAGAAACGGGCGAGCTCCGCGCGATCGCGACGCCGCTGGGTGCCGGTATTCGCTCGGCGGCCTACAACGAGGTCACCACCACCACGAACTACGGGATGTTCCTGCAGGACAAGTGGGCCGTGCTGTCCAACCTGTTCATCAGCGCCGGTGTGCGCTGGGAGATGCAGGACATGCGCGACATCAACGGTGACCGCGCGTTGTTCATCAACGACAACGTGGGTCCCCGGGTTGGTGTGGTCTACGACTGGACGGACGAGGGCAAGAGCCGCTTGTTCGCCAGCTACGGATGGTTCTACCAGCCGCTTCCGCTGCAGCTCAACAGCCGAGTCTTCGGTGGTCTGGTCAACGTCACTCGGACCTATCGCAACGCAGACTGCCTCGAGGGTTCCAGCGTCAACATCGACGGTGACTCTCGCCTGAAGCTCAAGAGCGGTCAGCCGACCGAGTACTGCGTCGACTTCAACGCCGGTACCACCCAGCTCACCGAAGGTGCCGTCGTTCCGAAACTGCGCGGTCAGTACAACCAGCAGTTCCAGATGGGCTACGAGCAGGAGATCATCGAGGACCTCACGCTCGGTGTTCGCTGGCAGCACACAGACTTGGGCCGAGCGGTTGAGGACATCTCGACCAACGGAGGTCTGAACTTCATCATCGCCAACCCCGGCGAGGCGGTGTCCAACTCGGACATCAACGCCGAGCAGGCACGCTGCGACAACCTTGGCGGCCAACTCGACGGCCTCGAGATGGACTCGCCCGAGCGCTCGCAGATCGCTCGCGAGCTCCAGCGCTGCGAGTTCTTGGTCGACGCCTACGGCAAGGTCGGCAGCACCTTCGACAAGCCGGTCCGAAACTTCGACGCCTTCACGTTCGAGTTGAAGAAGCGCTTCGCTCGCAACTGGCTGGTCATCGGTAGCTACACCTTCAGCCGCTTGGTCGGTAACTACGACGGCTTCGTCGACCCGATCTCCGGCGCGATCAACCTGGGTGCGTCGACGCAGTTCGACATCCCTGAGCTGGTCCGCAACAGCTTCGGTCCGCTGTCGTTCAACACGCCGCACCGCTTCAAGGTCAACGGGTTCTACTCGTTCGACCTTCAGGAAGCTGGCCGTCTCACGCTCGGAACGTCGGCCAACTTCCGGTCGGGTTACCCGATCTCCCTCAAGGCCGACAACAACCGGTACCCGCAGCAGTTCGCCGTTTACGTCCTGCCTCGTGGTGCCGGTGGCCGCGTTGAGCCGACCTACAGCGTGAACCTGAGCGTCAACTACGCGTACCCGCTGCCCGGCGACCTCGAGATCGAGGTCGGCGCTCGGTTGTTCAACGTGACCAACGCAAAGGCAGTCCTTCGGGTGGACGAGGTCTACTCGTTCTCGAACACGCGGCCTGTTGCCGGTGGTGAGCTCTCGGATCTGAAGCACACCAAGATTCAGAACTCGAGCAACCCCACCGAGTTCTTCCAGCGGACGATTCTTCCTCCGCAGGGCAACTACGGCACAGAGTCGAGCTTCCAGACGCCTCTTGCCGCTCAGTTCGACCTCCAGCTTCGGTTCTAGTCGGCTCGGGTCCACCCGGGTCCCGCTTGCAAACGCCCGCCTCGCGCGGGCGTTTTGCTTGGTTGATGGAATCGCGGAACGCGGGCAAAAGCCCTGTCCATAGTGGATATGTCCAGGTGTGTTTCGCCAATGCGGGCGTCGGCGTCGGGCGCGGAGGCGAGGGACGGACTCGCGTAAGGAGCCGTTCGCGCCGGCGTTGGGCTCTTCAAGGTGCCCTCATTCTTTAGCCGTCGGTCCGCGTTCCCACCCTCTACCGGGCGTACGAAAGCGCCTTCGGTCGCCCGTCGTCGTTCACTCGAGGTGGTGCTGCTGACGATCCCCTTGTCGGCCGCCGGAGTCCTTGCCACGGGAGCGCTCCTGCTCGCACCTCGCTCTGCGAATGCGGAGGACACTGGGGCGGTGAGCGGAGTCGTCACCAACGAAGAGGATGGTGCGGCGATCCCAAACGCGCTGGTGATCTTGCAGTGCAACTGTCTGCAGGACAAGCGCGAGACCACGACCAACAGCAACGGTCTGTACGCGTTCAAAGCACTCCCTCCAGGGACCTACACGATTCAAGTTCTTTCGGGACAGGCCAACGTCTCCAAAGTGACCAGCGTTCCGCGGGGCGCAAAGTTCCGAGCCAACTTCAAGATCGACCCCAAGGACGAGCTCATCCGGACGATTACGGTCAAACCGTTGATCAAGAGCGGGTCGACCGCACCGGTCACGGACATGTCGATGGAGGACTTTCACAACATCCCGGTGGGGGATGGAGCCGGAGGGCGCGACTTCACAGACGTGATCACAGCGTCCGCGAACGTGACGCAGGTCGCCGGGGGCCTTTCGATTGGCGGGACAAACCCGACGGACTCCAAGTACGTCGTCGAGGGGGCGAACGTGAACAACCCGAGCTTCGGCACGGTGGGGGCTTCGATCGTCCAGGAATTCATCGAGTCGGTCGAGGTCCAGGAGTCCGGCTACGAGGCAGAGTATGGCGGCGCCTCCGGTGGTCAGGTCTCAGCCCGCCGTATCTCGGGAACGAACAAGACTCGGGGCGTCGCGCGTTTCACCTATACGCCGCGTTTGGCCCAGCCTCGGTTCATTCTCGCTACAGACAACGCCGTCCGGGCCGTGGAAGTGCCCGATTACCTGCTCCAAGGGGTCGTCGCGGCAAGCGGTCCGATCATCAAGGACAAGCTCTTTTGGTCCGCGGCGGTTTCCGGGACGGGAGGACGCGCGTCACTGATCCAGTCGTTCTATTCTCGCGTCGACAAGGACAACTCGGGCGGTTTCGAAGACTGCCCGTACCGGAACGGAGACTTCGATTGCGTCGAGGGCGGAGATTACATCCAGACCGAGAAGTTCGCGGAGCAGAGGTTCAAGACCGGCAGCGTGAGCGTGGGTTATCAGCTCGGCATCGACTGGGCTGTGAACCCCAAACACCGGCTGCGTTTGACGGTGCTCGGGGGTCCGAACTTTCAGCGCCGCTCGTATCGGCGTCCCGCGATCAGCCTCGACCCATCATCGTTCGGGACCGCGCAGAGCTCCGATCCCCTCGGCGGCGGGGCGAACACGGCGAACGGAGTCGTGAACAAGCACTTTGGCTGGGACCGTGGAAACTTCACGACTGTGAGCCTCGGCTATCTTGGTCGTGTTCTGGACAACAAGCTCGAGATCGATGCCGGCCTCAGTTTTTCGCAGTTTGCCAACGAGGACGCGTGGCGTCTGGACAACCCGGAGTTCTACAACCAGACCGCGACGCAGGAGCAGGACAACCAGGGCGCAAACCTATTCAAGTTCGTGCAAAACGATCGCTCGCTGGTTCCCGGGGTTCAAGAGGCGTGCAACGACGTCGACCTGCCAGGCCTCGCGTGCCCAACCCGCCGGTGGCTCTCGGGGGGAATCGGGAACTACTCGTCGGACAAAGCACGCAGGGTCGAGGCCCGGCTGGGGCTCACCCACTTCATCAGCACCCGGCGTGCAGGCTCGCACCAGCTCAAGTACGGAGCCCAGGTCGAGTACCTCGAGCGCGAGACGCTGAGTCGGTACTCAGGGCAGAACGACAGCGACTTCTTCGACAACTGTGAAGCCGGGCAGAGCGGCGGCGGCGAGTACTGCTACGACTCGGAGCAGGGATACGTCATCAACAACCAGACCCGTGTGGACAACCACCGCTTCATTCGCGTGGATACGGACAACCCTGACAGTCGGACCTCGTTCGGCTTCGGCCGCGTCCGCAAAGAAGAAGGGGAACTCCGGGCGATTGCGACGCCCCTGGGATCCGGAATTCGTGCGGCGGCGTATGGCGAGACGACGTCGACGACCAACTCCGGTGTGTTTCTGCAGGACAAGTGGGCGGTGCTCTCGAACCTGTTCATCTCCGCCGGCGTGCGGTGGGAGGCGCAGGACATGCGGGACATCAACGGAGAGCGCGCCGTGTTCATCAACGACAACGTCGCTCCCCGCGTCGGCGTGGTCTATGACTGGACGGACGAGGGCAAGAGCCGTTTGTACGCCAGCTACGGATGGTTCTATCAGCCACTCCCGCTGCAGCTGAACAGTCGGGTGTTTGGTGGCCTGGTCAACGTCACGAGAACGTATCGCAACGCCGATTGTCTCGAAGGCTCCCCTGTGACGACGACGAGGTCCAATGGAGAGCCGGCGCTCAAACTTCGGGACGGGCAGCCGACCGAGTTCTGCGCCGACTTCAACGCCGCGACGACCCAGCTCACCGAAGGTGCCGTCGTTCCGAAACTGCGTGGTCAGTACAACCAGCAGTTCCAGATGGGCTACGAGCAGGAGGTCATCGAAGATCTGACGCTCGGTGTTCGCTGGCAGCACAACGACCTCGGCCGCGCGGTGGAGGACATCTCGACCAACGGTGGCCTGAACTTCATCATTGCCAACCCCGGCGAAGCCGTCTCTCAGTCGGACGTCAACGCCGAGCAAGCGCGATGCGACAACCTGACCAGCCAACTACAAGGGCTGGAGATGGACGCACCCGAACGCACGCAGGTGTCTCGCGAACTGCAGCGCTGCGAGTTCCTGGTGGATGCCTACGGCAAGGTCGGCAGCGACTTCGACAAGCCGGTTCGGAACTACGATGCCTTCACCTTCGAGGTGAAGAAGCGGTTCTCTCGCAACTGGATGGTGCTCGGCAGCTACAGCTTCAGCCGGTTGGTCGGCAACTACGACGGCTTCGTCGACCCGATCTCCGGAGCGATCAACCTCGGTGCGTCGACGCAGTTCGACATCCCCGAGTTGGTCCGGAACAGCTTCGGAGCGCTCTCCAACAACGCGCCGCACCGGTTCAAGGTCAACGGTTTCTACTCCTTCGACCTTCAGGAAGCCGGCCGACTCACCCTCGGGACCTCGACCAACTTCCGCTCGGGCTACCCGATCTCGCTCCGGGCGGACAACAACCGATACCCGGGCCAGTACGCGGTCTACGTGCTGCCACGAGGTGCTGGCGGCCGGGTCGAGCCCACATACAGCGTGAACACGAGCGTCAACTACGCGTACCCGATCTCGAAGAACCTCGAGGTTGAGGTGGGGGCCCGACTGTTCAACGTGACGAACGCAAAGTCCGTGCTGCGGGTGGACGAGGTCTACTCCTTCTCCAACACGCGGCCGGTGGCGGGCGGTGAACTCTCGGATCTCAAGCACACCAAGATCCAGAACTCGAGCAACCCCACCGAGTTCTTCCAGCGCACGATCCTCCCTCCTCAAGGGAACTTCGGAGTCGAGACGAGCTTTCAAACGCCTCTGGCGGCACAGTTCGACCTCCAGCTGCGCTTCTAGCACCTCACGCATGAGGCGCCCGGGCCGGGGGTCTGCGGGAGCCCCCTCGCGCGAGGCGGCCTACGCTCGGTGCTGTCTCTTTGCCGCTTCGCATCCCTCCGGGACGCTTCGCGCTCTTGCGCCGAAGTCCTCGGAAACCAGGAGGTACTGCGGCGCGGTGCTGCGGCGTTCAGGGACGGCCCCTATTCCTCGCCGAGGAATTTCTTGGCCTTGGCGTTGTCGGGATCCAACGTCAAGACCTTCCGGTAGTAGGTCTCGGCCGTGGTCTTGTTGCCCTGGGCGGACTCGAGACGAGCCGCGAGCAGCAGGGCTGCCTTGTTGTTGGGCGACTTGCGGAGAACTCGGTCGACGAGCGCAAGGGCCGAGGCCGCGCGTCCGAGCTTGTCCTGCGCCTGGGCCATGCACAGCGTGACCCGGGCGCCGCCCGGCTTGAGGTCGTGCGCCTTTTTGAGAACGTTGAAGCCACCGCCGGGGTCGCCCGAACGGACGAGCTTGCAGCCCTCGTCGAGGAGCGCGTCGAAGCCGGCTTTGGGCTTGGCCTTGCTGGGCTTGGCCTTGTTGGGCTTGGACTTGCTGGGCTTGGCCTTGCTGGGCTTGGCCTTGCTGGGCTTGGCATTCCCACCCGCGGCGCTGGGCTTGGTCGCCTTCTTTGGATCTGGATCGGCGGGCGTCTCAGGCTTCGGCTTGGGCTCCGCCGCCGGTTCCGGGGTGGGATCTGGCTGGACTGTGGGCTCGGGCTTCGGCTCGATCGATGGATCGACCGCATCGGCTGTGGGTTCCGCGACCGGCTCGGCGGGGGCAGGATCGGGCGTGCCCGATCGGACGTCGGGGGGAGGTTCGCCGACGGCCGCACCGCGCTCACTGGGCGGGCCGGACTGCATCACGAGGGCCAGCGGCTGGCCGGGAGTCTGCGAAAGAACGGCTTGGGCCTGGGACTCGGCGCCGGGTGTGTCGCCACCGCGTTCGAGGGCCATCGCGAGCAGCAGCCGACTGAGGCCGGTTGGAGGCGTGACGCCCTCGAGTTCGGCGGTGAGGCCGTCGAGTTCTCCGTCCGCAAGTTCGACATCGCTGAACAACGGCCGGCTCAGTGCCGCCAATCGCAGCTCCGGATCCGGGTAGTCGGGCATGAGGACCACCGGATGGATGAGGGTGATGTCGCGACCCTCGGCGAGGTCGAGCCGCGCTTCGATGCGGGCGACGGATGCGGGCGAGACGCCTTCACGTGCCAGGGCGTCGGTGAGCGTTCGCCCGTTGATCAGGGTCGTCGCGAGCTCGGCCTTGGCCGCTGCGGGTTCGCCCGAACGGTAGGCGCGAATGGAGGCTTCCAATGCCCGGACCGACAGGGCGGAGGCGCGAGCGACTCGCAGGTCGTTCCCGACGTCGGCTTGCGTCGTTCGGGCTGCGGCGGTTTGCAGTTCGCGGTCCAGCGACGCGAGCTTGGCGACGTCGAGGGCGTCGGTGGCGGTACCGACCTGGTCGACCAGCTGCTGGGGGGCGGCGGGGGCCTGGGTGCGCCCTTCGGCTGCAGCCGGTGCTCGTTCACGCGCGGCGAGACGCTGCTGCGCTTGGTACGAGCCATAGGCAACAATCGCGGCGATCCCTAAACCGCCAGCGATCCAAACCGCAAATCGACCCGTTTGAGGATCGGGAGCTCCTTCGCTATTCGTCGTCATCTGGTAGAGCGCGCGTCCCGCAGGAGTTTTGCAGGTCGCGGTACCGCGCGCAACCACAGTACGCACGCCCAGGCGCACAGGATCTGTACGGGATCAGTACATCTGCAGCGCCCGCAAGAGCCAATAGGCGTCTTCGTACCGCAGCGTGGCGACAGGGTCGGGACGGCCCTCGCCGACGAAACCGCGGTCGTGGGCCAACGTGAGCAACGCGCCGTCGAGCTGGCCGCACAGGCGTGTCGAGAACAGGAGCACGGCGCGGCGAAGCTCGACATCGAGCCGCTCGACGCCCCCGGTGGACGTGAGCCAGTGGGCGAGTTCCCGCGCCAGTTGGGCACCTTCGCGGGGCGACAGTGATGCATCGGCGGCTGTGAGGGCCTCTGCGACTTCCCGTGCCGGGCGGCCCGTCGGGACATGGGACGGGCTGGCCATTCGTCCCAGTCCGTCGAGGAGCTCCTCCAGACGGATGCCGTGCCCCTCTTCGAGAATGGCGAGGCCGGAGACGATCGAGGTCGCCGCGCGGGCCAGCCGGAAGCGTAACTCGGCGACGGAACACACCGTGACACCCGCGCCGAGGAGAATGGTGGGGACATCCCGGTTCGCCAATCCGACACCCCCCGGGAGACGGGCACGGGTCCACGCGAGAGGGAACTCGCAGCCCAGCGACCGCCTCCAGGGCTGGACGATCGACTCGGCCAGAGCGACTCGCGCCTTGGCTCCCGCACTGGACGGAGATGCGTGGGTGTCCGGCGCCCGCGTGAAGCCGGCGAGGGCGGCTCTCGCAGACGCCAGTCCGCGTCGCAGGGTTCCTCCGGATTCGAACGGGCCGCTGGTGAGGGCCGTGAGGTCCTTGGGCGCCGCCGCGAGGGGCAGCCTCGCGACGAGGCTCGGCACCGGCCCATCGGGCACCATGAAGGCCGTGACCTGGTAGAGGTTCCGTGCGCGCTCGGCCTGTCCGGCGGCCTCGGCGAGCCGGGCGAGTCCAAGCGCCAGCCCGGCCTGGAGCGGCTGGCCCGAGGACCAGTGCGCCAGGTCGCGCGAGAGCGCGAGGCGTCCGCCGAGGAGGGAACCTGCCGCGGCGAGAACCGCATCGAGGCGGGGCAGCGGCCCGCGAGCGGCCACGTGGGTCAGGAGCTGGCGCAACCCGGGGAACAGGTATCGCTCTTGGGCAGCAGGCCCGTGCCGGAAGCCAAGGTCGCGTGCGAGGGAGCGTTGACCGTGGCGGTAGGCTTCGGTCAAGGCCGCGAGCAGAAGGACTTCCTCGTCGGGCCCCGCGCGTTCGCGAATCTCCACGGCCAGGTCGAGGACCTCATCCCAGCGCGATTCGGCGAAGGCCAGAGGCAAGAGTCGGATGCTGGGTCCGGGCAGCGCAGGTGCGGCCTCGGATGCCCGCTGAAGCGCTTGGCGGGCGTGGGCGAGGGCCCGGGTTCGGTTGGCGCGCTGAGCCGTGCCTTGCTCGATGAAGGCTTGGGCGGCGTGCATGTATTGCTCCGCCTGCTCGAGCGGATCGGAGCTCAGCGAAGCGAGCTGCAGGCGGGTGTTTCCCAAGGTGCCCCAGTCTTCGGTGTCCTCGATCAGCTCGGCGTACAGCTCCAGCATCTCGCGATGGGTCGGGTCGAGCTCGAGGGCCTGGCTCAAGACGGCGATGCCGCGTTCGGGACCTCCGAGGGCCTGCTCGCACCGGGCAAGATCGAGGGCGACGGTGACCATCTGCGGAGAGCGGCGCTCGAGCGAGGCTTCGAACAGCCGCCGGGTGATCGCGACGCGGTCGGAGGCGGGCGCGCCGTGAGCCAGGACGGCGTCGAGCTTGGTCAGCGCGGCGAACCGCACCTCATGATCATCGGTCCGCAGGCACAGCGGGCGAAGGATTGCCGTCGCGTCTTGGGTCCGGCCGAGGTCCGCGGCGACCTGGGACAACCCGAGGTCGAAGGCGGCCGTGCGCTGGTCCGCGGGAACGGCTCGAAGGACCTCGTATATCGTCTGAACGCGGGCGTCGTCCCCGGCGTGCGCGGTCAACTCGGCCAGGAGACTCAGGCCATCGAGACTCGACGCCGACACCGCGACGCTTCTGCGCAGCGCATCGAGGGCTCGGTCCGAGTCGCGCAGGGCCGTCCATGCGAAGCGGGCGGACTCGAGCAGCGCGTTCGCCTGGGCAGCGCCGGTCGTTTGCTCGGCGACGCGTTCGTACAACTCGACGACCTCAGCATAGGCTCCCCGTTCCGCGTACGCGTCCCGCAATGCAGCTGCGGCGGTCTGCAGGTCGTCTTCAGACCCATCGAGACCGTCGGCGAGCTCCCGTTGTTTCTGCCCGGCCCACGTCTCCAGGTCGGGGTCTCCGAGGGCGCGCCCCAGCTCCCGCAGCCGAGCCAAGATATGGACGCGCTCAGTCGGTTGTTTTTCGACGTCGAGCAGGCGGAGCAGTCCTGACTTCTGTTTCCGCAGTGCGTGCTCTTCGTCTCCGTCGAGCGCGTCTAGGTTGCGCTGTGCTGCCGCGGTGAGGTCATCGCTCGCGGCCGGAAGGTCGAGGACTCGCTGGGTCGCGGCCTCAGCGGCAACCACGTCATCGTCGGACATCCGCAGGTCGGCGGCGAGCAGCCACAGTCGGGCCCGGGCGGCGTCGTCGAGTTCGCCGGGCTGTCCCGCGATGCGCTCGAGGCGGTCCGCAATCCGGCGCGGGTCGGGCAAGCGACCGGTCAGCGCGGCGGCGCGCGTCGACACCACCAAGTCGTCGGGAGCCTGGGTGATCGCCGACTCAATGTTGCGGACCGCAGAGTCCACGTCGCCCAGATGCTCGATGTACGTCTCGGCGAGGTCGAGGTGATGCGCGGCCCGTGCGGGGCCATCGGGCAGCTCGCGGATTGCCAGGTAGTGCATGTGGGCGACGACCGACCACTCGAGTCGCTGTCGTGCCAGCGCCATGAGTGCCTGTCGGGCGGCGACGTGTTTGGCATCCGCACCCACCGCTTCCAACAGGTAGGCGCGCGCACGCTCGGCTTCGGCGCTGTAGGGATCGACTGCGGTGGCC
>OJGU01000190.1_pt1 | contig 41312 bp, 43 predicted proteins | sample 1594741 | NCBI WGS metagenome assembly OJGU01 (sample SAMN05416841, study PRJEB24817) | seawater metagenome | isolation source: Sea water | place: Canada:Atlantic | collected 2013-07 | reverse complement strand
GTCTCGTGGGCTCGGAGATGTGGTATAAGAGACAGCAGCCTCTCGATGCGAGCGCTCGAGAAGGAAGGAGACGTCGCACCCACGCCCAAGCAGAACGAGGTCGTCACAGCGACCGTCGACAAGATCGAGAACTACGGCGTGCTTGTCACCACCGAAGCTGGCGCCGGGGTCATCCCGACGGCCGAGCTCGACCTCCCGCTCAACTCCGACCCGCGCCGCCGCTACAAGATCGGCGCCGAGGTCCAGGTTGTCCAAATGCGAGGCGGCTCCAAGGGCAAGCTTCGATTCTCGGTCCGCGCGGTCTCAGCGACCGAGGAGCGCAATGCGTTCGCGAACTTCCGGCAGTCCCAAGGCAAGGGCAGCGGCGGCAAGCAGAAGGCGGGCAAGCTCGGTTCGTTGGGCGATCTGCTCGCGGGCATCGACCTGGGCGGCGGCTCGAAGTCGAAGAACGGCTAACCCGGCAGCCGGCTACGATGCCGGCACCCGTCCCATCCCGAGGACCCTCGGCTGCTCCCGCAGCCCGGGGTCTTTTCTCGTTCGGAGACCTCGATCAGAACTGAAACTGAACGCTCAGACTGCCCGCGACGTTGAAATCGCGTTTGGGAGTCAGGGGAAGCTGCAGGTTGGCCGCGAGCAGGCCCCACGATGCGAAGCTGTAGCTGACGCCGGTGAGGTGGGCGATGCGAACGGACCCGACCTGCCGATTGGTCTCCGTCGCTCGGTTGCCGGCGCAGTAGGCCGACCCACCCCCGACCTCAGCGCACAGGTTCGCGGCCCGAACGTCGGCCAGCGCTCCAAGGCTCAGACCCAGCTTGCCGAAGGCTCGGTACCCGATCTGGCCGCTCGCGGTGAAGTCGAACGCCGTCCCTGCGGGGCGATGCTCGGCGGTCGCCAGCACCATGACCTGCCAGTAGGTGCGCAGGTGCGTGCGGGTAAACATCGCCATCGGCGACACTGTCCACACGCGGCCAGGGTCGGCCTCAAACCGAAGCGAACGGGTCGGGACCGACAGGTTGATGCCCGTGGTGATGATGCGGTGGATCAGCTTGTCGGCGTGGGGCGTGAGCCGAAGGAACACCCGCGTGTCGCCGTAACCGACCTTGCGCGGTGCCGCGTCCTCGTCGACGACGAGCAGCGGCGCCTGAGCACCCAACGAGACCCACGGATGCGGCGCGTACTCGCCGAGCAACGACGTGTTGTACGTGGTCGCGGGGTTGAGGCTGGTGGAGTTGCGGCTGTACTCCTGCAGCAGCATCACGCGTGAGGTGGCTTGGCCCGCACCGCCGCCCAGGCTGTTGAGGTTGCGGACCCCCTCCGATGCCCCATGCCCGGGAACATGATGCGCTCGTGCGTCGCGCGGAGCAGCGACCAGCACAAGGAACACGGCGACGATCCACGGCGCGATGCCTTTCATCGCCACCCCGCTCGCGGCTCGTGACATCCCGCGCAGGACCGGGCGTCGTCCAGCATCCATTGGGCGACGAGCGAGGCACCCCCCCCCTGCATCCGGTGCTCCATCGCCGCGTCGCGCTTCGACGCAGGCATCGACGCGAGCTGTTCGAGCACCTGTTGCTCGGCCTCGTGGCAGCCCATGCACGTGTGGTCCTCCGTCTGAGTCGTCAGACCGCCGTGATGCTCGGACGCGCGGATCCCCGGTGCCAGCGCGGGCAGACAGGCGCCGAGCATCGCCAACAACAAGGGCGCGAACGCCAGCGGTCGGACGCCAAAGGTCACGTTCTTGGACTACGGGATGGTCTCTGGACGCGCTGCGACCGACCGTCGCAGTCGCGACACGCTGTCGCACGTGTCCACGGCCCAGGCCGAGGGTCGTGGCACACTCATCCGGCGTTGAGCACTCCCAAACCTAGCCTCGCTCCGGCCGCTCTGACCCTGCGCGGCCTGGTCACGGCCCGATGGGTCACCGTCGCCCTGATGGGCGCTGCGGCCTCGTTGATGGCGTTCGCGCCACAACTGGTCGCGCCCGTCCTCAGCTGGGTGCCGACCTCGGGGACCATTGCTGGGTTCGTCGCGATTCTCGTCGCGTTGGCGATGTTCAACGTGTACGTCGCCCGGGTGGTCCTGCCCAGCGGACGGGCCACGGTGACATTTGCGGGCCTCCAGCTGCTCGCCGACTCCGCCGCGCTCACGCTGATGCTGGGCCTGACCGGGGGCGCGACCAACCCGTTCACGACGCTGTACTTCGTCCCGATCACCCTCGCCACGCAAGTCTCCCCGCGCTGGACGTGGGCGGTCGCCGGAGCCTCGCTCGCTGGCTTTGGACTGCTCTATCTGCTCGGTCCCCTCCCGCAAGGGCCGCCCGGCCACGAGCACCACTTCGCGGGGCACCTGCAGGGGATGTGGTTCTCGTTCGGAGTGACCGGCGCGCTCATTACCTACTTCGTGCACAGCATCGCGATGTCGGTCGCCCGTCAGCGGGCCGAGCTCACTCGGTTGCGGGACCAGGCGCTCGAAGACCGGCACCTGGCGAGCTTGGGCAGCCTCGCGGCCGGCGCAGCGCACGAACTCGGCACGCCGCTGGGCACGATCGCCGTACTTGCCTCGGAACTGCCGCACATGGACAGCGTTGAACGGGACGATGCGGCCGGTTCCATCCGCCACGAGGTCTCTCGCTGCAAGAAGATCGTGCAACGAATGTCGACGCCCGACGCTCGTGTGCAGGCGTTGGGCGCCGACGCGGAACCCTGGTCGCTTGCGGAACTCCGCAGTGAACGCCGCGCGACCGGCGAGGTTCCTGTCGAGGTGAGCTTCGAGGGCGGCAGTGAAGACGCATCCTGCGACCTGCCGCGCGACGCCATCGGACAGATCCTCCGCGAGCTGCTGGCCAACGCTGCAGAGGCCTGCCGGCGTCGCCCGGGCAAACGTGAGATCCGGGTCCGGGTCTCCGTCGCGGATGCGATGGCCCGAATCCAGGTTGAAGATGATGGAGAAGGGATGGACACAGCCCTGGCGGGTGCCGCGTTCGACCCGTTCTTCTCCACGAAGCCCGAGGGGTCCGGAATGGGCCTTGGGCTGTACCTCACCCGCGCCCAACTTCGTCAGCTCGGCGGTAGCATCTCGGCACAGTCCGAACCGGGCCGCGGCACCACCGTCACCATCAACTTTCCCCTCGCCTCGACATGAACAGCCTCAGCGACACCACCCCGGACGGCGAAACGATCCTCATCACCGATGATGACAAGGCCTTCTGCGCAGCGCTCACAGGGGCGTTTCGCCGACGCGGCTTCAAGGTCGTCGTCGCCCACGACTACGACGACGCGATCAGCGAGGCCGAGGCGTGGAACCCCGGGCGCGCCGTGGTCGACCTGCGCATGCCCGGACGCGGCGGTCTGGAGGTCGTCGGTGAACTCCATCAGAAGCACCCGAGCATGAAGATCGTCGTGCTCACCGGATACGGAAGCATCGCGACCGCGGTCGAAGCCATGAAGCTCGGCGCCGTCCACTACCTGACCAAACCCGCCGAGCCTGACGAGGTTCTCGCCGCGTTCGACCGCACCGAACCGGCGACCGAGGTCACCGAGGAGTCGGCCAACCCACGCTCCCTCGAAGAGGTGGAATGGGAGCACCTGCAGCGGGTGCTCACCGACTGCGCGGGCAACATCTCGGAGGCCGCACGGCGACTCGGCATGCACCGCCGCAGCCTCCAGCGAAAACTCGCCCGCGGCCGCCCGGGCGAAGGTGTCGCGCCGCTCGAAGAGTGATGTCTCCCAAGACCAGCCGCCTGTTCGTCGGACTCTCCCTGCCGCCGCTGCTCGCCCAACAATTGGCACTGCTCGGTGGAGGTATCGAGGGCGCGCGGTGGGAAGCACCCGAGAAGCTCCACCTCACGTTGCGCTACCTGGGGAGCGTGGATGGAGGGCAACGTGCCGAGCTCGACGAATGCCTTCGGTCGGTTCGCTCGAGTCCGTTCGCCCTCACGATTCGCGGCTGCGGCCACTTCCCGCCCCGTGGGGAGCCGCGGTCGCTGTGGCTCGGGCTCGAGGACTCCCCTGCCCTGATGGATCTGCATGACCAACTCGAGGGCGCGCTACGCAGCGCGGGTTTTGAGCCGGACGTGCGAGGGTTCGTGCCGCACATCACCCTCGCCCGCCTCAAACGCTCGCCGAGCAAGAAGGTCGCCGCGTGGTTGGGCATGCACGCGCTGTGGGATGCGCCACCGTTCGAGGTCGAGTCGTTCACGCTGTACTCGAGCATCCTGAATCAGGCTGGATCGAAGTACACGCCCGAGACGGTCTACCCGCTGGCGTGAGTCGGACACCGCGTCGCGCTGCTCACCGTTCCGCGCCCCCAGCCAACGGCTTCGACGTCCGAGTCCGGCACGGATTGCTCAGCGGGTGGAGCCCTCTCGCAGTGCCCGCAAATCCAATCGTCCGTCTTGCTGCAAAGGGGGGCACCACGCGTAGCTTCCGGTTTCCGGATGCGTGAACCTGAACAGCGCGTCCTCGATGCCGTCGTCGAGTCCGACCATGCGCCGAAGTTGGGCTTCGAACGCATCGAACGACTTCCCGAAAGCCACGAAGACCAGCCCCGCCCCACCGGGGTCCGTCCACGGCATGGACCGACGCACAACGAAGGCCTCGGGGTCGAAGTTCTCCTGGGCGGTGCGTTTGACGTGCGCGGTCGGGGGCGCGTCGTCGAGTTCGACATCGTCGGCCCTGCGCCGCCCAATCATGTGGTCCTGCTCCGCCTGCGCGCATCCGTCGAAGGCGTCGAAGTCGTGCCGCCAAACCTGAACCGCCACGTAGCTCGATCCGTCGAGGCCCTCACCGGCACCGCGGAGCAAGCCGGCCGCAACGGCCTCGTCTCCTTCGGGGTTCTCGGTCCCATCGACGTACCCAGTCAGATCCCGCCCCTCGCGGTGGCGGAACCCCTCGACGACCCGCTCGAGCTCGAAACCAGGTGCCAGCGCCGCCTCGAGGGCGCGGCTGCGGTGTAGCAACGTCCCTGGGTCCTCGCCGCGCAACCAGCACCAAACGGCCACCGGCGTGGCCGGGATGGGCTGCGATGCGCCCTCCAGCGACGGGAACTCGCGGAGTCCCGGAACGCGCTGTGCAGCCCCGCACTCCGCCATGAATCCCGGGCTGACCGCGATCACGTCGTCGCTCGGGGTCAGTCCCGAAAGAGCATCGATCGCCGTAGACGTTGGGGTGCCGGCGCGGCGGCGGAAGAACAGGTAGCGCGCGGTTGCGGGGATCGGCTCGAGAATGCCCGGCTGGTGTGTCACACCTTGGACCCTACACCGGTGCACCGCTCGGCCGCCGCCCGGCAGCGGAACGTGCGCGGATGGTTGCGCCACTCCCAGCGGCGGCGATGTGGGCACACCCACGAGACGACACCGCGGACCCCACCGGGGTTTCTTTTTCTTCGCGGAATGTCCGGGTCCCGCACACGGTCCAAGCTCCCGACCATGTCCCGGCTCTACCGTTCCAATGACCAGCGCATTCTCCTCGGCGTCTGTGGCGGCCTCGCCCAACGCTACGGATGGGACCCCGTCTGGGTCCGTCTCGCCTTCGTCGCAGGCGTGCTCTTGGGCGGCCCGGGCATCTTGGCCTACGCGGTGATGGCCCTGGTCGTGCCCCGAGACCCAGCCCTCACGGGCCGGACCATGCGTGCGCTCGACTCCGCCTAGTTGCGCTGCGGCTGAGTGCCGCCGCCGGGTGGATCAACTCAAGCCGAAGGTGCCGGCGGAGGTGCGTAGATCCACCCGTCGGTGACCCAGGCATCGCCCAACGCCTGCGCCGCCTCTCGCAGCGGAACGCCGGCCGCGGTGTCCGCTTGTTCGAACTCTCGGGGCCCGGCCCAGCCGCCGCGGCTCCACAGGAATCCTGTGTACGCGCAAAGCACCGCGCCAAACACATGGGTGTTGCGGACGACGACCTCGGGCCAAACGTAGGCGTAGTCGATGCCTTCGCGGAGTCCGGCGAGGACCTCCTTGCGGGTGTCCCAGACGCGCTGGGTCTCGCCGTGCCGAGTTCGTCGCTCGGTGGTGCTCCCAAACAGCTGGGTGAGCGTGGCTCGAGGATAGACCTCGAGCAGGTTCTCGTGCAGCCGCAGCTGCGGCGAGAGGACCCGGCGTAGATAGGTGGCGCGGGCAGCCAACGGTCCCGTCCCCTGCCCGAGTGCTTCTCGCGGCCGCGCGCCGAGCGAGGTCCACAACACCTCGGTGGCGCGCTGGGTATAGGGCGTGACCGCCGGCTTGGACGGGTCACTCTTGCCGCGCGGGAGCAGCAGCGGAGCCCATGTTCGCATCCACGCGACGGAGGGAACATCACACACCTTGAGCCCCGGGCAGGCCAACGTGCAGCGCACACAAGGTGGCAGAGTCAGAGGAGCATTGATCGCAACGACGGTCTGCTCGTCGGTCCAGCGCCGCAGATACTCCACGAGCACCTCGTCGCGGAACAACGCGTCGCCCTCGTGGTTGCCCGTCCCGCGGTGTCCTTGGCGAACGGTCGCCTCGGCCACGGTCAGGCCCGCATCACCGTCTCCCAGTTCGAGCCGCGCGATCGCGGTGTTCTTTCCGCGGCCGCCACCAAGATCCACGCCGATGAAGCGCCGAAAGGGCCGCGCAGAAGCGGGCCCTTTCGTGGCGGATGACTCCGGCTGTTGCGGGTCGGTCACTCGGTCGTGGGGGCTTCGAAGTCCTCGGGAATGTGGACCGGCGGCGATTTTTCCCGGAGGAAGTTGAGGTACGCGATCAACGAAGGCAGCTCGAGCGCGGGCATCTCGTCGATGAGCTCACGGGCTTGGCGACGCAACGCCTCGGTCGGTCCCTCCCCGCGCGTGCCGGTGGGCTTCTCCAACGGGATGTCCGGCTCCTGTGGCTGGTCGGGGTCGCCCCACGGCGGCTCCTCTCCCAGCTCGAAGTCGTGCGCGGTGAGCCATCCATTGATGTAGATGTGCAGCAGGTTGGATCGGTACTGAAACCAACGATCCCGCTCCACGGGGTAGGACAACAGCACGTCCTTGAAGCGCCGGAATGCGCCTTTGCCGTCGATCGCCAAGACCAGCCGCTCGGAGAGCGAGGGGTCTTCGACCGACTGTACGAAACGCTCCATCCACCGGTACTGCTCCCGAGAGGACGCAGGATCGAGGTGAACGTACCGGCCGGTTGTCGTGCGGATCTGCCGACGCTTTTCGTCGTCCTCGGGACGCGAGTCCACGATCGTCAGGACTTGGCCGGTGTGAAGGTCGAGGTAACTGTGAGTTTCGGGGGCGTTGTGCTCGAAAGCAGTTTCCAAGGCCGGCCAATCCGGCTTGGACGCAGTAGGTGAGACTCGCATGGAGCGCTCCTAGGTTTTTAGCCCATCCGCAGGGTTGTCCCGGGCCTGGTCAGGGCCGGGATCCGGTGGTCAGCCGGGCCGCGGTTGGGGTCGATGAACAAGTACAGCGTTTTGAATGAGGCGCCTGGGTAGGGCGCCGGGTGCAACCAGTCTAGTCCGCCGCGCCAGCCCGCGGCAAGCACGAGCCGCACCCGCAGTCGTCCCACCCGCCGCAGCGGGGATGCACATCCGTCGAGTGCGACCCCAAACGCGCCCCGAAGGGCTGCTAGGCGGACGGGGTTCGGAGTCGGCGGGCGACCGCCGAGAGTGCCCGTCGAAGGGCCAAAACACCGATCCCGCCGCGTTCGAGCCGCTGCACCAACCCGTTGATCTGGGCCGCCAGCACCCGATCCCGGGTCTCATCGCGCTGGACCTGCTCGACCACGAAGACGACGGGCTCAGCCGCCGCCTCGTCCGGGACCGCGTCCGAAACCTCGAGCGGCGGGTTTGGCTCCGGGTCCAGCGGCGAGGCCGACTCCGCGGCGGAGATGGCAGCTTCAAAATCACCGGAGATCGGCGCCTGGGAAGGCAGCGGAAGCATGGAGAGGCGGGCGATGTCGGCTTCGAGGTCCTCGACGGGCCGCGCCACGGCTTGGCTGAGCTGGTGCTCCAGACCGGTGACCTTCCACTTCAGAGCCTGCTCGCGAGCCATCGAAGCCTCCAGCGCCTCGTCCCGGGCCAAGGCGTCGAACGGATCGGGGCCGGCTTCCACGGCCGCGCGGAGCTCCCGGTTCTCACGCTGCAACGCGTCGAGTCGATCGAGCAACCGCTGCTGCTCGACCTCGGACCGCTGGGCCCGCTGTTGCGCGGAATGAAGCTGTGCCCGCAACCCCGAAGGCTGTCCCGCCGCCGCGGACGGAAGCTCGATGAGGCCAAGCCCCTCGGGCAGCGCGGTCGCCGAGCACACCCCGATCAACTCATCGATCGGAGGCTCTTGGGCACCGAGACTGTTGTCGAAGTACAGCGGGACGTCTTGCTCTTCATCGTCGTCGCGGAGCTCGCTGGGTCGGACATTGAGCGTGATCTCGAGGTCCGCCTCGGCGCCGTCGACTTCGAGCGACTCACCAAAGTCGACCACGGCGGCCATCGGAGGCCGGTACAGACCGTAGATCCGCTGGGTGCAGCCGCGGACCCGAAGCTGTTCGAGCATCGCTTCGGCGAGGTTCTCGTAGCCCAACCCCCCCTCGGAGCTGGCGCCCCATAGGACGATGCTTCGCGCGACGCTCCCGGTCAGGCCCAACCCCACGATGGCGTCGAGCGCTTCGTTGGTGTGCGTCCCCGGTCGCGGCGCGGCGTCGAGATCGACAAGTGCGACCTCCCACGCTTCCTCACCCACCCGAGACAAGACCTCTGCCAGGCCAGAGGTCGCGACGAAGTTCGTCCCCGGTCGAAGCCGACTCAGCCGCGCGGCAACCGAGTCGTCGGAGACCCCGACCCACACGGGCGCGTCATCCCCGGGCCGTGCCGGGAGCAACGCGTCGACGAGTTCACGCAGCGGCTCGGCGTCTTCGCCGACGGGCATGCCCGACAACAACGCGTCTTCGAGCGCCGGGTCGAGGACCACGCGGGCTCTCGAACGCCAGAGATCCTCCGAGAAGGCATAGCGGGCAGCCCAGCGCAGGCTCATCGTCGCGAGTCTTATCCCGTGCCGGTGCCGGCCGCAATGACCGGCGCGTCTGTTTCGTCTACACTGCGCGCTTTGGGTGCGGCCCCTGCGGTGCCCCGAAAGCCGAGGAACCCCATGGAAGCCTCCATCCGCGCCAAGCTCGAGACACTCAGCGAGCGATACGAAGAGCTCGGCGACATGCTGTGCGACCCCGAAATTACGGGGAACAAGACCGAGTTTCTCAAGCTCTCGCGGGAACACGCCGAGATCCGGCCGGTCGTCGACGCCTGGACACAGTTCCAAGAGCTGCATACCGCGCTCGAAGAGGCCCGCGAGCTTCTGGACGATCCCGACATGAAGGAGCTCGCCCAAGACGATATCGGGCGCCTCCAGGGCGAGGTCGCGGAGCTGGAAGTCAGCCTCCAGAAGCTGCTGCTGCCCAAGGACCCCAACGATTCCAAGAACGTCATCTTGGAGATCCGCGGCGGCACCGGGGGCGAAGAGGCGGCGCTGTTCGCAGGCGACCTGTGGCGCATGTACTCCCGCTTCGCCGAGCGGCGGGGCTGGAAGCTCACGCCAATGTCGATGAACGAAGCCGACGCCGGCGGGCTCAAAGAGGTCAGCGGGCTGCTCGAGGGCAAGGATGTGTACGCGATGCTCAAGTTCGAGAGCGGCGTGCACCGCGTTCAGCGGGTCCCGGCCACCGAGTCCCAGGGCCGCATTCACACCTCGGCCGCCACCGTCGCGATCATGCCGGAGGCCGAGGAGATCGACTTCGAGATCCGCGACTCCGACATCAAGTTCGAGAAGATGCGGGCCTCCGGTGCGGGCGGCCAGCACGTCAACACCACCGACTCCAAGGTGCGCCTCACCCACATCCCCACCGGATTGGCGGTCGAGTCGCAGCAGGAGAAGTCGCAGACCAAGAACCGCGACATCGCGATGGCGCTGCTGCGCTCCCGCCTGCTCGACCGAGAGATCCAAAAGGCCGAGAAGGCACGCTCGGCCCAGCGCAAGTCGCAGGTCGGCAGCGGGGACCGCTCGGAGAAGATCCGGACCTACAACTATCCGCAGGACCGGGTCAGCGACCACCGGATCAAGCTGACCCGCCACAACCTCGACGGGTTCATGGATGGCGACATCGAGGACGTCATCCAAGCCCTGCGCGCCCACGACGAGGCCGAGCGGCTCACAGATCTCGACCGCCGGACCGACGACGACGACGGGGACAAGGGCAAGTGAAGCAGTCGGTCGAAGTGGAGCTCGCCGGCCAGCGGCTGGTGATCCGGACCGACGAAGGCCCCGGCTACGTCCAGGAACTGGCGGAGTACGTCGACGCGCAGCTCAAGCAGGTCGCGGGCAACGCGGGCCGCTCCACGCTCAACGTCCAGCGCATCGCGTTGCTGGTCGCCATCGCACTGGCCGACGAGCTGTTCCGCGAGAAAGACCTGCACCGGCGGTACCGCGAGCAGATCACGGCGAAGCTGCAGGCCCTCGACGCCGCGCTCGACGAACATGGCCGACGCGTTGACGCGATCGAGCCGCCCCCGGCCAAAGAGTCGGCAAGCGCCGCGGACGACACGCCGGCCGCTCGCGAGTAGACTCTTCGCCTCGTGTCCGAGTTCACACCTCAGTCCCCTGCCCTCCAAGCTCTTGCGGAGCGCGGCTTCATCGATGCGATGACCGATGCCAAGGCGATCGATGACGCCTTCGCAGCGGGGATGGTGACCTTCTATGTCGGCTACGACCCGACGGCGTCCTCGCTGCACGCGGGCTCATTGACCTGCATCATGGTGCAGCGACTGTTGCAGCGCTTGGGCCACAAGCCGGTGGTGCTGCTCGGCGGCGGTACGGCACGGGTCGGCGACCCCACGGGTCGCACCGAGAGCCGCAAGATGCTCGACGATGCGACCCTGTCCGCAAACGTCGCGGGCATTCGCCGCAACTTCGACGGCTACCTGCACTTCGACAGCGGCAAGGCCAACGACGCCGTGCTCGTCGACAACGCGGACTGGCTGTGCGGACTGCACTACCTTGAGTTCCTCCGCGAGATCGGTTCCCACTTCACCGTCAACCGGATGATCGCGGCCAAGACGTACCGCGACCGGCTGGACAACGAGCAGCCGCTGTCGTTCCTCGAGTTCAACTACCAGCTGCTTCAGGCCTACGACTTTCTGCACCTGTACCGTGATCAGGGCTGCACCATGCAGCTGGGCGGCAGTGACCAGTGGGGCAACATGGTCGCCGGGACCGAGCTCATCCGCAGGGTGATCGAGGGCCCCTCCAGCGCCCAGGCCCTCACGTGGCCGCTGCTGCTGACCTCGGACGGCCGCAAGATGGGCAAGTCCGCCGACGGAGCCGTCTGGCTCGATCCGGCGCAGTGCTCCCCGTTCGACTACTACCAGTACTGGCTGAGCTGCCACGACGACGACGTGCGCAACCACCTCCTGAAGTACACCGATGTCTCGGTCGAGGAGATCGGTGAGCTGTGCAAGGCACAAGGCTCCGCCCTGCGAGAGGTCAAGGTCCGGCTCGCGCGGGAGGCCACCACCCTTGCCCACGGAGCAGAAGCCGCCGATGCGGCCGTGAGGGCCTCCAAGCAGGCCTTTGGTGGGGGGGACGATTGGAGCGCGGTGCCAGCGGTTGAACTGGGCATCAGCAGCATCGGGCTGCTCGAGCTCGTGGTCGATCCCCGGATCGCCGCCTTCAAGTCGAAGCGGGAAGCCAGAGCACGGATCGAAGCGGGCGCGGTCAAGCTCGACGGCGAGCCGGTCAAGGATCTCGGACTCGTGCTCGAAGCTTCGGCTTTCGAAAATGGCACCGTCCGGCTTCAGGCGGGCAAGAAGAAACGGTTTCGCGTCGTCCTCGGGTCCTGAGCGCACCATCCCTCCGCATCTCGTCGGCCGCCGGCCTCTTCCGCAACGATGCAGAAGGTGGTGCGATACCCTCGGCTCACATGGGCGACGCGTCTTTGTTTGCGGCCCGCTACGGCCCGGTCGCTCTGGTCGCCGGCGCCTCCGAGGGCCTCGGTGCTGCGTTCGCCGGCGCCCTCGCAGCCCGCGGCCTCGACCTGGTCTTGCTCGCCCGCCGATCAGGGCCCCTCGAAGCCACTGCGGCTTCGTTGCGCAAAGACCATGGCGTGCAGGTGCATACCTGCGCACTCGACCTGGCCAGCGACAACGTCGTGCCCGCCCTGCAGAGCTTGGGGCTGAGGCACGAGTTTGGGCTGATCGTCTACAACGCTGCGTACGCTCCCGTCGGGCCGATGCTCGAGCAAGACCCCGCCTGTCTGCTCCGCGCGGTCGATGTGAACGTGCGCGGCCCATTGCTGGTGTTGCGCACGTTGCTTCCCTCGATGAAGCGGCGTGAGCACGGCGGCGTCGTATTGATGTCGTCACTCGCAGGTTCGCAAGGGACGCCGCGCGTTGCCACCTACGCGGCCACCAAGGCGTTCAACACCGTGCTCGGCGAGGGCCTTTGGAAAGAGCTCCGAGCGCACGGCCTCGATGTCGTGGTCAGCTGTGCGGGGGCGATTGCGACGCCGGGGTACGCGCAAGCGTCCAGCGATGCCAAGCGCCCCGCGCCGGGTACGTTGCCACCGGCGGCGGTCGCCCATGAAACGCTCCGTGCGCTGGGCAAGGGACCTCGGATCACCCCCGGCTGGCTCAACAAGATCGCCGGGTTCATCATTGGCCGCCTGTTGCCCCGGCGCTGGGCCGTGGCGGTGATGGCTGCGTCCACAAAAAGCCTAACGTGACTGCGATGGACATCGAACTGATCGGCTTCGCCGCTCCTTGGGGCATCTACGCGTTCATCCTTGCACTTCATGTGCTCGTGCCCGCTCACAAGGTCCGCGGATACGCCCGTCACCCCGAGACCGACGAGCCCCTGGGCTACCGTCTCAACGGACTCCCGGTCATGCTCCTGACCGTCGGCGCCTGGGCGGGTGCATGCCGTCTGGGCTGGCTCCCCTGGGACTGGCTTTGGACCCACCGCTGGTCGTCACTCGCGGGCGCCTTCACCCTCGGGATGCTGTTCTCCATCGCCATCATGGTGGGCGCTCCGAGCACCGGCCGCGGCGTCCTCGTCGAGTTCTTCTTGGGACGCCGCGAAAACCCGCAGACGCCAGGAGGTCGCGTCGATGCGAAAATGTTCCTCTACCTCGTGGGCGCCACCATGCTCGCGCTCAACCTGCTGTCCTTCGCCGCCCACCACGTCCTCGTCTTCGGATCGGCGGCCTCACTCGGCGTTCTGCTGCACGTCGCGTTGTTCGGCTGGTTCTTGCTCGACTACCTGTTCTTCGAGCGCGTTCACCTCTACACCTACGACCTCTTCGCGGAACGCGTGGGGTTCAAGCTGGGCTGGGGCTGCCTGACCTTCTACCCGTACTTCTACTCGGTGGGACTGTGGAACGTGGCCGATCAACCGAGCCCTGAGCGAGGCATGTTGTGGCTCAGCGCTGGCGCAATCGTGTTCTTCGCCGGGTGGATGTTGGCCCGGGGCGCCAACATGCAGAAGTTCTTCTTCAAGCTCGACCCGAGCCACGTCTTCCTGGGGATCTTCGAACCCGAGACCGTGCAAGACCGCTCCCAGGCGTTGCTCTGCAGCGGTTTTTGGGGCCTCTCTCGCCACATCAACTACCTGGGTGAGATTCTGATGGCCACCGGGTTGGCGTGGGTGCTCGGGTGGCCCGCGGCGCTCGGGCCCTGGATGTATCCGCTGTACTACGTGCTTCTGTTGGTCCCCCGAGAGCGCGACGACCACCGCCGCTGCGCCGCCAAGTATGGCGCGCTCTGGGAGGCGTACTGCCGTCGGGTTCGCTACCGCATCATTCCTGGCGTGTACTGACGCACCGCTTGAGTTCCGAGTGTGACTCGAGCACGCAAGCTCCGTCCTCGTGTCCGATGAGGTCGGCAGGATTTCAAATACGACAGCGCTGTCGTATTTGCGAAACGCCGAATTCGACCCCGTAAGGGGTCCCAGTGGCCGCTCACCACTCGGCCCATCACTGTTGTTCTCGGCGCCGGCGTAATGCCGCCGCCGTAGCCCGCCTCGGTGCGCAACATGCCGCTCAGACCCCCGAACCGGGCCCACAAATCAGCCCCGGGCGAACGGACACTCCGCCTTCAGGCGGGCAAGAAAAGCGGTTTTGCGTCGTCCTCGGATCCTGACCGTCCGCTGGTGATACGGTCCGCGTCCGATGACGATCACGGACCGACTTCACGCATCTGCACTCGCCCGCGCTTTCACCGTGGCCGCAGCGCTGTGCCTCACCTCCGCCTGTGACAGCAAGGACGGCGGAGACGACAAAGCTTCCGACAAGAAGGAGTCTGGGGCCTCCGAGCAGGCCAAGTCCGCCGAAAAGGACGTGGCTGAGATGACCGAGAAGCTCGGCAAGGGCGAGGACATCAAGTACGGCTGCGCGGGCAACATGGCGAAGTACAAGGCGCTCGCGACCTCCAAGGACGAATCGGAGAAGAAGGCCCACGCTGCGCTGGCGCAGGTCTGCTACGTCGACATGCCCACCGCCCAGATCAAGACGATCCGCGAGCAGATCAAGGCCGGCAAGGTCGAGTCCATCGCGATCATCAACCTCAAGACGACCATCGAGGGTGATGAGTTCCCCAAGGACGGAGACGCGGCCAAGGTGGCTGCCGAGGCCAAGACCGTCATGGAAGTCGAGGTCCCCCTGTCCAACCTGAACACGCATCTGGAGACGGCGAAGAAGGAGAAGGAAGAGGGCAAGAGCGTCTCGATGGGATGCATCAAGGCCAAGCAGGTCGTCGACAAGAGCGGCGAGGCCCTCGGCGCCGACGACAAGGGCAAAGCCGCCGTCGCGTCCTTCAACGAAACCTGCCCCGCGAAGTAGGCCTCCGGCGCACACCGCCCCCCGGAGAGCGCAGATTCGCGCACCCCGGGGGTTGTTTCGTGGTTGGGTGAAACACCTGGGGTGCGGCCGGTACCACCGACGCGATGACCCGCCTTGGATCGCCCCTGCTCGCCGCGTTGCTCCTGGCGCAAGCCCCGTCCGCGAACGCCGGCATGCAACTCGAGGCGTCCGCCGCATCGGCCGCGACGGCATCCATGGACCATCTCGCGATCGAGCTGGCCAGCCTACCCATCGCGCTGCATCGCCGAGCGGCCGACACCCTGGAGCTCGAGCGAGAACGCCCCGGATCGCCATGGGCCGACGCCCAGCTCTCGACCCGCGTCGTCCCGATGTTCCGCCCCGGCGAGCCGCAGCCCACCCACTATGAGGTCGGTGTGCAGGGGCCGCACGGCGACGCCCGAGGGTTCATGGTCCTGGCCAGTGGACAACACGACTACCCGGTCGTGGTTTCAACCGCTGCGGGCCCGCGGCGAACGACCGAACTCGCCGCCGCCCTCCCCCGCGGCGAGCAGGCGAGCCGAGTCCATTTTCTGTCGCCGGTCTCCATGGTCGCCGAGTCGGCGGATGGGCACATGCTCGCCAACCTGGGCGGGCTTCCGCCGAAGGTCGAACGCGCCGAGATGGCGTGGCTCGACGCCCCCGCATCCCCCCGAGCCGGCCACACCCACCACGATGCTGCGACCGGCCAAACCGTGGCGGTGCCGCCCGAGCACGAGATCGAGCTGGGCACTTGGGCATCGTGGGCCGAGCTGCGCACCGACTACGCGGACAACATGGCCGTGCTTCACGAAGCGCTCCGTCGCGGTGCGGCGGACGATTGGGCGGCGCAAGACGACTTTCGGGCATCGGGGGAGGGACTGCAGTCCGGATGGTTTCGGGAGGTCCCGCTGCTGTCCCGCGGCGGCGCCCAAGTCGAGGTGAGCGGACCCGGTGCGGCCTACGTGCGGACCCGGATCGATGAGCGCCCCTACGAAGGGGACAGCGCGCTGCGAGTCTTCGTCGAGCACATCCCGGGCGGCGAGGTGCACGCGCTCGACGTCACCCTCCGCTAAGGCGACGGGTCGTCCGAGGTGCACCGCTTCGATGTCACGCAAACGATCGACTACGCCAGCGAGACGGATGCCGGAGAGACTCCAGGGGGTTTGGTCAACGCCGCCCTGGCCGCTCCCAAGGCGACCGCGGCTGTGGAATGCCGCAAGGCGGTGCTGCGATCCAACTGGGACACCTACGTCTATGCGCGAGGTGGAGGCGGTTCGACGCTCGAGTCCCGCGGTGGTTGGGTCGGCGGCTGGGAGGTGTTCACCGTGCACCGCGTGGGTCGTCACAACGTTCAACTCCAAGCCAGCAACGGCGACTGGGTCTACGCAAGCGGCACCGTCGTGCGGGCCGACGGCCTCAACGGCGGAGGCGATGCCGTGTTTCAGCGCATGACCTACAGCAACGGAAAGATCGCGCTTCGGGCCCGAAACCGCCGGTACCTGCAGGCCAACGTCGAGGGGCAGGTCAACGCGAGGGCCACCCGCGCGGGCAACTGGGAGAAGTTCGAACTCGAGTACTGCGAACCCAGCCGCATCGAAGGACGCTGGGCGGGCAACGACCCGATCGATGCCTATCGCAAGGTCCGAAAGTACGATCAGGTGGACGGCGACTTCGGACCCAACACCTCGGGTTGTGCCTCGGGGTGCGGCGCGACCGTGTGGGCCATGGTGTTCGGTTGGGCCGACCACATGGCGAAACTCGGGGACGCCCGCTGGGCTGGTGCCGCGAACCTGTACCGAACCGACGGCAAGAAGAACGGAACCCCGGCGGGTGCTCCGGAATGGATGTGGAACGACGTGCCGGGCCGAATGCGAACCTCTCGCGGGACGTCGAACCTGCTGTCCGGACCTGCGAACATCGTGCTCGAGATTCGCGGGCTCATCGGCGACTGGGGAGGGTCCGGGTGCACGGCCAGCGGGAGTCGCTTCACCGCGCCACACATCATGGGCCAAGCCACCAAGTTCATGCGCGGCCGTGTCTCCGCCAACCTCACCGCGGACTATGACGGCGCCAGCGTCATGACCCACGAGGGCAAGACCAAAGCCAAGCGCCGGCTCGAAGACAAGCAGGTGGTGGCGATCGGTATCGGCCACTACAGCCACTACCCGCTCGCGTATGGGTTCGAGGACGCTCGGTTCGCGAAGTGGGACGCGTCGAAACGCCGCTGGGCCCGAAGCTCGCGGCACCAACGCTTCGTGGTCCACATGGGCTGGGGCCACCCCGGCTCCACCAACGTCCCCTACGACACCTGGTTTCAGGGATGGATCGATCCGCCGCGGGTCGTTTCGCAGAGCTCAAACCAGGCCAATGGCTCGGCCACCGCCCCGGCGAAGCCGCTCCCTCGCGCCAACAAACCGCTCAATCCGCAACCGAAATTGCCCGGGAAGCTGCCTACACCGTCGTTTCCCCGGTGAGCGAGGCCCGTTCCCGCTCCTGGTGCAAGCCCCGAGCGGGCCGGGCCACAAACGGTGTTGACCCCGCATCCAGGGGCCGCGACACTCCCGCCCATGAAGCGTTTGGCGATCGGAATCGCGCTCGGACTCGTAGCTGCCCCCTTCACTGGCTGTGACAAAGGCGAAGACAAGAAGGAAGAAGCCTCCGGCGAGAAGGGCAAGGACGGCGACAAGAAGGGCAAAGATGGCGACAAGGGTGGCGACGAAAAAGCCGCTGCTGGTGCCACCGTTGCTGACGCCCTCAAGTACATCCCCGACGGGGCGAACCTTCTCATCGGACTCGACGCGGCCAAGGTCGCCGGTTCCGCAATGATGAAGGACAACCAGGACATGCTCAAGCAGGGCGACGCGGGCGAGATGATCGAAGCCGCCGACGCATGCAAGGTCGGCATGGCGACCTGGAAATACGCCGTCGTCGGCGGAAACACCGACAAGGACAAAGAAGTCGTTGCCGTCGTGTCGGCCACAGGCGTGGGCAAGAAAGAAACCCTCGACTGCATCGGCAAGAAGGTCAAAGAGAAGAAGCCCGAAGAGAAGTTCGAGGTCGGCGAAGAAGACGGCCGCGTGGTCGTGACCGGCGGCGACGACGGACAGAAGATCTACTCGGTGTCCGACGACGTCATCGCCCTCGTGGGTGCGGACTCGCAGGAAGCCTTCAAAGGACTGCTCGGCGGCACGGGAAAGACCGCGCTCGACGGCTCCCTCAAGGACGTGTTCGCCTCGGTCGACCAGAGCAAGCACATCTACTTCGGCATGGTGGCCACCGCCGACATGCAGGAAGGACCCACCGCGGGCCTCAAGCACGTGACCGGAACCGTCGACCTCTCGGCCGGCCTGGCCATCGCAGCCTCGGGTGAGTTCGGCGACGCCGCCAAAGCCACCGAGCTTGCCGGCATGGCCAACAAGCAGTTCGGTGAGATGAAGGGCATGGCTGGCATGTTCGGAATCCCCGCCGGCGTCGTGGAGAGCGTCAAGATCGAAGCCAAAGGCGCAGCGGTCTCGATGTCGGCCAGCGCTTCGGCCGACGACATGAAGAAGATCTCCGAGACCATGAAGAAGCAGCTCGGCGGCGGACCCGGCGGCGCGCCCGGTGGCGCTGCAGCCCCGCAGTGATCGACCCCTCGTAGACACGAAGGCGCCCTCGCTCCGACGGAGTGGGGGCGTTTTTGCGTGTGGGGCGCGACGATGGACCGTTCCACACCGACACGGAACCGTCCCAATCCCGGGGTCAAGACGTTCCAAAGCGAGGCGTTGATGCGAAGGCTCCTCGCTCCGGTTTTTCGCGCGTCGAACCGGGAGAGACCACCGGCGATGCAGACGCAGGCACGACTTCGCCCGTACGAGCCCGCCCCGCGGGGGATCGAGCCCGCCGCGCCGCTTCGGCCGCACCCGCTGCGGAGGCCGGCTCGGCATTTGCACAACTGCCCCGCACGATGACGGCCACACCAACCCGAGCGGGACGGGAATCCGGGAAATACGACGACGTCCCCCTGGTCCTCGTCGCCGACGCCGACCCCGCCCTCGTCCGGTGGCTGGAAGAGGCGGAGTTTGGAGTGCTGGCTGCGTCCACGGCCGAGGCGTTGCTCGATGCCCTATCCACCTCGGTCCCCGATCTGGTCCTGATCGACCTGGGTCTCCCCGGACTCAGCGGCCTCGACGCGCTACGTGAGACTCGCGCCCGACACGGCGCGGTCCCAGTCGTCGTGCTCGCCGGAGCTCGTCAGGCGTCGAGCGTGGTCGACCTCTTGCGCGAGGGCGCCTACGACGTCGTTCCCAAACCCATCGATCGCACCAAGCTCCTGACGACGACTCGCAACGCTTGCGAGCGTCACCGACTCTCGGTCAAGCGCCAGGCTCGAGACAACGGTTTCGCGAGCATCCCGGGTCGGTCGCCGCAGATCCGGCGACTGTTTGCGCAGATGAACGGGGTCGCTCCCAGCGACACCCCAGTGCTGGTCCGTGGAGAACGTGGCACCGGCAAGGAGCGGGTGGCGCGAGCAGTCCACAATGCCAGTGAGTACGCGGGCGGGCCGTTCGTGGCGGTCAACTGTGCTGCCATCCCCGACTCGACGTTCGGCACGGAGATGTTCGGACACGAGAAGGAGTCGTTCACCGGCACGAGAGCGATCCGACGCGGACACTTCGAGCGGGCTCGTGGCGGCACCCTGTTCCTCGATGGGGTCGCCGAACTCTCCCCGGGTTCCCAAGCGAAGCTCTTGGACGTGCTGCGAGAGCGTCGGTTCCAGCGCGTGGGTGGGACGGACTCGATGCGGTCCCACTTCCGGCTCATCACGGCGACCCATCGCGACATGCGATCCATGGTGGCGCGCGGTGAGTTCTGCAAAGACCTCTACGTGCTCATCGCAGCGGCCGAGCTGGAGGTACCGCCGTTGCGAGAACGCGCCGGCGACGTCCGCATTTTGGTGGACCACCTCCTGCGGGGAGCCGTCGCGCCTGGCGGGACCGTGCCGCGCTTCGACGACGCCGCCTTGCGCATCCTCTGCGACCATCGCTGGCCTGGGAACGAGCGCGAGCTTGGCAACCTGATCCGCAACGTGGTGGTCGCATGTGAGAACGAGTGGATTCGTCCGCACGACCTCCCGCTGCAGATGCGCTTCCGCGGGTCCGAACGAGCGGCCAATGAGGTCCCACAGACCTCGGATCGAACCGGTCGCAGCTTTGACGAGTTCGGGGGCACGGACGGGGGACCGGCGAACATCCGGTTCTCGACCCGCACACCCGCCGAGTTGGAGCGCGAGGCGATCGAGCAGGAGCTCGAACGCTGGAACGGAAACGTGACCGCTGCGGGCAAGGCGCTGGGCATCGGCCGTGCCACGCTGTACCGACGCCTCAAGGCGTACGGTCTGCGTTGAGCATCCCGGCGGCGCGTCGAAGGGTGCTCAGATCTGCACCAGCTCCGGCTTCTGCCAGGACACGTCGAGCTTTGCGACCGCCGGGCCTGCCCAGGAACAGACCATGGATGTGGCGCGACACGTCGTGGACGCGGCCCCCGCCTTCGACCCAGCGACGCGTGTGCTCCAGCATCGTTTCGAGGACGTGCTCGGTCGTCACAGCGGGCTCCGGGTCGCCGTAGACCCGAGCATCCACATCGGCAAACGCCAGAGGGTCTCGATAGATCGCGCGGCCCACCATCACACCGTCGACCGCATCGTCGTGCTCGAGTGCCGCGACCACGGCATCGGAGCTCTCGATGCCCCCGTTGAGTTCGATGCGGAGCGAGGGGCGCTCCCGCTTGAGGCGATGCACGTCCTGCGGCCGAAGCGGCGGGACGTTGCGATTCTCTTTGGGGCTCAAGCCATGCAGCCAAGCCTTGCGCGCGTGCACGATGAACGCATCACAGCCCGCCTCCGTCACAACATCGACGAAGCGCAGCATGTCCTCGTAGCGGTCGAGTTCGTCGACCCCGATCCGATGTTTCACGGTGACCGGGAGCGAGCACGCCCCCTTCATCGCGGCGACAGCGTCCGCAACCCGGCCCGGCTCCATCATCAGGCGCGCGCCAAAGGCTCCGTCCCGAACGGCGGAGGACGGACATCCGCAGTTGAGGTTCAGCTCGGTGAATCCGCGGTCCTGGGCGATACGAGCACACTGAGCCAGACGCCCGGGGTCGTTGTCGCCAACCTGCATCACCAAAGGAAGCTCCGCCGGATCAAAGGCCAGGTCCCGCTCCGCGCGTCCGCTCAGGACCGCCCGGCCCATCACCATCTCGGTGTACAGCAGGCAACGTTTCGAGACGGCTCGGGCCAACGCTCGAAAGTGCCGGTCGGTGCGCTCCATCATGGGCGCCACGCTGAAGCGGTACGCGTGCACGCGCGGAGGATGAAGCAGCACGGACAGCTTGTCGAACGCCGGCACGGGCCGCATGCTCGCCTCCGTGAAGGTTGGGCTCGTCGGCGGCGGTTTTCTGGGGATGGCACTTGCCCGCGCACTTGGAGCAGGCACGGTCGTCGCGACTCGCTCCGGAACCTGGCGCGAAGGAGAGCCCCCGCGGGGCATCCACATGCATGCGCTCGACCTCACCACGGACACACCCGCACTCGACCCCCTGCTCGACTGCGATGCCCTGCACATCGCGGTCGCGCCGGGTAGCCGTGGCGCCTCCCGCCGAGGGCTGTACGTCGAGGGCACCGCCCGACTGCTCGAGCAGAGCGCCCGCGCGTCGTGGAAACGCATCGTGTACGTCAGCTCGACCTCGGCGCTCCCCCCGGTCGACGGATGGGTGTTCGAATCCGACCCCCGGCGCCCCGACGCTGAGCGCGGCCAGGTGCAAAGGGAGGCCGAGGATCAGGTCCTCGCGCACGGCACCGCCCACAGCATCCCGACGCTCGTGCTTCGGCTCGGCGGTTTGTACGGCCCAGGCCGGGCCCTCGGACGGCTGTATCGCAAACGGCACGATGGGCCCCTGCCCGGCGACGGCAACGTTCCCACGAACCTCGTCCACCTCGAAGACGCGGTCCAGGCCAGTCTTGCGGCCTTGAGTGCGCCTGCCCACGTGGGCGGGGTGGTGCACGTCGTCGACGACGATCACACCCCGCGGCGGTTGATGTACGACGCCGTCGCAAAAACACAGGGCCTCGATCCGCTGGCGTGGGAGCGCCCGTTGCACCCCGTAAATGCGCCTGTGGGCAAGCGAGTGTCCAATCTGAGGCTAAAGCTAGAACTCGGCGTTCGACTGAAGCATCCCGTGCATCGGTGACGTTGGAGGGAATGGGGCTTGCGGGAGCGCACTGCGTGCTTAAACCCTGCCCGTCGCCTTCGGAGCTCGCCATGAACCCAGCCAACGTCACCGACGCCGTCTCGTCCGCCCTCGTTCCCACCCAGCTCGCGTCGCTCCCGGCCAGCGTCGGCGTGGATGAGAGCGAACTGCGAGACGAACTCGAGGCCGTGTCGGCCGAGGCGCTGCAGGCGCGAAGCGAAGGACTCGGCTTGGCCGAGGCGACCCGCGACCCCCGCTTCACCGCCCTGCACCAGTTCCACCAAGACCTCCGCGACGCCATGTTCGTCGAGATCCCCAAGGAGCTGCAGCCCTGGGTCGACGGACTGCGTGAGCCCGCCGGCGCCCAAGGTTCTGCGGCACTGGGCCGGGCACTGACCGCCGTCGCCCACCCCGAAGATGAAGACTCCGGCCTCGACCCGCTCGCGTCGGCCCAGCAACAGGCGCTGGCCGAGCTGCTCGTGTTCGAAGCGATCCGGCTGCGCCTGCTCGTCGCGTCGTGGTCGAGCCAGACCTTCGAACAACTCGGGGGCGAAGAATCCGACGTCGACGACATCGCATGGGAAGAGGTGGAGGCGATCCTGGCCGACCCCGCCGTGCTGCTGCCCGAGGTCCGGCCCCTTCAAGTGATGTTCGCGTCCGCGTCGGTCAGCCTGGCCCGCGACGCGGCCGAGCGTGCCGACGCCCTCAATCACGTGGGCGACGACCTTCGTGAAGAGCTCGGGATGCGCGCCAAGCTTCGCTCCGCCCTTCGCGAGCTGCGACTGCCAGAATCGGTCCTGCTCGAGAACGCCCTGTCCGGGCTGCTCGGTGGAGATCGGATGGGTCTGGTGGAACTCCAAGAAGACCGCCCCGTCGCGCTCGAAGGCATGTCGCGTCAGGCGATGGACCAACGGGTCTCCCGGGGCCGACGCGCGTTGGCTCGCACCGAGTCCGCATGGCCCCGTCGGCGACGCCCGGCCCTGTACGACCTGCTTCGCACCTCCTGATCCACGGCGCGCCCGGCAGCCAGCGGACGACGCGGTTGCCCGCTGCGCTATGCTTCGCCCCTCGTGTCCCCTTCCCCGTCACGGGCCCGACGGGTCGCCCTCGCCGCTGCGCTCTGCGTGGCGGCGCTCGCGTTGGACCTCGCGAGCAAAGCTTGGGTCTGGGAGCATCTTCGGGGCCAGCGGCCGCGTGTCGTCGTCGAGGGCTGGCTGCGCTTCGAGTTTGCGTTCAACACCGGTTCCGCCTTTGGACTCGCCGATCACGTGAGCTCCGCGCGGCTGGTCTTCATCGCAATTACGATTGGCGTTCTGCTGTACCTCGGCCGGATGCTCAGACGCCTGCCGACGACCGCCCCGGTCTCATTCGCGGCGGTCGGCCTGTTCGCCGGCGGCGCCTTGGGCAACCTGCACGACCGATTCGTGCGCCACATGTGGTTCTTCGATCGTGGAGACCAGTACGGCGTGGTCGACTTCATCGTGTTGTCGTGGGGAGAGCGGTCGTGGCCCGCGTTCAACGTCGCGGACGTCGCCCTCGCGGCCGGTGTTGGCCTGCTGCTCCTGGGATTGCGCGGACGGATGAGGGCGGAGCCCGGCTGATGCATCCGCACCTGTTCACACTGCCGTGGGGCACGGAGGTGAATGCGTACGGCACCCTGATCATGATCGGCGGGCTGCTGTGTCTGCCGATGACGGCTTGGGACGCCCGGAAACGAGGCATTCCGCGTGAGCGACGGCTGTCCTTCCTCGTAGACCTGTGGTTGGTCATCGTTGTCGGCGCGTTCTTCGGAGGGCGCTTGCTGCACGTCCTGACCGTTCCCGGCGTGTACGCCGAGGACCCGACCAAGCTGATCGCGGTCGACAGCACCGGCTTCGTGTTCTTCGGCAGCCTGCTCGCGGTCGCCGGCGGCTGGATCTGGGTCGCTCGCCGCTACGGCCTGAACGTGGGCTCGGTCTGGGACATGGGCCTGACCTGGCTTCCGCTGGGTCACGCCGCGGGCCGGTTCGGTTGTTTTCTGGCCGGCTGTTGCTGGGGCGGTGTGCACACCGGGGGTCGCGGTCTGCGGTTTGGCCCCGACTCGCTCGTGGTCCTCACCTCGGGCGCGCCGGTGGTCGGCGGGGGCGACACACTCACGACACTCCCGCTGCACCCGACCCAGCTCTACGAAGCGTTCGGCTTGCTCGCGTTGCTCGGCATGGCGTGGGCGATCCGGGTGCGCCGCGGCGTCGAGCCTCCGTGGCGAATGGCCAGCCGATACGCGGTGGGCTACGGCGTCCTGCGAGCGCTGGTCGAGGTGTTTCGCGGGGACGCGTCTCGGGGGTTCCTGTTCGAGTTCACGGCGCCTGCCCTTTCCAGGGCACTGTCCCTTCCGCCTGCCCATCCCCTGCTGCTTTCGATCTCCCAGATCACCGCGCTCGGAATGATTGCGCTGGGTGCGTGGGGGCTCTGGAAAACGCGCCAAGCACCCGATATCGAAGCGTAAAACCAGCTCCTGCGTCCGCCGAGGTGGTGCGCTATGCTCCCGCACCGCCATGACCGACGCCTCATCCTCCAGCGCGGCCGCCCCCTCTCGAAAGCAACGCCTCATCGAGACGGTCGTCGTCATGGCGATCACGCTCGCCCTCGACCTGTGGTCCAAGGCCTGGGCGTGGGAGAACCTCCGCGATCCTCCGGTCAAGAAGGAGATCATCAAGGATTGGTTCGAGTTCGAATTCGGCTTCAACACCGGTGCTGCGTTCAGCTTCCTGCGAGACGCCTCCTACGCCCGCATGGTGTTCATCGGGGTCACGATCCTGGCGCTGATCTACATGGCTCGGCTCGCGTGGACGATGCCCACCAAGTTCCGCACCGCATTCATGGCGGTGGCACTCGTCGCCGGCGGCGCTCTGGGCAACCTGCACGACCGCTTGGTCCGCCAGCTCGATATCCGCGGCGAGATGCACTACGGCGTCGTCGACTTCATCAAGGTCCACTACTGGGAGGACAAGGTCTGGCCGACGTTCAACATCGCCGACGTTGCTCTGGTGGTCGGTGTCGGCTTGCTGTTCATCTTTCTCACGCGCCACGGCGACGCGCTCGACGGCAAGAAGACCGCCGACGCGGACGACAAGGGTGAGGACGCGCAGGACGACAAGGATGCGCAGGACGACAAGAGTGCCGCGGCCGCGGACGCCGACGACGCCGTCGCCGAGACCTGAACTCGGTCGGGCGCTCGCGGCCCTGTTCCTCGCGCTGCCTCTGCACGGGTGCGCTCCCTCGCCCGAGCCCATACGCCCCCTGCTCGGGCCGCTGGTCGTCCCGGCTCGAGGCTCGGTTCCCGCGCAGCCGGAGCCTGAGCCGCCACCCGATCTTCGGGCCGCGACCTACAACATCCTCGCAGCCAAGCGTGGCATCGACGGCCTCGTCGACACGCTCGCCGCGATGGAGGCCGATGTCATCGCGCTTCAGGAGGTGGACGTGAACACCCGGAGGTTCGAACGAGTCGACCTTCCAAGCGAGCTCGGACGCCGGCTGGGGATGCACCACGCGTTCGTGCGACACCGCCGCTACCAGGGCGGTGAGATCGGTGTGGCCCTGTTGAGTCGCACGCCGATCCACAACGTCAAACGGGAAGCCGCCCCTCGAAGCGGCCTGGCGATGCTCACCGCCGATGTGCAATCCGCGAGTGGAACGCTGCACGTGATCGTCGTGCACACGCACCCCACAGATCCTCGAGACCCTCCGAAACGCCGCACCCGGCTTGACGCTCTTCGACTGGCTGAGACGACGGCCGCTGCCGAGCTCGCGAGCGGCAAGCAGCGCGTGTTGGTGATGGGGGACTTCAACGCGACACCCAAGGGCCCCGAGTACGATGCGATGGAGTCCGTGCTGCAGGACGCATGTCCGCGCGGGGGTCCCACCTGGCCAGCGAGCTTGCCGGTCCTGCAGCTCGACTACATCTGGACCTCGCGCGACATGCTCGCCCTGGACTGCCGGACACCAGCCTCAGCGGCGTCCGACCACCGGCCGCGTCTCGTCGATCTGCGGTTCGCTGAGGGCTAGGGGCCGACCAAGCGGTCTCGCCGACGCTGCGCCCGGACCCTCTGCACGTTGTTCGGGCTCGATGACTCCCCGAGACAGCCCGTCGTTCCGCCCGAGACACTCCGCGGTTTGCCGGGCGGACGGTAGACTGTGGACGTGTCACCGCCTGCACCACCGGCGAAGAAACAGAAACCGCCGTGGGAGCTGCGGGCGCTCGGGCTGAGCGTCGCGATCGTCGCGATCGTCGGCGGCCTGAGCCGGTTGGTACTCGGACTGCTCGCTCCCCTTGTCGCCGCGGTCGGCATGGACGGCGCCGCCGGTTTTCTCGTTCACGCCGTACCGGTCGCCCTCGCATTCATCACGACCCTCATCCTCAGCGCCCTAGCCGCGCAGACGGAGTCGCGCGGCGGAGGGCTTGGCGCGTGGCTGGGATTCGGCTTGCTGATGTTGCTCTTCCGCGGCCTGGATGCGCTCTAGTCAGCGCGCGAAGCGTACGCAACGCACGCCCGGGTCCATCTCGGCCACGCACAGGTTGCAGTGCTCGCACTGCGCAACGCGAGGGGACCGACCGAGCCCGGTGCGAGTGCGGCGTGCATCACTTCCCTCCTAGCAGCTTTCGCCGCGGTCGAACGCTCGCACCTTGGCGATCGACTCCAGGCGTTCGCCCTCTGGGTCGCTGTCGAGCACGATGCCGCCGCCGCCGTGCACGGTGAGCCCGTCCCGATCACACTGGCCGCTGCGGATTGCGATGTTGACGCTGACCCGCTCGGGTGTGATCAGCACGAGGCCGCCGCAATACAGCCCTCGAGGGACAGTCTCGAGCCGCTCGATGATGCCCAGCGTGGCGATCTTGGGCGCTCCGGTGATGGAGCCGCCAGGAAACAACGCGGCGAGCAGTGCGCCCAGCCCCAACCCGTCCGCGAGCCGAGCGTGCACGTCCGTGACCAGATGGTGCACCGTGGGCAACGTGACCAACTCAGGACGCCCGGAGGCCACGACGGATCCCGGCGCCGCGATGCGGCCAAGGTCGTTGCGCACCAGATCGACGATCATCACGTGCTCGGCTGCGTCCTTGTGGCTGGCCAACAGTGCGTCGACATTGGCCTGATCATCGCGTGGCGTCGCGCCGCGGGGACGTGTCCCTTTGATCGGGCTCGATGTCACCACCCCCCCCTCCCAGTGCATCAACGTTTCGGGTGCGTTGGAGACGAGTGCTCGGTCGCCGTCGAACAGCAGCCCGCCCAGCGGCGCGGGCGTGTCGGACCGAAGCCCGTGGTACAGCGCCGCCACTGCGTGGCACCACGGCCCGCCGCGGGCGGCCTCTGTGAATGAAGCGCGAAACGGCTGCGAGAGATTGACCTGGTACGTGTTGCCGGCTCGGATCTCCTCCAGCACGGCCTCAACCCGGCGGCGGTACTCGGCCGGAGCAACACCGGCGCGCAGTCGCTCCAACGGCCACGGGCCCGGCATCCACGGTGGTGCCGACTCGAGCTGCCGCTCGATGCCCAGGGCCGCCGCCGGATCACCGAGGTGCTCGACGCCCGCGGGGCCCCACGCGAGCAGTCCATCAAAGCGTCGCAGGCACACCCCAGGCAGCGCCCGGGGCTGTGGTGCTCGGCCCAGGGTTGCGTCGACGCCGGCCTCGTAGGTGAGCCAGCCCAGCCAGTAGCCCGAAGGCAGCTCGGACACGACCGCGAGGTCGTCGCTGCGAACCTCTTGCGCGGGGGACAGCCCGACGATGCTTCGCCCCCGTGGGCCCCCGTCGAGCCAGGAGAGCTGGGGGTATGCGCCGGTGCTTGCACAGGCCAGCACCTGCCGGCCCCAGTCGTCGGGAGCAGGCACGACCGCGTCAGTCCGCGTTCGTGCGGAGACCGTCTCGGAAGGCGACCGTATAGGTCATCGCCGAGAGCAACGAGAGCGCCAGCGCGAGGTACAGGAACAGCATCCCCACCGCGTGGAAGTCGAACGGAGCGTCGAAGAATGGCAGGCGATAGGGGTAGCGCGCGAGCACGCAACAGATTCCGACCAGTTGGAAGACCGTCTTCATCTTCCCGCCCTCCCCGGCCGCGATCACGATGCCGCGCTCGGCCGCGATCTGCCGGATGCCGTTGATGTACAGGTCGCGGCCCAACATGACGACGACCAGCCAGGCGGGCAGCAGGTTCACGACGACGAGGTAGATCATCGCCGACATGGCCATGAGCTTGTCCGCGAGCGGGTCGACAAACTTGCCGAACACCGTGACGAGCCCCTGCTTGCGAGCGAGGTAGCCATCGAGGATGTCGAGCAGCGAAGCGGCCGCGAAGATCAGGCTCGCGTAGAGGTTTCGCACCGGGTCGGTAGGGTCGATCAGCCAGATGACCGGCGGAATCAAGAACAGCCGGCCCAGCGTGATCATGTTTGGGAGATTCAACATCTCCCGCTTGAGGCTCTCGTAGGCGCTCACGTATTTTGGTGACTCCCGGGGAGGCTGACCAGGACGGCCCCCTCGCCTTCGCAGACCAAGAAATCGGGGTCCCGACCGAGGTCGACCCGGGGGACGACGTTGCCGACCCAACCGACGAAGCCTTCAGTACGCACCCGGTACGGCCGCCTGGGCGCGATCTTGACGGCCACCAGCTCTCCGTGGACGCGCAGCGCGACAGCCCCCTCGCCGGCGACCCGAACCAGCGACATGGGGTTGTGCAGGCGGGTGCCGGGGAGGCGACCCACGTCCCACATCAACGTGGACTCGAGCGCCCAGATGTAGCTCTCGACGAAGAAGCACAGGTCTCGCATCAGCCGCAGCGGGTAGAAGCGCTCCTCACCGCGGGAGAGCACCATGTGGCCCTGCCCCTCCAGCGAAACCAACCGCTGAAACACCTCCGGCACCGCGCGGCCCTGCATGCGCCGATTGAGCGGGCGGGCATCGAGGTTCTCCGAGCACAGCAGCAAATCGTCCGTGCGTGACATGACCTCGCCCGACACCGTGACCATCAAGTGGCCGTCGCTCGTCAGCGAGAGTGACGCGGCGTCGGGTGTTGGGTTGAGCAGCCGGGCGAACGCAAATGCGGTCACCCCGGGGATCTCTCCGGGGTCGCCGCTGTGCTGCTGCTGCTCGGCCGTCATGGTTCGTCGCACCATACCAGTCGCGGGCCGGCCGGCTTCGCGAGGATCCTCGCCCCAGCGGTCCTACGGCGCGATGTTGCGGGCGGGGCCCCGACGCTGGGCGCCGACGCCCAGCTGTGCCTGACGCTCGTAGGCGTAGAAGCGGCGAAGCACTGCCCGCACGTACGCCCGGGTCTCCGCAAACGGCGGCACGCCACCGTACTTCTGCACGTTTCCAGCGCCGGCATTGTAGGCCGCGAGCACCAGGACCATGTCGCCGTTGTAGCGGTTCGCGAGCAACCGCAGATAGCGAGATCCCCCGAAGATATTCTGCTTGGGATCGTAGGAGTCGCCGACCCCGAGGGCCTGAGCCGTCTTGGGCATCAGCTGCATCAAGCCCGACGCGCCCGCCCGCGACGTCGCCCGCGGGTGATAGTTGCTCTCGGTGTGCACCACGGCCCGGATCAGGGACTCGGGCAGCTGGTACCGCGATGCGGCGCCGCGAATGAACGTGTCGTAGCGATGGAAGCGCTCCGAACCGAGCTTGACGGTACTCGAGCGACCCACGCCCGTGGGCGCCTGGCGCCCATGGGACGCCCGAGCTTCCGGGCCCCCTTCGAGACTCTTCCACAACGTCCAGGAGCCGCGACTGCGACTGGGCACGTTGGTGACATGGAGCGTCCCGCTGTCGTCGGTGTAGCTGTAGTAGTTGTTGCGTGAGGTGGCCGGACGAGCGGAGGCCGCCGCGCCAAGGCCCAGCCCGGCGACGAGCGCCGCGAAGCTGAACAACCAGCCAGTCTGACGGGCGCTGAGGAGCCGGAGCCGCACGAGCATGAGTGTAGCGCAGCGTCCCCGACACCCAAGAAAACCGGCACGTGTCGGGTTTCGCCACGGGCTGCTAGCCTGCGGCAACGGTGCGCCAGGCCACTCCCATCGTTCGTGCCCAGTACCTCGTGATCGGCAGTGGTCTCGCAGGGCTGTACTTCGCGCTGCAAGCCGCCGAGCGCGGCACGGTCACCATCCTGACCAAAGCCGAGCCGCTCGACTCCAACACCCGGTGGGCCCAAGGCGGCATCTCGGCGGTCCTGGGCGACGACGACTCGCTGCAGTCCCACGTCGAGGACACGCTGCGCGTCGGCGCAGGCCTGTGCAACGAGGCGATGGTCGAGCGCTGTGTAGAGATGGCCCCTGGCCTGGTCCGGCGGCTCGCGACCGACTACGGCGCTGCGTTCGACCGCCAAGACGACGGCGACTTCAAGCTCGGACGCGAGGGCGGGCACTCCCATCGACGGGTCGTGCACCACCTCGACACGACCGGCGCCGAGATCATGCGTTCGCTGCTGGCGGCCGCACGCAAGCACCCCAACATCACCATCATTCCGCGGCAGATGGTCGTGGACTTGCTCAGCTGGTCCAAAGTCGACGGCACTCGGGGTTGTTTCGGCGCCTACAGCCTCGACCTCGACTCCGACACGATCAGCGTCCACATCGCGCCGGTGACCGTGCTGGCCAGCGGTGGCGCGGGCAAGGTGTATCGCTACACCTCCAACCCCGACGTCGCGACGGCCGACGGGGTCGCCATGGCCTACCGGCTCGGGGCCAAGGTCGCCAACCTCGAGTTCATGCAGTTCCACCCCACCTGCCTGTTCCACCCCGGCGCCAAGAGTTTCCTGGTCTCCGAGGCGGTCCGCGGCGAAGGGGGCATCCTGCGCCGGGTCGATGGCAGCGAGCTCATGGAGGGCAAGCACCCGATGAAGAGCCTGGCTCCGAGGGACATCGTGGCCCGTGAGATCGACGGCGAGCTCAAGCGGTCCGGCACGGAGTTTGTCCACCTCGACGTCACACATCTGCCCGGTGACTTCATCGTCGAGCGCTTTCCGGGCATCTACAACCGCTGCCTCGAGCTGGGCCTCGACATGCGAACCGACCCGCTGCCGGTCGTCCCTGCGGCCCACTACATGTGTGGCGGGGTCGTGGTCGATCGTTTTGGACGGACCGACATGCCAGGGCTCATGGCCATCGGCGAGGTCGCGATGTCGGGGATGCACGGGGCCTGCCGCTTGGCGAGCAACAGCTTGCTCGAAGCGCTGGTGCTGGCGACCGGTGCCAACGAGGTCTGCGACACCTTCGGTCGCGAGCCGCCCGAACACGTGAACAACTGGAACAGCAGCGACACCGTGGATTCCGACGAGGCGATCATGGTGAGTGCGAACTGGCAGGAAGTCCGCGCGCTGATGTGGAACTTCGCCAGCATCGTGCGCAGCAACAAACGCCTGCGCCGAGCCGAGCGGCGCATCGAACTCATTCGTGAAGAGATTCGCCAGTACTACACGCGGTTCCGCATCACCAAGGACATGCTCGAGCTTCGGAACATCGCGCTCACAGGGCACTTGATCATCGAATGCGCGACCCGAAGACGGGAGAGCCGAGGCTTGCACCACACGCTCGATTATCCGGATACCGATCCCTCGCAGGCCCACGACACGATCCTCAACCGCTGGGAAGGGCCATGAGACTCACCGCCGCCATCTTCATCGCCTCTACGCTTGCCGGGTGCTCCGGGGTTCAACACCGCAGCCCCGAGCAGTTGCGCGAATCGTATGTCGAGGCGCTCGGGGGCGACGACGCCAAGGCAGCGTACGCGATGCTCACCCCCGAGGTGCAGTCGCAGGTTTCCCTCGAAGAGTTCGAAGCCCGTTGGAAGTCCGAGGCCGCCGAGCGCCAGACCCGGGCGAAGACGGCACGCGCCCTGTCCCCTGAAGACGCGGTGGGCTTGCGCGGCGGCACGACGGCACACGAAGGCGGCAAGGTCCTGACCTGGTCCGAACTCGATGGCGTCTACTACGTCACCTCCGGGTTGCCGGGAACGCCGCAATCGACAACCCCGGCGCAGACCGTTCATGCACTCATCGCGGCGGTGCGGGAGGCCGACCTCGGCGGCGTTCGTGCGCTGCTGGGCGACACGCTGGCCGAAGCCCTCTCCGAAGACTGGCAGGCTCGGGTCGACGCGATCGAAGAAGCGCTCGACCGGCCCGGTAGCATCGAGTTGAGCCCCGACCTTCGCCAGGCCGAGCTTCGCTACGACACGGGCAAAGCACTCACGCTCGAGCAGACGCCACAAGGCTGGCGGATCACCGCGTTGGAGTAGTCGCCCCTCCGGAGCGCTCAACCGCGTGCAAGCGCTCCTTCGATCCGTCCTTGCGCTGGTCAAAGTCTCGAGACCGGGGTTTTGGCCCACCACGCTGTGGTTCTTCATCCTCCCGTTTGCGGGACGGCACATGTTCGAGACCCCAGCGTTCTGGCTGGGCGCCACGTACGTTTGCTTTCCGCTCGGCCTGCTCTTGTATGGCTGGAATGACATCGGCGACGCGCAAACCGACGCCGCGAACCCGCGCAAGGACAGCTGGATCTTCGGAGCGCGACCGGGCGAGACCCTGCGCCGCCGCCTGCCGTGGATCATCGCCGCGGTTCAGCTGCCGTTCCTCGCCGCGTTCGTGGCGGTCGCCGGAGTGAAAATGCTCGGCTGGTTTGCGGCGGTCCTGCTCACCAACGCGACCTACAACAACCTGGGATTCAAGGCGCGCCCGGTGCTCGACGTGCTCAACCAGGCCGGCTACGTCCTGGTGTTCGTGTTGGCGAGCTGGCTGTGCGACGTCCCGCAGCTCAACCCCGCGGCCGTGGCGTTCAGCGCTCTGTTCGCGATGCTCAGCCACGTTTTTGGACAGCTCATGGATCTCGATCAAGACCGCGATGCTGGACGCCGGTCGACGGCGGTCGTGCTTGGACCGCGCCCGACCAAGGCGCTGCTCGTGCTGATCCTCGCGGTCGAGGCTGGAATCGCTTGGCGGTGGTTCTCGGGCTGGTACGTCGCCGCGTTCATGGGCGCCGGAGCGGTCTTCTTTGCGGTCGACGCCCTCGCCGGCCCCGCGCGCTACCCCGTCTCCTTCACGAAGGTGTTCTTTGTCGGCTGGAACCTGGTGGTGTTGGCGACGATGCACTTCGTCTGGCGGCTCGGAATCTTCCAGCTCTCGTAGCCTGCAACGCTGTAGAGCGCGTTCTCGCGCCGGTCTTGGCGCCCCCTGGCCAGTTTCGTAGCCGGGCGGCTCCCGAACTGGCTACGTGACTCGCCACCGCGGGGCCGGCGCACACATGGAAGCGCCTGAAGTCAAAGGACCGACATGTAAGGCACGCGGTTTGCGTACAGGCTGCGCAGGTTCACCCCAACCCTGGAGGCTCAGAGATGCAAACGTCATTCAACGTCGGAGACAAAGCTGTTTACCCCGCTCGCGGAGTCGCAGAGGTCGTCGGCATGGAGAGCAAGACGATCGGCGAGCACGCCATCGATTGCTACCACCTCCAGGTCTGCGGGAGCGGCCTGAAAATCATCGTCCCTGTCGCCAAGGCGCAGGAGAACGGCATGCGCCCAGTCGCCGACCACGGCGCGCTGGACCAGCTCTACTCGCTCCTGCAAGACCGCGACGTACCGGCCGATCGGCAGACGTGGAACCGTCGCTATCGCGCCTTCATGGAGAAGATTCGCACCGGCTCGCTGTTCGAAGTCGGAGAGGTCTACCGCGACCTGGCCCTGCTTCGACTCAGCAAGAACCTCAGCCATGGCGAGCGTCAGATGCTCTATACGGCCAAGGAGTTGCTCGTGAAGGAAGTGGCCTGCGTCCAGGACAAAAGTGAAGAGGACGTCGAGTCCGAACTCGAGTCCTTCTTCCAGAACTAGTCTATGGGAGGGGCGCGCCGCCCCTCCCCCGCTCGCGACAAGTCGCGAAGTGCGGGGCCCCCTTCTTCGTGGTCGCTTTGCGTCGTGGAGGGTGATGAGGTTGGGCGCTGTGTGCGCTGTTCGGAGGGGCGGTCAAGTCCGTCATTGACCCCCTGCCCCGATCCCGGCTACTCAAGCCGACCGTGGCCGTCGACTCCAGCCAGCAGCTCGCAATTACGATCTCCACCGACCCTTGGGGCGAAGTCGAGGTCGATGCGTTCGTGTGCCCGACCAACTCCGAAGGCCGGATGACGCACTACCCCGCGTCCAAGGTTCGCGACCTCGCCGGCCCTCAGGTCGAAACGCAGGTCCGCGCGCACACACCGCTGGCCGTCGGCGCGGCGCTTGTCACCCCCGGCGGCGGCATGAAGGCCCGACACGTCATTCACGTGCCCAACACCGACAAGCCGGGCGGTAAGGTCCAGGTGGAGGATGTGTTGCGGGCCACCGCAGCGGTCATCATCGCGGCCGACACCAAGGGCTTCTCCTCGCTGGCGATTCCCCTGATGGGAGCGTTTGAGCGGGGGATCCCGGCGGAGGAAGCGGCGCGAGCGATCCACAGCGAACTCCGCTCCTACAAGGGCGGACGGGCACTTTCCGTGCTGTTGATGGCCAAAGACGCGGATGAGGTCGAAGTCTTCGAGTTGGCTATCGAAGGCAACGGCTGAAAACGTCGAAAAAGGGGCCTGTAGGGTCCAAGACGCTTGCGCAAGCCTATGCTAAGACCGGGCCGGACGCGGGTTCCATACCCGTGGGTTCGCTTCGATGGCTGAGTCGTACCTGCCAGCGCTATTTTTCGTCATCTTCGCCCTCGGTTTCGCGGGCGCCAACCTCGGTATCGCCATGGTGCTGGGGCCCAAGCGCACCTCGGCCATCAAGGACGAGCCGTTTGAGTGCGGCAGCGAGCCCATCGGAAGTCCGAGGGTCAAGTTCAGCGTCAAATTCTACCAGGTCGCGATCCTCTTCTTGGTGTTCGATATCGAGGTCGCGTTCCTCTACCCGTGGGCCTCGCTGTTCCGCGAACTCTCCTGCGAGGGCACGCTCAATGCAGCCGGCGCGTGCGTGGGCACCCCCACCCTGTTCGGGCTGGTGGAGATGTTCATCTTCATTGGCATCCTGACGCTCGGCCTCGCCTACGTCTGGCGCAAGCGAGCGCTCGACTGGGCCTGAGCCGCCGACCCGTGAAGCAAGGACCGCCGCCCATGCCAGACCATCCCGGATACGTCCCCACCAAGCTTCAAGACGCCATCAACTGGGCGCAGAAGTACTCGCTGTTCACCTACCCGTTCGCCACGGCCTGCTGCGCCATGGAGTTCATGGCGACGATGGCGGGCAAGTACGACATCGCCCGGTTCGGAGCCGAGTTTCCCCGCTTTTCACCCCGGCAGGCGGACCTTCTGCTGATCGTCGGCACGGTCACCGAGCGCCAAGGCCCGATCTTGCGCCGCATCTACGACCAGATGGCCGACCCGAAGTGGGTGATCGCGTTCGGGGTCTGTGCGAGCACCGGCGGCTTCTATCAGAACTACACCGTCATGCCCGGCGCGGACCAGGTCGTCCCCGTCGATGTCTACATCCCTGGCTGCCCGCCCCGCCCCGAGCAGGTCCTCGATGGGCTCATGACGCTGCAGCGCAGGATTCAAGACCACCGCGGCCACAGCCAGCGCGAGCTTGGCAACACGGCCGCGTTCACCCCACATGACCGTCGGCGTCTTCCCATCGTCCCCGATGGCACGAGCATGACCCTCGACGAAGACGAACGCATGCCCAAGGACGGCCGCGTTCTGTAGCCCGACCCGCGACTGACCCCGAAGGTACCGATGGCCGAATCCGTCCTCACCGCCCTCACCGAGCGCTTCGGCGACGCAATCCTCGAGACCGGCACGTACGTTGGCGACGAGATCGCCATTGTCGCTCGCGAGCAGCTCGTCGCCGTCCTCACCTTCCTGCGCGACGACCCAGACATGGCCTTCGCCATGCTCACCGACCTCACCGTCGTCGACTATCTCGAGCAGACCCCGCGCTTCGAAGTCGTCTACCAGCTCTACAGCTTGTCCAAGAAACACCGGGTGCGACTCAAGGTGCACGTCGACGAAGCACCCGAGCAGTGTTGGGTCCCGACCGCCACCGGACTTTGGCACGCCGCCAACTGGGCCGAGCGCGAAGCCTGGGACCTGTACGGCGTCCGCTTCGAGGGTCATCCCGACATGCGCCGCATCCTGATGTACGACGAGTTCGTCGGACACCCGTTGCGGAAGGACTACCCGCAAAACGCTCGGCAGCCGCTGCTGCGACGCCCCGACGCCACCCCGACCGACGACCAGACCACCCGGCTGCTCGAAGACAGCCACGACCGCCGCACCTCCGGCTGAGCTTCACGATGGTTGCCACTTCCCATAAGGACGCCACGGTCTCTGGCCACAAGGACGTCCCCGGCGCCGCTCCAGTGGCTCACTCGTTGGCCGACACCTTCGAGCCCTCCGGACGCCAAGCCGGCGAAAACCGGCTCTCTCCTTCGATGGAAGCCTTCGCCGAGCAAGCCAGACGGCTGCCCACCGACGAGGTCATCATCAACATGGGGCCGTCTCACCCGGCGATGCACGGCACCGTTCGGGTGGTGCTCCGCATCGATGGCGAGACGATCAAAGACGCCGACGTCCAGATCGGCTACCTGCACCGCGGGTTCGAAAAAGAGTCCGAGAACGCGACGTACAACCAGATCTTCCCGTACGTCGACCGGCTCAACTACGTCTCGCCGATGCTCAACAACGTCGGCTACGCGATGGCGGTCGAGAAGCTGCTCGGCATCACCGAGCGTATCCCAGAGCGAGCCGAGTACATCCGGGTCATCGCCGGCGAGCTCGCTCGTGTCTGCGACCACCTGACCTGTATCGTGGCCAGCTTGGCCGAGCTGGGCGGCTTCACGGCGTTCTTCTACGGCATCCGGGCCCGCGAGCACTTCTGGGAGCTGCTCGAGGACATCTCCGGCGCTCGCATGACGCACAGCTACTGCCGCATCGGCGGCGTGGCGTGGGACCTGACCGAAGACTTCATCCCCAAGTGCCGGGAGAAGATCACCAAGGTCCGCAAGCTCATCGACGACACGCGCACCCTCGTCGAGCGCAACCGCATCTTCCTCGATCGCATGGAAGGCGTCGGAACGCTCTCGGGTGAGGACGCGGTCAGCTACGGCATCACCGGTCCCGTGCTCCGGGCCAGCGGCGTCGACTACGACGTCCGCAAGGACAAGCCCTACTCCGTCTACGACCACTTCGACTTCGCGATTCCCATCGCCGACGGCGGAGACAACCTCGCGCGCTACCTGGTGCGGATCGAGGAGATGGAGCAGAGCATGCAGATCATCGAGCAAGCGATGGTCCAGATCCCGCCCGGCGCTGTGATCATCAACGACCCCGCGATCGCGCTCCCGGCCAAACGCGAGGTCTACAACTCGATCGAGGGCATGATCGCCCACTTCAAGCACGTCATGGACGGCCTGCGGGTGCCGCCCGGCGAGGCCTACAGTTTCACCGAGGCGGGCAACGGAGAACTCGGGTTCTACATCGTCTCCGACGGCACCGGGCGCCCGTTCAAGTGCCGCTGCCGCCCCCCCTCGTTTTACACGACCGCCGCGCTTCGTCAGCTCATCGTCGGAGCCAACCTCGCCGACGTCGTTCCGATCTTCGGCGGCATCAACATGATCGGAGGCGAGTGCGACCGCTGATGCGGCGCACTCCCTCGTTGCGGCTCTCGCATGGCTGACCCAACTCCACCGCCCAAACCTCCGGCCGATCCCCCCGCCAAGTCTCCCGTGGTCTCTCCTGGCCGCTCACGGAGTTCCGCTACGATCCCGCCGTTGGCCCCGGAGCCACCCCCTCCAATGTCGGCGCCGAGCATGGGGCCCACGCCCGTCTCCATGGGACCCGACCTCTCCCCGGTCGACGCTCCAGCTCCGGCCTCCCCAAACCTCGCCGCAGAGCCGGTCGAGGGGGAAGCGACCGTCACGCTGTCGATCGATGGGGCGCCGATCACCGTTCGAAAAGGGACGAACGTCCTCGAAGCCGCGAAGCTGGCCGGCGAGGACATCTGTCATTTTTGCTACCACCAGGGTCTGTCGATCGCCGCGAGTTGCCGCCAGTGCCTGGTCGAGATCGACGGCATGGGCAAGCTCCAGCCCTCGTGCCAGGTCTCGGTCCGTGACGAGATGGTCGTGCACACCAAGAACGACCGGGTCAAACAGGCGCGTCACGACCTGCTCGAGTTCACGCTCAAGAACCACCCCATCGACTGCCCGATCTGTGACAAGGCCGGCGAGTGCACGCTTCAGCGGCACTACATGGATCACGACCACACGCTGACCCGCGTCGACGTGCCCAAGATCCGCAAGCCCAAGCACAAGGACATCGGGCGCGAGATCGTTCTGGACGCCGAGCGATGCATCCTCTGCTCGCGGTGCGTCCGGTTCTGCGAGGAACTCCCCGAGACCGGCGAACTCACCATGCTTCGCCGCGGTGACCGGGAGCTCCTCGATATCTCCGACGGACACCGCCTCGACAACGCCTACTCGATCAACGTCGTCGACATTTGTCCGGTGGGCGCGCTCACCTCGAAGGACTTCCGGTTCTCGATCCGCACCTGGGAGCTTGCGAGTACCGACACCACGTGTCCGGGCTGCGCGACCGGATGTTCGGTCGAGCTCCACACCAAGCATGAGCAGGCATACCGCGTCGTTCCGCGCTTTGACGGGGACGTCAACGGCCACTGGATGTGCGACGAGGGCCGCTACACCTACAAAGAACTCGAACCCGAGACCCGCACCCAAGCGGCGAGCGTCGACGGCAAGGTGCTTCCCGTAGACCAGGCGATCGAAACGACAGCCAAGCGGCTGCACGGCAAGAACACCGCAGTCGTCTTCAGCAGCACCGCCACGAACGAGGCCAACCTCGCTCTCGCCGCGCTGGCCGAGCACCTGGACGCCGACCGCTTCGTTTTGGGGCGACCTCCCGGCAAGGCCGACGCGATGTTGCGCGACGTCGACAAGAACCCCAACACACGGGGCGCCCACGGGGCAGCCGGCGACCGAGTCCGCCACGAGGCAGAGCTGTCGCTGCAGCTCGCCGGGCGCGCCTACGAAGCCGTGGTGTTCCTCGATGACGAGGGAGAAGTCTCCCAGGTCGTCCGCTCCAGCCTGTCCTCACTGACCTCCGTCATTCTCTCGGACCGCAAGAACGACCTCTCGGACGCCTGCAACATCCGGCTGCCCGCCGCGAGCTGGGCCGAGATTCTCGGAAGCTACACCAACCGCCAGGGGGCGCTGCGGATCATCCGACCCGCCTGGCGCCCTGAGGGCGACCGCCGACCTCGCGCCGACCTCGTCCGGGAGCTCCTACTGGCCCTCGGTGGCAAGGACATCGGCACCGGCCGCGAGCAATCCCGTGCCTTGGCAGAGGCTCATGACCACACCCCCGGTGGGGTGGAACTCTCCTCGCTGCTGCAAGACCCCAAACCGTCTCGACCGCGCCTGCTTCGGTTCGGCAACTCCCGCGGATGACCTCCGGAGCCCGCATGATCACCACACTCCTCGCGAACCTCCGGCGTGCTTTCGGACCGTGGGCGCTGCTGTTGCTGCTTCCCTGCGCCCTCACCCTCTCCGCGTGCGCGCCAGACCCCGACGCCGCAGCTGAAGTCCGGGTTCTGCTCGAGCCCGGCGAGCTTGTCTTCCACCCCGAGACGCCGCCTATCCGCGTCACGATCCTCAACGAGGGCCAGCGACCGGTTCCCGTGCAGGGCTTCGGGATTTCCGGCAACGACTGGGCGAGTTTCTCCATCGTCGAGCCCCTCAATCCTCGGATGGTCATGCCGGGCCGCGCGATGACGTTCACAGTCGCCGCCGACGCCCCCACCTTCAAGGGAACCACGCCGCCAAGCGTGGTCGAAACGGAGGGCCAAGCCGAAGACATCGACCCCGAGGCGTACCGCAACGGTCAGGCCGTGCTCGAGTTCAACGTTGCGGGGGAAGACCGCACCGTGCCGCTCCGCTTCGAAGACCCCTCGTGGATCGTCACCACGCTCGTTCCGGGAGTCCTCAAGGTGATGCTGCTCGTCATGGGCTTCATCATGCCGCTGGCATCCCTGCTGCTGTGGCAGGAGCGCAAACAGAGCGCGATGATGCAGGACCGGGTCGGGCCCAACATGGCCAGGATCACCCTCGGCGGCATCACGATCCGCCTGTGGGGACTGCTTCACATCGCAACCGACGGGTTGAAGATGTTCTTCAAGGAGGACTTCATCCCACGCCGGGCGCATCGAGCCCTGTACACGCTCGCTCCGGTGATGGCGCTCATGCCTGCGCTGGTCGTCTTTGCGATCGTGCCGTTCGGGGATGCGCTCTGCTACGAGCACCTCTTCGACGTTCTGCACCAAGCGGACGTCGACCAGTGCGCAGCGGGCCGCGGCGGGACCCCGCTGCAGGTCGCCCACATCGACATTGGCTTGCTGTTCTACTTCGCGATCGCATCGCTTGCGACGTGGGGTGCGACGCTGGCCGGATGGGCGAGCTACAACAAGTGGGCGATTCTCGGGGCGCTGCGAGCCTCGGCACAGATGGTCTCGTACGAGGTCGCTATCGGCCTGACCATCGTCGGTGCCCTGCTCGTCTACGGCACGCTCGAGCCCCACGCGCTGGTCCATGCGCAACTCGAGAGTTCCTGGGGCATTCTGCTGCAGCCGGTCGCGTTCATCTTGTTCTTCACCGCGGCCATCGCGGAGACCAAGCGGGCGCCGTTCGACCTCCCCGAGGGCGAGTCTGAGATTCTCGGCTACTTCGTCGAGTACTCCGGGATGCGCTTCGGGCTGTTCTTCCTCGCCGAGTTCATCGAAGTCGTCTTCGTCTCGGCGTTGGTCACGACCTTGTTCCTCGGAGGCTGGGCACTCCCGCTGGACATGTTCGGTGCATCCGGCTTCGCGGCCCCTTGGGTCGCGCAACTCTTCTTTGCCGTCGCCGGACTCGCGATCGCCGCGACAGGCATCGCCGTTTGGCGGGCGTCCAAGCACGCCCAGTTCGTCGGCGCGACCATGCTGGCCGTGGGCGTGCTGCACGTCTGCGTCGCGATCTACTCGGTATTCACCGGCTGGGGTACCGAGCTCCCGCACGTGATGGTCGTTGTGGTCGGCATGCTGACCTGGGGCATCAAGGTCTACGCGTTGTGCTGGCTACAGCTGCTCATCCGCTGGACCCTGCCGCGCTTCCGCTACGACCAGCTGATGAGCCTGGGCTGGAAGGGCTTGCTGCCGTTGTCGCTCGCAAACATCGTGCTCACAGCCATCGTCGTCTACGCCCCTGTCTCTTATACACATCTCCGAGCCCACGAGACCTCTCTACATCTC
>OJGU01000189.1_pt1 | contig 41346 bp, 36 predicted proteins | sample 1594741 | NCBI WGS metagenome assembly OJGU01 (sample SAMN05416841, study PRJEB24817) | seawater metagenome | isolation source: Sea water | place: Canada:Atlantic | collected 2013-07 | reverse complement strand
AGATGTAGAGAGGTCTCGTGGGCTCGGAGATGTGTATAAGAGACAGCGCCAACACTAATAAGGTCCCGATTCTGCTGATAGCGCGCATAGATGCGACGGAACAATTGCATCTTCGCAAAATGATCGGCGTCAACAACCGAGGGCATAACACGGCTGATCGAAGCTTCGATGTCGATTGCAGGGTAGTGCCCTTCTTCGGCCAATGCTCGCGACAATACTATGTGCCCATCAAGAATCGCTCGTGCCGAATCGGCAACGGGGTCTTGTTGGTCATCGCCTTCGGTCAGCACAGTATAGAATGCGGTAATGGAGCCTTGACCTTTATCTGCATTTCCCGCGCGCTCGACCAACTGTGGCAGCTTCGCGAACACCGAAGGTGGGTATCCTTTGGTTGCGGGTGGCTCACCAATCGCCAGAGCGATTTCGCGTTGCGCCATCGCATAACGAGTCAATGAGTCCATTAACATCAATACGTCTTTACCTTGCTCACGAAACCCTTCTGCAATACGGGTAGTCAGGACGGCGGCTCGTAGACGAAGCAACGGTGAATCATCGGCAGGAGATGCTACGACAACGGCGCGAGACAAACCTGCGGCCCCAAGAATCTCGTCAATGAACTCTTTAACTTCACGTCCCCTTTCACCGATTAGCCCAACTACGATGACGTCGGCATTGGTAAACTGGGTCATCATCCCTAGCAGGACACTCTTACCCACGCCACTACCGGCAAACAAACCAAGGCGTTGCCCACGACCCACAGTCAACAAAGCATTAATTGTCGCAATGCCAACATCCAATGGTTTTTTGATGGGTTGTCGTTCTAGGGGGTTAATCACTTTCTGGACTTGAGGGCCATGTGTCGCAGTATCGTGTAAAGGCACATCGCCCTTACCATCAATCGGCAATCCCAAACCATTGAGTACCCGCCCAAGCAGTTGCGGACCCACCGCGATATGATCGCCTTTAGCCATGGGCAAGACACGCGCACCAGGCTGCAAGCCTTCAATACTTGTCAATGGCATCAAGTAAATCTTTGGGCCATCAAACCCTACAACTTCGGTTTCGATCTCGCGTCCATTTCCATCAGTCACACTACAACGCCCCCCGAGAGTGACATTGCAACCAACCGCTTCTAGAGTCATACCAACCACTCGTGTCAAACGGCCTTCCACTGGAGGCAATAGATTGGCCTGACGTTGCGGCTGATAATTGCGAATCCTTTGCGCTAGGCTTTGTCGCACGATTAGGTCCCCGATCGCAATAAAGGAGCAGGTGGCACCGTAACACCTTTGCGAAGATATTCTACTTGCTCTAACAAGCCAGGCTCATCATCTTCGCTTTTAGCATTGGTCTGAACGGGCTCTTCTGGAGCCACTTCTGGCTTTGCCGCAGAGACAGGTTTGACGACAGGTTCTGGCGCTAATTCTAAGGCCTGTTCAGGCTCACCTTGCAGCTGTTTATCAAGCAGTTGTTCAATCATCGTTTCGAAACGTCGCTCGACGGTAAATTCAACGAGGCTTTGGTCCGTTTCAACGCGACATCCACCTTTGGAGACAGCTTCATCTGGCAAGGTTCGCCAATTCTCACCGGCTCGCTCTTTTGCTTCCTCCAACACATTAACGTCTGCTGGATTAACGAATATTTTGACGTTATCACGACTAGGCGGCAAAGCACCCAACGCTTGGCGCACGACATTGAGAATATGACTGGAGTCAATTTCCAACTCTCTACCGACAACGGTACGGGCGATCGCAGTCACAACATTAAGCAGTGCCTGCTCTAGCATATAATCTTGTTCGTTCATGGCATGGGTGAGATGTGTCATCAACTCATCCATCGCGGCAATTTTCGCATCAACTTCTTTTTGCGCCCGTTGCATGCCTTCTTGTAACCCCTTCGCTAGGCCCTCTTCTTGACCAAGCTGCAAGCCTTCTTTTTTACCGAGTGCAATACCTTCAATACGACCTTGTGTAAGCCCTTCTTGATAGCCAGCATCGACTTGCTCTTCGGGTGTTTTGTTCTCGACGGGACGACGCTCTTCACGCGGCGCAGCCGCAACAAGGTGACCGGCTTTATCGATCGAAGGCGGCAACCAGGCATTGACGCTAATAGCCGACAAATCAGCACTGCTGACTCGACCTACGCCATCAAATGGATGTCTTTCCACAATTCAATCTCCTTCACTCTAGCCACGATAGGGGCGCTGCTGCTAAGACTTATCTCACTAAGTTGCCTACAACTTAGATCATGTCGTCGCCGCCACCCCCAAGTTGAATTTCGCCTGATTCGGACATACGTCGCGCAATCACAAGAATCTCTTTTTGTGCTACTTCCACTTCGCTTATACGGACAGGCCCTTTCGCCTCTAGATCGTCACGTAGAAGTTCCGCCGCGCGCTTGGACATATTGCCGAATATTTTTTCTTTCAAGAAATCATCCGCACCTTTCAACGCAAGGATAAGCACTTCTGAGGAGACTTCGCGAAGCAATGCTTGTATACCCCGGTCATCGACTTCACGAAGATTGTCAAACACAAACATTAAATCTTGAATGCGCACACCCAAGTCTTCGTCCGCCCCTTTAATGGCTTCCATCAACTCCGCTTCAAGCGTCTTATCAAGACTGTTCATGATATCTGCTGCGAGTTTAGTGCCTGCAATATTAGTAGAAGGTTTTGTTGTCTTGCCGGTGAACTGTTTCTCCAACACGACATTTAGTTCCTTTAGCGCATCAGGCTGCACACTTTCCAGCGTTGCTAAACGCAATACCACATCTAGTCGTTCTTTCTCTGGAAACTGAGACAAAATATTGGCGGCTTGATCTGGTTCCAGGTGACTTAATACCACTGCTTGAATCTGCGGGTGCTCATTGCGAATCGCATCGGCAACTGAGCGTGCATCCATCCATTTAAGACTGTTCATCCCAGATGATGTATCGTCACTGAGAATACTGTCCATCAATCCACGCGCGCGACTTTCGCCTAGCGCCTCGGTCAACATATTCTTGATATAACCTTCACTACCAACGCCTAAACTTGTCTGCCCACTGCAATCCGCAATAAAGGATGACAATACGCCTTCAATACTTTCTTGGCTTATATGACTCAGGCTCGACATTGCTGTACCGACTTTTTGTACTTCTTTCGGGCCCATCTGTTTCAAAATTTCAGCCGCATCGCGCTCGCCCATACTCATGAGGAGAATCGCTGCTTTGTCTACAGAAGAGAAATTCTTTTTTGCCCCAGGGTTGGGCAATGCGTTTTCATCAGGCATCGTCACTTATCCATTGTTTAACTACTTGAGCGACCCGACCTGGGTCTTGTGCTATTAAGCCTTTGATGGCGTTGAGTTGACGCTCGTAACCATCTGTAGGTCCTGGCAACATCATGTCGTCTCCACCGGAAAGCGTCACTTTGTCACCGTTAATGTCGAGATCGGCGTACTCGCCTTGGGCGGCAGCTTTCGCTAAGTCTTTTCCTGGGCTATTCGAGCCAGAAAGATTACGCAGTACTGGGCGAAGAACACCGAAGACAATCAGCAGTACTAGTGCTACACCAAAAAACTGCTTTAGCCCGCTGATGAGCCAATCTTGCTGATAGAATGGCACTGACTCCAATTCTTCAAACACAAGTGGAGCAAAACGGTTATTAATCACCGTAACGCTATCGCCTCGCTCCTCGCTATAGCCAACAACATCGCGAACCAGTGCAGTGATGCGCTCCAAATCTTCGGCACCCCAAGCTTCAGTTGCCGTATTGCCATCGGCATCAGTCGTGGCTGCCATGCGATCATCGAGTACTACCGCAACGCTGAGCCTGCGTACGGCGACGGGGTCACTAGAGGTATAGCTAATCGTACGGTCCAATTCATAGTTGCGTGTAGATTGTTGTCGATTATTACCGCTAACAGCAGTGGCAGCGCCAGTTACTGGATCAGTAATCGCTGCGGCATCCTGTAAAGTGCCATCCACAGGTGGTTGATTGCTCAAGGCACCAGGAATCCCCCCTGCTCCGCCAGCGGCACCACCTTCTGCGTTTTCCGCAAGCGATTGTTCGCTACGCAGTGCCCCTTCTGGGTTGTACATTTCTGCCGCTTGCTCGGTGCGGGTAAAATCGATGTCGGCGCTGATCTCGGCGCTAAATCGTCCAGCGCCTACGATGGGCTGCAGAATGCGATTCAAGCGCTCAACGAGTGTGTCTTCATAGCGGCGGGTATATTCAAACTGCTGACCTGCGATAACGAGTTCATTGTTATCATCTTTGCGAGAGAGAAGATTGCCACGTTGGTCGACCACTGTGACATTCTCTGGGATAAGTTCAGGCACACTCGATGCCACAAGATTTTGGATGGCCGTGACCTGAGAATCACCCAAATTACTGCCCGACTGTAGAGTCACGAATACCGATGCAGTGGGGTTGCGGCTACTGCGCACAAATACGGAACGCTCTGGTGTGGCAAGATGCACACGTGCCGATTGCACATTTCTAAACCCCATAATCGTGCGTTGCAGTTCACCTTCTTGGCTGCGTTTATAGCGATTCGCTTCCATGAACTGGCTTGTGCCTAAGCCTTGCTCTGCATCTAGGGATTCATACCCATAGCCAGTCTCCCGACTAATTCCGGCCGCGGCGACTTGCAAACGCAGTTCTGATACGCGATCGGAGGGTACTAAGATCACCCCAGTGGATGGCTCGATACGAAAATCTAGGTTTCTAGTTTCTAATACTTCTACTAGCGCCGACATGTCATAGCCATTCATGTCTGCATACAACGGTTGATAGTTTTCACCACGAGACCACAACACAACAGCAAAGCCAATGGCCACACTCGCCGCAAGCCCGGTCATCAAACCCAGTTGTCTTAGGAAATCTAAACGCATAAAGCCGGCTAGGAAATTACTTCCCATGCCGCCGCCAGTGCTTGGCTGGTTTGCCGGTGCTGGACTTGTCGTTGCGTCAGTTGCTGTTGCCATGATGATGTCTTCTAGTTAGCTGGAGTTCTATTCGTCGTTTTTATAGTGGCATGTTCATAATGTCTTGATAGGCACTCACAAGACGGTTACGCACCTGTGTCATCGCTTCAAACGATACACTCGCCTTCTGCATTTGAATCATGACTTGAGTGATATCAACACTCGTGTCACCCAACTCGTAAGCGGTTTGCAGCTGCGCAGAACGCGACTGTGTTTCACTGACTGAATCCACAGCTTGTTTAAGTAATTCAGAGAAACTTGCCTTGTCAGATGAGTCGCTAGGATTGATGATGTCCGAGCGCGCAGCCCCTTCAAGAGAATTCGCTGGATTGATCATCCCAGGGTTGATCATTTGCGTATTGGAGGACTGCACCTGATCGCGCATGTCACGCATCTGCATAAGCACTCGATTAATATCGACTCGATTACTAACATCAGTCATTGTTGTCACTCCTCTATCAATACACGCTTAGCATTGAATCTATATTGATTCCGCTATCTCGCATTCTTGCCATCTTGTAACGTAATGTGCGGGCGCTTACCCCTAACACTTCCGCAGTTTCTTTTCGACGCCCCCCTTGTTGGCGCAGGGTCTTCAAGATAATTTCGTATTCGCGTTGCTTTAAATCACTTCCTAGAACGCCAAATTCGTTCTCTGTTTCAGCACTTGCATTTTCCGTGCCTTGTTCGTCCGTCAAGCTCTTGACACCCTCACCTTGCACGGCCGTTTCATGGCTGACTTCTTGGCTCATGGAGCTGACGCTTGCAGCTGAGGCCCCTTCAATTGCAAGGGCTGCAGCCGGAATCACTTTGCCGTCTTCGATGATCAGTGCACGCTGGATGACGTTATCTAATTCACGGACATTGCCTGGCCAAGAGTAAGCCTCAAGCAATTGTGTTGCGCTGTGATCGAAACTAAGTGGGCCGCGCGCCATTTTTTTGCCATGGCGTTGGAGGAGTCGTCTGGCCAGAGGAATAATGTCTTTTTTGCGTTGACGCAAAGGTAACCATTGCAATGGAAATACACTTAATCGATAGAATAAGTCCTCTCTGAAAGTGCCATCCATCACACATTGGCGCAAATCACGGTTAGTTGTGGCGATTACCCGAACATCTAAGGAGATTGTCCTGCGGCCACCAACGCGCTCTACTTCACGCTCTTGCAGCACCCGCAGAATCTTGGCCTGTAAACCAATGTCCATCTCAGAGATTTCATCTAACAATATTGTGCCACCCTCGGCCTGTTCAAACTTGCCTTCGCTACTGGCCAGCGCACCCGTGAATGCCCCTTTCTCGTGGCCAAACAGAGTCGCCTCTAGCATGTTCTCTGGAATAGCGGCGCAATTGATGGCCACAAATGGCTTGTTCGCTCTTGGCGATTTACGATGGATATAACGAGCTAGAACCTCTTTTCCCGTGCCACTCTCACCCGAGATCATTACCGTCGCATCGCATGCCGCCACTTTCCGGGCCATGGACAACACTTGTTGGCTAGACGCTTCTTCGGCAACCGGTTCATCGTCTGTGATTTTTGCAGGTGCCACTACATATTGGCGTACCGCATCGACAAGCGTTTGTGGATCAAACGGCTTGACTAGGTAATCAACGGCGCCACTGCGCATTGCTTCAACCGAGCGACTGATGCTGCCGTATGCTGTAATCAATAACACCGGCAATGTTGGAAGCTGCACGCGCAGGCGCTGCAGGAGTTCATAGCCATCGATATCGCCCATATTGACGTCTGAGACCAACATGTCGACATGTTTACTGCCTAATAATTCCAGCGCCTCTTCTGCAGAGCAGGCAGGGACTACACGAAAACCAGCGAGCTCCAACGTGTCGCAAAGCGCCTCACGTAGATCCCAATCGTCTTCCGCAACCATGATTGTAGCCTTACTCATAACAACCTCTTCTCTATAGACTTTCTATGGACTTATTGACTGATTCTTCTTCGCACACTGGCAAGACAAAACCGGCACAGGTGCCGCTTTCGTTTTCAGATTCTGCAATTGATTCGATAAAAAACTGCCCTTTATGGGCCTTGGCAACGACTTGTGCTACCGATAAGCCAAGCCCCGTACCTTGAGCGCGCGTAGTGAAAAACGCCTCTTTGATCTGCTCAAGCAAACCTTCGGGAATCCCCGGGCCATTGTCTTGTACGTAAAGGCGAAGCGCTTGATCATTCAATTGTTCTGCCGCAATCTTCAAACAGGCCTTTGGTCCGGCTGCTTGCAGGGCGTTCTCTATGAGATTCAACATGGCACCAATTAGCGACTCACGATTACAGCGCAGCAACGCCTCTGGGCTGTCGATCTGCCACTGCCATTGAATTCCATTGCGCATTAGCACTTCGGCCGCTATCTGCAATTCATCAAACAACGTAGCGATAGAGGTCGTCTCATCGAGTACTGCATCGCCACGGGCGAAGATGAGCATGTCTTTTACTTGTCGCTCCATGTTGTTTAGACGCGACATAATTTTATTGGCATAACGCCCTACCTGCTGCGCATCGACCTTTGGGTTCTCTAATTGCCCCGTATAAAGCATGGCGGCGGAAAGTGGCGTTCTGATCTGATGGGCAAGAGACGACACCATCTTACCCATCGCTGAAAGGCGTTGATGTCGGCTTAAATGCTGCTGTAGCTCGCGGGTTTCTGTTTGATCGGTGAGCAGAATAATCTGCCCAGGCTCATCGTTGAGCGAGCGCGTGGCAAGGCTAATACGCTTACCACTTTTCAAGGAGATTTCGTGGCCATCGTCTGACCGAGGCGCGAAACGTTGCGCGATTATGTCTCGCCAAAACTGCCCTTCTAATGGCTCGCCCAATAGTTCGATGGCCGCGGCATTACAAGAGGTGACTTGCCCTTGGCTATTCAAAACAATCACGCCACCTGGGAGTAATTGCAGTAAATTTTCTAGACGGCTGGCAATGCGCTCTTTTTCGGAGATCTCTTGCAAGCGTTGTTGATTAGCGCTCTCTACTTCCCGCGTAAGCTGCTCCACCCGCTCCTGTAATAGCTCGTAGGCATTACTCAGTTCGCTGGAAAGATCGTTGAAGGCGCGAAATGCCAGGTTGAGTGCCTCTGGATCATTGAGCTCTAAGGGCTGTTCAGTCAATGGCCGAATAGCTTGAAGTGCTGAGCTTTGCTCGGACTGAATTCTGTTCGCAACTGCCGCCATAATGCTTCCATTGAGTAGAGAGTTAGCCGTAGTAATACGACGCGTGTCTACAAGGAACAGCAAAGACTATGCCATCACATAAAAAGTGTTATTTTACAGAGAGTTAGTTTAAATAAACTATTTGATGGTCAATTTTTTGACCTTTAAAGGAGGGGGTTTTAAGGGGGGATGGCAGTGTGCGGTGTCAATTTTCCGCACACTGTCGGTGTCAATATTTAGGCTTTGGGAGGCGTTACACCAGTTTGCCCCATGTATTTCCCGTTTCGCTGCTTATAGGTAATCTCGCACTGTTCATCGGACTGATAAAACAGCATTTGCGCAACACCTTCATTCGCGTAAATCTTCGCAGGCAATGGCGTAGTGTTTGAGAACTCTAGAGTCACATGCCCTTCCCACTCAGGCTCAAGCGGGGTGACATTGACGATGACGCCACATCGAGCATAAGTCGATTTACCCAAGCACACCACCAAGACATCGCTTGGAATGCGGAAATACTCAACCGTACGCGCTAGAGCAAAAGAATTAGGGGGAATAATGCAGTAGTCTTCTTCAATACTCACGAAACTGGTTTCACTGAAGTTTTTCGGATCGACAACGCTGGAGGTATGCACATTCGTGAATATCTTAAACTCGCGAGCACAGCGCACGTCATACCCGTAACTAGACGTGCCAAAGGAGATCACTTTATTTCCGTCAACACTACGCACCTGCTTGGGCTCATAGGGCTCAATCATGCCGTGTTTCTCGGACATTTCATTGATCCATCGGTCTGACTTAATGCTCATCTTGGTAAACTTCCTTTGACGTTGGGACAGGCTTACACAGCCTTGAGTTAAAACTTGGTGGCAGATGATACGGGAGATACCCGAGAGTGCCAACGAGTTTTTGGGCGCTGCACTAGGCAGCTCGCACTTGGAATCACTTGTCGAACAAGCCTTCGGAATAAGGCGCTGGGATACGATATTGCTGCAGTATGCGTTGTTCGCTCTCCAAGGCTTGCTGGTGATTCACCACTACTTGATAGCCACTGTCGTTGCGGAACACAACATGTGGCTGATCGTTATCTTGGAGAACACGCGTAAAATGCTCGAAGTCGCGTATCGGCTCGCCATTGACTGAGTCGACAATCCAATTGCGTAGATCGTGGTAACCCAAGTTCACATCCGATGCTAACACTTGCAATGCCACGACCAACTCACGCTTTTCTGGCGAACTCCACTGGCTACGCGCTTGCAATAGGCTCACTGGCGCTGTGCGGTTCCAATCTGGCCCCCAACGCATAATGAGGTTCATATTCAGTGGCACAAATAGCACACCGCCATAAATATAGTATTCGGGAATCTCATCAAATGCTTCTTGCTTGACCAAGCTATAGCTCTGCTGTCGCTTTTGCGCCACCAACTCACGGGTCAGCAATTGCCCATCACGGGCAAACTCGACCTCAATCGTCTCGCCAATTTGCCGCATATCAATCGCGTATTTGAAATTAGTCTGCAGTTCAGGATTCACGGTAATCGTGCTATCGCCAGCCACCGTAAAACCGTCAATTTTTGTCACTACGTCGTTCTCTTGCAGAATCCCAGCAGCGGGTGAATCCTCGAATACCTTGATGACCAATACGCCGCTTTGATCGGGAGTCAAACCATAGGCCTCTTTTGCCGCAGGACTTTCTAAATCTTGGGTGCGAAAACCTAAGTCTGGGAATCCGTCATAAACACCGTCCTCAGCATCGGTTAACACGTGCTCAATGATGTTAGGAGGGACAAAATAGCCAAGATTCTCAGCACGCCCACCCGAGTTCGCCTGCATCACTACTCCCACTATTTTTTGGTCGACAATCACCGGCCCACCACTATTGCCAGGGTTAATTGCCGCATCAATCTGGCCTGCTAGCAAAAAATCCCCCGAATGTGCATAGATTTGTTGCTCAACCCGAGAGAGGATTCCTTTGGTAATGCTCAATGTCCGCCCGCCCATTGGATAGCCAAAGACATAGACCTCTTCTTGAGCACTAGGGAGTTCGCCAATACTCAATGGCTCCAAATCGGTAAAGAATCCTGGGTCATCAACTGTCACGATTGCAAGATCAGAAGAATGGGATACAAACACGACTCGAGCCGTGTAACGGTTCGGGTCATTGTGCTTCTGTACCTGTACATAGCTGGCATCGGCAATGACATGTGCATTGGTCAGAATACGATTGCCATCAATAACGCTCCCAGACCCGCTGCTTTGGGATGGGGTCAATAGGCGCCAAGGGGTAAAATAATCTGGTGCGGCTTGTGTCGTATAGATTTTGATAATGGAGCGTTCAACTGCGCGAATCTCGTCATTGAGTTGGGCGGCGGCTGAATATGATGCAAAGGTAGCAACAAACAATAGAATGGCAGCGCAGCTGCGACGAGCGAGGGTCATGGGCAATCCTTCAACAAAAGTCTCTTAAATTCTTGGAATTATGAAGTGAGAGCCTTTATGTCACAGGTGTTGCTAGTATGGCAAGTTTCCTACGCTTTCGCGTATCTATGGCCGAATTAGCGCACTACTATTGTGCAATCAGCAATTCGTCGTTGGCCTGTGTGAACAAACCTAGGTTTTTACAACAAAAAATAGCGATTCTGACTAAAGCACAGTCACAGAGGAGCTCTACCTCTTTGTTTATTAAAGATATTATTATTGGCACTCGAATTGCTTCTGATTCATTAAGTTAACAATGCTATGCCTCAATTATCGCAGAAACTTGCTCTGCAAAGGGAACCGAGATGGATGTATTCATATTTATAGTCGCAATAGTATTTATTGCGAACTACTTCAGCTACAAAAAAGAAATGGCGAAACTTGGCACTAAAGTCGATCATGTCGAGGACAATGCGACCCAGAAAGAATTGGAGAATATCAAGCAGCGGCTTATCGTATTGGAGAGAATCGTTACTGATAAACAGTATGATCTAAACTCCCAACTATCAGACTTAGATAAATAGTTCTGCTAGCGAGCGCTTATTGAGCGGTGGCATGAGTTCGAAGAACTGCCACATAGCGTTGCGCAATCACCACAATTGCAGCGGCCAACCAAGACTTGACGAAAGAGCCTAGGTAAAACGGCGCAATCCCGTTTTGGTACGCCTCTGCAGACCCCATTAAGGTCGACATCCATGCCCAGCCACAAAGGAGGATGACGGCATGCCCTAGGAACATACAGCCAAAACACGCTAGAAAGGACGCACACCAGCCCCTTTGTTTGAAACTACCGACCATCATGGCTGCCGCAATGAAGCCAACAAGATAGCCACCACTAGGCCCTGACAGTACCGCCAAACCAGAGGCCCCTTCACTGAACAGGGGAACTCCCAACGCCCCAGCTAGCACATAGGAGGCAACACTCGCGCCCCCAAGAACAGTACCTAACAGAGCGCCTGCACACAAAACGGCGATAGTCTGCCCAGTTTGCATGATGGTGGTTCCAGGAATGGGAAACTCAACAACGGTTCCCGTGTAAATCAACACGACAAAAAGTAATACTAGGCCTAACTGCTGCATCAAATAGAATCCATTGCTTAGGGTATTGCCGCGTTACATCACTCGCATGCCCGGCTGTGCACCATTGTCCGGCTCAAGTAGGAAAATATCACTCCCCCCCGGGCCCGCTGCCAGCACCATGCCCTCAGACATGCCAAACTTCATTTTTCGTGGCGCTAAGTTCGCGACAACGACTGTCAATCTGTTCACTAGTGTCGCAGGATCATATGCTGACTTTATGCCCGAAAATACGTTGCGGATTGTCGGATTACCTTGCGCATCAAGACCTAGATCAAGTGTGATGCGCAATAGTTTGTCAGCCCCTTCTACATGCTCGGCGTTAATGATTTTGGCAATGCGCATATCCACTTTCGCAAAATCAGGAAATTGAATTTCTTCGCAAATTGCTTCTTTGGCCAAGGGCGAGTCCACAGGCTCAGCTTTCGGTTCCTCTTGCGTCTTCGCATTCGCCTGGCTAGCGGTGACGGTCTCCATCATAGCGGCCACATCCGCAGGATCGATGCGTGTAATCAATGGGACAAAGTCACCAATCGTATGGCCGTTGAGAGTCGTATCGACACTGTCCCAAACTAGTGGCGGCACAGACAAAAACGTCTCAACCCGTTGCGCCATCGTCGGAATAACTGGCTTCAAATACACGATCAACATACGGAATAAGTTCAAACCAGTACTACAGATCTCTTGTATCTCTGGCGACTGTTTATCCGTTTTAGCAATGACCCATGGGGCTTTATCTGCGATGTACTGATTGGCTTTATCAGCAAGAGACATAATCAGGCGCAATGCCTTGCTGTATTCCCTGGCCTCATACAATGCTGCAATTTCATCTTTCGCCGCTTGAAACTCTGCGATCAACGCAGGTTCACTGTTGTTCTGTGCAAGCTGGCCTGCAAATCCTTTATTGATAAATCCTGCGCAACGGCTAGCAATATTAACGACCTTACCCACCAAGTCAGAATTCACACGCGCAACAAAATCGTCTAGGTTTAAATCCAGATCATCGACAGCACTGCTAAGTTTCGCCGCGAAGTAATAGCGCAGATATTCAGGATCCAAATGCGCCAGATAGTCTTCAGCATTAATAAACGTGCCACGTGACTTAGACATTTTCTGCCCATTGATCGTGACAAAACCATGCACAAAAACACCGGTAGGAGTTCTATACCCTGTACTCTCTAGCACCGCTGGCCAAAACAGCGTATGGAAGTTAACAATATCTTTGCCAATAAAATGATATAGCTCTGTGTTGTTACCTGGCCGCCAATAATCATCGAATTGATAATCAGTGTTCGCACATAGCGCTTCAAAGCTCGCCATATAACCCACTGGTGCATCTAGCCACACATAGAAATATTTGCCCGGAGCCTCGGGTATCTCGAACCCAAAGTACGGCGCGTCGCGGCTAATGTCCCACTCTTGCAAACCGCCCTCTAACCATTCGTTCAGTTTGTTAGCGACTTGATCTTGCAAAGTGCCACTACGCGTCCATTTCTTTAGCATCTGCGTAAATTCAGGTAGCTTGAAGAAGTGGTGCTCGGATTCGCGCTCCACAGGGGTCGCCCCGGAGAGGGTCGAACGGGGATCGATCAGATCAGCTGGGCTATAAGTCGCATTACAATTTTCACAATTATCACCGTATTGATCCGGTGTTTTACATTTCGGGCAGGTCCCTTTAATAAAACGATCTGCTAAAAATAAATTTTTCTCTGGGTCGAATAATTGGCTAATTGTGCGACGACTAATGTGCCCATTTTCTTTAAGTTTTAAATAGATTGCTTGAACAAGGCGCTTATTCTCTGGCGAGTTCGTAGAGTGAAAGTATGAAAAATCGATATTGAATTTTTCATAGTCTCGTTCATGCTCTTCTTGTACACGCGCAATTAGCGTTTCAGGGCTTATACCTTCGTTTTCAGCGCGCAACATGATGGCCGTGCCATGGGTGTCATCGGCGCAGACGTAAACGCAGTCCTCGCCTTTTAGACGCTGAAATCGCACCCAGATATCGGTTTGAGTTGCCTCTAGAATATGGCCTAAATGAATAGGGCCATTCGCGTAGGGCAATGCCATAGTGACGAGTATGTGACGCTTATTAGCCTTGTCTTGCATATCTACCTTCTATTGAGAATTGTTGTAGCGGACCAAGTGTACTTACTGGACTTCTACCATTTCAAAATCTTCTTTACCAACGCCACAATCAGGGCAACACCAATCTTCTGGGACGTCTTCCCATCGTGTTCCTGGCTCAATTCCTTCGTCAGGGAGACCTAAGGCCTCGTCGTACATAAATTCACATACCAAACACTGCCATTTTTTCACGTCATTCACCTTTGTTCGAGATTCTTATAGCTCGCACATCGTAGAGGGTACTTAAGATGGGCGCCAAAGGCGCAGATAATACTCTATGAGGCGCGTCAATTCAGCCCCAAAGACAGGGAAAAGCTTTAGCGTAAGGGATTATTGGCTTTTAGGGTTTCCAGATAACGATTCGCCACTGCTTCGACTTCGGCCATCAACACCGCATAGTCATCCAGCACTTTGCGGCCAGCCTCGGTCAATTGCGCGCCCCCACCTGCACGGCCACCGGTGGCAGTGGAGACTAATGGGCTTACGAAACAGCTGTTCATGGTTTCAACTAACAACCATGCTCGGCGGTAACTCATTCCCATTTTACGAGCAGCACCAGAGATTGACCCCGCCTCTCGAATAGCACTGAGCAATTCGATCTTGCCGGGGCCCACAGCGATATCTTCGCCACGTCTGACCCGAATCCGACACTCCACCTGTGCTTGTTCCTTGGGCACCCCCCCTCCTATTGATCTAACCGGGAATCCTTAGCCGACGGCATTTGCTTGATATGCAAGTCTCGCTGCGGATAAGGGATGGTAATGCCAGCCGCTTTGAACCCTCTCCATATCGCCAAGTTAATGTCGGACTTAACATTTGCAAAGCCATTCTCTGGATCGCATATCCAGACGCGTAATTCTAAGTTAATGCCGCTATCCCCAAACTCGGTCAGTCTCACCATAGGTTCAGGGTCGCTCAAGACTCTTGGCGAGGCAGAGGCACAAGATAGTAGGATCGCTAAGGCTTCCTCAGGGTCGTCATCGTAGCTAATTTGCACTGGAATCTTCATACGAATATTCCGATCCATATAGCTCCAGTTAATAACCTCAGAAATAATCAGATTCTCATTAGGGATCAATGTGTCGACCCCTTCTCGGTTGCGCACAACGATGTAGCGGGCCTTTAATTCATGCACCCAACCGAACTTATCTCCAATTGTGATGACATCACCGGGCTTTATCGAGCGATCGAGAACAAGAATGAATCCGCTAATAAAATTGGAGGTAATTTTTTGTAAACCAAATCCTAACCCTACCCCTAATGCCCCACCGAATATGGCCAAGGAACTAAGATTGATGCCCACGGCATTGAGCGCCAATAGAAATGCTAATGTGAGGAGTAAAAAGCGACTAAATTTGCTAATACCCACGCGCATGCTAGGAGAGATATGCGCGGACTTCTGCATATAGCGATTAATCGCCTCAGAAAGCCAAATGGCTAAAGTAAAAGCGACACCTACAATTAACATGAATTGAATGACTGACAAGACTGACACACGCGTCTCACCAAGAGACACCGCCATCGAATCCAGCACGTCCAGTATCTGTGGCAACCACCCCACAAGATGGAGTATCACTAAGACCCACACGACGACTACTAAGGCGTTTTCTGAAGACTGTATTATAGGGTTTGATGAAAATGCTTTGCGCAACACATAGGCAGATACGCGCACAACCGCTAACGCCAACAATATGGGAACGAGGATGTCGAGCAATACCACAGGAACGTCTTCCCAAGAAAGTATCGCGCGCCCACAAACAACAATGATCAATGTGCTCAAAGGCCATAGGACGCGCTGCGCGCTGCGCACTGCCAAATGACGAATTCCTGTACCACCCTTATTAACCTGTAATAGTCGCTGCACCCGTTTACTAACGATTGATGCCACAACAATTGCGACCAATACCACCACAGCCTGCCACCAAAAATGTGTGGACATTACTTGCTCTAGAATGGCATCTAGACGAATTTGGATCTCTTCAGGCATACGTGCTGCTCCAGCGTCTGTTATTAATCAGAAGCATACCTTAAAGGTGGTGTCTGGCACAGTGGTGCTGCCCCTTTGGACACAAACTCTCGCCCAAGGTACATCTAGGCAACAAGGCCATGATAGAATCCAGTTCTTGTTGTAAACCGAAGTGAGTACGTCATGAACGCCGCCCTTATTCCCACAATCGATGCGCTCTTACCACAGACGCAATGTGGTAAATGTGGCCATACGGGCTGCCTGCCCTATGCCAAAGAAATCAGCGCGGGTGGTGCCATCAATAAGTGCCCTCCCGGCGGCAGTCGAACCATCGCCAAGCTGGCACAGCTTCTCGATAAAGAAGTCATTCCGCTGGACCCAACTCATGGGGTAGAGTCTGAACGACTCGTTGCCTACATACGTGAAGACGAATGTATTGGTTGCACAAAATGCATCAAAGCTTGCCCAGTCGACGCCATATTAGGTGCCTCCAAACGCATGCATACGGTTATCATTGACGAATGCACAGGATGTGACTTGTGCGTCGCCCCGTGCCCTGTAGACTGCATCGATTTATTGCCTGCGGCTAAGCAAAGCGAAGATGAACAAGCGCAGCTAGCCCTAAGCCAACATTGGCGCAAACGTTATGAGTTGCGCAATATCCGACTCGCGAAAAACCGAGCTGCCCAGATTGAGCGACGACAAGCCGCAGCGGCAGCCGCACCAGCCCTTTTGCAGCAGGAACCAAGCCAAGAGATCACCACAGGGGTGTGGAACCCACCTCAAACGACTCCCGCCATCATGAGCCAAGCCCAAGCGAAAGCAGATATCGCAGCCGCACTCGCCCGCAACAAAGCACGTAAAGCAGCCTTAAAGAAATCACCATGAACAAACTCACCCGCGCCGAAATGTTTCGGCGATTACAGTCGGAAAACCCAGAACCTAAAACGGAATTGGAGTACAACTCCACCTTCGAATTACTAATCGCCGTAATCCTATCGGCACAGGCGACAGACGTAGGTGTAAACAAAGCGACTCGTCCACTTTTTGCCGTTGCCGATACGCCAGAGAAAATGGCGGCACTAGGGGTAGATGGGTTGAAGCATTATATAAAAACGATCGGTTTGTTTAATACGAAAGCCGAAAACGTTATTAAAACCTGCAAAGCCTTAGTCGCCGAACACAATGGTGAGGTTCCCGCGCAACGCGAAGCACTTGAGGCATTGCCCGGTGTCGGGCGGAAAACGGCAAATGTTGTTTTAAACACAGCGTTTCGACAAGTGGCAATGGCCGTCGACACCCATATATTCCGAGTCTCTAACAGAACTGGATTGGCGCGTGGTAAGAATGTATTGGAGGTGGAACGCAATTTATTGAAATTCGTTCCCAAAGAATATTTGTTAGACGCCCATCACTGGCTCATCTTGCATGGCCGCTATGTTTGCGTCGCACGCAAACCGAAATGTGGGTCTTGCATGATCGAAGATTTGTGTGATTACAAAGATAAAACTGAAGACTAAACGGTGGCTGAACTGGCACCGGTAACGAAGCCAGCTCAGCCCCTCAAGGCTTACTTAAATTTACGCCCTTTCCCTGCAGCAATGCGCATACGCAAAGCATTCAACTTAATGAAGCCCGCCGCATCTGCCTGATCATAGGCGCCCGCATCATCTTCGAAAGTGGCGATTTTCATATCGAACAATGAGTCAGCAGACTGACGCCCTACAACGATGACATTGCCTTTATAAAGCTTCAAACGCACCGTGCCATTAACGTAGTTCTGTGAGTAGTCGATCAATTGTTGCATCGCTAGTCGCTCAGGAGACCACCAGTAGCCGTTGTAGATTAATGTTGCATAGCGCGGCATCAGATCATCTTTAAGATGCGCCAATTCACGATCAAGCGTAATGGATTCGATCGCGCGGTGCGCTTTCAACATCACCGTGCCGCCAGGAGTTTCGTAGCAACCACGAGACTTCATCCCAACGTAGCGGTTTTCAACGATGTCTGAACGCCCGATACCATTGGCGCCAGCAACCTTGTTCAAAGTCTCAAGTACTGTCGCTGGCGACATCTTCTCACCATCGATGGCAACGATATCACCCTTTACATACTCTAATTCGATGTAAGTCGGCGTATCAGGCGCATTCTCAGGAGAGACAGTCCACAGCCACATATCCTCTTCAGGCTCTGCACCCGGATCTTCTAGCAGATCGCCTTCGTAGGAAATGTGCAGCAGGTTCGCATCCATGGAGTAAGGCGATTTTGTACCCCGTTTCTTATCAACGGCAATACTGTGCTTTTCGCAATAGGCCATTAGCTTCTCACGCGAGTTGAGATCCCAGTCACGCCAAGGAGCAATCACTTTAACGCCTGGCTTTAAGGCATAAGCGCCGAGCTCGAAACGTACTTGATCATTGCCTTTGCCGGTGGCGCCATGGGAGATAGCGTCAGCACCTGTTGCATCGGCGATCTCTACCAAGCGTTTAGCGATCAAAGGACGAGCAATTGAAGTGCCTAGCAAGTATTCGCCTTCGTAGAGGGTGTTCGCACGGAACATAGGGAATACGAAATCGCGTACAAACTCTTCGCGCAAGTCTTCAATGAAGATTTCCTTGATGCCCATCGCCTGTGCTTTGGCACGCGCCGGCTCTACTTCGCCACCTTGGCCTAAGTCCGCCGTAAAGGTTACCACTTCACAATCATAGGTTTCGTTCAGCCATTTCGCGATGACGGATGTGTCCAGTCCGCCGGAATAAGCCAGCACGACTTTATTGATGCCAGACATCATTGACTCCTTGCACTTATCAAATTGGAAAAAACGGGGAATAAAAAGAGGGGCTATTGTACAGGTAAGCGGGACTAAATTCGATGGTCATATCGCAGTAAAGGCATTAGTAGCGACGTAGCAGTATTGTCACCCTGCGATTACGGTCCCTATCGGCCTCAGTGCGCTCGTTGCGAACAATCAAATAATCCTCAGTTTCGCCAAAGTAGCGGGTCTCGAGCATCGCCTCATCGATCCCTTTGTTGACGAAGTATTCGTGGACTGTGAACGCTCGTAGCCGCGAATTTTCGAGATTATCGCGGCTACTGCCTGCCGTGTCCGTGAAACCATTAATTTGTATTGAATAAACGCTCGAATCGGCTTCGATATAGGTAATCATATCATCTAGCATCGCGCGATCCTCGGCGTCTAACTCCATCTGACCGGCGCTCCAGAACACAGATGAACGCTCAATTTGACCAAAATTGACCGGCAATAGGTCTTGCACACAGCTTTGATAGTTTTGATAGGCTCGTTGAAAGTTCACCGGTGAGACTGCGACACGGACTGAGTCCATCTCGTTATACCAGGTTTGACGGGTTAATGTAGGCATCCTCCCCTTGAACAGTTCGGCCAATATGATACGTGTGCTCGTTTCATCGAGCACCACAGGTCGCTGACTTCTAGCAACATCTACATAACCGATATCTTCTTCTACAAGGCCTTGTCGCCAGACCGGCGGAGCCGAGGTTAGCAAGGCGCGGCCCTCTGCCATCTCGGTATCTAGGGAGTCTAAATAAAACAGCAACGGTTCCCCTGCCTCGCGAAAAAACACAGCGCTTCCAAAGTTTGGAATCGTTTGCGTCATTGCACAAGCAAACACCGAGGACTCAATACGCCATTGCGACGTATCAAAATCGGCATTGTAAGCAAGTGAGCCCGGTTGCACCGTCGGTGCAGAGAGCAAACTCACTAAAGATAAGGTAAACTTCAGGCTGTTTTTCATTCGCCGCTTCTGGTCAATTGGGTTTTTTGTCTATGTTCACCCTGCAGCGGTGCTTGCAATAGACAGTGCCTCAGTAGACAAACATCGGCAGGCCCGCTTAAAACTTTACCCAAATCACAAAGAAATTTTGCAATACAAGGTAGTCAAGCCCGCATGAAACAGATCACATTGCTCCAACCCGACGACTGGCACGTGCATTTGCGCGACGCAGATGCCCTAGTCCACACAGTTGCCGCCACCGCGCGTTATTTTGCGCGCGCCATCGTAATGCCTAATCTTAAACCCCCTGTGGTCGATACCGCTAGTGCTCGCGCCTATCGCGAACGCATAGTAGCTAACATCCCTGCAGGCTTGAGTTTTGAGCCATTAATGACCTTGTATTTGACGGACGGCACCAAGGCCGAAGAGATCGCGCAAGCCAAGGCCAGCGGCTTCGTAAAGGCATTAAAATATTATCCAGCAGGTGCCACCACCAATTCCGAGAACGGCGTCACCGATATTGAAAAAGTCAGTGATGCCCTAGCGGCGATGGCCGAGCTAGGCGTACCGTTGTTAGTTCACGGTGAAGTCACTGATTCGCACATCGACATATTCGATCGCGAAAAAGTGTTTATCGACACTATTCTCGCCCCATTAGTGCAGCGTTTTCCTACGCTAAAAATTGTCTTAGAACATATTACAACGAAACATGCCGTAGACTTCGTCAATGCAGCCGGACCCAATATCGCCGCCACAGTCACAGCCCACCACCTTCTATACAATCGCAGCGATATGCTCGCAGGTGGCATTCGAGCGCACCTGTATTGTCTGCCTATACTCAAGCGCAATATTCACCAACAAGCTCTAATTGATGCGGTAACTAGTGGCAACCCTAAGTTTTTCCTAGGAACAGACTCGGCCCCGCATACTCGTGGCTTAAAAGAAACGGCATGCGGCTGTGCAGGCTGCTACACCGCGTTTGCCGCGCTAGAATTGTATGCCGATGTATTTGAACAAGCTGGCGCCCTAGACAAACTAGAAGGATTTGCTAGCCACTTTGGTCCTGACTTTTATGGTTTGCCACGCAATACGCGCCAAATTCACTTAGAAAAATCCCCTTGGACAGTTCCAGCCGACTACGCCTTTGGCCCCGAGCGAGTAGTGCCACTGCGCGCCGGCGAACAACTTCAGTGGCGCGTCGCGGAGATTAGCGCATGAGTTTTGACACGGAGGAGGAAACACTAGATACATTGATGGCCGCAAGATTCCGCGGCTATTTGCCTGTCGTAGTGGATATAGAGTGCGGAGGCTTCAATGCGAAAACCGATGCGATTTTAGAGATCTCAGCAGTAATCTTAGGTTTCGATGAGAAAGGCATTCTTGGGATTGAACAGACATTTTTCCAGCGCGTTGTGCCCTTTCAAGGGGCCAATATCGAAGAAGCTGCCCTAAAGTTTACGGGTATTGACCCCTATCACCCCTTACGTATCGCCAAGGGTGAGAAAGAAGTCTTCGACGATATGTACCGCATGATTCGCACAGCGATTAAAGCCAATCATTGTAAACGCGCCATTTTGGTTGCCCACAATGCCCATTTCGATCATGGCTTTATAAATGCTGCATCGGATCGCCACAATATTAAGCGCAACCCGTTCCATCCGTTTTCCAGCTTTGACACGGCAACCCTGAGCGGCCTGGCCTATGGGCAAACGGTATTAGCGAGGGCTTGTGAAGCTGCAAACATCGAGTTCAGCGCCTCTGAGGCACATTCGGCGAAATACGATGCCTATAAAACGGCCGAGCTATTTTGTGGGATTGTAAACAAATGGCAAAAACTAGGCGGTTGGCCTCTGAAATAAAGAGTTTTACAGGCATAAAAAAGGCCCCTATAGCGAACCTATAGTGGCCTTTTGTGCTTTGGAGGCGCTGTTATTCGCCCACGTCTACCGTATCGACCATTTTCTGCAACTCGCCGCTTTCGAAAAGGTCAGTAATAATGTCGCATCCCCCTACTAGCTCGCCAGAGATGTAAAGCTGTGGGAATGTCGGCCAATTGGCAATCGTTGGCAAGGTCGCGCGAATCTCTGGGTTTGACAAAACATCGACAAACGCAAAACGCTTACCGCAAGACATCAAACACTTCACAGTCTGTGCAGAGAAACCACACTGTGGTTGGTCTGGGCTGCCCTTCATATATAGGAGAATAGGGTTGGAACTGATTTGTTCTTTAATAGTCGTCTCAATGCTCATAAGTTTTCCAGCTTGGGTTGTATAAAAATAGAAATCGGTGCGCTTACAAAGCTAAGTGGGGGCATTCTACACGAAAGCAAGAGGGATTTTTACCAGAAGATTAGCCCTAATTGGACGCTGATTGCCACTAGCTCACAAAGTAATATAAGATAGTCCCTTGCTGAATTTTGAGCGTTTAAATCAGTCTATTGCCCGGCTTGATAAGGCTTATGCACCAAGATTAGCAGTACGCTACTTAGGTCACTTTAATCGGCCGCATGCAAATTCGCGTATTCTCGTTATTCTCCGCGCAGCTTTAGAGATTATTGACAGGGTTATCCTGACAGTAACTATTTGGATTTAAGTCGCAAGTATTTCGATTACAAGACAAGGACACAAGAAGTTAATTCAATGACTACTCGACATTTTTTGACACTGATGGACCTCGAGAAAGACGAGCTGCATACCATTATTCAGCGCGCGATCGCTCTCAAAAATAGCCCAATGCTGCATACGGACTCTTTGCAACACAAAACGCTGGGGATGATTTTCGAAAAATCATCCACAAGGACGCGTGTCGCATTCGAAGTAGCCATGACGCAGCTAGGGGGGAATAGCGTATTTCTTGCAAGCTCAGACACGCAGCTTGGTCGCGGAGAACCCCTAGAAGACACCGCACGCGTGCTTTCTAGAATGGTCGACTTTGTGACTATCCGGACCTTCGAGCACAGCAAACTAGAACGCTTTGCCGAGTACTCTAGCGTTCCTGTCATTAATGCCCTTAGCGATGATTATCACCCTTGTCAGTTATTGGCAGACATGCAAACGTATTTTGAACACCGCGGCGATATCAAAGGCAAGTCGGTAACTTGGGTCGGCGATGGGCATAATATGTGTCAATCTTATATGAATGCTGCCCAGCAATTTGAATTCCAGCTCACTATTGCCTGCCCTGAAGGCTTTGATCCTGACCCAGCGCTATTAGAGGCGCGCAAGGATTATGTCCGCATCATACGTGACCCGCATGAAGCTGTTCGCGATGCTGATTTGGTGACCACCGATGTGTGGGCCTCCATGGGCCAAGAAGAAGAGCGACAAAAACGTTTAAAAGTCTTCGCCGACTATCAAGTCGACACTGAGATGATGGCCTTGGCCAAGCCCGATGCGTTGTTCCTGCACTGCCTACCAGCGCACCGCGGCGAAGAAGTTTCGGCGGAAGTGATGGATTCTCCCAACTCAGTTGTTTGGGATGAAGCAGAGAATCGACTCCATACAAAGAAAGCATTGCTGGAATTTTTATGCAAAAAGTAATACTAGCGTTTGTTGTTCAAACACTAGGCTGAATGATTAGGAACCGCAATGAAGATGCCAAAGCGTTTAAGAACCGACAGAAAAGCCAATCTTGTTCTTTCCGCTTTGGTATTAATTGCCGCCTTCTGTGCCGTGATGATCACCACTTGGTTTTCCTTCCGTGGCGTAACCGAACAAAACCAAAACCTCCAACAACTTGCCGACACCTTCCGCAACGCCCTAATGTTGCTCACAGTCGTGTTGAGCAGTTATATGCTCTACAGACAATCGCGCGCCTTAGACGAAACTCGCTTTCGCGCAATGACAGAAAACGCTCACCACATCACGCTTATTTTCAATCCCGATGGCACCCATCGCTACACAAGCCCAGCACTAAAACTCTTCGTTGATTCCACAAGCGCTCATCAAGTTAGGCCCGAAAACTACATTCATCCAGACGACATTGCCAAATTACACGAAGCGATAAAAGCATCGATGCAAACTAGCGATGCTGTACATCTGGATTCACTACGCTGCCAACGCCACGACCAGCAATGGCGTACGATGGAAATTGAACTCATCGATATGCGTCACATCTCTGGGGTCAATGGCATCGTTGCCAATATGCGCGATGTCACTGAACAGCGAGACGCCGAGCAGTCGATGCGCATTCTTTCAAGCGCTGTTGAACAAAGCCATGGCGCCGTGATGATTACTGATAAAAACAGTGTCATAAAATATGTTAACCCGCGCTACTGTCAGATTACTGGCTATAGTAAAGAAGAGTTGCTAGGTGAAACGGCGCGCCTTCTTGAGTTTAGCGACGCGTTAGACAACGAACAACGGGGAATGCGTGAATGCATTTCCGTCGGAAAAAGCTGGACCGTGTCGATGCGTGGCACACGAAAAAATGGTGAGAGTTACTGGCAGGCAATCTCGGCTTCTCCCGTCATCGATGAAAGCGGTACGTTAACCCATATTGTTGTCAGCGTCGAAGACACTAGCCAGCAGCGCGAAATTCATGCGCAGATGGAACAACTCGCTTTCTATGACCCACTCACTGGCTTAGAAAATAGAAGACTATTCAAAGACCGACTTGACCATTGTTTAAAGCAAATACGTCGTAGTAAAAAGCAAATGGCCTTATTATTTTTAGACCTAGACGGCTTTAAAACAATTAATGACACACTAGGGCATGATGCGGGAGATGAGTTGCTCATTATCGTTGCCCAGCGTCTGAAACAATGTGTCCGAGAAGAAGACATCGTTGCCCGTTTGGGCGGTGACGAATTCACCATCATCCTGTCAAATCTAAAATCTAACAAAGCCGCTAGCACCGTCGCCAGCAAGATCATTCAAGAAATACAAAAGCCAACAGAGATTGCAGGGCAAGAAGTATTCATTAGCTGCAGCATTGGCATTACTGTCGCACCAGTCGATTCAATGGACGCCAATATATTGATGCGCAATGCCGACTTAGCGATGTACCGCGCTAAAGACCTTGGCAAGAACAACTCACAGTTCTTTACCGACGATATGAACTTGGAGAACGAGGCACGTAACGGGCTAGAAAATGCTCTACGTGCGGCGCTTGTAGAGCAGAGTTTCGCGGTGTACTTTCAGCCCCAAGTCGATATCAACGCGCAACGAATTAGTGGTTTCGAAGCCTTAGTGCGGTGGCAACACCCAGAGGGCGATTTACTTCCTGGACGATTTATACCGTTGGCCGAAGAAACAGGTTTGATCATTGAACTCGGTGAGATCATTCTTCGTAAAACTTGCGAACAAATGAATGTTCTACACGCTGCCGGATTCACAAATCAGAAGGTGTCGGTCAATCTGACTGAGAGGCAGTTTCGGGATAAAAACCTGATCAAAATGATCAATAAGGTTTTTGAAGAAACTAATTTTGACCCCAATGGTTTACAGATCGAAATCACTGAAAGCATGTTGATGAACGATATCGATAAGGCGATCGATACTATGCAGCAGTTAAAACGGCTTGGCGTCAGTATTGCCATTGATGACTTTGGCACGGGCTTCTCTTCATTGACCAATCTGGCTCGTCTTCCTGTAGACACATTGAAGGTTGATCACCGTTTCATCAAACAGTTGACGGCCTCGGTCGACGAGGATGGCATTACTTCATCAGTGATTGCTCTAGCCAAGCATATGCACATGACGGTAGCAGCCGAAGGGGTTGAGAGCCCGGAACAGCGTGAATTTTTGCGCCAGAATCATTGCTCATTACAACAGGGATTTCTATTTTGTGCGCCAGTGGCCATTGGCGATCTCATACCTCATCTTTCGCGTCTTGAAGCTGACTTGGCTGCGCAGAACCTTAGCAATTTGTCTTGAGCGCCTTTTGCTGCTCGCGCCGCAAAGAAAAATCGCCCCGTATCCGCTTATTAACTAAACCCTTTTCTATATCACGACGTCTTATAGACATTCAGTTGCGATAGGGAACCCATGTCAGAGGACTTACCAGCATTGATTCTTGCCTCACAAGGCGGTGATCTTACGGCATTTCAACGTCTACACACCCTATTCGTGAAACGTGCTTATGCTGTGTGCTTTCGTTTATTGGCGGACACCCAAAAAGCTGAGGACGCCTGCCAAGAAACCTTTATTAAGGTCTGGCAGCAATTGCCTAAGTTTCGTGGCGACAGTAATTTTTCGACTTGGCTGCACAGCATCGCCACACGAACCGCGATCGATGCTTGGCGCAAAGATAAGATACTAAGGCTAGTCGATGATGTTGAAACCGACGAACAGGTTGCACCAACGGACAGCGTGATCTCTTCTGACCTAGAGCAAGCCATTGCGCAATTACCACGACAAGCGCGGGCAGTCTTTGTATTGTTCGCCATAGAGGGATATACCCACAAAGAAATTGCACAATTGTTGAAAATTGCCGAAGGATCCTCGAAAGCCCACTTTCATCGTGCCAGACAGATTTTACAGGAGGTGTTAGATGAGCAATAACGATCGAACTGATTCAAACAGCTCCGCAGAGCAAAAACTAACTCGCGCGTTGCAGGCGTTGCCCCGCGAGTTAGCGCCAGAGCGAGACCTCTGGCCGGAACTAGCGCAGCAATTGCCCGCGCAAAACAAACTTGTACGTGCACCACTGTGGGGAGCCGTTGCTGTGTTAACTGCAGTGACGCTGAGCTTCTGGCTATCCCTCAATACCGACACTACGCCTCAGTTGAGTGCAGCGCCAGACTACTCCAGCGCCACGAATCTAGCGCTGATTTACGAACAAGAAAAGGCTGCACAGTTAGCACAGCTGAACGCGAACAGCCCTAGCATCAACCGTCAGTTGGCGATCTGGGACGATGCGATTGAACAGGTAGAAACAGCACTGCAATACTACCCAGAGCAACAACAACTACTCGCACAACTCAACCAACTCTATCAACAACAGTTGCGTTATATAGGAGAGGTATCACAGCGCCCTCCTCAGATCGCATCCCTTTATTAACACGATTCTTTTGGAGCACAGTTTATGCACACCACCATCATCAAGAGTTTCACCCTACTTCTATTTTTACCGCTCAGTGTGTTTGCACAAGAAGCAATAGATGAAAGTCGTAGTGTGAGCAGCAACGAGCGGATATCGATTGAAGTGCTCAGCGGCGAAGTCACCATCCGTGGCTCTGATGACAATCTATTCCGTGTTCGTGGCACATTAGCCGAGAGCGCTGATGGCTATACGCTGGACTCCAACAACGGCTTTACGCGCTTTGAGGTTGAAATCCCTCAGCGCGGGTTCTTTAACTGGAGAGATCATCGTGATGCCGACCAGTCTAATTTGGAAATCGAAGTGCCCATGGGCGCAGAGCTCGAGTTCGAAGGCGTCAATATTGCTATCGTCATCGAAGAGGTACACGGCAGCACGAATATCAGCACCGTTAACGGGGATATAGATGCCAATAATTTAAGCAACATCGTCGAGCTATCCACCGTGAATGGCACGATTGAAAACCGTCACAGCAATGGACGTATAGAGCTATCTAGTGTCAATGGGGAGATATTCGATGAGGAGTCCTCTGGCCGTATCAGCTATAACACGGTCAATGGTGAGATTGTTGCGGCCTCAAACGCTGAAGAGGTGAGCGTCAACACAGTCAATGGTGACGCCGAGATTGAGCTGATTGGCTCACAAGTCATCGAATTGAGCACAGTCAATGGCGATATCGAAATTCGCCTCACTCAATCACTGCGCCCACGCATTGAGGGTAGCACTGTTAGTGGCGATATCAGTATCGAGGTCGAGCCCGAGATCAGCGCTCACTTCAGCATCGATGCCCATGCCGGTGGCAATATCGAAAATGGGCTTAGCAATGATCAGCCAACAAGAGATCGTTATGGCCCAAGCAAACACCTTAACTTCAGCACTAAAGATAGCCAAGGCTCCGTTAATCTCTCAACCGTCAGTGGCGACATAGAGATCGACGAACTTTAAACTTGTCACTTCGTAGTGCGAGTTTGTGTAAACACTTCGTAGCACGAGCGGTGCTGCGGTAGAGGCGCTGCGGACACGCCGTGAATACATCCATGTAGGCTTAGCAACCGCCATCCAGGCGGTTGATAGTCCGCCTCACCTCCACCGCATCCCCGCTCTTAATAAACGCCTCATCTAGAGACCATTCGCTGGCACATTAGAGATGTGAGCCGAGCTTGGGCGCATTCAGGGATAGTCGCGGCCCGGATGGCCGCGTCTAAGTCCCCAGGGATGGGTTCACGACGGTCCCGGAATGCGCCTAAGCGTGGCTCGCATCGTCAAAAAAGCCACCGTCTGCCTTCAAAAACAAACACAATCACGCACCCAATACAGAGCACAAACGCACTAATTTACAGCAGTACTACCTATCAGAAACTATACACACTTTATCCACAACAAGTTCACACAAAAAGGGCTTGCAATAAGTCCTTTTGCGCTCTATCTTGTGCCCTTGATTCAGAAACACCCTATATATAGTATTTGAATCAATTCCGCATTCTGGATAAACAAAGGCGATACAAGCGTTTTTTTCTTATATTTTAAGGAACTACGCAGCACGCAAGCACACGGCACAGTCGACAACAAAGTCATGCAGTCTTCGGTATCCGTCATCCCAGCAAGTCCCGGAACCGAATAGACATAAAAACATCATGGAGATCCACATGCAGACCGAACCCCAGAGTCCCGCTAGCGCTTCCGCTTCTGCGCAGACTGACAAAAAGCAGCAGTCTTCTGCCAGCTCTACCACCTCACCAGGCCATATCCGCGTCATTAAACGTAATGGCGCTGTCGTAGGTTATGACGAGTCAAAAGTGGTAGTTGCTATCACCAAGGCTTATCTCGCCGTAGAAGGTGGCACTGCCGCTGCTTCCTCGCGAGTACACGACACGGTGACAAAGCTAGGCAAGCAGATCACGACCATCTTCCGTCGTCGAATGCCTTCTGGTGGCACGATCCACATTGAAGACATTCAAGACCAAGTGGAACTAGCACTGATGCGTACCGGCGAACACAAAGTCGCACGTAGCTATGTGTTATATCGCGCTGAGCGCGCCAAACTGCGAGATCAGCAACGCGCGTCAGTGCCTGACGACACCCCTTCGATATTGGTGACCTACGCTGATGGCACGCAGGGCCCCCTGGACACAGCACGTCTGCGCACTGTTATTGATGAAGCCTGCGAAGGACTAGAATCAGTCTCAGCAGATGCCATCTACGAAGAAACAATTAAGAACCTCTACCCAGGTGTCCGTATTGCCGATGTGCGCACCTCCTCCGTGATGACTGCACGCACCATGGTAGAGAAAGACCCTAATTACTCCTATGTTACTGCACGACTATTGCTCGACACGCTACGCTCTGAAGCGTTGGGCTTTCTTGGTTTAGCCGACAGCGCTACCCATAGCGAAATGCATTACCGCTACTCCATGACGCTGCGCCCCTACATTGAGAAAGGCGTTGAGCTTGGCTTATTGTCTCCGCACTTGCTTGAGTACGATCTAGAAGTGCTAGGTCAGGCATTACAGGCCGATCGCGACAATCAGTTCACTTACCTTGGTTTGCAAACGCTGTATGACCGTTACTTCATTCACAGCGAAGATATTCGTTTTGAATTGCCACAAGTTTTCTTTATGCGCGTCGCCATGGGCTTGGCCTCCAATGAAGAGAACCGTGAAGAGCGCGCGATCGAGTTTTACAACTTGATCTCTAGCTTCGACTACATGACATCGACGCCACAGCTATTTAACTCAGGCACCTTGCGCCCACAGCTGTCGTCTTGTTTCTTGACGACAGTTCCAGATGACCTATTTGGCATCTACAGCGCAATTCGTGACAACGCCATGCTCTCTAAGTGGGCCGGCGGTCTAGGCAACGATTGGACGCCTGTTCGAGCCCTTGGCGCGCACATTACCGGCACCAACGGCAAATCCCAGGGCGTAGTGCCTTTCTTGAAGGTTGTAAACGACACCGCTGTCGCTGTGAACCAAGGCGGCAAGCGCAAGGGCGCTGTTTGTGCCTACCTTGAAACCTGGCACTTGGACATCGAAGAGTTCATCGAACTGCGTAAGAACACCGGTGATGACCGTCGCCGCACCCACGACATGAACACAGCTAACTGGATTCCAGATCTATTCATGAAGCGTGTCTTCCAAGACGGTGACTGGACTCTGTTCTCCCCAAACAATGTGCCTGACCTGCATGACCTACACGGTCGCGCATTCGAAGAGGCTTATTGCGAGTACGAACGCAAAGCCATGGCGGGTGAGATTGAAGTCTATAAGACTCTAAAAGCGAAAGACTTGTGGCGCAAAATGCTCTCCATGTTGTTCGAAACTGGCCACCCATGGATCACGTTTAAAGATTCATGCAATGTGCGCTCTCCACAGCAACACGTTGGCGCGATCCACTCGTCTAACCTGTGTACAGAGATCACCCTGAACACTAGTCAAGATGAAGTAGCAGTTTGTAACCTAGGCTCCGTGAATATGGTTAACCATGTTAACGAAAACGGCTTAGACATCGAAAAGTTACAACGCACAATCAAAACGGCAGTGCGTATGCTCGACAACGTGATCGACATTAACTATTACTCAGTTGATCAGGCGAAGAACTCTAACTTGAAGCACCGTCCTATTGGCATGGGCATCATGGGGTTCCAGGACGCACTGTACTCGTTGAAGATTCCTTATGCGTCTGACAAAGCCGTTGAGTTTGCAGATGCCTCTATGGAAGCGATCAGCTACTACGCCATCCAAGCATCGACTTATTTGGCAGAAGAGCGTGGCACTTATAAGAGCTACGAAGGATCACTTTGGGATCAGGGCATTTTGCCAATCGACTCATTGAAAAAGCTCGCACAAGAGCGCGGCGAAGAGTTCCTCGACGTGAACTTGAACGAGACAATGGATTGGCAGGCCTTGCGTGATCGCATCAAGCAAGTTGGCATGCGCAACTCCAACGTACTTGCGATTGCACCGACAGCGACGATCGCCAACATTAGTGGTGTGTCGCAGTCGATCGAGCCGACCTATCAAAACTTATATGTGAAATCGAACCTCTCTGGTGAGTTCACAGTGGTCAACCCTTACCTGATTCGTGATCTGAAAGCCTTGGATCTATGGGACAGCGTGATGGCCAATGATCTGAAATATTATGAAGGCAGTGTCGCTAATATCGACCGCATCCCAGCGCATATCAAAGAGCTCTATGCCACAGCATTTGAGATCGAACCACGCTGGTTGGTGGACGCAGCAAGCCGTCGTCAAAAGTGGATCGATCAGGCACAATCTTTGAACCTGTATATCGCTGGCGCAAACGGTAAGAAACTCGACGTCACCTACCGTATGGCTTGGTTACGCGGGCTTAAAACGACCTACTATTTGCGTGCCTTAGCCGCGACGTCGACTGAGAAATCGACTGTCGATAACAATAGTCTAAATAAAGTGTCGAGCAAGATGGCTAACGAAGGCGCCGCCGAAGTGCCGCAAGCCTGCTCGATCGACGATCCGGATTGTGAAGCCTGTCAATGATAGCTAGTTAAGTTCTTTCGTATACTTATATGAAAAGAACCTAATGTTTCTAATGCCTTACAACAATACTTGCCGTATACATCGTATACGGTATAGTATTGCTTGTAATTTATTGCTTAGGAACGTAAACAAGTGCACTTTAAAATACGTACCTTCATAGATGGCTCTGGCAATGAACTGAGCGTCTTGGTTGATGAAAACAATCACCCTCTCTTTTGGCCGAATGTCTTCGCCACGATGGAGTTTCGTAGCAAATCCCCCAAAACACTTTCCGCCGCTCTTCGAGCATTAGGCATGTTTGAATTGTGGAGAGAATCCAAAGAACTACCCAGCAGCAATGATTTAGCAAGCGGCACAACTCTTAGTATTCATGATGCCGAAGCCCTTGCGATGTTTCTGCAACTCACACGACCAGCGCAAGATGAAGAAGCCCTTACCAATGCGGCGATTTCGAAGCGAAAAGTGATCCGCCTAGAAAGCGTTCGAAAATCCAACATCAATAAGAACAACTCAAAGCGTTACGCCGGCAAACTCGAGGCTGCCAACCGTATCCGCTGGGTTGCCAAGTACCTAGAATACCTACGCGATCGAAGCATCAGTGTTACAAGTAATCGGGCAGAGCAGCAAAACCTAGAAAGAAAGGCGAACGTCGCTATTAAGCGCCTAAGAAGACTTACACCACGTGTCTCTACTGGTACTGGCGATGAGTCACTTGTGGGCATTGACGACGATATCATCCGTCACATTGGTGACACACTAAACCCACTGAACACCTCCCCCCAAAACAACCCATTTGGTAGCGATTTCCTGCGTGCTCGGAATCATCTTATTTGGTCGATACTGGCCGAAACCGGCATGCGCCGAGAAGAGATGGTTAAGCTGAAAGTAGATGACGTCGATTACTCAACGCATCGCATTCGAATCAGAGAATCAAAGACCCTGCCCCGTACCGTACCAATCTCTGACAAGACAGCTCAGGCTTTCCATAACTTCATTATGAACCATTGGTCGAAACTTCAGGCCAAGGCTACCGCCCATGGTCGCCTATTCATCGGTGAAAATGGCAGCCCCTTACAAAACGGAACCGTGAATCTAGTGTTCAGTCGTATACGCGAAGGCATAGCTGACGTTCCACAAAATCTCACGCCACACACCTTGCGCCGCTCTTGGAACGAGCGCTATAGCGCCAGGATAGATGCTCTACCGACGCAGCAGCGCCCTTCTGAGAGCGAAGAGCTACAGATCAGGAATCGACTAATGGGTTGGTCAGATCGCTCTCAAATGGGCGCTCGTTACGCGAAACGGCACATTCAACGTAAAGCTGACTCCATTGCAGAGGATCTAACAAACACACTAGCAGCGCCGGAGGTTAAGACTGATGATAAACAGAGCTCATGATCAAGACAATGAGGGGGTCAGCCGCAAAATCCTCACTCTTTCTGGGAAAGAGTACATAGCTATTTTAGGAGAGGACCTACCCCTAGATATCCCCAATGTCCGTGTTGAGAAAATTAGACTGCAGTGGCTTTCAACTGTTCTCCCACCGTTAAAATACGCGTTATTCGAGGTACTAACCGACCTCCTCTGCACCCATAGTGAGCAGTACGCCATATTATGTGCCACGGCCGCCCGCGCTGCGCATACTCACTCAACGCTACTATCGAATGTACCAGTCCAACTCACTAGTATCGCCGACTTCATTGAATCAGGTGTCCCTAAGAGTTATCAGGGGTTTATTCGTCCAGTCCTGCAGCGTTTGCGAGATATAGAGCCAGATCTCTTTGACGAGAATATGGTGAGCTTTCTGAGTAGCGGCCGAAGATGGGAAGAGAAAGACCAAGGCTGCTATTTTGGCCTTATGACTAACTGCCCTGAAAGTGGCGCACTGACAGATCAAGAACTTCACAACCTTCATGGCGCGCTAAACCTAAGTTATGCGAACGGCGAAATCAGCATGCAAGACTTTACACTTGTATGGATGTGCATAGGAACAGGACTTCGGCCAATCCAAATAGCCCGAATGCTCCGCTCAGACGTGTCTATTCACGACGGACCTGAAGGTAAAGAAGTGATGTTGCGCGTACCTCTAGCCAAAGGTGAAGGCGGAAACAAAGGCGAGTTCTGGCTTAGACGAGCGCCCTCGGTACTGGCAGAGGCTCTTATTACATACCTAGAATCATCTACCGAAAGCCCCCAAAACCCATTATTCTTCGAGACCTCCCCAGCAATCGCACAGAGGGTTAAAGCGGTAGGTGAACGACTTGACTCATGGTCCGATCGATTAGGCACGAAAATCCCCATTTCGACGTACCGCTTCCGCTACACATTGGCGACTAGGGCGTTGGCCCACGGCGCTTCTGACTGGGAAGTAGCGCGACTATTGACCCACCGATCCACCAGCTGTATCCAATTTTACAGGGCTTCTATGCCCGAACTCCTGAACCCAATTGAATCGGCTCTTGGCAAGGAAATGGGCTACTTCGCCCGTGCGTTCCAAGGGCGTCTAATCAATGATTTGAGCGAAGCCACGCGCAAAGATGAAGGCGAAGCTGAAATTATGGATTTCCTTCACTTGACCAAAGGCGAAACCATAGGGGCATGCGGCACTCGAGCTCGTTGCTACTTGAACGCGCCCGTTGCCTGCCTTTCCTGTTCGCGATTTGAACCGTACAGGGAAGCCCCATGGGAAGAGCTACTCGCTAGCCTTACTGAAGACGCCAATCATGAAGTTGAAGAACGGATCAAGCTTATTAACCTCAACGCTATGAGTGCCATTAAGGGCATCATCGACGAACGCGATAAGGTGGCAGCTAATGTCTAGTATCGTTCGCTTTGCCCCTCGTGCAGAGCTCGAGTGCAAGCACAACCTAGCATCGTATATCGACTTCCAACTTATTCATCTACCCAAGGGAATTGGACCTTGGGATGAGGATATATGGGACACCACAGCCATTACTCAAAAACGAGTTCGCTCCAAGTCTGGCAATCGCCTCCATTTTCGTAGTTGGGAAGCAAGTAAGGGGAATAGCTCTCGAATACTAAACCCTAACGAAATAATGGCCAGCCCATTTAAGGAGTTCGCAAAAGCCTACATCGCGGAGGTTTGTCGCGAAAAACAACTGTCCGAATTGGGTCGTATCCTAAAGGCGACTCAAGCATTAGCGGCTGCAACTTCGACATTGAGAGGAACCGCTTGTGTCACCAAGGTTGATGGCGGAGTTGTTGATCTAGCAGCCCAACTAATTGGAGAGAGGTACCCTCCCAATTCGGCATGGAACTACGGGCGCACGCTGGAAGCGCTTGCTGGCCGCATCAAGGAGGCAGGTTTAACCGAGTGGCGCTTACCCTGGAAGCAGCCCTTTGCCTACTTACAGCCGCCTAGAAACGATCGCGTGAACAAGGAAGTTGATAACCGTGTCGGAGAGCGTCTTCCTGACGTAAGGGCTGTATTGGCTCTCGGTGAAATTCACCATCAGGCGAGCGACGATGCAGATAAAGTCCCAACAGCATTCGCGGCTCTCGCAATGATTGCTCCTGAGCGTGCTGGTGAAATCCTAACCCTTCCGACTGACTGCAAAACATCAATGAGCCGCAATGGTAAAGAGTCATTAGGCGTTCGTTGGAAACCACTGAAAGGTGGGCAAGCGAAGACTAACTGGGCGATTACACCGGATGCTGCCGAAGTGGCTAACAACGCAATAGACTACCTAATTCAGCGTGGTCAAAAGGCCAGAACAGCGGCCCACTGGTATGCTGATAACCCAGACAAACTGTACCTGCCTCCAGGCTTAGAATATCTGCGCAATTTCAACGCAATTACATTGTGGGAAGCAGCTCAAATCATGGGTCGGCACACTGTTCCCAAACCCTGCCATAAGACAAAGGCGTTTGGTTTCACCGACCCCGTAAGTACGATATCTGGCGCAGATTTATTGGACCGAATAGCTCCGACTGAGGAAGGTCTATCTAGGGTTAAACATGTTAAAACGTACTTATACGAGGAGCTAGAAAGATTCGTCCTTAACAAGCTGCCAGACACCTTCCCGGTAGCAGACGCTAGCTGCAATTTACATTATCAAGACACCTTGTGGTGTCTACCAATGAACATCTTACGGCCTGACGGGGAAACGCTAGAGTACATACCGCAAATTATTACCACCAACCAGATCAACCATCAGTTCGGCTCAAACCCGGGCGGTGTAACGATATTTTCGCGAAATGGCAAAGTTGATGACGACGGGCGCCCATGGAAAATATCCTCGCATCAATTTAGACACCTTCTCAACACCCTAGCGCAGTCGAAATATTTGTCTCAAGAACTCATCGCCTTCTGGTCAGGACGCAAGCACGTAGGACAGAACGCGTGGTACAACCACTTGCCGCAAGAGGCGTTCATCGAGGCATATTTAAAGATCGAGTCAGGCATCCCAGATCTGAATATCACCGGCCCGCTGCAGGACAAAATCGAGGCGACTGAACATGCTCACTCGATCAGTCGGAAAGATGCTATCGGTTACGAATTAGGCGCAACACACAAAACACGTTACGGCATTTGCCGGCACGACTATGCGCTTACGCCCTGCCCTAAAGACAAAGACTGCATCAATTGTGGCGAGCATGTCTTCATCAAAGGCGACGCCACGCAGATTGCAGAAGCCAATGAACAAATACAACTATTCCGGAGTGGTGTAGAGCAAGCCCTAACTGCATTGGCAGATGGGCGCTTCGGGGCTCAACGATGGCTTGATCTACACAAACCTAAATTGGAAAAATGGGAATTAGCGCTATCTAAACTGACCGACCCTGAAGTGACAGACGGCACCATTATCACCATGCCGAAACCGGACGTTTCGCAAAGTAAGACGGGCTTGGCACAATCGATTCTGCTTGCCGAAATGCGCACCAGTAATCACGAGTTACTTAATATGATAGGGATGGACTAATGGCCAAAGGCGCAGGAAAACGACTAAGTGATGCTGACATTGCCACAGCAGTAGAGCTTTTAGATGGATGGGCAGGCAAACTGACATGGGACATTTACCTGTCTGTGCTCGAACTAGATCTCGGCCATAAGTACACCAAAGCCGCGATGCTGCGACACGACCGAGTGAAGTTAGCCTGGGAAAACGCAAAGAGCCGAGTTAGAAGCGTCGAAGGTGGTCACGGGTCAGTTGGTATGAACCAGGCAAAGGCACGAATTCAGGAGCTTACTGATCGACTCAACCGCTTGGAGTCCGAAAACAATCAGCTATTAGAGCAATTCGTTCGCTGGTCCAATAACGCCGTAATGAAGGGGCTTACGCTGGAAGACTTAGACCGCCCTTTAACGCCTTCAAAAGGAAGAAAGGCTTAGTATCATGAAGCGCAAATAACATTTTCGAGACTAGCAGGTACGAACTTAATGAAAATAGTGTGTTGGAACTGCAATGGCGGACTCCGCAGAAAGCTTGAAGCTTTGGACAGACTGCATGGCGACGTTTACGTTATACAAGAGTGTGAAGATCCATCTCGCTCGACTCCTGATTACCTAAAGTGGGCCGAAAACTACTTATGGGTAGGCACTAGCAAGAACAAAGGGATTGGGGTTTTTCCCAAAAACGGCAACCGAGTCAAGCAACTTACGTGGTCCGGCTCCTTCAACCTAACCGGAATCAATCCCGCCCATTCCTCAGCTACTTGGAAAACTGAAGACTTACAATTGTTCTTACCATTTTCTTTGAATGATGAACTTACATTACTTGGAATTTGGACAAAGGGCAGCCGTGACGAAGCATTCCGCTATATCGGTCAACTTTGGAAGTACATACAGATTCACCAAAAAGACATCTCAGCCGAAAAGACTATTCTCCTAGGGGATTTAAACAGTAACGCACAATGGGATAAACAAGACAGATGGTGGAGTCATTCAGGGGTGGTCAAAGAGCTGGAACATCTTGGACTTGTTAGCCTCTACCACTCTCAAACGGGCGAAAAACAAGGACAGGAGACAAATCCCACGTTCTATTTGCACCGCAAGACTAATCGCCCATACCATATCGACTATGCGTTTATGTCGAATGACTTGATTAACTCTTGGAAGTTAAGTCTAGGAGACACAAATGACTGGATATCGTTTAGCGATCATGTCCCCCTCCTCATAAGTTCAGATTGAGTAACACCCTGAAACCTCTAGTCTGCATAGCTTCAAGAAAACGACGAACTGACTTGTTCACCCTAAATTCAAAAAGCAGCCTCAAATCAGAAGAGATCCTTCAGTTTTTCCTTCTTTCATTCCACAAAAAATGTATACTAATTCCACAGATATTTAGTTGTTTAAGTCCTCTTGTATACGGAAATAAGAAAATTAGAGGAGTTAGACCCCTGAAAGGCACTAAAACCATAGAGGCGGAGCCTTGTATCCGAATAGAGGGTAGATACAATGTCAATAAGACAGGCCTCGCCTACCGCACTATTAAAAAAATTAGACATTAAGAGGAATTATTATGTTGTCATGGGACGAGTTTGATGTAGAGGAAACAAGCTCCACATCATCAACCACCAAGACCAAATCATCCGATGCAGCCGCGGCACAAGCACGCAGTGCGCAGGCAGAACAGCAAGCGACGCCTAGCCGAGTACCGGAGCCTGCCGCGCCTGTAGCGGCTCCACGCCCTGCAGACCCTAAGCCAGTCAGCGAAGCTGCGGCTACTGACGCGGTGCAACAAGCTATTGAATCATTAGACGATCTCGATCTAGAGATTGGCTTGAATGAGCTCGAAGAGTCTGCACAGCGCGTAGCCGTTGATGATAAGCGCATGATCAATTGTCGTGCAGATCTCAACCAGCTCGTACCATTCAAATACGATTGGGCTTGGCAGAAATACTTGGACGGTTGTTCCAATCACTGGATGCCACAAGAAGTCAACATGAACGCTGACATCGCCTTGTGGAAAAGCAAGACGGGGCTAACAGAAGACGAGCGTTTAATTGTAAAACGCAATCTCGGCTTCTTTTCTACCGCCGACTCATTGGTTGCAAACAACCTTGTATTGGCCGTGTATCGCTTGATTACTAACCCAGAATGCCGTCAATACATTTTGCGTCAGGCGTTCGAGGAAGCTATTCACACCCACGCCTACCAATACTGTATTGAGTCTTTGGCGATGGATGAGGGTGAGATCTTCAATATGTATCACGAAGTTCCCTCTGTTGCTAAGAAAGCGTCCTGGGGGCTGAAGTACACGAAAGAGCTCAGCGATCCAAACTTCAACACTGGTACTCGTGAAACTGATCAGGCATTGTTGAAAAACTTGATTGCATTCTACTGCTGTTTAGAAGGCATTTTCTTCTACTGTGGCTTTACGCAAATCCTGTCTATGGGCCGCCGCAATAAAATGACAGGGACTTCTGAGCAGTTCCAATACATTCTACGCGACGAGTCAATGCACCTTAACTTTGGTATCGACATGATCAACCAGATCAAACTCGAAAACCCAGGGCTATGGACAGACAAGATGAAAGAAGAGGCCACGCAGATGATTTTGCAGGCCACGCAACTCGAAATCGAATACGCTCGTGACACGATGCCGCGCGGCGTCTTGGGCATGAACGCGGTCATGATGGAAGAGTATTTGCAGTTCATTGCTAACCGTCGTCTTGTGCAGATTGGTTTACCAGAGCAGTTTAAAGGGGTTAAAAACCCATTCCCTTGGATGTCCGAGATCATGGACTTGCGCAAAGAGAAAAACTTCTTTGAGACACGGGTGATCGAATACCAAACCGGTGGTGCCCTGAGCTGGGAGTAACAACCACACCGCCGAAGGAGCGAAACGATGAGTCGCGAGAAAAACTCGGAGAACAGCACCGTGATGTCGCTCGAACAATTGAGCGACACCATCGACGTGATGACCGGCGTGGTCAATCGTTTAAAGCGTCATCTGCATTTGCAGTTGACGCAAAACGAGCAGGAGAGTTCAGCAGAAGCATTAAATAGTGCGCTGCTGAGCAACGAACGCGAGTTGCAAGAACTGCAGCGACTCGCTAAGCAACAAAAACAGAGTGTTGATTCGCAACTGGACGCCCCAGCGCAAGAGGCAGAAGAAGCGAACAACAATGACAATAAAGCAGCTCAACAGCAAAACATTGCACAAGAGAGCAGCTTTATAATTGAAATCGCCCAGCACGAGGAAAGTGACGATCTGAGCAGCGACCGAGTCTTGCATTGATCACACAAGCCATGAGCTAAGGCAACCCTATGCCGTCAGACAAGCACAATCCCCAAATGCGCCTACAACAAGCGCCAACTCAAAAAGTTGGCGTGATTGTGCTTGCAGCCGGTTTCAGCCGCCGTTTCGGCGCTATCAAACTCAATGCCCCACTAAATAATGGCGAGACGGTCATCGCACAGACTTTGTCCCGCATTCGCGCTGCCACCGACAATGTCATCGTGGTGACGCGGCCAGAGTTACTCTCGCTAGTTATCAATAATGGCGGCGACACCCTCACTACCCTACTCTGCCCGGATTCAGACCGGGGCATGGGCCACACGTTAGCCTACGGGATCAAACAGATTGAAGATTGGGACGGCTGCCTAGTGTGTTTAGCCGACATGCCCTTCATTGAGACGCAAACCTATCGCACTTTACTTAGCCAGTTACGAGAGAGCTCGATTTTAGTGCCGGAGTACGAGGGCAAACGAGGCAATCCGGTAGGGTTTGGATCGCAGTGGTTTACGGAGTTAGCAAATTCGAGTGGCGATACAGGGGCTCGTGAATTGATGAAGCGGGAACAAACTCATGTTACTCGGTTTGCGGTTGATGACTCAGCTATATTGAAAGACATCGATACGCCTGAGGATTTGGTGCGGTATCAGTAGGTTTGGTTTTGTGCTCGTAGCGTGAGTTCGTTTAATCACTTTGTAGCACGAGCGGCGCTACGGCAGAGGTGCTGCGGACACGCCGTGAATACATCCATGTAGGCTTAGCAACCGCCATCCAGGCGGTTGATAGTCCGCCTCACCTCTACCGCATCCCCACTCTAACACTAGTGCTGCAGTTCGATGGCACTGCACGAGATGTGAGCCGAGCCCCTAGGCGCATTCAGGGATAGTCGCGGCCCGGATGGCCGCGTCTAAGTCCCCATGGATGGGTTCACGACGGTCCCGGAATGCACCCAAGCGTGGCTCACATCGGCAAAAAAGTCCCCAAGGATGAGTTTACGACGGTCCCTGAATGCGGCAAGGAGATCGGATTGCATCGTCAAAGAATACCAACAAGCTCCACTTGAATTCCGCCAAATTACTGATAGCATTTCCTTCCGATCACACTTTACGGAGTCATGGAATGAAACCTATAACATTGATCAAAACTACCTTATTTGTACTATGTACTGCGACTTTTGCGCACGGCGAAAACCCAGAGTACGCATCGTCAAGGCTCACAATTCCAGCCGTCGATGCCGAAGGCAAACCAGGCTTTTTCCAAGATGTCGTCATTGAAGCTACGGACAATGACCTCTGGCGCCTCGTAGAAGCCTACGAAGGCGTTGCAATCGATGTAATCGAACAAGTCGAACTCATCAAAACTGACTCATTCCCTGTGCAGATTTTTCTAAAAATGTCGGGGACATTTAGAAACGGCTGCGGAGCGGTTGATCAAATTAGCCATCAATTGAAAGACAATCAATTTACAATAAAGGCTTATTACAAACTCGACAAAAACCCAGGCTTGACCGTCTGCACACAAGCTATGGTGCCTTTCACATACACTTTTGCGCTACCAATCTATGGTTTGAAAGCTGGGCAATATCAGTACACCTTGAATGACTCATTCTCTGGCTCGTTTGAATTAGCAGCCGATAATTCACTATAAGCCTTAGAACTAACCCATTCGCTGGCACTGCACGAGATGTAAGCCGAGCCCCTTGCCGCATTCAGGGATAGTCGCGGCCCGGACGGCCGCGTCTAAGTCCCCATGGATGGGTTCACGACGGTCCCAGAATGCGCCTAGGGGTTCGGTTCGCATCGGCAAAAAGAGCACACCCACTAGAATCCACACTGCAGGTTTAAAGAACCACTTCGTAGCTCGAGCGGCGCTACGGCAGAGGTGCTGCAGACACGCCGTGAATACATCCATGTAGGCTTAGCAACCGCCATCCAGGCGGTTATTGATGCCAAATCAAGACGCCCATTCGCTGGCACTACACGAGATGTAAGCCGAGCACCTTGCCGTATTCAGGGATAGTCGCGGCCCGGACGGCCGCGTCTAAGTCCCCATGGATGGGTTC
>OJGU01000187.1_pt1 | contig 41498 bp, 31 predicted proteins | sample 1594741 | NCBI WGS metagenome assembly OJGU01 (sample SAMN05416841, study PRJEB24817) | seawater metagenome | isolation source: Sea water | place: Canada:Atlantic | collected 2013-07 | reverse complement strand
GGCGAGCTGCATGTTTAAGATCCTGATAAATGATGACCCAATCATCCTATGAATACATCCGAACTGTCAAATTGACGAGCGTGGATAGAGAAAATAAAGACTAAGCTGAAGGGTGCAGGAACTCGTAGTCATCCGGGTTCACCTCTCGCGTGGCCTTGCGGTAGGTGAAGGTAAAGCCGGGCCAGTTCACCGTGTTCTTACCATCACTGTCCAGATACCAGGAATGGCAACCGGAATCCCAAACGCTGTTTTTAAGCTTTGCCTGAACGTCCTCAGAGAACGCTCGAAGCCGATCTGGTTTTACATCCATCGCCGTGCCGGGTGTTGCGTTCAATGTATTGATGCAACCGAGCACATACCGGACCTGAGACTCCAGCATGTACACGATGCTGTTGTGGGCAAGGTTGGTGTTGGGCCCGTAGAGCATGAAAAGGTTGGGGAACCCGGAAACTGTAATGCCCTTATAGGCCTCAGATCCATTGGTCCAAGCTTGGTTAAGCGACACGCCATTGCGGCCGGTGATGTTTATCGGCGCCAGGAATTCCGAGGCTGCAAACCCGGTTCCCATGATAATCGTGTCCAGCTTATGCAGAGCACCGTCGGTGGTAATAACGCCTTCCTCCACGACGCGCTCAATACCAGTGCTGACAAGCTCGACGTGAGACTGATCAACGGCTGAATACCAGTCGTTGGAAATCAGTATCCGTTTGCAGCCTATCTTATAGTCCGGAATCAGATGCCTGAACTTCTCGGGATCGCGAACCTGGTGTTTGGCAAAACGCTTCGCCTGCCAGGCAAAGATTTCGAGCAAGCTGTTAAAACGGGTAAAAGCCAGGGCGCGACTTTCGTTCTTCCAATAGATCAGGAAACGATAGATGCGGTCCCAGGCTGGAACTTTCTGGAACAGTGTCTGTTCCCATTTATAGAACGGCCGGTCGGGCTTCGGCAGCACCCAGGCAGCAGAACGCTGGAAAAGGCTGAGAGCGTTTACCTGTGGCACGACTTCTGGCACAAACTGAATGGCGCTGGCACCGGTGCCAATCACGCCAACGTTCTTGCCACTCAGGTCGTGGCTATGGTCCCAACGGGCGGAATGAAACGTCTTGCCCGCAAAGGTATCCAGGCCGGGGATGTTCGGCCAAGCGGGCTGATTCAACTGGCCGGTAGCGGTGATGATAATATCGGCAGTCAGGGAGTCGCCGTCGGTGGTGGTAACTGTCCAGGTGTTGTTGGCTTCGTTGAAAACTGCGCTGTCGACTTCCTTGTTGACCTGAATATGCTTCGCCAAGCCATACTTCTCAACGCAGTTTCGCATATAGCCGAGAATTTCAGGCTGCAATCCGAACTTTCGTGACCAATCGTGTTTGGGTTCAAAGGAGAAGGAGTACAGGTGAGACTGGACGTCACAGGCAGCGCCGGGGTAGGTATTGTCTCGCCATGTGCCCCCGACCCCAGAGGCCTTTTCCAAGAGGGTAAAGCTCTCTATCCCGGCGTTCTGGAGTTGTATGGCCATACACAGACCGCCAAAGCCGGTGCCAATAATGATGACAGACGGCGTTGTACTGCGGGCACTCTCGTTCACGGAATCTTCCCTTTGACGTTATTATGGGAATTCGGATACCGAGTAGAGTATACGTCTAACGTGAATAGCGGTAGATGATTAGAATCGAATTAACGCAGAACCCCATGTAAACCCACCGCCGAAGGCTTCCAGTAGCAGCACCTCATTTTTCTTGATGCGTCCGTCGCGAACGGCAACGTCCAGCGCTAGCGGAATCGACGCGGCAGAGGTGTTGCCATGTTTGTTGACGGTCACCACTACCTGGTCCATGGACATGTTCAGCTTGCGAGCCGTGGCCGCGATAATTCGAAAGTTCGCCTGATGCGGCACCAGCCAGTCCACGTCGGACTTTTTCATCTGGTTGGCTTCAAGGGTTTCATCCACAATTCGACCCAGGGTGTTTACGGCAATCTTGAAGACTTCATTGCCCTTCATGTGAACGTGGCCTTTGCCGGCCCGAACCTGGTCGAAACCATCGCCAATACCAAAGGGAACGTGGAGCAGGTCTTCGTATTTGCCGTCAGCATGGATGTGGGTCGACAGAATGCCGGTTTCCTCGCTGGCTTCCAGCACCACGGCGCCGGCACCGTCACCGAACAGCACACAGGTGCCTCGGTCTTCCCAGTCCAGAATGCGGGAGAACAGTTCCGCGCCAACCACCAGAACCTTTTTGCTGCTGCCGGTTTTGATGAACTTGTCAGCCACCGATAACGCATAGACAAACCCGCTGCAAACCGCCTGGATGTCGAAAGCCGGGCAGCCATGGATATCGAGTCGCGCCTGTAGAATGCACGCTGAGCTGGGAAAAATCTTGTCAGGGGTGGACGTGGCGAACACAATAAGGTCGATGTCTGCAGGCTGAAGACCGGCGGCTTCAATGGCCTGGCGGGATGCTTTTTCAGCAAGATCGACAGTGGTTTCGCCTTCTACGGCGATGTGTCGCTGTTCAATGCCGGTACGCTCACGAATCCACTGGTCGCTGGTGTCGACGATTTTCTCCATGTCTTCGTTTGTCATGACATTTTCGGGCAGATAGGAGCCCGTGCCGACAATTCGCGCGTACGTCATGTGCTAGCTTCCTCAGGTGAACGGATCAATACTCAGATTCTTTCAATCATCCTATACCCTATTGATCGCTCCCAGCTATTAGCATTTTGTCAAAGATGAGCGGGAGATGCCCCGGAAAAGCTGGTACTCAGCCTGTAATCAGCTATACCTGTAGACAGGAACTCTTGTTGTGAAGGAGTGCTGCTGATGACAGACCTTCCCCTCGGTATGAAGTATTACCTGCTTATTCTCACCTCAAGCCTGATTGAAGACCTCAATGACTATGGCGTCAAATGGATCGCGAACGAACCGGGCGTTGCGATTCGTGATGTTGAAAAGGCGTTTTTCTGTGCCCGGGCCCTCGAAACCAAAATGCCGGACGAACCGGGTCAGGCGGACCCGCGCCTATGGCCGGAGCTTATGAAGTCTATCCATACCATTCGGCGTGTCCTGGACGTGGTCGAGAAAACCACGTTTGATGCCGTGATCGCCGAGGCCATGGAAACCACATCCGATATCGCCCGAGCTGATATCAGGCACGTCTTCGAAAAGAAACGAGAAGCAGGGGAAGTAGATTTCCGGCTTCACGGACTTCTCAACACCAGGCCGGACTCCGGCGAATCGGACCCGGCAGTGCGCGAGGCCTTCATGATGAAACGGGCGCGTCGCTATCATAGCTTTATGGCGTTCGACGGCGCCACACTGAACGACGACGAGAAGGTGATACTCAATGACGCGCAATCGGTCGCCCGCCACATAATGGATGGCGACCGTGATAACCGTCGAATTGATGCGTTGCTCGTTATGGGCGCCGTACTGATTGAAACGGCCAGCGTTAGACCGAAAGCCAGGATACCCCGGCTGATCCGGGAGAGCTTCGATCGCATGGCCACCAAGGCCGCGATGGCTCTCGGTGCCATTGTCTACCGTGATGAGTATTGTGAGTTTAAAGCTTCTCTCGGATTGGAACGGCTGGATTCGGATTTATAGGGAGCTGCTTTATAACGTTTTAACGGTTCACAACTCCCGATGATGAATGGCATCCTGACTGACCACTCTGCGAAAAGAAGGAGACGAGGTAATGGGCATTTCCAACCATGAACTTCATAACGAATTCCCCCAGTTTGGCGAATTGATCGACGAACTGAGAAAGAACGACCCGACGTTCCAGCACCATTTTCGGCAGTACGCAGAGCTGGACCAGGAAATCGAAGGCCTGGAACGCAGGGATGCCCCGATCGGAGACGATCAGTTGCACCAGATGAAACAACAGCGACTGCAACTGAAAGATGACCTGTATAAGACGCTCGTAAAGAAGTCGAACGGGGCGGCATAGGTACAAGTTGCTAGGCTCACAGGCCCCGAAACAGGGCCTCGTAGTGGTTTCCAAGTATGGGGCCGGACAGGAATCATCCATAAAATAGGTAACTACTTAAAACCGATTACGGTTAAACCCTTTGTTGTTATCGATAGATGGATGATTGAAATGAAAAGAGCCGCATCACTGTACAAAGGGTGGAGAATGAAGCGTAACTTCCTCCACCTGGTCCTGACCATGGAACCCCGACTTCTGAAGGACGTTGGTTACCCACCTGAGCTCGTTGCACAGCGTCTGGACACACCGTTCTGGAAGTTCTGATTTGTTTTAAAACAAACGACTATAGAGACATCCTTAAAAACCGGATGAACTCCCTGGCACGCCTTGGCAGGTACCGCCGATCCGAATACATTGCGTAGATCGAGCGGGGTACCGGCTCCGCGCCAAGCTTTAAATGCTGAAGCGTGCCGGCTCCAAGCTCCGCGGCCACATAGTCGCGAGGCACCATTGCGATGCCCAGCCCCTCTTTTACCGCCTCGATTAACATCATGGAGTTGTCCGCAACCAGCGGACCAGCGACGCTGACAGATTTTGTCTGGCCCGAGCCAGTCGAGAGCAGAAACTCCCATCGCTTTGCATCTGAGCTCATGCTGTACATAAGGCATTGATGGGAAGGCAGATCATCGATCGTGGCGGGCACACCTGCCTCGGCCAGATAACCTGGTGACGCCACCAGAATACGATCGAGCGACCCCAGCCGCATTGCAACAAGCGATGAGTCTTCCGGTGCTTCTATCCCCCGAATGGCCACATCAACGCCGCTTCCAACCAAATCGGTAAGTTGGTCGCTCATCTGTAGCCGAAGGGACAGCGACGGGTGTTCTTTCTTGAACTGGAGAATTAACGGGCTGAGAACCTTGATGGACAAGGAAACCGGGCTGGCAATAACCAACTCGCCCGACAGATCGCCGGTATCAGCAACGGAATCGAGCATTTCGCTGGTCTGCTCAATGATAGAAAGGCAATAGGTGTAGAATCGCTCGCCTTCGTCCGTAAAGCTGATCGTACGGGTATTGCGGTTGATCAGCTTCGAGCCCGTCCAGGATTCGAGGAACCGGACGTACTTGGATATAACTGCATTCGAGCACTGGAACTCGTCGGCAGCAGCCGTAAACGAGCCCAGCTCGTAAATTCGCTTGAAATACTCCACACCCTTGAGGCGATCCATGCCGGCGCTCCACATCAGATCTTGATTGATGAGGGAATTATACAGGCAAGCGCCGGTGTGTGGCTGAATTCTATCGGGCCTGTTGATCAGACTCTTTGAATCAGTTGGGAGAGGGGTCGGCGCACCTTTGGCATGTTCGCCATCCGGTCCTCCGCCGTATCACGGTACCCCAATGCTGCAATGACCACGCTGCTCAGATTATCCTCGTTCAATCGCAGGACGCGATCGAGGGCGGCGGGATCAAAGCCTTCCATCGGCGAGGCATCGACACGCTCTATAGCGGCGGCGGCAAGGGTAAAGCCCAGGGCAATGTAAGCCTGCTTTGCGGCCCAGGCCTGCTTGTCAGCGGCCGTTTCCAAACCATTGATGGTACCTTTGATAGCGTCAGCGAACCCGTTCAGATCGGCAATCGCAACCCCTCTCTCGGTCGCCGCCAACTCGATGTAATGATCAACCGTTGAGTCATCCAGATCCGTCTTGGTCGCAAACACCAACAGGTGGGAGCATTCCTTGACCTGTGGTTGCGGTGCAGCGTCTTCATGGATGCGGTCAAGCAGCGAGCGGTCGCTGATGACTTTGATGGTGTAGGGTTGCAACCCATAAGAGGACGGCGCCAATCGTGTGGCCTCCAGTATTCTCTCCAGCGTGCCTTCCGGGAGAGATTTGCCATTCATGCGTTTTGTGGCGTAACGCCATTCTAGGGCTTCCAGAAAATCCATAACAGTCTTCCTGTGTCGGTTTTGGTGGTTGGTTGACTGCTGACACTAAACGATGAGTTTCGGGGAATCGATGCGCAAATCGGCAAAGGAGTTTTCACGAAACGTGTAGTGATCCGTGGTCGCCGCATCGGGATGATAGGGCTCGCAACTAACGGAGAAAAAACCATGAAACAACATGCGAGTACCGCATCTCATCAACCCGATGTAACGTCCATGCTTCTGTTGTTGGGCGTTGGCGTACTGATTGCCCTGATGCTGCCGCTTTCCAGGGCCGCCATGGACATCGGCATGACACCACTGGCGTACGCCTTCTGGCAGGCTTTGGGTGGCGGTATCCTGCTGGTTCTCTGCGGTCGCCGGGGTTCCCCGGTGCGATTCAGCAGGCCCCTGATTCAATACTTTGGCATCAGCGGACTGACCGCCATTGCCGTACCCAATGCGCTGGCCTTCATTGTTGTTGCCAATATTGGGTCCGGCCTGACGGCGACTCTCTATGCGCTGCCATCCCTTGCCACCTACGGGATCTCCGTCATTCTGGGCATGGAAACACTGAGCAGGAAAAAGTCCATTGGGCTGAGTCTGGGCGTTGCCGGTTGTGTCTGGATTCTGTCGCCCAATCCCGCGGGCATCAATCCGGACTCGCTGCCATGGCTGCTGTTAGGTATGTTGGTTCCGCTGTCCCTCGCTATTGGCAATGTGTATCGCACGTCTCACTGGCCGAAAGGGGCTACTCCAGAGCAGCTGGCCCCTGGAATGCTTCTCGCCGGTGCCGTACTGATTTTACTGGTGGTCGTGGTGACTGGGGGCGCACATTCGCTGCTTGTTAGCGGGATGGATCTCTGGACCATTGTGGCCGTTCAGTCTGTCCTGACTGCGATCAGTTATCGCGGCTTCTTTCACTTACAGAAGCGGACATCGCCAACGTTTCTCAGCCAACTGGGGTTCGTGATTACACCCGCTGGCCTATTGTTCGGGATCGTTTTCTTTGGTGAGTCTTATGGTTGGGCCGTGTGGGGTGGCGTGGTGCTGCTCTTGATAGGTGTTGTACTGGCAAACGGCGCCACCCGTGAACGCAAAACCTGCAACGCGGTCAGGAATCCTGGCTAAGCGCAACGTCGTCGACACGCTCTGGGCCGGACTGCTGACGCCATGCCAACAGAAATATGGCGAGCCCGGCAACGGCTGTTGTGGCACCAACATACCCCGTGGACTGCCATCCCAGGCCAGCACTGATAGCCATCCCGCCCAGCCAGGGCCCAAGAGCATTGGCCACGTTGAAGGCCGCGTGGTGAGAGGCGGCAGCCAGTGTCTGGGCACCGTGCGCCACGTCCATCAGGTGGGTTTGCAGCGCGGGCCCAAGGCCAACCATCAAGGCGACCAGGAAGCACATCACCAGCATGGTCCAGATGGTTTCCGTGGCGTAGGGATACAGCAGGAGCATGCTGATGCTCCACAGCAACATCCAGCCCACACTGCGGAACTGGAGTCGATCAAACAGCCAACCTCCGAGGATGTTCCCAACGAACCCCCCAAGCCCGAAGACCGCGAGTGCGATCGGAATCCAGAAAGGATTGACCCCGGTGACTTCCAGCAGTGTTGGAGCCATATAACTGAATACACAGAACATGCCGGCAAACCCGATGGAACCGATGGCCAACGGATACCAGATTTCCGGGCGATTGAACGCCCGGATTTCCGAGAATGGACTTTGCCGTTCCTCTTGTCGATTGAGAGGCAGGAAAAGAACGATCAACAATCCGGTAAGGGCTGCGATAGCACCCACAAACCCAAAGGCGTACCGCCAATCCAGATGTTGCCCAAGAATCGTTGCCAGTGGGTTTCCGATCAACAGTGCGAGGGTAAGCCCCATCATGACCAGGCTCACCACCTTGGCGCGTTTGTTAAACGGTACGAGTGAGGCGGCAACCAGGGCGGCAACGCCGAAATAGGCGCCATGGGGGAGGCCGGCGATGAACCGGAACACCAGAAGTGATCCATACCCGGGTGCCAGGGCACTGGCAATATTTCCCAGTGCGTAGAACGACATCAATAAGATGAGCAGGTGCCGGCGATAGAGCCTGGCTCCACCAATGGCCAGGATAGGGGCGCCAACGACGACGCCCAGCGCGTAAGCACTGATCAAGTGGCCGACCTGTGGTTCCGTAACGCCCAGGTCCGCGGCAACGCCGGGCATAAGCCCCATGATGGCAAACTCTCCCGTACCTATCCCAAACCCGCCCATGGCGAGTGAAAATATGATCAGCGTAATCCTGGCGGGAGAGTAGGGAGCTTCCTGCAATTGAGATGGCATGGGGTGGTTGGCCTTGGCTGCAAGTCAGTAAATTTAAAACAAGGCCATCCAGTGTGAGCTAATCCAGGGCAGTTCGGAATACGCGTATGTCCTCAGATCAGCCAGCCGAAGAGGAAGTCGAATAACGAGCTGAAAAAACCGCCACTGCTCTTCGCGACGGTGGTGGATTTCGACGTGTTATCTGAGGACGAACGTGTGGCCTGCAATGATTCCGAAATCTCCGGATTGTCAGAAGCCGTTGGTTCTTCTGGCAACTGATAATCAACATCCGTTGATGTCTCTTCGGTCGCCTCGGAAGGCACATCGAGGGCCACTGAAGGCGCTGCATCAACGGTTGAGAGCTTTTCGACAGTTGATGTCTCCTCAACAATTGAGGGCTCTTCAGCAGCCGCAACGGCAACAGGTTTGCTTTCCGGTTCCTCTGCGGTTTGAGGGGCTTGCATTGATGCTTGGGCTGTTTCCGGCTCGGGCTGAATTACCGGGTTATCGTCCGTTGCCAGGATGGCGTCAGGTACAGGTGCCGCCTCTTCTTCCAAGGTTGGCGCTTCAATCGATACTGGCGCTGGCTCCCGCTGAACCTCCGGTTCAGGCGCAACTGCAACGGGTTGTTTTGCACTGGGTGACCCGAAACGCTGCTTGCTGATTCCCGCCTCAGCCATCGCCCCCTCACGACTTCGCGCGCTGTTGCCAGTCACGGCATCCCCATCCTTAACGGCGATTCCCAGGGCGGACAGCGTTTGTGGGTCCAGATCTCCAGTGGCCTGCAACCCCTCTTGACCGGATTGATACTTCCGGATGGCCGAGCGCAGGGTGTCGTCCATCCACCCATCGGCCTTGCCAATATCATAGCCCGCACCATAGAGGGCATTTTCAGCAGCAAAGATGGTGTCGGCAGGATCGGCCTGAGCGACTGCACAAAAGGACACCGTCAGCGCGGCAAGAAAGCCGGGCATCCTGGTAAAACGTGAATGGCTCATGGGTGAATCTCTCCCTGATACGCTGTATTTATAGCTATTGTTTGAGTATTGAAAGTATCAGTAATTGAACATGTCGCCCATGACGCAGTTAACACAAGCGGAAAAGGGTCCTAGTTTGACGTTTTAAAGCGACGCACCAGGCCGTTAAGGTCTTCCGCCATCTCCGCAAGGGAATTGCTGGATTGGTTAACGTGGGCGATATCGTCGGTGAGCTTGTCGATGGCACTACTACTGGCCTCCACGTTCTGAGTCATCTCAGCAGCGGTCGCCCGCTGTTGCTCAGTGGCACTTGCAACCTGCGTTGTCATATCCACAATCCGGTTTACGGCCGCCATGATTTCTGACAGGGCAGCGCCAGATTTGCCGGCTTCTTCACTGGCTTCAGAGGCCATCTGTTTGGCCTTGCTCATATCAACCACCGCGCCGGCGGCGCCGCTTTGCAGATTCGAGACAATCCGCTCGATATCGACCGTAGAATCCTGAACTCGCTTGGCGAGGCCACGGACCTCATCGGCTACAACCGAAAACCCACGGCCTGCATCTCCCGCTCGTGCTGCTTCGATGGCAGCATTGAGGGCGAGAAGGTTGGTTTGTTCCGCGATAGCCTGAATAACGTCCAGTACGTTGCCGATCTCGCCGGATTCCTGTTCAAGGCGCTGGATGCGCTTGGAACCTTCTTCGACCTGTTCCGCAAGCCGGGTGACCGACTTAACCGCAGTCGATACCGTTTCCTGGCCTGTTCCTGCCAGCTCGGCAGCCTGGCGTGCGGATTCATCTGTATCACTGGTGTTGGACGCGATTTCGTCGGAGGTGGAGACCATTTCCTGCATCGCCGCCGAAACTTGAGTCACCTGATCTCGTTGTTGCTCAGCATTGGCAGTGGTGCTGTTTGTAATACCAGATAACGACTCGGACTCCGTGCTGAGGCGTCGGGACGAAGCAACTATCCGGGAAATGATGTCTTCCAGGGTTTCAAGGAAGGCATTGACCGCTGAAATAAAGTCCCCAATCTCGTCCGGGCGGCCCTTGGTCAGTCGAGTAGAAACGTCGCCTTCGTTATTGCCGATGTTTTCCAGGTAACCCAGGATTTCCGACCGGGCACGTTTGACGCTATTGCCCATAATACGGCTCATCAGCAGTGCGACCACCAGCCCCAGAACGACAGACGCAATGAATGCGGCGAGTGTCAGGTTGAGTGCCGTCTCGGTCTCTGCTTCCGCTTCGTCGGCCACGGTTTCGAGGGAGGCAAAAACCTCTCTCTCAAGATCCTGAGCCATGTCAGTGATTTGGGGGCCCAGTACGTCAAGCTTGTCTTCTTTCGTCCGGATCATCGCCTTTTGCTGAACCAGCAGTTCATTGACCGACGACTGGTATTTCCCAAGCGCCTCTATCGCCGTATCGAAATACTGGCTGACGTACCCGGGGACTGAGTCCATATCCAGAAACTCGAGCGCATCGGAAATATCCTCCATGGCGTAACCCAGTGCAGTTTCCGAGGATTCGTCGCCATCGGCAAAGAAGCGCTGTGAGGCCATTCGCATCATCAGCGTATCGTGAATCAATTGTTCCAGAACGACTCGCAACCGGCTGTCCGGCTCTCTGTTGGTAACGCCATCCATAGCCCTGCGCAGCGCCTCTGAAGCAGTGGGGCCGTATTGGTCGAGTTCATTGGCAATGATATTTTGGACTTGCTGCTTGGCGGGTACCAGTTCGTTTTTGAAGACATTCGCGTACTGCAATGTCGCCTGTTCGATCTCAGCAACCAGTTGCACCCGGCCGGTACTTTTAATCGTCTGCTGCGCCGCTGACAGCTCACTGAAAAAATCCGTCTCGAGCTGCTTGAAGCGTGCCAGGATGTCTTCGTTACCGGTGGCGTAGTAGTCAAAGACTCTCAATCTCATATTGTAAAGATTGATAAGCACACCGGTCGCAACGGCGGTTTCCGGTGCCAGATCCCTTGCCACCGTATCCATTCGCGCATCAAGGTTTTGAAATTCCCGGACGCTGTAGAAGGTTACGAGTGCGAATAAAAGCAGAATAAAAACAGGTGCGATCAGGAGTTTTCCGCTGACACCTAGCCGACGCTCAATAACTTCTAATTTTTTTACAGCCACTGGTCTGCCCCTCTATGCATGCGAGATCTCTTGGTTAACGGCAGGTCCGGGATAATCTGGAGCCGCTCAACCAATTTATTCAACGAAGTTTGCTTGGGTCGCAATCATGGGGGAAAGCTCCAGGTTCCAGTGAGCCATGCCGCTTCGGCTATAGATGTAGTGCCCGCTCAGGGAATTCATTTTCGGGATGCGGGAGGGCTTGACACCATTCAGAATAAGGGACGCCAAGCGGGCGGCAGTAATGCCCTCCTGGTGAGCTGAAATGGTGAAGCCGCCAATGGCTTGCTGCTTACCAATGTTAATATCCCAAAAGGAAAAGATGGGAACCCGGCTTTGATTAAATGCCCGGGTAATGAGTTCGTCCGGTGCGATGTAGGTGCCCTCTGCGTCTCGGATGGTGTGGTGGGTCCCAACGATGATTGCATCGTACAGTTCGTGGGCCTGAACAACCGACTGCAACCAGGTGTCTTTGTCGTTGGTAAGTACGATGTCCAGTTTCGAGCCATATATTTCGGCACTTCTCTTGTCGCCGAAGTATTCATTGACTGCGTTTCGCATGGTGGGTGAGTCGTCCATTAAAACAAGAAAGTGTTTATCCACTTTCAATACTTTCTGAAGATGACGAATGCTCTCCTCAAAAAACGGCCGTTCCAGCAAGCCGGCGACCAAATCGTGTTCCAGGGTAGGGTGCTGCACCGGACCGCCGTTGACGCCCAGGAATACAACCGGAATTTTCCGCTCAACCAGGTGGTTGGCCATCAGCGAGAATGCGTTGTCATCTCCAAGAATGGCAATGTCAGGCTCGATCTCGGTAATGGATTGCTGGAGGCTGGCTACTTTTTGCGGCCATTCTGATTTCGGTAATCGTTTGGTGTCGAGGGCAAGCACGCGAATATCGTGGTCTTCGCCCAGCACTGATTGGACGGCGGCGATATAATCGGCATCCCATTTGTAGCCTTGATGATAGCTTTCGATAATCACCACGGTTTTGCTGAAACACAGGGGGCTTACCAGCAGAAGAGCCAGGAGGAGCGTACGCATTGGGTGTTCCTTGTTATTGTCCGAGTGAAGTCTGCACCCGTTCTTTCTTGTTGAAAACGCGTTGTTTTTATCGTTATTCCACTGCACCAAACAGGAACCGTGCCAAATTTCTAAGCTTTTGTTTTATAAGGGCATTGATTGCAGAGGTAGGCATCGACATTGGGCTAATCGGCTCCAAGTGTCTGGTTTCAGGGACACATTGTTCCGGATAAGAGGAAAGTTGTCTGATAGACCGGACAGTCATGTCCTGATATCCGGACTTTGGAGGGATGAATTGCCACGATCTACTCGTTTCAGGCGTCTGTTTCTGACTTCGAGGCGCGGCGGGATGCCCAGGCAAACCCCAGTAATCCGACGACCGGGCCAGGAACCAGCAGCCAGGCGGCGTCCAGACCGATATGATCGAATAGCGCAGTGGTTGCGGCTATCGATACCACGGAAATTGCAAAGCCGATGGAGTTCTGGATCGCCAGTGCGGCACCGACGACTTCTTTCGGGCAAGCCTGAGCGGCCAGGGCGGAGAACTGCGGAGAGTCCGCGATCACGGTGGCGCCCCAGGCAAGCAGAAGGACTCCTAACCACATGGCGGGTAAGTCACGCCAGAAAAGGGCAAACACCACAGCGCAAACGCAGGAGGATGCCAGCGCACCGAGCGCGACCTTTGCGCTCCCGATACGACGTGACAGAGATCCCCCGACGAGACACCCCAAAGCTCCAATGCCTATGATACTGAACGCCATGCCCGATAATCCGACGGCCGAGTACTCGCTGAGCAGAGCCGTGTTGGCCACAAGCAGTGGTACTACCGTCCAGAACGCGTAGAGCTCCCACATGTGCCCGAAATAGCCCAGAGCTGCGGCACGAAATCGATTGACCTTGAAGGCGTCAAAAACCGTCAGCGGCCGCGCGGAGTTGGTGCCCGACGCATGCTTCGCCTTGCCTGTACCGGGCAGATGGGGGCCGTCCCCAAGCAGATGGATAAGGACTGCACCAAGCAGCGCAAGCATCGATGACGCCAGGATAACGTACTGCCAGGGCAGATCCGCACCGGCTTCTCGTAGCGCATGGGGCAGTGCGGTGCCAAGCGTCAACATTGCGACAAGCTGGGCGAGGGCCTGTCCGGTCTTTTCAGGAGCCCAACTGACAATCAACTTCATGCCGACGGGATAGATGCCCGCCAAGCTCAGGCCGACCAAGAAGCGGAACACAATGCCACTGGCCAATCCCTCAGAAAACCAGGCGAAACAGGCATTGAATAACGCGCCGCAGGCTGCACTGACCACGAAAATAAGGCTGGCACGATACCGTTCTGCCAGGCCTCCCAATGCCATGATCATGGTGCCCAGGATAAAACCGCCCTGAACGGCGCTGGTCAGCCAGCCAATATCAGCAGCAGTGATCTGCCAACTGGTCATCAGGGTGTCCGTGGCACTGTTGGCGCTGAACCACAGCGATGTTCCGAGCAGTTGAGCGAGGGCGATTGTTGCAACGGGGCCAAGCCTGCGCAAAAACCTTGAAGGGATGGGGGTAGCCCCCTCAAATTGTCCAGACGTCATAAATCCGCTCCATATCCGTCGCGGCCATCAGTGTAGACTGACCGGCTGGCACAGTATACTGATGCACCATTCGGCATTTGGCGTAGAAACTGGGCGCCAGATGAAGTGCCCAGATGGAAAAACAGGAATGTGGCAGGTTTTCAGTGTTCGCTGGAAGCGTGGTACCTTCGGGCAAGCAGACTTTATCGTTGGATATCAGAAAACTAAAGCGGGTGGATAGACTCTATGGACGTAATGATCATCGGCGCGGGGATTATGGGAACCACGTTTGCCACGTTGGCAAAAGAGCTGGCTCCTGAGTTGAATATCACCATCCTGGAGAGATTGGAGAGCGCTGGAGAGGGTAACTCGTGGGTGTTCAACAACGCCGGCACGGGACATGAGGCGAACTGCGAGCTGAATTACACGCCGGTGGACGAAGAGGTTATCTCGGTCGAAAAGGCCTTGAAGATCCATGCGCAATTCAACGTGGCCAAGCAGTTCTGGGCGCACCTGATCAAAAAAGGCGCGATCAAGGACCCCAAGACGTTCATCAATCAGACCAAGCACTGCACCATCGTCTCTGAATCCTCAATCGACGAATTGCGACTGCGGTTCAAGGAAATGTCTGCTCATCATTTTTTTGAGAGCATGCGTTTCTCAGAGGATTTCGACGAAATCAAGAGCTGGATCCCCTATCTGATGGAGGGGCGTCCTCGCCATGAAAAAATGGCGGCCACCGTCATAGAAACAGGCACGGATGTAAATTTTGGTGCTCTGACGCAACAAATGGCGAAACATGCCGCCCAGGATCTCGGTGTGAAGATTGAGTACGGCACCCATGTAAAGCGTGTGCACAAGAGCCCTGCAGGGAGCTGGCTTGTTGAAACCGAACGTCACGGGGCGCCCGTGCGTTACAAGGCCGATGTGCTGTTTGTTGGTGCGGGTGGGGGTGCATTCCCGATCCTGAAGAAAAGCCACTTACCATTTGCAAAGCGGTTTACTGGCTTTCCAGTCGGTGGGCGTTTCCTGCAGGCCCCAATCAGTGCAGAGCAGGCTGATCATTACCGGGCAAAAACCTACGGTAAAGCAAAAGTGGGCGCGCCTCCCATGTCTGTGCCGCATCTGGATCTTCGAGTGTCTGATGGCCAGCACTACTTACTGTTCGGCCCTTTCGCCTCCTTCAAGCCCGTTCTTGAGAAAGGCCGCGGACTCTTTGACTACCTTCGGGCAATGCGCCTGCATGATATCCCAGGTCTGCTGAATGTCACCCTGGAGCACTTTCCGTTGGTTAAATATCTGGTTTCAGAAACCTTCAAGGGCGAAAGGAGCATGTTCGAGGAGCTTGAAAGCTTTGCGCCCGGCATGAGCAAAAAGTTTGACTGGAAACCGGTTCACGCTGGCCAACGGGTTCAGATTATCAAGGACGGCGATCTGCAGATGGGGACGGAAATCCTCGTGTCCAAGGACAAAACGTACGGAACGTTGTTGGGGGCATCGCCAGGGGCATCAGTTTCGCCGGAGGTTATGCTGCGGTGCCTGGAACAACTGCTACCGGCCATTTTTACCAAAGAGGAAGCCAGGAAAGCGAAGAAAGAGATTTTTCCTGAGGATGATCTGGATACCCTGGCCACGAATCCTGATCGTTATCGGGAAATTCGTGATGCCGTTAATAAACAGTTAGGGATAGTTTGAAGAAAGGCGTTCCATGATTCCCGAGTTACAGGTCAGGATCATGGAACGTCATACGAATAGCACCCGAATGGGCGGTGGCTGCCCTAGACGTAGAAGTCCAAATCCTCCTGGGCTTTCAACAAGTCCCGCATCTTGATGGGGTCATCGCCAAAGAAGAAGACCAGGCCCCAGTGAGTGCCGAAGGCGGACCGGTCAGGAACCGTTTCTTCCGACGGTGCAACGAGTTCGTGTGACTCGAAGTAGGGGTGATCAACACATTCCGGAGGCATTTCCAGCTTGCTGACCACGCGGCGGCGCGGATAAACACCGAAGCAGCCGGCATAGCCCTTGGCATCGACCACTTCGCGTGGGAAGAATTTTTCCACTTCTTCTTTGGTGCTCTTGGGATCAAATACCAGCATTGACGCCTGGTACGCGTTAAACCCATACGCACGCTCAATCAGCTCAAACGCCTTGAAACCAGGTGGGCGGTAAGCAACCTCACCAAAGTACATTTCACCATCAGCAGTAACGAAGTACTCAGGGTGAATCAAGCCAAACTTAATATCGAAGGTTTTGATCAGCAACTCAATCTGCTTGGTGATGGCATTGCGCCAGCTTTCGAGTTGCTCGGTCGCTGGAACGAAAACGGAATAGCCCAGCGTTACGTACTCAGAGATATTCAGAAACTTGATCTTGCCATCGTGAATCCATGCCTCAACGGCAAACTCCCAGCCGCTCAGGTGGCTTTCCATGAGCAACGGATACTCTTCCGCTGGAATGTTGTCTATTTCCTCAAGCGTACGGATCATTCGATGGCCGAGGCAACCAGCCTTGTCAAACGCCTTGACGTGAATGGGGTCGTCCGGGTCGCCATCCAGTTTCAGCAGGGTCTGGTTGACACGCTTCATGAAACGGACGATGTCGTCTTTCTCGTGAGCCTCCTCGAAGATCCCGACCCGAATGCCGCCAAGCTGGGCGCGGCGTTTCATCAAAGCCTTGTCACGGAACAGAATCGACTGCCCGTACATGCGAGGGCTATCCAGAAGCACTGAGTTGATCGCCCCGGACCACTCGACGGTCTCTTCGAACAGCGGTATGGCAACATCAACGCCTTCCTCTTTCAGCCTTTCAGCAATCTGCAGGGACCGATCATTCAACCGAATAAAGTCCCATGGGATAAAGGGGATTTTGTTTGCGGTACAAAAATCCGCAGCCCATTCCGGAGCAACAACGATGTAGCGGCGGTCGAACTTCTGCGCGGCCTTAATAGCATTGACGCTCCAGCCAAGCAGAGCGATATAGCCTTTATTCGGATCCTTTGGGGTCTCGGTTCCTTTAACAGAGTCCATGTCTGGATCAAGCCAGGCAGTCACATCATTTGATAAGGGCGCTTCTTGTGTTTTCGACATGTGTCGTTCTCCTTGCACCTTGCCGGCTTTGGAGTGTAAGTGATTGAAATTATTGGCAGGCAAGTATCGTGAGTTAATACATCCTCCTTATTAACATAGTCGCTATCACCCCAAAATGAAAAGAATGCGCCGGAATCATCCGTTCCGTCATACCAACCATTTTCACCCAAATAATGTTGAATGAATGCTCAAAAATGCCTAGAGTGGAAGTCCCTGAAACAGTCCGCTGGAGGCCCTAAATGATCAAATTCTATTTCCACCCCAGGCCCAACCCGATAAAAGTAGCCCTGTATCTTGAAGAGACTGGCACTCCTTATGAATTGGTTCCCGTCGATACCCTCAAGGGCGAGCAACACAGCACCGAGTACAGGGCTATTAACCCTAATGGCAAAACCCCTGCGATTGAGGATGGTGACGTACGGGTTTTCGATTCCAATGCCATTTTGCTTTACCTGTCTGAGAAGAGTGGGAAGCTGGGCGGAACGCCCGAAAATCGAGCAGAGCTGTTGTCATGGATGATGTTTTTGGCCTCTGGCCTGGGACCCTATTCTGGTCAGTCAGTGCACTTCCAACATGCCGCACCAGAACAGATACCCTATGCCGTCAACCGCTATCAGCGCGAAGCACAGCGTCACTATGAGGTGCTTGATACGCATCTGGCAGATCGCACGTATCTGGTTGGCGAAGAATTCAGCATTGCGGATATCGCAGCCTGGGGCTGGATTGATAAAGCTGGGGTCGTGCTCGGAGATGCTGAGCTGGCCGGCTTCCCGAACCTGAAGCGGTGGTTTGACAGCATTAACAGTCGTCCGGCAGTCGCGCGTGCCAGGGCTGTCGGCCAGGACGTTCCGTTTCAAACCGAAATGGATGATGCCGCACGCAGGGCGCTTTATCCGCAAAACTACCCTGAGCAGGCGTGAAAATGATAGATCTTCATTACTGGCCAACCCCCAATGGCCACAAAATTACGATCTTTCTCGAAGAAGCGGGGCTTGAATACGATATCCACCCGGTGGATATCAGTGCTGGGGATCAATTCAAGCCATCGTTTCTGGCGATTTCACCCAATAACCGGATGCCGGCGATCGTTGATCACGCGCCGGCCACCGGCGAAGGGCCGCTTTCCGTTTTCGAGTCGGGAGCCATCCTGTTGTACCTGGCAGAAAGAACAGGCCGTTTTCTGCCTGCGGATCCTCAAGCCCGCATCAACGTCATACAGTGGTTGATGTGGCAGATGGGTGGACTTGGCCCAATGGCGGGACAGAACCACCACTTCGTAAAGTACGCGCCAGAAAAGGTTCCATATGCCATTCAACGTTACGTCAATGAGACCAATCGGCTTTATGGCGTGCTTAACAAACAGTTGGATGGGCGCGATTGGGTTGCGGATGACTATTCGATTGCGGATATGGCGATTTATCCATGGATCCTGCCGCATGAGTCGCAAAAGCAGAATCTGGATGATTTCCCGAATCTAAAGCGTTGGTTCAATGCCATGCAGAAACGACCGGCTGTTGTCAGAGCTTATGAAAAGGGAACGCCGTGGTCCAGTCGGCCGGCCGTCACGGAAGAGGGTAAAAAAGTGCTATTTGGTCAGGCAGCTGGTCGGCACGAATAGGATGACGCAATCGGTTGCCCACCAAGGACTGGAGGCGGGGCATGCATACGACTTGGTCAGCTTCGAGCTTATAGGATAAAATCGTCGATAGTCGCTAAGTCTGGATGACTCAAGTGATCCTCAGTGTCCAGGGAAAGACAGGAGTACCAAAGGAGGTGACTGGCAACTATGGACATTCTTGATGATGAAGTGCTCAACCGTTTAGCAATTGACACATCAAGCAGTAGGTTTCCTGTTCTGATCGCAGCATTTTTAGAAGAGATCGATAAGTGCACTGAACAGTTGAACGCTGCGGTTAGTGAACGGAACGAAGAGAAAATTCGTGAGGTCGCCCATGTTCTGAGGAGTGTTTCAGGGACATTCGGCGCCAATCGACTGTATGAGTCGTCAACACGTATCGAGCAGGCTGCGATTGAAGAAAAGGCTTGTCACAACAGAGCTCTGCTCGATCTCCATTCGAAAACAGTGAGGGATACGGTATTAGCGTTCACTGAATTGAATTCTAAAAGCTGAGTTATTTGGTTTATCAACAAACAGGTGCTATCGCCTTTCTCTCCTAATTTCTCTCCTAAACTTTCCCCACCCCTAATGCTCCGGTTTCATTAGACCTATCGTTTCGCATTTTGAAATCTAGCGACCATTTTGATTCGCAAAATGCAACTCAAAATGCAATCAGGCCTCGAAACCCCTTCGATAATCTGTAAGCCATTGTATATTATATGAAAACTAACTTGGCCTAAGTTTTGCTTTTTACAGTCAATTATGTTTGCCAATGTGAGGGTTCTACAAATGGCGTTTTCTTTTACTCGAACAAACCTGGATTCCGAAGTCGTTGAGGAGGCGCTGGTTGCGAACGGCGATACCATTTCAATGTCTGAGCCTGGGACAGTCAGACTCTATTCCAATCCCAGTGATGTTCAAAGTGCTGTAAGAGAAGGCTCCGATTTAATTCTTTCGGTGGATGGCCACGAGATCGTACTGAAAGATTTTTATTTGTCCGAAGTCAACATCCTTCAACTGAGTGATGACAATCTCGGAATGATCTGGGATACCGCCGTGTACCCTACTGAGAGCTCAGGGTTCGTTCCAATGGACTTCATCCCTGTGACCGGTGACGGCGCGGCCGGAGCTCTAGTGGCCGGTTCGACTGGGGCCGCAGGATTTGGAAGTGTCGCGCTTGGAACGTTGGCAGGCGTTGCCGGATTGGCTGGCCTTGGATTGGCCGCATCCAGTTTTAGTAGTGATAGTTCTCCGAGCAGTCGCGCCCGCTCTGATTCCGAACCGGAACAGCCTTCCCGACCTGCTACAACGGCCACGCCGATTCTCGACAGTTTCTCTGATACGGGAAGTGCGGGGGATGGTCTGACCAGCAACTCACAACCTACGCTAAAAGGGGTAGGAGCGACGCCGGGCGATGCTGTTACCCTTTACGACACCGGTGTCACTACCGCTATAGGTACGTCAACGGTTGCTGCGGACGGTACGTGGTCGGTAAAACCGGGCGCGCCTTTGGCGGAAGGTTCTCACAATCTATCCGTCACCATGACGGACGCGGCCGGCAACGAAAGTGATCCATCGGCTACTTTGTCGCTGGTCATCGACACTACGGCACCGGATGCTCCATCGACTCCTGTTCTTGACTCAAGCTCCGACTCTGGAACTGAGGGCGATAACATCACTAACGACACCCGGCCGGCCATCACTGGATCTGGCGGAACAGCGGGTGACGCGGTCACGTTGTACGATACCGATGGCACGTCTGTGCTTGGTACCGCCACGGTAGCTGGCGACGGCACCTGGTCGGTCACGCCGGATGCGCCATTGAGCGAAGGTTCTCATGACCTATCAGTGACGATGACGGACAGCGCTGGCAACCCAAGTCTGCCGTCGCCGGCTCTAACGCTGGTAATTGATGCCGATGCACCGGGCACCTCAACACCGGTTCTGGAAGCCGACTCGGATACAGGTGTCAAAGGTGACAACGTAACCAGTGAGACCCAACCAGTGCTAAGCGGCTCCGGAGCAATCTCGGGCGAGACGGTCACACTCTATCCCACGGATGGCATGACCGTGCTGGGAACTGCAACCGTAGCCGTTGATGTTACCTGGTCAGTTGCACCCGATGCTCCCTTATCCGAGGGAGTTCACGATCTGTCGGTTACCATGACTGACGAGGTTGGTATTGAAGGAGTAGCTTCAGCGCCTTTGACGGTAGTGATTGATGCGACCGCACCAGATGCCCCAGGCAATGCGCCTGTACTGGATTCTGCCTCCGACTCTGGTGTTCAAGGCGACAACATTACTAACGATACCCAGCCGACTATCACAGGGTCGGGCGGAACTCCGGGCGAGACGGCCACGCTATACGGGACCGATGGAACCACCGTTTTGGGAACAGGTACGGTAGCAGCCAACGGAACTTGGTCCATCACTTCGGATGCACCGTTGACCGAAGGCTCTCACGACCTTTCCGTCACAATGACAGATGCAGCTGGTAACGAAAGTGATCCGTCCGCTGCGTTGTCACTGGTCATTGATACTATGGCGCCCGATGCACCATCGGCTCCTGTTCTGGATTCTGCGTCAGATTCCGGTGTTCTAGGTGATAACACCACCAACGACGATCAACCTGCAATCACCGGATCCGGTGCAACACCGGGTGACATCGCCACGCTTTACGATACCAATGGCACAACGGTGCTCGGTACCGCAACCGTAGTTGGCGATGGCACCTGGTCAGTCACTCCCGACGCACCATTGTCCGAAGGCTCCCACGATCTGTCCGTCACCATGACGGATGCCGCGGGCAACGAGAGTGATCCGTCCGCTGCTTTGTCATTGGTCATTGATACTACGGCACCGGACGCGCCAGCGGCTCCGACTCTGGATTCAGCGTCAGACTCTGGCGTTCAAGGTGATAACACCACCAACGACGGCCAACCTGCAATCACCGGATCCGGTGCAACACCGAGTGACATCGTTACGCTCTACGATACCGATGGTACTACGGTATTGGGCACTGGAATCGTCACAGGTGATGGCACTTGGTCGGTAACGCCGGATGCGCCTCTGTTGGAAGGTTCCCATGATCTGTCCGTCACCATGACGGACGCCGCAGGTAACGAAAGTGGTCCGTCCTCAGCACTGACATTGGTAGTCGATACGACAGCGCCAGATGCTCCAGCGGCTCCTGTTCTGGATTCAGGCTCCGATTCCGGAACCCAGGGCGACAACACCACCAATGACACCCAGCCGGCTATTATTGGCTCAGGTGCAACGCCAGGTGACACGGTTACTCTCTATGATACCGATGGCACAACGGTGCTTGGTACCGCGACCGTCGCTGGCGATGGCACCTGGTCAGTCACTCCAGATGCACCATTGTCCGAAGGCTCCCATAGCCTGTCGGTGACCATGACTGACTCTGCTGAAAACGAAAGTGTGGCATCAGTCGTGTTGACCGTGACCATTGACACCACAGGTCCCTCTATCACAGAGAGTGTGTCCTCGGTTTCCGAGGAGGGCCTGACCGGTGGTGCAGCGGACACCAATGGTTCTCCAACCGACACCACCGATGCTACTTCTGCCAGCGGTACCATGGCGTTCACAGATGCCTCGACAATTACGCAGGTAGCCGTTACCGGCCCGACCGGCATAGCGTCAGCAGGTGAGACTGTTAATTGGACAGGATCGTTTGTAGGAAATGTTTACACGCTCACGGGTGCGACGATCGGTGCAGGGACGATCGCGACGTTAACCATCAATACGGCAGGTGAATATAGTTTCGCACTGGCTCAGTCACTGGATCATCCAGAGCAACTCATTGAAGCCATACTGTCCCTCGAGTTTACTGTAGAAGCGTCCGATTCAGCGGGTAACGTAAATAGCATGGGTGCTTTGTACGTTAATGTTGAGGACGACATGCCGGTAGCTGCAGAGTCCGTCATTCATGACGTAGTGGCGATCAATACGCCCATTAGCGGCTCATTCACCGATACGTTCGGTGCCGATGGAGGGAATCTGTCGTCGGTGACTGTCGACGGTTACACCTTTGAATACGACTCTGATGCTAACTCAGTGTCTGCGTATGGTTCATCCGATATCGTATCGGAGTTTTCTGAAGCTGATTTCAATGCTGGTTCCGGAGAACTGACCGTCACGACACTGAAAGGCGAGACGATCCTCATCAATGTCAACGACGGAACCTACGAGTACAACCACACGGGCGTGGCTCAGTTGCCGGAAGAGGCACCGGTGGCGCCGGTGGTGTCTCTCGGCGATACCAACAGCCTGTTGGGTCTGGTTGGCGCTGGGGCCTTGGGACTGGTTAATTTTGCGGAAAGCCAGGAATTTGCCGCGGTTGATGACAATAACGACATTACTTCGGTAACCATTACCTACACAGCCATAAGCGTCAGCGTTGGAGGCGGATTCAATGTCGTCGGCGCCCAGGATATGGCGAGTGAGCTGGGCATAAGCTTCGCACTGGATGACCTGGGCGTACTTGACTTCATTGGGTCCATCACCGTGACAGCTGACGATGGCGGAAGTATAAGTAATCTGGCGCTGAACGAATTTCTTGGCGCTATCTATCTCGACTCTGGCGTTCTGTCACTGGGCATTGGAACCAGTCTGACCATCGCAGCAACCGACAACGCAGGGAATACGGACAGCTTTACCCGAAGCGACCTGGCGAATCTTGGGCTTTTGCAAACCGACGCTCCTGATTATCTCGTTGTGGGGGACAGTGGTGATAATGCGTTGAACGGCACTGGAAACGCCGACCGGCTGTACGGTTATCAAGGTAACGATTCACTGGCGGGCCTCGGCGGTAGTGACATTCTTCGGGGTGGTGACGGAAGCGACGCCCTGGACGGCGGGGCTGGAAACGACATCCTGATTGGCGGCGCAGGTAACGACACGCTGACGGGTGGTGATGGCCTCGACGTGTTCCGTTGGGAGTCCGGCGACGAAGCGGTGCCTGCCTCACCCCAAACAGATACAATTTCCGACTTTACGTTTGCTCCTGCATCATCGGGCGGCGACACCCTGGATCTGGCCGATCTTCTTCAAGGGGAAGGCCGCATTGGAATGGATCCAGGCAATCTCGCCAATTACCTTCACTTTGAATGGAACGCATCCGCGACGACCATTTCGGTGAGTACAACGGGGGGATTCCTTGGCGGTTTCGACGCAGCCCAGGTTGACCAGGTAATTGTCCTGACCGGCGTCGACCTGACGCAGGGTTCAAGCTCTGACCAAGACATTATCGCCGACCTGATCGGGCAGGGCACGCTCCTCGTCGATGAGGCAACCGCTGATACCGATCTCCTCGGTGGCGTGACAAACGTTACGGGAATTAGCACCGACGGTGATGGGGACTCCAGTGCCAGCTCGATTGGTTTCGACAGTACCGGAACGCCATCGCCAACGTCGCCGATGACCAACCTCGCCGCGCCAGTGGTCCAGGCCGATACCTCGGCACTGCTGGGAATTGCCGGAATTGACGTACTTGGTCTGATCAATCTGAACAGCCAGGATCTCACGGCTGCCGACTCCGACGGAAATCTTCGTTCAGTCGTGGTCGATTACCAGCCCATCTTGAGTGTTAACCTCGATGCGCAGACCCTGACAGCGTCCACGCAACTGGCCGCTGAACTAGGCCTTCAGTTCACTATCGAGAACGATCCTGGTGTACTGGGATTGGTTGCGCCGTCATCTAGGTTAACGATCACGGCCATTGATGATGGTGACATTGATAATCTCGCGATCAATGAGTTTCTGGCAACGGTTCAGTTTGATAATGGGCAAAGCCTGCTCGGACTCAATCTGGAAGTGCAGGCAGCTTTGCTCGACGCGACACAGATCACTGCCATTGATGCCGGCGGCCTTAGTGCTTCTGAATCTCTTGGGCAACTGACGAATGTCGCGGTTCTAAGCTCGCTGCTGGGGAATGAGGACGTCTTGGAAGGCGACGGTTTGAGCAATGTGCTGAATGGGGACACCAGTCACGAAAGGCTATACGGCTTTGATGGTGACGATGTCATTGACGGTTCCGCTGGCGACGATCTCATTCGGGGCGGGGCTGGAAACGACACCCTGATCGGCGGAGACGGCAACGATACCCTGATTGATGGCAACGGGCAGGACAGCTTTAGCGGCGGAGCCGGAGATGACCTGATGTCTGTGTCCAGTGATCAGTTCGATTCCATTGATGGTGGTGAAGGGTTCGACGTACTCGCTTTGGACGAGGGGATCGATATCGATTTCTCATCACCTGGCTTGGGGAGCGTCAGCAACATCGAACAGATCCATCTGGGTGATGATGACAGCGGAACGATTCTGACACTCACGGAAGAAGCTCTCGTTGCCATGACGGAGGCGGACAATGAGCTGATGGTCATCGGCGATGGGAACGACACTATCGATATCTCGGGCGCGAGCCTTGAAACCGCCAATCAGGTCATCAATGGCGCGACCTATGATGTCTATAACTTTGGTTCTGGCACGTTGCTTGCAGATACGGACGTCAATGTAATCATTTGATGGCGTATCCATGTTTGTACGATGCTTTTCTCTGGTTGCTGGCATTGCTGTTGCGTTTGCAATGCCGGCTCACTCACTGTCCCTTGAGGAGGCGGTCACCCTTGCGGTTGAACGTGCTCCTGAATTGCAGGTTGATGAAGCCAGAATCGCGGAGCAATCGGTTGCTATCTCTATCGAGAAAGATGGCTGGTTGCCCGCACTGAAAGGCACGTCAGAAATCGGGACCAGCAACAACATCCGAAATGAGTTGAGGTTGTCGCAAACCGTCTATGACTGGGGCAAGACCAGAGCCAAGGTCAATCGGGAAGAATCAAGCAAACAGCAGCTGGTCTACAGCGCAAAAACCAACCGGGAAGTACTGGTCCTTGAGATTGTAGAGCTCTACCTGGACTGGCTCGGTGCGAACGCCCGAATGACGGCCAGTGACGATGAAGTTTCGCGCCTGAAGAATCTGGTCGCCTTAACGAGACGCCGCGTTGGTACCGTCGTGGACAGGGTAGAACTGACGCGTGCGGAAACAGCACTTGCCCGCGCACGGGAACGCCGGGTCATTGCCCAGGGAGACTTTCTTGAGGCGCTGGGATCACTTGAACAGCGCATAGGGCGACGACTGATTGAGCGGGACATTAAGCGCTTCCCCAATTGGCAACGCTGGTTTTCTGCAATACCGCATCACCAACTTCAGGACTGGGTAAAGGCGGCTCCTGCCATCAAGAGTGCAAAAGCGTCCGTTAACACGGCGGAAGCAAAGCTGGAGGTTTCCAAAACCGAACGCATACCCAGCTTGAGCCTGGAGTTTGTGGCGGAGCGTGTCGAAGACAGTTTTGGTCATCGAACGGATAATCGTGTTGCTCTGAGAGTCGAAACGCCGCTGTTCCAGGGTCTATCCTCCTGGCGCCGACCACGCTCTGCTGAAATGGCGGTGTCTGCGGCGAAGTTCGAACAGGAGCAGCTCGAGCAGAGAATGTTACGAGAGATGAAGTCGTCGTTGACGCTGATCCGGGTTTTAGGTGACAGGGTGCCAGCCATACAGGCACAGCTGGAAGCCTCCGAAGTGACGCTCGACCTTTACCTCAAACAGTTTCTGGTAGGGCGCCGTGAGATCGCCGATCTCATTGGCGCTGAAAACGAGCGGATGGACGCATTGATCTCAAAAATTGAAGTGGAGGTCGAGCAGGCGAGACTTGGCGCAGTAATTGCGTCAGAGCTAGGGCAGTTAGAAGACCGGTTACTCGGTCGATTGCCCGTTGCGAAACCTGAGGGAGCCTGACGCCCGTGCACAATTCAAAGGATTGCTTGAGAAAGGCCATATCGCTGTTGTGCCAGCACCTGGGGAAACAGGTTTCCCTGAAAAGGCTGGACCGCCTTGATGACGAAAATCTCTCGCTTGAACAACGCGTTGAAACGATGATGATGGCCGAAGGGTTTGAAGTCAGAACCCGGAAAATGGCGATTGAACAACTGGCATCGTGTCGTTTACCGCTCCTGGTCCGCCTTGTCGACAGCAGTTGGCACCTGCTGGTCGAGGTTAACGATTCCCATTTTGCTCTCATGCGCACAGACGAGGGCGACAACCTCAAGGAAGTCGATCGAGAAACGTTTCAGTCGGATTTCGATGGCACCACGATCATCGCAACGCCGGCATTTCGTACCGCTGAATGGGTCGGTTCGTTTGCCCAGACTGAGCAGAAAAGCTGGTTCTGGAGCCCGCTCGCCGGTTTTTGGCGCGTATTCGCCGATGTGGGTGTTGCCTCCCTGGTTGCCAACGCGTTGGCGATAGCCATTGCCCTCTTCGCCATGCAGGTCTATGACCGGGTTATTCCAACCACCGCGCACGACACGCTCTGGGTTCTGGCGACCGGTGTGCTTCTGGCCATTGCCATGGAGATGGTCATCCGGCTGATTCGACTGTCCCTGCTTGAAGGCGTAGGGCGAACACTGGACCGAACGCTCGGGCGCCAACTGTTTGATCAATCCATCCATCTGCGCCTGGAAAGCAGGCCTGCAACCCCCGGTGTGCTGGCGACGCAAATCCGCGAATTTGAGTCGGTAAGGGAGTTCTTTACCTCCGCTTCTGCCGCACTGGTCAGTGATTTACCGTTTGTCGTGCTGTTTCTGGTGGTGATCTCGTTTCTGGGCGGGGCCATTGTCTGGGTTCCGGTCGTCGCATTGGTGCTACTGCTGGGCCCGGCATTGCTGTGTCAGCCACTACTGTCCCGCTTGTCGAGGGAAGGACTTCAGGAAAGTGCTTTCAAAAACAGCTTGTTACTCGAGTCTTTTGAAGGGTTGGAATCGGTGAAGGCGGCAAGCGGAGAGAAACGGTTGTCTGGTATATGGGGAGACTTGCACGATCGCCTGTCTCACACCACCTATCGCCTTAGGCGAATCAGCCAGATCCTTGGCCAGTGGACAGGAACCGTCCAACAGCTTACCTATGTGGGTGTTGTTGTGGTCGGTGCCTACCTTATTTCTGCGGGTGACCTTACCGTCGGTGCACTCGTTGCCTGTACGATTCTTGTGTCCAGAACCGTTGCGCCGCTCGGGCAGGCAAGTGCGATGCTGTCCCGATGGCAGCATGTTAAGGCAGCACTGCAAGGCCTGGATTCACTGATGAATGCGCCGACCGAGCGCCCGCCAGGCCGCCAGTTTGTTGAGCGCCCAGTGATGGCGGGCGCTTATCGATGTGAGGGGGTGCGTTGGAAGCAGTCCGAAGACGGTGCGGAGATTGTCACCATTGATGCCCTGACAATAGACAGTGGTCAACGGCTGGCTCTTCTCGGCGCCAGTGGCGCCGGTAAGTCGTCCCTACTCAGATTACTGGCCGGGCTGGTGTCACCGACCCAGGGCCAGGTTCTGGTCGACGACACCAATCTTGACCATATCGATCCTTTGGACCGATCCGCGAACATTGGCTATTTGCCCCAGGACGTGACGCTGTTCAACGGAACGCTCAGGGATAACCTCAACCCCGGGCTCCAGCCGCACACCGACGCTCAATTGACGTCACTGGTGGAGGACCTTGGGCTTGGCTCCTTCCTGAAAAACCTGCCTTTGGGGCTCGACACTCTGATTCAGGGAAATCGATCCGTGTCCGGGGGGCAGCGGCAACTGATTGGCTTGGCCCGGGTTGTCGTTCAAAACCCGGCCATTGTGCTGATGGACGAACCTACGTCTTCGCTTGACCAGCAGACTGAGCAATGTGTCCTGAAATTCCTGAAACATTGGCTGGAAAAACGAACCCTGGTTGTTGCGACTCACAAGCGCTCCCTGCTGGAGTTGGCAGACCGGGTAGTGGTCATCCAGAGTGGCAGCGTTGTGATGGATGGCCCTCGGGATAGCCTGACGGTAAAAGTAGCTTCCGAAGCATCGAAGTAAGGAATAACGATGAGTCATCTTGATTTTGACACTGCCAGCCGCTTCAAGAGATCCCGCTCCGTCCTGTGGGCGTGCTTTCTGTGCCTCGGGGTATTTGTCGCCTGGGCGGCTTGGGCGGAAGTGGACGAAATGACGAAAGGGGAAGGACGCATCATTCCCTCAGGCCGCCTTCAGGCTATTCAGAGCCTGGAAGGAGGCATTCTCCGGGAGCTCTATGTCAATGAAGGCGATGTTGTTGAGAAAGGCCAGGTGCTTCTGAAGCTGGACGACACCCGGTTTCGGTCGTCATACATGGAAACTCAGGAACAGGTAAATACCCTGAAGGCAGCCATCGCCCGCCTTGAGGCAGAGGTCACTGGTGCGAAGGAAGTCAGTTTCCCCGACACCCCGGCGATCCCTGAGAGCCTGATCAACGCTGAACGCAAACTGTTCAATGCCCGGCAAGCAAAACTTGAAGAGACGTTGAGTTCATTGAAGCGTCGCAGTGCCATCGTGGACCGACAACGGCAGCTCCTCAAACCCTTGCTGAAGGATCAGGCTGTCAGTGAAATGGAGTATCTGACCCTTGAAAGCGAAGTAGCCTCGCTTGAGGGGGAATACCTGGATGTCTCTCGCAAATACTCCGAAGAGGCATATGGAGAACTCGCCAGTAAACGAGGGGAACTCGGCCGGATTCAGCAAGTGTTGTTGCAACGGAAAGACCAACTAAAGCGCACAGACCTGTTGTCACCGGTCAGGGGGAAGGTCAACAACATTTCCGTCACGAGTGAAAGCGGCGTCGTACAACCAGGTGAACTGATCATGGATATCCTGCCGCTTGACGACAGCTTGTTGGTGGAAACAAGGATAGAGCCACGTGACGTCGCCTTTATCGCTCAGGGAATGCCGGCAGTCGTTAAACTGACGGCATACGACTACACCGTGTATGGGTCACTGACCGGACAAGTGCTTAAAGTAGGCGCCGACTCGACCGAGGAACAATCCGCGCGAGGCAAAGAGGTCTACTACAAGGTACTGATACAGACAGACGCGAGCAGTCTGAGCCACCGGGGGAAGACGCTGCCAATGAAACCAGGGATGGTGGCGCAGGTGGAAATCAAAACAGATAAGAGAACGGTATTGTCTTATCTTCTTCGTCCTGTGCTGAAAGCGAGGCTCAACTGACTTGCTGTGTCGGCTTGCATTCTGATTTGCATATTGCAAAGAAAAGGGATTGAAACTGCATTTTGCAAATCTCCACCGTTCTGTTTTCGCTAAGTTGTCCTCCTCACATACTGACTTATTGGTTACACTGGTAGTACACATCGGGAGAAAGTCGAAGAGAACGCAATGGGCGCTGAGAAGCAACGCATCCAACCAGAGTTCGAATGGGTTGATCAGCGAGGTGACGAGTCGATCCGATATCTGGATCACGGTTACCCGAGCCCACTTGTGCGCTGGCACTATCACGAGGAGTATGAACTCCATCTGATCACCGAGACCTCTGGAAAGGTTTTCGTGGGTGATTATATTGGCAATTTTGCCCCCAACAGCCTGATCCTTGTGGGGCCCAACCTTCCTCACAACTGGATCAGTCAGCTAGAGAAGGGCGAGCATGTTGAACTTCGTGACCGCGTCATCAATTTTTCCCACGATCTGATTACCGCCTCTGAATCGGTGTTTCCTGAAACGCGCGCCCTGGCTCCGTTCTGGCAGCGTGCTCAATACGGCATTGAGTTCCGGAATCGCGAAGGAATTGATAAAGCGATAGCGTTGTTTGAAGAAGTCGCCACTTCGAACGGCTTTCGACGCTTGACCCGTTTCTGGGCAATGGTTGAGATCCTGGCGGCGATGGATGACTATCGCGTGCTGTCCTCGTCGACTTACCTTCCGATTACCGATGAAAAGATCCTCAATCGACTTAACCAGGCCTTGAATCATATTTTCGAGCATTATCGGTCAAGTATCTCCCTGGAAGACGTTGCTGCGCATGTGAGCATGAGCCCAACCTATTTCTCCAAGTTCTTCAAGAAGGCCACAGGCCATCGATTCATAGAGTTTGTCAATACGCTCCGGGTCAACAAGGCCTGTGAGCGTCTGGCCCATAGCAATGACCCGGTTACGGAAATCTGCTTTCAGGTTGGCTTCAACAACATCGCTAATTTCAATCGGCGTTTTTACGACGTGAAGGGCATGACGCCGTCTGAATACCGCAGAACCTCCATGGACGCTTTGTATCAGCGCTAATTTGCGCCCCCTCGTATTTTATCCCGCTCTACCAGTCTTCTTTTCTCACCAGAATGATACTTTCTGGTGACCAATCTCAATTTTTCTACCCCTTGTTCTATCTGAAAAAATCGGCTCAGCCTCTGCCGTTCCGTAGCTTTGAGCCTGACGGGCGGGGCTAGCCCACTGGCCAGAGATGGCAAAAAAGTACAGAAAAATGACAGGGTATGTATTTGTTCAGAAGTGGCATTGAGCGTGTAATAGTTTCCACTGATGCACTTCACTGATGTGCGATGTATACGTCAGATCAAAGTGCCAGGAATGCTCCTGATGATCTGAGCATTCTGAACGACCTACTCCAAAAACAAACAGAGGTTGGAACATGAACAACAAACGATATCTGTCCGCTGTTATGGCGGTTGGCATGACGGCCGTCGCGTCCTCCGCAATGGCTGCCACCAAAGTGACCATTGGCACTGTTAACAATGGCGACATGGTTCGCATGCAGGGCCTCTCCGACGAATTCGAAAAGCTTCATCCAGACATCGATCTGAATTGGGTAGTACTTGAGGAAAATGTCCTTCGCCAGCGCCTGACTACCGATATTGCGACGGACGGCGGTCAATTCGATGTGATGACAATTGGAATGTACGAGGCCCCGATATGGGGAGAGAAGGGGTGGCTGACCCCGATGGAGGATCTGCCTTCGGATTACGATCTGGCCGATATCTTTCCATCAGTTCTCGGCGGCCTGTCCTCCGACGGTACCTTGTACGCACTGCCGTTTTACGCCGAAAGTTCGATGACGTTCTATCGCAAGGACCTTTTTGAAGCCAATGGGCTGAGCATGCCGCAACAGCCTTCCTGGGATCAAATGAAAACCTTCGCCGAGACGCTCCATAAGCCAGAAGATGAGCAGTACGGTATCTGCCTGCGTGGCAAAGCAGGGTGGGGCGAGAATATGGCTCTGATCACAACCATGGCTAACGCCTTTGGTGCACGCTGGTTTGATGAAAACTGGAAGCCCGAATTCACTGGCGAAGAGTGGGGCAACGCCGTCAGCTTCTACGTCGACCTTCTCGGGAACTACGGCCCTCCGGGCGCCTCATCCAATGGCTTTAACGAAAACCTCGCGCTATTCAACAGTGGCAAATGCGCCATGTGGGTAGACGCGACTGTCGCCGGATCATTTCTTACCGATGAGTCTCAAAGCAGGGTAGCGGAGCACATCGGCTTTGCCTTGGCGCCAGAACAGGTAACGTCAAAAGGTTCGGGATGGTTGTGGTCCTGGGCCCTCGCCGTTCCGGTGAGCTCAGATGCCAAGGAAGCGGCCAAGACCTTTATCACCTGGGCGACCTCGCAGGCTTACAGCCAGCTGGTTGAGGAAACCTATGGTATTGCCAACGTGCCGCCCGGCACACGCACCTCCACCTACGACAACGCTGAATACCTGGAAGCTGCGCCGTTCGCGACCCGAACCCTGGAAGCAATCGGCAACGCCGACCCCAACGATTCCACGTTGAATCCTTCCCCCTATGTGGGCGTTCAGTTTGCGGCCATCCCTGAGTTCCAGTCGATCGCAACCCAGGTCGGAAAGCTGATCTCGGGCGCCCTGGCAGGGTCGATGTCGGTTGATCATGCCCTGAAAGCGGCACAGTCGATCACCCTTCGTGAGATGACTCGCGCCCGCTATTACTCCAACTGAATACCCGGCCAAGACGAAACAACAATGACCTGATGCAGGGGCCGCTTCGGCGGAGCCTGCTTGGGGGTCACCGGAGAACCGATATGAAGACAACCACTCTGAATGCAGGTCCCGCGAGCTCCGCCGCGGAACCCAAACAGGACAGCCACCAGGGAGGTAGTAGAAAGACATCCCGCATCAATCGTTTCATGGTGTCGCCGTCGGTGCTCGTCCTGGCGCTGTGGATGGTGATTCCGCTGTCCATGACCATCTACTTTTCAGTGATTCGCTATAACCTGCTGTACCCCGGCGATAACGAATTTGTGGGGCTGGAAAACTTCCAGTTCTTTGTCACCGATTTCGGTTTTATGGCGGGGATGAGCAACACCCTGCTGCTGGTCGGTTCCGTGCTGTTAATTACGGTGGTTCTGGGCGTACTGATCTCGCTGCTTGTCAACCAGGCGTTCTTGGGGCGGGGCATCGTCCGGATACTTCTGATATCGCCGTTCTTTATTATGCCAACCGTGAACGCGCTGATCTGGAAGAACCTGCTGCTGCATCCGGTATCCGGCGTATTTGCAGCGATCTGGAAGTTCTTTGGCGCCACGCCGATCGATTGGTTTTCCGAGTTTCCGTTGTTCTCGATCATCATGATCGTGTCATGGCAGTGGCTGCCGTTCGCCATCCTGCTGCTGATGACCGCATTGCAATCGCTGGATCAGGAACAGCAGGAAGCGGCCCGCCTTGACGGCGCCGGACCCTGGGCTCTGTTCTTCCATCTCACCTTGCCGCACCTTGCTCGTCCGATCGCGGTGGTGGTTATGATCGAAACCATCTTCCTGCTGTCGATTTTTGCGGAGATCTTTACCACCACGGGCGGTGGCCCGGGTTACGAGACCACCAACCTTGCGTACCTCATCTACAGCCAGGCGTTGCTGCAGTTCGACGTTGGACTGGCTTCAGCCGGTGGTCTGATTGCCGTTGTGCTGGCCAACATCGCCGCCTTCTTCCTGGTGCGGCTGATCGGCAAAAGCCTGACCGAAAAACAATGATTCACGGAGGTTACAACATGCTTAGCCTGAAACAACGACGTAGCCTGAACACCCTGCTCATGGGGGTGCTGGCGTGGGGTGTGGCCCTGGCCATTTTCTTCCCGATTTTCTGGATGCTGCTGACCAGCTTCAAAACAGAAATCGATGCCTTTGCCACACCTCCACAATTGTTCTTCTCGCCGACCCTCGAGAATTACACGCTGGTTAACGAACGCAGTGACTATCTGCACTTTGCCTGGAATTCGGTGGTGGTGTCTTTCGGCTCCACGATCATCGGAATGATGCTCGCCGTACCCGCTGCCTATTCCATGGCCTTTTTCGAGACCAAGCGTACCAAAGGGACACTGCTGTGGATGCTATCCACCAAAATGCTGCCGCCGGTTGGCGTGCTGGTGCCGATTTACCTGATCTTCAAAGACACGGGTTTGCTCGATACCAAAACCGGACTGGTGATCATCTACACGCTGATCAATCTGCCGATCATGATCTGGATGGCCTACACCTACTTCAAAGAGATTCCAAAAGAGGTGCTTGAGGCAGCTCGGATGGACGGTTCCACACTGTTCCAGGAGATCTGGCGGGTGCTGCTGCCCATGAGCAAGGGCGGTCTGGCGGCAACAGTGCTTCTGTCACTGATTCTGAGTTGGAACGAGGCGTTCTGGTCGCTCAACCTCACGGCGTCGGAGGCAGCCCCGCTGACGGCCCTGATCGCATCTTACTCAAGTCCTGAAGGCTTGTTCTGGGCCAAGTTGTCAGCCGTATCGACCCTGGCCTGCGCCCCCATTCTTATCTTTGGCTGGATCAGCCAAAAACAGCTGGTTCGCGGCTTGTCCTTTGGCGCCGTCAAATAACGGAGATTTCCCATGGCTAACTTAACAATAAAGAACCTCAAGAAATCCTTCGGGGAAACAGAAATTCTCAAAGGCATCAATCTTGAGATTAAAGACAATGAATTTGTGGTGTTTGTCGGACCATCAGGGTGTGGCAAGTCGACCCTGCTGCGCTCCATCGCGGGCCTGGAAGAGGTGACCGGCGGCCGCATCCTACTGGATACGAAAGAGATCACCGATTTGGCCCCGGCCAAACGGGATCTGGCAATGGTGTTCCAGAGCTACGCCCTGTATCCCCATATGTCCGTACGCAAAAACATGTCGTTTGCACTGGAACTCGCTAAGGAGAAAAAAGAGGTTATCCATAACAAGGTAGCCGAAGCGGCCCGAATTCTGGAGCTGGACCCGCTACTGGAACGCAAACCCAAAGAGCTGTCCGGTGGCCAGCGCCAGCGGGTGGCCATTGGTCGTGCAATTGTACGCCAGCCCAAAGTATTCCTGTTCGACGAGCCGCTCTCTAATCTGGACGCTGCACTGCGGGTACAGATGAGACTCGAGCTGGCCAGACTTCACCATGACCTTAACGCGACCATGATTTACGTTACCCACGACCAGGTCGAGGCTATGACTCTGGCGGATAAAGTGGTCGTGTTGAATCAGGGCCGGATTGAGCAGGTAGGCACCCCCCTCGACCTGTACCGTAACCCGGCCAATCGATTTGTCGCAGGTTTCCTGGGGATGCCCAAGATGAGCTTCCTGCCGGGCAAAGTAACCGCACTTGATGCCTCAAGCGTCACGGTTGAACTGACCTCCGGTACTACAGTGACCTTGCCCGCGGCCAGCGAACACCTGAGTCAGGGCAGTGCTGTCACCGTTGGCGTTCGGCCGGAAAACATCGATGTGGTTGAACCCGGCGAGAGCTCACTGACCGGCCACATGGACATCGCCGAAAGCCTGGGTAGCGATACCTATTGCTATGTAAAGACCGATGGCCAGGAAACGCTGACTGTCCGCATGCCCGGCAACTTTGCCTGCAACTACGGTGATCGCATCGGTTTACGCCTGCATGTGGATGAGTGCCACTTGTTCGACGAGCAAGGCAATGCCGTTCAGAAACCCAGCCGATTGGCAGCGTGACATCTTATGAAACTGAATAACTCAGCATTGGACCAACTGAGTCCAGAGGTGTCCGTGCCTGCTTACGAACGAAGCAACCTCGGACACGGTATCGTTCATATTGGCGTGGGCGGATTCCACCGTGCCCATGAAGCGGTCTATACCCACCAGCTGTTGCAGGCAGGTGGCAGCCCGGACTGGTCGATTTGTGGTGTTGGACTGCGTGAAGGTGATCGAGCCATGCATCAGGTGTTGTCTGATCAGGACCACCTCTACACCCTGATCGAGCTCGGCGCCGACCGCACCAATACCCTCAGTGTCATTGGCTCCATCACCGGTTTCATGTTCGCGCCTGATGAGCAGGACGCTGTCATTGAGAAAATGGCGAGCTCCGAAGTGAAGATCGTCTCGCTGACGATTACCGAGGGTGGCTACAACGTGGACGACAACACCGGGAGGTTCAATGAAAACCACCCGGACGTTCTTCACGACCTGGAAAACCCGCAGCAACCGCGCACGGTCTTTGGCTATTTGACTGAGGCCCTAAGCCGCCGACGCGAGCGTAATCTGCCGCCATTCACCGTCCTGTCGTGTGACAACCTGCCAGAGAACGGCCAGGTGGCCCGCGGTGCCCTGTTGAGCTTTGCCCGCCTGAGGGATGCCGATCTTGCAGGCTGGATCGGCGAAAAGGTGAGTTTTCCTAGCAGCATGGTTGACCGCATTACACCGGGAACCCATGACAAACATCGCCAGTGGCTGAAAGAAAACTACGACCTGGAAGATGGCTGGCCAGTTATCTGCGAGCCTTTTTACCAGTGGGTGCTGGAGGATGATTTCTGTAACGGTCGTCCGGAATGGGAAGCGGTGGGTGTTCAGTTCACGGACGACGTCGCCCCTTACGAGCGCATGAAAATCCGCCTGTTGAATGCCAGCCATTCCGCTATGGCCTACCTCGGGTATCTTTCCGGTTATCGATATACCCACGAGGTTATGGCGGATGATCGGTTCAGCCGTTTTATTCGCAGCTTCATGGATGAAGACGTGACACCGATACTGGGAGAAATTTCAGGCATCGATGTGCCCGCGTACAAACAGACCCTGATCGAACGCTTCTCGAACCCTCAAATGGGCGATGAGTTGGCCCGGCTGTGTATGGACGGCTCCAGCAAGATACCGAAGTTCCTGGTGCCGACGGTGCAGACACTGGTGAACGAAGGACGACCGCTGTCTCGTGTTGCCATGATCATTGCCAGCTGGGCGCTCTACCTCCGTGGCAAAGATGAGCAGGGACAACCGCACGAGATCAATGATCCCATGGCCCCCCGGCTGCAGGCGGCCGTTGAAGACAGAGCCAACCTGACCCCGGAGTTTCTGGGAATGGCAGACCTTTTTGGGACCACGCTCGCCAGTTCCAGCGACTTTGAAGAGGCCTTCGATAGGGCACTCGACAAGCTGGAAACAAAAGGGGTTTTTGCAGCCCTCAGCGAGACCTGACCTGACGAACATTAGGGAGCACAGATATGAATGCACTGGGCAAATCCGAGTCCTGGAGCATGCTGGAACAACTTGCCAACGAGACTCGGAACGACCGGATCGCGGATTATTTCAAAGCGGATCCTGACCGCTTCGATAAGATGAGCCTCCGGTTAGGCGAGCTGTTTCTGGACTATTCCAAGAACAAGGTATCGCCGCAGGTGATGGATGCGCTGTTCGAGATGGCCAAACAGTCGCCGCTAGAGTCGCGCCGGGAACAGATGTTTTCCGGGGAAACCATTAACATCACCGAACAGCGGCCGGTTCTGCATACCGCCTTGCGCAACCTGGGTGAGGCACCGATTGTCGTGAATGGCCACGACGTCATGCCAGAGGTTCGGGCCAGCCTGGAAAAACTCAGGGCCTTCACCGAGCAGGTCAGGAACGGACAATGGCTGGGCTATACCGGCAAGCGCATTCGCGACGTTGTAAATATCGGCATCGGCGGTTCGGACCTTGGGCCCAGCATGGTGTGTCGCGCCTTGCTTGATTACCAACATCAGGAAATGAACGTCCACTTCATTTCCAACGTCGACGGCCGTCACCTCAAGAAAGTGCTGAAAGGGCTGGATCCGGAAACCACGTTGTTCGTTGTGTCGACCAAGACCTTCTCTACCCAGGAAACCCTGTTGAATGCGAACAGTGCCAAGCGCTGGTTCCAGGCGCAGACGCAAAGCACCACAGCCGATATGGGCCAGCACTTTGTCGCGGTGTCCACCAACATCAACGCAGCAACGGAATTTGGCATCCGCGAGGACAGCATCTTCGAATTCTGGGATTGGGTAGGTGGCCGCTATTCGCTCTGGTCCAGCATTGGCTTGCCCATTGCCTTGAGTATCGGGTTCGATACGTTTATCGAGTTGCTTGAGGGCGCTTTCATAATGGACCAGCACTTCCGGGAGGCCCCATTCGAGGCCAATATGCCGGTCGTGCTGGCTCTTCTCGGCATCTGGAACATCAATTTTCTGGGCGCCGAAACCCAGGCGATTATTCCTTACGATCAGGCGCTGCACCAATTACCGGCGTTCCTCCAGCAACTGGATATGGAAAGTAACGGCAAGTCAGTGGACATCGATGGCAACCCGGTCAGCCACGCCACCGGCCCCATTGTGTGGGGGCAAACAGGCTCCAACGGTCAACATGCGTTCTTTCAGTTGCTGCATCAGGGCACACGCTTCGTACCCATCGACTTTATTGCGACGCTGAAACCCGAGGACGACACCAAAGACCACCATTCTGCCTTGCTGACTAACATGCTGGCTCAGGCCAACGCCTTTATGAATGGCGACACCCAGAACGACCAATACGCCAGTTGCCCAGGCAATCGCCCGAGCAACGTGCTGCTGATGGACGAATTGACGCCCCGAAATCTGGGCGCCTTGATTGCTCTCTACGAACACAAAGTTTTTGTGCAGGGTGCTATCTGGAACATCAACTCCTTCGACCAGTGGGGCGTGCAGCTGGGCAAGCGGCTGGCCAGCGATATCAGCCGCGATATTGAACAACAGAGCGACAAGTACGATCCGTCAACCCAGGGACTGATGGGGATTGTCAAACAGCACCTGAACACGGGTACAACCAATTCGGACCCAGCGGTTGAAGAGGGGAGCAGTCGATGATCAAGGTTATTTCATTCGGTGAAGCCCTGGTGGACATGCTCTCAAGCAGGGTGAGCGAAGCCCAGGCTGAAAACTCTGATTCGGTCAACGAGCGCTTCACAAAGTTTCCAGGTGGTGCACCTGCCAACGTAGCCGCTGCGATCGGTAAGCTCGGCGGCGACAGCTATTTCGCCGGCAAAGTGGGCGCTGACATGTTCGGTGATTTTCTCGTTAAGTCGCTGGAAGCCATGCATGTGCGAACAGACTATCTGCTGCAAACCAGCGAAGCGAAAACTGCCTTGGCTTTTGTGTCATTGGATAAGACCGGAGAGCGAAGTTTTGAGTTCTACCGGGGACCATCGGCTGACCTGTTATTCGCCCCACACGAATTCCAGCCAGAATGGTTCGACGACCGCGGCATTTTCCATTTCTGCTCCAACACGCTGACCGAACCGGGCATTCTGGAAGCAACCCAAGCGGGACTGGAAAAGGCCAGAGCAGCGGGGTGGCTGGTGAGTTTTGATATGAACCTCAGAAATAACCTCTGGCCCAAAGGCACAGATCCATTTGCTCCGGTGTGGGCCTGTGTGGAGCAAGCAGATCTTGTGAAGCTATCCGCAGAAGAACTGGCCTTCCTGTGTAGAAACGAGAGTGAAAGCGAGGTGTTGCAGGGAATTTTGAGCGCGGGCGCTTCTTTGGTGCTGGTCACGGATGGCGAAAAACCATTGCGTTACTTCACCCCATCTCATTACGGCTCCATCGAGCCACGAAACGTGCAGATGGTTGATAGCACCGCCGCCGGCGATGCGTTCGTTGGTGGGTTGCTCTATCGGCTGTCGGACCTGGATATAACCGCTGCCAGTCTTAAGGCGTTGGGCGAAGACCCCGAGCAACTTGAAGACATACTGACCTTTGCCAGTGCCTGTGGTGCGCATGCAGTCACTCATGCAGGCGCTTTCACCTCTTTGCCAGGCCTGGAGGAAGTTTCGGCTTACCTGCCGGGATAAGGGCGTCCCCACCGCAGTCCTCGGCAGTTCTACCCACCTGCGCAAACCCGCCTACAGGCCCCCGCCGACAGGTGCCATGCAGCGAGCATGGTAGCGAGCGTTACCTTTCGATCGGCGTCTGTCACAATTGTCTATACTTATCAGACGATAGAAACGGTGACGCCCGCCGTTCTCGAACCCAAAGCGCAGTGGGGCGCCTTTCATGCAGCGTGCAGTATCAGTTGCCATACATTATGGAGTTGTCGCGGTGTTGCTGGTGTCCTTTGGAGCTATCAGCCACGCGGCTGCACCAACGTCAACGGTAAAAATCTGTTATGAGTCCTGGGCTCCCTACATCTTTAAGGATCACGAGGGAGAGATGCGCGGCATTGCCGTGGAACTGATGAATACAGCCCTTAGTGATCTGGAGTTGGACGCCACTTACGAGGAACTACCGTTCAAACGCTGCGTATCCGAGGTCCAGTCAGGCGCATCGGACGTTGCCATGCCAGTAACGGAAGGGCGGAGCTATCTACTGCACTCACGGACGGTGTTCGCTCACTGGACGTTGGCTGCGATCGTACCTGAGAGTCTATCCATTGAAGAGCCGGTAACTCTGGAGAAGCTTAACGACCTTAGCGTGCTTATTATCAGCGGCTATGTATACCCGGAAAATATTGCACGCTGGGCAGAAACCCATCCGGATATTACAGACATAACCTATTCCGCTGATGGCGAAGGGATGGTGCCTTTCCGTATGCTTGAATTCGGGCGGGCCGACGTGTTCATTGAGGACAACTTCTGGAGCGCCAATCTGATCCAAAAATATGATCTGGCGCTTCGCGTTCTGGAACCCGCACTGGGTTCCGCTGTCAGTGTTGCCGGTTATCGCAAAGAGCTTACAGGTCTGCGCGATGACATTGACCGTATCCTGGAGAGACGAGGACAGTCGTTCAGGGACGAGCTGTTTACGAAGTACACCGGTTATGCCGAGTCGTTTTTCTCCGGTCAGTAAACTCAAGCTTCCCGGTAAAGCAAACCTAACAACATGGTGATGGGAGAGACCAATGGTTAACCTGAGGATAAACGGACAAGAGCACGAGTTGGACGTCCCGGATAATATGCCCCTGCTGTGGGCTCTTCGGGATGTTGTGGGTATGAAAGGCACCAAGTTTGGATGCGGTATCGCGCAGTGTGGTGCCTGCACCGTTCATCTTGATGGGGTAGCGACCCGGTCCTGTGTAATGCCCGTTTCTGCCGCCAAAGGCGAAATCACAACGATCGAGGCCATGTCTGATGACGCGGTTGGCCAAAAAGTCCAGCAGGCCTGGCTGGACCTGGGTGTGGCCCAGTGTGGTTACTGCCAGGGCGGCCAGATCATGAATGCCACAGCTCTGCTGAAAAAAACACCGCAACCGGAAACCCAGGAAATCGTCGACGCCATGGCGGGTAACCTTTGCCGGTGTGGAACCTACAACCGTATCCTCGCGGCGATTGAACGGGCCGCGGGCAAGGAGGCCAGCTCATGAGTCAGTCAGACGATACACTGCTGCTTGCCAATGTCAGCCGCCGCGGTCTGTTAAAGGGATTGGTTGGGGGCTCAGCGCTCCTGCTGGCCGCCCGATGGGATATGGGATTTGCCAATGAACAGGCGCAGTTCGGTGCCGGTGCCATGCCGGGCGGTTGGGTCGACAACCCGAATGTATTCATACACATTAACGCGGACGGTCTGGTCACGATTATCAACAACCGAGCTGAAATGGGGCAGGGGATTCGCACCAGCCTGGTCATGGTAGCCGCCGACGAACTGGGCGCTGACTGGAATCAGGTCCGTGCGGAACAGGCAGACGGCGATCAGGATAAATTCGGCAACCAGAATACCGATGGCTCTCGCAGTATGCGTCACTGGTACACCCCCATGCGTCGTGCGGCCGCTGCTGCCAGGCTGATGCTCGAGCAGGCTGCGGCCAATCAATGGGGTGTATCGGTCGACGAAGTAAGGGCGGATATTCATAAGG
>OJGU01000186.1_pt1 | contig 41608 bp, 26 predicted proteins | sample 1594741 | NCBI WGS metagenome assembly OJGU01 (sample SAMN05416841, study PRJEB24817) | seawater metagenome | isolation source: Sea water | place: Canada:Atlantic | collected 2013-07 | reverse complement strand
ACGAGATGTAGAGAGGTCTCGTGGGCTCGGAGATGTGTATAAGAGACAGCACCTGCTGGACCCGAGCCTTCGCCTTGGCCCGTTCCATTTCAATGTCGCGAAGAATGAGAGTCCGTTCCCCGTTCACTTCGATTAGGCCGATCGGGTCTCCAACCGAAAACCGAATGCGGTGAAAAAGAGTCCGATTGACAGCAGGGATTCCAGCAAAAACGTTGACGAGTTCAGGCATAAGTAGATTTTCGTTTCAAAGAAACTAACTCAATGCCGCAGACAACTCAGCAGAAAAGTTCGATTCATATCTCAAGTAAAGGGAGGCAATGCGACGGTTAGAATCTCGGAACTGTCCGCCGACTCTTGCTAGTGGGCGCTTTCCTCAATATCTCTCAGAGAGGCACGCATGCTGCGTACTTTGAAACTCCGATTAAGCGCGTTGGCAATCACAATGGACTCTTTTCTATGAATGGGGTTCGCTGTAACGAAGTGAGTTCTAGTTGGACTGCGATTTAAGGGTGCCCCAAATTCAATTGATTTGATCCAGTGTTCTGAGCTGCTTTCATAAAGTTCCCAAAACTGTGATGATGATTGCGTTCAATCATTGTGACGAGATTCAATTAATCTATGAAAAGAGTATTATTACCTGTTGTTCTTGCCAGTGCTGGAGCTCTGATATGTCACACGGTCTCAGGTCAATCCTTACGAGACGGCTTAGAGGTTTACTTGAGCTTTGATGAGGGCCAGGGGAATGTTGCCAACGACCTCTCAGGCAATGAACGGGAAATGGTTCCCGAGGCCAATCTTTTCCCTGGGGCCTTGATCGATTGGTCCGGCGGGAAGTTTGGAGGCTCCGCAAAGTTTAATCGGGACTACATGCTTCATTCTCCCTTTGAATACTATGGGATCGGAGACGATAATCCGCGAACCGTGTCATTTTGGATCAAGACGGAATGGCAAGCGGCTAACTCCAGTGCGATAGGAGCCTTAGTCGGTTGGGGCGTTAACGCGGGGCGTCAACGAATTCACATCAAGATGAACGGTGGTACTGATGGTGATGGCAATGTGGTCCAGTATATCCGAACAGAGAATCAAGGGGGCAATAACTTTGGGCAAACGTTGCCAATCAATGATGGGGAATGGCATCACATCATCTCAGTCTTTGATCCCGATGTGGATGCAAATGAAGATGGGATTTTTGCCGCCGTTGGTGACTTTGATCATTACGTCGATAATGAGTTGGAAACGAAGGGTGGGGGCGTAGGGAATCCCGTTGAGACGAATATTAATCCCGATGAGGGCGCTGTACCCTTGACCTTGGGCGGAGGCTATTTTCCTAATATCGATGCCGCCCGGCTTTCGGAAGCGCGCATTGATGAGTTCCGTTTGTATAGTCGTGCTTTGAGTTCAGCTGAGATTAAAACATTGTTCGAGGGTGGTGATGTTGATGGCCCTCCAGCGGTGGAGATCTTGAATGATATCGAGGGTGCTGAGTTGGTGGACGCTTCGAACCCGATTGAGTTCGTCGTTCGTCCGCAGGGAGAGGCGACGGTGTCGGCTGGTGGTGTATCACTTCGACTGAATGGGGTCGATCATAGCGCTGAACTCGAAATTGAAAGCGTAGCTAGCGGTTTGAGTGGGCGCTTTAATGGCTTGAAGGAAAACGTGGTCTATCAAGGCCAGATCGGGGCCACCGATAGCGCTGGGAGAACCTACTCGTTCGACTTTAGTTTTGATACGATTTCAGAAGACAACTTTACAATTGAAGCGGAAGACTTCGATTTCGGAGGCGGAAACTTTATCGACAATCCTACTTTGTGCCGGACACCCGGTGGATCCAATCGCTGCTACTTTGATCAAGTCAGCGAGGCGGGTGTGGATGCCAGTGATTCGGTCGATGATGATCGCCCTTCGGACAGTGATGACGATTTTATCACCTTTACCGACAGTGCCTATCGGTTTGGTCCTGGTGTTGTGCGTGAGGAGGAAGTGGATACCTGGCTATCGGGCGATCGTGTGCGAAGTAAGTTCTCCGATGCCAATGATGACGAGATTGTCGATTTCGATGTTGAGCGAGTTTCGACAGGTGAGTGGATGAACTACACGCGGACCTTCGAGGAAGGGACGTATCAGATCATCCTGCGGGCAAGAACGAGAGCCCCCCAGTCATTTGAGTTGAGCCGGGTCGATGGGAGTGAGCTTGTGAAGCTTGGCGATCTCTCCACCGGAGTAACCGGGACGGGCTATGGATTCACCCAGCTTAGAGATGAGTCGGGCGCGGTCGTAACCGTTTCATTGTCTGGTAAACAAACGCTTCGTTTGACGGCCACGGATGCGGATCAGAATGTTGATCTAAACTATCTGATGTTCATTCCCTTCGATACGAGCAGTGTGGTGGTGCCACCTGTGCCGCCCTTGCCTCCGATACCTGGCGGATCTCCTGGTTCCATTACCGGGGTTTCGGTAAATGCTGATGGATCCGTGACCATTGAGTTTACGGGTGCCTTATCTGGGGCTGCCACAGTGTCCGGTCCATTTGAACCGATCTCTGGTGCTGCATCTCCGTTTGTGGTTTCACCAGGAGCGAGTGGTGCTGCGTCAGCCCAGTTCTATATCGCTCGTTAATAGCAGTCCGATCTATTCGAAAAGCCCTCCTTTCCGGGAGGGTTTTTTTGTGATCTCATTCTCGAGCTGCGTCCTTGATTGTGGTGCCTCACATCTTCGAATGGGTGATGGCAAAGTAGAGGAGGCCGTTCGCTAGGAGCAGGAGAACAGTGGCTAGCGCGAAGGCAATTGTGAGACGCTTGTAACCAAGGGCGAGACAAAGACCCGTTGCGATTACCATTAGGGCGAGACCGAGAAGAAGGAGTAAGCTCATCGATATAGCGGGTGCGGTTCACTGGTGTTCGATATCGTGAAAATAGAGCTTTGCATTAAAGAGTAACTAATACAACAAAGTATTAGCGGTATCATAGCCCGAAGCGCTAGAAGCGCTCACATTGGCCTCAGATTCGTTAACCATTTTTTTCGAATTCTTGCGGAGCCAATACGGAGCAAATCTCGGTAAAGGCGTCTTGTTGTTTCCTATGTCGCTAATCGGGTGAATATGGCTTCTCATAGAAGTTGCCGAAGGCCGTGTTTGGGTGGAAAAGAATACCAGAACATCCGAGAAAGTGGGGGCTGTTTGAAAATGCGGCGATGGACTTTCGAAGAGCGTTTCTTTGGGAAGGGGCCATGGAAGCAACGTTGGGAGTCCGAATCTGTAACGAATCTGGATTATGTCTAAGTTTGTGGATAGAGCTTGCGAGCAGGGAACGAAAGGGAGTGTTAGTTCGGCGAGGCGGTGGTCAAGTTGTCAGCCTATCGTGTGTTTTGTATGGGTATTCCTTGTGGTAATGCTAAGTGTTTGGGAGGGCGCTTCTGCTGGGACCTTAGGCTTCGAAGTTTCGGAGGGCTTTGTCTTGGGACCAATTGAGCTTGATGACGTTGACGGCATTGTCGCCGAAAGGGTGTCGCTTGAAATCACAGCCGATGACGAGGAGCACGGTCAGGTATTGTCGATTCGTTCGAGCGAATTTGAGGAGGAAGCGGAAGGTCTAGGTTCGCTGGAGATTCCCACAATTGATTTGACCCGGGGGGAAGTCTTACTCTCGATGGATGTAGCGGCATCGGGTCTTGGAGTTGAAATGATTGAAGTGGGATCCGTGCTAATTCATCTTCCCGAAGAAGCCGAGCCGGTTTGGTACAAACTTGAGTTATTCGAGGGGGCCGAAGGGGCTGATCTTGTGTTTGACGGGACAGTCGTGGGAAGTATAGAGCTGCCTTTGGAAGCATCCTTTCGATTCCTACCCGGGGTAGGATCTCTTCGATTGGATTTTTTGGCGTGGGTGCCGAGTGCCTTTGGTTTCTCGAGTCGTGTTGCCGCGGGGCCACCGTTGCCGCCCATTCCTCCTCCTGTTCCTGGAGGGGTGCTGCGCGAGGTTTGGCTTGGTATTGGGGGTTCTGGCTTAAGTAAACTGCTCTCTCATCCAGATTTTCCTGCAGCTCCTGCATTCACGGATGTGTTACCGGATTTTGAAGCGCCAACGAAGTGGGCGAATACTTATGGCACGCGTCTTCGAGCCTTGCTGACGGCTCCGGAGACAGGAAATTACACCTTTTGGATTGCCGGGGATGATCAGTCTGAATTGTGGTTGAGTGACTCAGCGGCGGAACAGTCGAAGGTTCTGATCGCTTCTGTTCCAAGTTGGTCATCAAGCCGTGATTGGGATAAGTTTCCCGAACAACGTTCCACTGGCATTTCTCTGGTAGCGGGTCAGCAATACTATATTGAGGCCCTGCATAAAGAAGGGTGGGGCGGAGATAATCTTTCCGTCGCGTGGACCGGGCCCTTGGCGCCGGAACGGCAGGTGATTTCTGGGGCGTTTCTTAAACCCTTTGAGAATGCTCCCTTGTACGCAGGGAATCCTGAGATCGTTTTGAATGCCGGGGTGGATCAGTATGTCTACCTGCCGCGGCAGTCTTTTGTCTTAAGCGGAAAGCTCTTTCAGCTAGGCAGTTCGGATGAGGAGGCTGCCGTGCAGTGGCATTCAGTGGGACTTAGCGGCGCGTCAATCGAGTCGCCCTCAGCGTTGGAGTCGAAGGTCTGGGTGCCGACCTACGGGGAGTATGTCTTCGAGCTGCGGACGAATATTGATGGCCTGGCTTATTCCGATCAGGTCACCGTGACGGTGTACCCTGAATTGGCTGCTGATGTGGGAGGCGTTACCCGAGAGGCGTGGTTGGGTGTGAAGGGGGCGAGTGTGAGTGCATTGACCGATGACCGGCGATTCCCCGAGTTTCCTGACACGGTGGATCAATTGCCTGCTTTTGTAGGCCCCTTGAATTGGGCCAATCAGTTTGGAGCTCGTGCGCGTGGCTATCTTCATCCGCCGGTTGATGGTCTCTATCGTTTCTGGATTGCGGGTGATGATTCAGCAATCTTGAAGTTGAGTCCTTCAGAAAACCCAGAGGACGCCGTTGTGATCGCCTTGACCTCGAAAGCAACACGCCTTCACCAGATTGATCGATCCTTGGATCAACAATCTGAGGCTCAAAGACTCTCGGCGGGGCAGCGCTATTACATTGAAGTCTTGCAGAAGGACAATTGGGGAGGAGATCATTTCTCGGTTTTTTGGCAAGGGCCTCTACAGGCGCGTCCTGAGATTCTGAGAGGGGAGTTCCTCGCTCCGGTCGGTGATTTTCCGGCCTTTGATCCAACGGCAACTCTGATCGCTTTGGCGGGCAAGGACCGTGTCCTCCATAGTCCTCGAAGAGAAATGACTTTGAATGGAGATTTCCGATATTTGCAAAATACGGACCGGGAACCTACTGCCGCATGGTCGCTTGTGAGGGGAGATCCAGGGAGTCTGATCCTTGATCCAAATACTCTCGAGACCCGAGTGACATTTCCTAGTGAGGGCGTTTATGAGTTCCAGCTGGCTCTGACGGATGATGTTGAGACAGCAGAGGACAGGGTGCAGATTGAGATCCGCGGAGCGATTTCACCCGAGGTTGGCGGGATTACCCGGGAAGTCTGGCTTGGAGTTTCTGGTAAAAAGACTGAGGAGCTTGTCTCGAGCGGGGTGATGGATCAGGCGCCCGATATCTTGGATGTGATGCCGGCCTTTGAACTTCCTTCGGATTGGAATGATGACTATGGAACGCGTTTGCGAGGCTACTTGACGCCTCCGGAATCGGGACGGTTTGAGTTCTGGATTGCAAGTGATGGCGATAGTGAACTCTGGCTGAGTCCTGATGACAATCCAGCTAACGCCGTGAAGGTGGCCTCCGTAACCCAGTGGGCAGGGAGGAATGATTGGGATCGCAGGGCGAGTCAGCATGCTGAAGGGATCGAGTTGCTTGCTGGGCAGCGTTATTATGTGGAAGCGCTCTTCAAGGAGTCGCGGGGTGCCGACTATTTTGCCGCGGCTTGGCGGGGAGCAGGGATTCCAGATCGTGAAGTCATTTCCGGGAGCTACTTGATTCCTTTTCAATCCGCCGCTCCTTACTTGGGAGAGTTAGAAGTCCTCTTGGAAGGTGATTCCAATACCTACTGGCCCAATGATCGCGTGTCGTTGACGGCAACGGTATTTGATCTGGATGAAGGTCCGGCCGATGTCTCCATGCTTTGGGAGGATGGGCGTGCCGGGGATGGGGTGCGTTTTACGGATTCGAGGAGCTTTGAAACAGAGGCGATCTTTCCTGGCCCAGGGAACTATCGACTGCGCGTAACTGCAAGCGATGGGGCCCATGAACGAGCGGCAGAAATGGAGGTGACTGTTCATCCTCCCTTGTCTCCAGAGGTCGGAGGGGTCACACGGCATGTTTGGTTCGGGATTGGGAGTAGCCGGCTATCGAAGCTCACGGAGCATTCGGACTTTCCGGATAAACCCTTTCTTCGCGATCATCTGCCCCGGCTGGCAACCCCAGTCGATTGGGCTGATTCTTATGGGGCTCGCTTGCAGGGCTTTCTTCATGTCCCAGAATCAGGTGAATTTACTTTCTGGATTGCTGGCGATGATCAAAGTGAGCTCTATCTGAGTTCTGACGATGCGCCCGCGAACCGTCAGTTGATCGCGTTTGTCAAAGGATGGACGAAGGTGGCTCAGTGGAATCGATATCCAGAGCAGCAATCCGTTCCCGTGGTATTGACGGCTGGAACCCGCTACTACATTGAGGTGCGGCACAAAGAAGGGGGCGGCGGTGACCATGTGGAAGTCGCTTGGGAAGGTCCTGGAATCCCCTCCCGCCAGATCATACACGGTGGATTTCTCTCGCCCTTCGAGCCTGGCTTGCCGGTGGCGGATCCAAATCAATTCCTATTCGTTAATGCGGGAGTCGATCAGCAACACTTTCAACCGAGATCCTCTTTTGATCTGAAAGGGTCGTTTCGGTACACCCAGAGTGAGGATGGGCGAACGCCAAGTTTTGAATGGAGCGTCGTCTCACCCGTCGCTCCGGGAAATGCTGTCATTGAGAACTCCCAAACACTCGACCCGACCGTTCATCTTCTCGAAGCTGGTAGGCATGTGTTAGAGCTGACGGCCACCGATGGTGTCGATCGTCATTCCGATCAGGTGGTGATTGAGATCCTGCCACCCTTGGCGCCGGACGTGGGTTGGATCAATCGTGAGGTGTGGCTGGGGATTCGAGGGAAGACGGTCGAGTCTCTGTTGGAGTCCGAGCGTTACTTGGGGGACGCAACCATTAGTGACGTGATTCCTCGCCTCGAGGTGCCTTCCAATTGGGCCAATGACTATGGGACTCGATTTCGGGGGTATCTTCACGTGCCTGAAACGGGGGACTACAACTTCTACCTCTCATCGGACGACTATTCGGAGCTCTGGCTCAGTCCGAACGATTCGCCTGGTGGGCTTCAGCGGGTCGCCTTTGTTAATAGTTGGAATCGCCAACGGGATTGGTTTCGGAAGCCGTATCAGGCCTCGGGACCAATGCGCCTCCAGGCCGGAGAGCGCTATTACTTGGAAGCCTTCCACAAAGAGGCTGGTGGTTCCGATCATTTTGCGGTTGCTTGGACCGGGCCTGATTGGCTTGAGCCGAGGATAATCGACGGAAGTTTTCTTTCGCCTGTCGCACCTGCGACATCCTTCGATGGTCAGATACAACTCTTGACCGCGTCCAGCTATGAACTTGTCTGGCCAGAATCACAGCTGCCTCTCCAAGGCCTGGCATTCGACCTGACGAAAGGGCCGCGATCTCTCGACTTCTACTGGCAGGTTTTGAATGGCGGGAGCGTTTCTTTTACGGATCCCAACTCTCAGCTGACAACGGCGATCTTTGATGGGCCGGGGGACTATTTGATTCGATTTGGAGCGGGCGATGGAGCCAATGATGCCTTCCGAGATATTGCCGTCTCGATCGTTCCTCCCGCTGGCAACGGTCCCAACGGACTACTCCGGGAAGTCTGGCTGAATGTGAATGGGGTGCGCGTTTCGAATTTGCTCGAGAGTGAGCGATTTCCTGATGTTCCAACCTTTTCCGATATTGTGCCGAACTTTGAAACGCCACGCGATTGGGGGGATAACTACGGAACTCGTTTGAGAGGCTATCTTTATCCGCCGGAGACCGGCACTTACTACCTTTGGCTCGCCGGTGATGACCATTCTGAACTCTTCATTGGTGAGGACGGGAGCGATTCGAATCCAGAACGGATCGCCTGGATTGAAGGGTGGACGAATTATCGCTATTGGAATCGGTATCCAACCCAGCGATCTCGAGCATTGGAATTGGTCGCAGGGCAGCGGTATTACGTGGAAGTCCGGCACAAAGAGCGGAATGGGCTCGATCACGTCGAGGTGGGCTGGACCCGTGCCGAGTCTGAAGAGCCAGTCATTATTCCTGGTGGATATCTTGAGCCCTTTGGGCCTGCTTCTTCAGCGGCTGCTGAAATATTCGTGTCGGCTGGGCCGGATGTGGTTCTTACGTGGCCGGAGCAATTTGTTGGACTTGAGGGCTTGGTTCACGATCTCAATCCAGGCCCCTATCAAGTGCTCGTGAATTGGGAACTTGTAGAGGGTGCCGGAGTATTGTTTACGCAAAATAACACACCGATGACGACTGCCATTTTCCCAGGGCCAGGCGACTACACGCTTCGTCTCAACGCCAATGATGGGCTGAATATCAGTTCTGATGAATTGAATGTTCATGTGAGCCCAGAAGGCGCAACGAATTCTGGACGAATTCTGCGCGAGGTTTACGAGGGGATTTCTGGCAGTCGAATACGGCATCTGGAAGCGGCTCCAAATTTCCCAAGGGCGCCGGATGTTCGAGAGATCATCCATTCCTTAAAAGTGCCGGCAGGTTGGGGGAATAATTACGGTACACGGATTCGAGGGTTTCTTCATCCACCCCTTGATGGGGACTACCAGTTTTGGGTCAGTGGCGATGATGAAACGGTGTTGCGGATAGGCGAATCGGATAACCCGGACTCAGCCTACTTGGTTGCGCGCGTGCCGAGTTGGACGCAAGTGGAGCAATGGGATAAATTTCCCGAGCAAACTTCCGAGCTGATTCCATTGTTGGGTGGGCATCGCTACTTTATTGAAATTCTGCACAAGGAAGGAGGCGGTGGGGATCATCTAGCGGCTGCCTGGAGTGGTCCAGGAGTCGGAGACCGTCAGATCATCGGTGGTGGGTTTCTTTCTTCGTTCTCCGCCACGGATGATTTGGTGCCTCCCGTGATCACCTTGCTTGGCCCTGCTTCTCAGTCGATCCTTGTTGGTTCTGACTATGCTGAACCAGGCTTTCAAGCGTTCGACAATGAGGATGGTGACTTGACGGATTGGGTAACGGTTGTTGGAGCCGTCGACCCTTCGGAGCCTGGAACTTACCAGGTTGCCTATGTCGTTTACGACACCTCGGGCAACCGCTCAGAGCTTGTTTCTCGTGAGGTGCGCGTTGAGCGACCGATTGGTATCGGGACGAGCGACTCATGGCCGCCTCCCGCACCTCCTGGGTTTATTCCTCCGGCACCCTCGGGCTGGACATTGCCAGGGTCGGTTAGTTCACTGGATGCTTCTCGACTCTTAGCACAAGCGACTTTTGGTCCTACGGACTCCGAAATCGAACGAGTAAGATCGATGGGAATTCAGGCGTGGCTCGATGAGCAGATCAGTTTGGATGCGAGTCTTCACGTGGATCACCTGAAATGGGCTATGACCTTGTTGGGGGATGGATTCCATGATTTCGGGCAAAGCGTGACGGGCGTTCCGTCAGTGACCCCTCGTACCCCGAGAGTTGATGATCGAATGTATACGTGGTGGACCCATGCCATTGAGGCTTCCGACCAACTACGTCAACGAATTGCGTTTGCCTTAAGTGAAATTCTCGTGGTGTCGGACCGAAGTCCAGCCTTGCAGAACTACCCATTGGCCGTTGCAAACTACTACGACATCATGGTTCGCAACGCGTTCGGAAACTATCGTGATATCATGGAAGACGTTTCGCTGAGTCCAATGATGGGGATCTATCTGACCATCGTTCGGAGCTCGAAAGCAGATCCTGAGGCCGGGCTTTTGCCCGACGAGAATTACGGGCGCGAGCTTCTCCAGCTATTCACCATTGGGCTCAAATGGTTGAATCCCGACGGAACCGATCAATTGGGCCCGGACGGAAATCCCGTGCCAACCTATGGGATGGATGAGATCCTTAACTTCTCTCGGGTCTTTACCGGCTGGACCTTTAGTGGCTCGAGCGACTTCTTCTGGGCACGCAGTAGTGATGTGGATCTAATGAGTCCGATGATGGCCTTTGAAGCCTACCATGATACCGATCCGAAGACGTTGTTCGGCGGGGTGACGCTACCTGCTAATCAGAGTGCCTATGACGATCTCTCGGATGCCTTGGATAACATTTTTCATCATCCCAACATGGGACCGTTTCTGGCGCGAGGACTGATCCAGCGTCTCGTGACCAGCAATCCAAGCCCTGGGTATATCTATCGAGTGGCTTCAGCGTTTGATGACAACGGTCAGGGAGTGAGAGGTGACATGGCAGCCGTGGTCAAGGCGATCTTGCTCGATGAGGAAGCCCGTGATCCCAGCCGCGTGAGCGATCCCAGCTATGGAAAACAGCGGGAACCCATTGTCAGACTAACGCATTTGATTCGGGCCTTCTATGAGTTTCAGACTGATAGTCCTCCCACGCTCGGACGATTTGGCTTTGGTCGTTCCCTTGTGGGGCCCTTGGGGCAAGCCCCGGTTTACGCGCCGAGTGTCTTCAACTTCTTCGACAAGGACTACAGCCCTTCCGGGGTATTGCAGGATGACGGATTGGTCGCTCCCGAGTTTCAAATCACTTCTGAAGTGAGAGCCATCGACGGGGCCAATTTTGTGCACCAAGGCATTAATCGTGGATTCGCCTCCGGATCTGGCTTTACGGATCGAATGCGGCTGAATCTGGCAGCCGCCATCGCAGTGTCGTCTGACGTGGAGCAACTGCTAGACTATCTCGATTTGGTCCTGATGGCCAATCTGATGCCAAGCGACATGCGGGACACTCTCCGCGCGACATTGGCCGACATTAATCAGGAACCGCAGTATCGGGCCGAATCTGCCATTCAGCTGATCGTGACGTCTCCCCAGTTTATTATTCAACGCTAAGCATCCTTATGAACCTAGAAAACAATCCCCTGTCTCGGCGGTCGTTCATAGCGCAGGGCGCCTGCGCGGCGGTTGGGTCGATGAGTCTCCTCTCGACTCTGATGGACTTACGGCAGATCAACGCGGCGGCTTCCGGAGGTGACGATTACAAGGCTTTGGTCTGTCTGTTTCTCTATGGGGGGAACGACGCCAACAACATGCTCGTTCCCATGGACCCGGAAACCTATGGCCTCTATTCAGCCGGGCGCCAGAACTTGGCCTTGCCCCAGGATATCCTACTCCCGCTTACAGTGGGAGCAGGGGCTCAACCCATGGGCTTGCATCCGGCGATGGGAGGGATGCAGCAGCTTTTTAACTCTGGGGACTGTGCCCTGGTGATGAATGTCGGCACGCTACTGGCACCCGTCACACTTTCAGACTTTCGTAATCGTCGCTCTGCCCTTCCGCCGAATCTGTTCTCCCATAACGATCAGCAAGTGCTATGGCAGACCTCAGTACCCGAGAATGCTGCCGCCTACGAGGCGAGCGGTTGGGGGGGGCGGATAGCTGACCTGCTCCATTCCCTTTACAACGATCAAAGCGTTTCGATGTCGATTTCAATATCAGGTTCGAACTTCTTTCAAGTGGGACGCGAGATTGTTCCCTTTCGCTTATCCAGCGGGGGGAGTTCCGGGATTGCCCTTTCCAATAGCAACAACAGCGGAGAGCAACGAAAGTATCAGGCCTTTGTGGATTTGCTTAATCTTGATCATAACAATTTGTTGGAAGAAGCCTTTGCGGACATTTCCAAGCGTGCCATTGACAGCGACGGGGTGCTCGCCGCAGCACTAGAGAACACTCAAGAGTTTCCCAATTTCCCTGGCAGCGGTTTAGGCCAGCAGATGCGTATGATTGCCAAGTTGATCGAGGCCCGTGCGGCGCTGGGAATGCGGCGTCAGATTTTCTTTTGCGCAACGGGGGGCTTCGATACTCACGGCGATCAGCTGGGGCCCCATTCCGGGCTCTTAGGGGGGATCAACAGCTCGCTTCTTGCCTTCGACGGCGCGATGCGCGAGCTGGGGGTTCACGATAAGGTAACCACCTTTACCGCCTCGGATTTTGGTCGCACCTTTGATTCCAATGGGCGGGGCTCGGATCATGGTTGGGGAAGTCATCATTTGGTGATGGGCGGATGCGTTAAAGGCGGGAAGGTCTACGGCGAGTATCCGAATGCCAATCTGGGCGATAGTCCGGATGATGTCGGGCGTGGACGTTGGATACCCAACTACTCGGTCGATCAGTATGGCGCGACCATGGCTCGATGGTTTGGGGTTGCGGATTCTGATATGCCTCAGGTCTTCCCAAATATTGGTAACTTCGAGACTTCTGATCTGGGGTTTATGGGATAGGCGATGAAGGCGGTGCGGATTTATATTCTCTTAGGGCTTGTTGTTTTGGGGGTTGGAATCTTGTTGATGACCAATCGGCAGGCGTCGGAGCGCCGAGAGCTTGGGAATATTGGAGAGGGGAATTCAAGTATTTTGGAGGAAGACTTCGTGCCTGAAGTGGTACTCTCACGCCGTCCTCTGTCTCGCCCAGAGGCGGTATCAGAGGTCGGCGCGGTTGAGGGCAAGCCAAGTCTTCTCGAGGGACTTAACGATTCAAAGGGAACGATCGAAAATGACCTAGCGATCGTGGATAACCTGCTTTTTTCTTACTTCTCCGTCTTTAAAGAATATCCTTATGGCGAGAACGCCGATTGGGTGCAGGCATTTTCGGGGGGGAATAAACGTCGCATTGCTTTCCTACCAAAAGAGCGCGCTTGGCTTGATGAGAAACAGCAGCTTGTTGATCGCTGGGGTGCTCCTTTTTACTTCCATCGAATCTCGGGGAACCAAATTGAGATTCGATCGGCGGGGCCGGATGGCGTGCATTGGACGGAGGATGATCATTCCTCAATCGAGCAAGGTTCTGAGGAACTCTCTCAAAGCCACTGGCGGCGTTATTCTTTAGACTAGGTCTGCGGCGTCGATGAGTGATCTCTTGTCGAGTTCTGTTTTTCAGAGATGTTCAACTTCGATCTAGTTGCTAGGATTGAATTGATTTGTAAGGGATGGTCATCGCCCGGTTATCGATGTGATTTTCTATTCCGTTCGTAGCGCATCGTTGGGATTGACGGTAGCGGCTCGACGGGCGGGAAGCCATGCGGCTACTAGGGTCATTATGCCCAGGAGGGTGAGTGTTGTGAGGTAGGTAAAGGGGTCGTTGGCGGTCACGCCGAAGAGTTGGGTTTGAAGGAGTCGAGTGCCCGCGAAAGCGCCGGTGAGGCCGATCACAATACCAACTGCCGCCATTTTTAAGACGCTGCGGATCACGAGCCAAAGGACGTCTTCTTTTTTTGCCCCGACAGCGAGACGGATTCCAAACTCTCTCTTGCGGGTGCCAACATTGTAGGCGATTAATCCGTAAAGTCCGATCGCTGCGAGGAGAAGGGCCGAGATTGAGAATGCCGTGATGAGTCCCATCATGAATCGGCGGGGTGCGATCGCTCGGTCGACGATGTCAACGAGGTGAATGAATTCATTCGTGGGGAGGGACGAGTCATAGGTCTGAATGGCTTCGCGGATCTCTCGTATCGGAGGAGTGGCGGTTTTTGTTCGTATGACAAGATTCGGTGTCATCCAGTGTTTTGCTTTCCATTGATCGCTGGAAAGATAGAGGTCAGGTCGCGAACCCCCATCGAGTTCATGGGCCACATCTGCGACAATGCCAACGACGGTGTATTCGGATCCGTCGCTAACGAGGGCTGTTTTGCCGAGCGGGTCCTCGCCTTTCCAGGCATTGGCCGCGAGGGTTTGACTGACAATGACGACGGGTTGGGATCCGATCCGATCCGCTGGGGTGAAGTAGCGGCCTCGGAGGAGGGTGGTTTGCATGGTTTGGAGGCAGGTGTCGTCAATGAATCGCACATAAGCCCCCCGGTGCTCGCCTTCTTGGTAAGTCACCCCCTTGGCGTCCACGGGCCAGTGGCGTTTGAAACCGAAGGGGACCGAGTCACTGAGGCTAACCGATGCAACGCCTTCAATCTGAGCAACCCGTTGTTTTAAGGCTGCGTAGTAGTTGTTGCGGATCTGAGGGGATTCGAAATCACGGCCAGAATCGATTTGCCAGGAGTAGATTTGCTGCGTTTCAAATCCGATGTCCAGTTGGGTGACCTTTAGGAAACTACGAACAAGGAGTCCGGCGCCGACCAAGAGAACACACGCGAGGGCGAGCTCCGTGATGACGAGATAGCGGCGAAAGCCCAGGCTCTCTTTACTGGCGGTGCCACGGAGGCCGGAACTTTTTCCCAGACTTGCGGTGTTCTGTCGCCAGAGACGCATCGCCGGGAAACCACCACAGAATATGGCGGATAAGAAGGCCATGAGAATCACGACAGCCAGGACGGGTAGATCGATCGACGCGGTTTGTAGGAGAGGAATATCAAACAGTTGTAACTTGGAAAGGGCTGAAACACCAAAAACGGCAGCGATGGTGCCCACGGTACTGCCGAGCGCTACGAGGACGAAACTCTCGGTCAGTGATTGGCGAAGGAGCTGTCCCCGGCTGGCCCCCAATGCAGCGCGGAGCGAGAATTCCTGTTGTTTTCGATCCGCTCTGGCCAGCAAAAGATTGGAGAGGTTGATGCAGGCGATGAGCCAAACGAAAGACACCGCATAGACCAGCATGGTAAAGCTATTCTTAATATCGCCTCGAATATATTGATTCAGGGAAACCAGCGTCGGGCCTAATTCGGGGGAGTATCCTGCCCGCTCGGGATCACTTGCCAACAACTCTCCTGCAAAGGCGGAAAGCTCTTTCTGGGCTTGCTCTCGCGTTGCCTGGTCTTTGAGTCGGCCGACACCAATCACGACATTGCCCCAGTTGAGAATCTTTCCGCTCTCGGGGAAGGGAAGGAGAACATCTGGAGGGGTGCCGGGCGAAACGACGATCTCTAAGGCGGCGTCCGGTGGAAGAACGCCCACAATCGATACGCTCGCATCGTTGATTGTCGTTGAAGTGCCAATGATTTGAGGGTCTCCATTGAATCGTTGTTGCCAAAGTCGATGACTAAGGATGGCGGCCTTTGGACCGTTGGGAAGGCATTCCTCAGGCTGGAAATTTCTCCCGATCAATGGGCGGACCCCGAGGACGTCGAGGAAGTTTTGAGTGATCTTGATGCCGAGAATGCGCTGGGGAGACCCGTCACCACTCAGGACGTTCCGTTCCACATCATAGAAGGGGGAGAAGCCTCCGATATCCTGAAAGGAAGGGGCGATGGCTTTCCAATCCAGATAGTCATCCATGCGAGACGCTTGATCCGAGAAACTTCCATGGGTCCAATTTTGCATCCAGACGAGCTTGCTGGGCTCATGGAAGGGGAGAGGTTTGAGTAATACCGCATGAAACAAGCTGAATGTTGCCGTGCATGCGCCAATCCCTAGTGCCAGAGTCAGGATTGCTACGCCACTGAACCCGGGATTTTTCAGTAACTGCCGAATGGTAAATCTGAGATGGTTCATTGCTTCTTAGAGACCCACTATTGCAGTTGGTGTGCCAACTCGATCGGACAGCCTGGCAAAACAATCTCTATAATGACAAGGCGGGTAAATACAGGGAAATTGACGGAGCGAGCGCTGGGAAAGTGATAGGAACACTGAATAGGTTCCCTTAGCAATCATCAATACGTCCCAGATCTGGGAAGGCGAGATTTCGAAAGTGAGCGAGCAACTGATGATACCGACGATTGGTTGAGGTGGGCTCTGGAAAGTCACCTCCGGGGCGCTTTCCAGAGCTTGAATGGTGTGGCCTATGTGAGTTCCCGATCTGCGAAGGCCTTGATGGCGGCAGTGACGAACTCTGGTAGCTCGACGTGATGGGTCGTGTAGGCCTGGCGAAGATCTGAATCTACGATCAATTGAGTGTGGCCCTTGTAGGACTCTCGATTGGGCGTCCAGAACTGGCAGATCCACTTGAAGTGACGTCGGATCTGATCTTGGGCTTCTTGGGAGTCGGCTTCTAGTCCTGATTCCATGATCTTGACGAGTTCGGTGCAGATATCGGCGAATTCCTCGCGAGTTTGTTCCCACTTCTCTTTCGTCCAGTCTTTAACGCGCTTCTTAGACTTCGTGATGCTTTGCTTCATGTCGTCACCGTAGCGATCGACTAAGTACTGTTCGTGCTGGCGCTGTTTTTCGGGATCAAAGCCGGTGAATATTTCTTTTTCCTCCATTTTCTTAGTTCCTTTTAGATGCTCGATTGTTTTATCAATCGTTGTCAGTAATTGGCCTTTGCGGTCGAGTTCTTGGAGAAGAGTCTTTCTGTGGGACTCCAATGCCAGGACCTTGTCAAAGTCGGGACGTCCTAAGATGCTTTGAATTTGCTTTAGCGGAAGTCCGAGTTCTCGATAGAAAAGAATCTGTTGTAGCTGTAACAGTTGTTCCTCCTCATAGAATCGGTAGCCGTTGACCCCGCAATAGGCTGGTTCGAGCAATCCGACTTCGTCATAGTAGTGGAGTGTGCGCACACTCACTCCCGCCATTGTTGCAAGATTTTTGACCGTGTATGCCATTGTTGTTGTGTTGCAAGGATCACCATGATGCCCTGCTACTGGGAACCGTTGTCAGCGCTCACGGTACGTGAGGGTCAAAAGATATTTTCATTTTTATGTGGCAACGACAATTGGATTCCCGGAATTGGGGGGCTTTGGCTGGTGCAATTGCTTCCAGGGATCGAATCAATCGTCTTGCACTGTCCGCCTGCCGGGTTTTATGGTGTCAAGCATGACTTCGGAAGTGGTTGACGTGAAACATTCAGAGCGAATTCGACAATTTGGCGAGCGTATCATTGATGGCGGCCAATTGACGCGGGACGAGGCGTTGTGGTTGTTTACGCTTGAGGAGACTGCGGATGTTTTCGATCTGATGGCCGTGGCCAATCGAGTTCGTGTCCATTTCAAGGGGAATAAGATCCATTTGTGCTCGATTGTGAATGCCAAGGCGGGCGGCTGCAGTGAGAATTGTAAGTTCTGTGCTCAATCGGCCGCCTACCAAGGGGATTCGCCAAGGTACGGTTTTATCGACCAGGAACCTGTGGAAGAGGCCGCCAATGAGGCGGACCGGAACGGAGTGACTGCGGTCGGGCTTGTCGCTGCCTGGAAGGGCTTGAAGGAGGGTCCGATTCTTGACGAGGTGTGTGATCGGATCCGTGAGATGGCAGAAGGAGGAAAGACTCGACCAGACGCTTCCCTTGGCTTGATTGAGAGTCAGGCAGTGGCGGATCGATTGAAGGAAGCGGGTCTCGAATGCTACGGCCATAATCTCGAGAGTTCCCGGAACTATTTCCCCAAACACTGCACGACGCACAGCTATGAGGATCGCTTGCAAACGATTCAATATCTCAAGAATGCCGGGATCAAGATTTGTTCCGGAGGGATTATTGGGATGGGAGAGACGCGAGAGGATCGCTGTGATTTGGCACTTTCACTGCGCGAGATTGGGGCAAACGTTGTGCCGATCAATATCTTAAACCCAATTCCAGGGACGCCGTATGAAGGCAACGAACCAGTGCCTCCATTTGAGATTCTGAAGACCATTGCATGTTTTCGACTCATTCTTCCCAAGAAAGAGATCATGATTGCCGGGGGCCGAACCGTGAATCTGCGTGACATGCAAAGCATGGTCTTCATGGCCGGGGCGAGTGCCTTGATGGTTGGTAACTACTTGACGACGCTGAATCAACCGGTTGAGAAGGATCTTCAGATGCTCAAGGACTTGGGCCTGGATAGTGACTGGAACAATGACGGGTTTGCCGATCAGGATGAGGGCTGTGGTTGTTCCGAGAAATCTGAGAGCTGCAAGTCTGAGCTCGTCGAAGCGGTCTAATCGCTTTCAATTTCATCGGGAAGAACATCCTGCTTTGGATCCTACCCCGTCAATGCCACAGGCACTTGGAAAGAATCACGGTGGATACTGCGGTGAGACGATTGATATTGACGACGTTCTAGCGTCGCTCGTGGCTGAAGCAAGAGCCAGGGATTGGGGAGTGGAGTCGCTTCCGGTTGATCCAGAACTGAATTTAATCGCGCTACATCGCCAGCCAAAAACGGTGTCTCGCCGTTTTTATCTCTCGACTGGGGTGCACGGAGATGAGCCAGCAGGCCCCCTCGCGGTGCAGCGAATGATCGAGGAGGATTTGTTTCCTGACGATGCCGAGTGTTGGGTGCTTCCATGTTTGAACCCCACGGGATTCGCGTTGAATCGACGTGAGACAGCGGCTGGTATTGATCTGAATCGAGACTACCAGAATCCTCAAAGCGGAGAAGTGCAGACCCAAGTGCGTTGGTTGGAGAATAAGGGGCGCTTTGATTGTGCTGTTTGTTTGCACGAAGATTGGGAGGCTAAGGGGTTTTATCTCTATGCGGTGAATCCGAAAAACATACCTTGTGTGAGTGAAGCAATCGTAGATGCCGTGAGGCCCGTTTTTCCAATTGACCGCTCGGCGGAGATCGAAGGCTTCCCTGCCTGTGACGGAATCATTCGTCCTCCCGTCAACCCTTTGGGCCCTTCGATTTGGCCCGAGACGCTTTATCTCACTAAACACCACACCGACCTTGGCTACACCCTGGAATCTTCTTCAGATTTCCCCTTGGCCAATCGGGTTGATGCCCTCGTCCTTGCGGTCAGAGCACTCATGAATACCGTCTCACCTGCCTAGTGCTGGGCGTCTCGACACTGTAATTTCCATGCAACATAGCAATCGATTGGCCCGAGAGAAGTCTCCTTACCTCCTGCAACATCAACACAATCCCGTCGATTGGTATCCCTGGGGGGAGGAGGCATTTTCCAAGGCGATCGCTGAGGATAAGCCTATTTTCCTCAGCATCGGCTATTCGACTTGTCATTGGTGCCATGTGATGGAACGGGAGTCTTTTGAAGATGAACAGGTGGCTGCGTTTCTCAATGAGCACTTTGTTAGCATCAAGGTGGATCGAGAGGAGCGGCCGGATGTGGATAAGATCTATATGACGGCAGTTCAGGCGATCTCGGGGCAAGGAGGGTGGCCTCTGAGTGCCTTTCTGACTGGGGAATTGAAACCGTTCTATGGTGGGACGTACTTTCCTCCATCCGATGTCCAGGGGCGACCCGGTTTTCTGAACCTGCTTCACGGTCTCGCAAATCTTTGGCGAACGAAACGGAGTGAAGTGACTCATTCATCGACGGATCTTCATCAACGATTAGCTGAACTTTGTGATGCGGTGCCAAGTAATGGGACGCCTCTTAACGAGAAGATTCTGGAAAAAGCGGCGGAGTCATTTCGACTTGGATACGATCCGGTCGATGGGGGTTTCGGTCGAGCGCCGAAATTTCCGCGTCCTACCCAGCCGGCATTCTTGCTGCGATATGGAGTCCGTCATCAGCGCCAGGACTTGATCGATATGTTACTCCATACCTGTGAGCGAATGGCGAAAGGTGGGATGTATGATCAGATAGGGGGTGGGTTTGCTCGCTACTCGGTCGATTCGAAATGGCTTGTGCCTCATTTCGAGAAGATGCTCTACGATAATGCGCAACTCGTGCATCTGTACCTTGATGCCTACTTGGTTTCGGGAAGAAGATCCTTCATTCGCGTGATCGAGGAAACATTGGACTATGTGCGCCGAGATATGACTCATAAAGAGGGAGGGTTTTTCTCGGCGGAAGATGCGGACAGCGAAGGCAAGGAAGGGAAATTCTATTGTTGGACGAGAGCTGAATTGGAGGCAGGACTCGAGCCAGAAGAATTTCAGGTGTTTGCCAATTATTACGGTGTGACCGAAGGCGGCAATTTTGTCGATCATAGCGATCCCGATCCACTGCCGAAACAGAACGTTCTCAGCGTTGTTGGGGAAGATCTTTCAGCGGGACAGGAAGCAATACTGAAACGTGCCCGGGCGAACGTTGCAGAGATTCGGTCCCGTCGTGTTCGTCCTCACTTGGACGATAAGGTCTTAGTGTCTTGGAACGGCTTAATGTTGGGAGCGATGGCGCGGGCTTATGGTGTTTTGGGCCGGGAGGAGGATCGTGTTTCGGCCGAGCGCTGTTTTAACTTCTTGTGGACGACACTCTGGGACGCTTCGTCCAACTGTCTCTTCCACCGCTGGCGGGAGGGGGAGCGCGATTCAGTGCAGCTCTTTCAAGGATACGCCTATCTCCTGGGCGGGGTGATTGATCTCTATGAAGTGACGCTCAATCCTGATTACTTGCAGTCTGCGATCTCCTTAGCAGACGCGATGATTGAGCAATTTTACGATTCGGAGAATGGTGGCTTTTGGCAAAGTGGCGCCGAGTCCTCGCATTTGATTCTTCGGCTTAAAGAAGATTATGATGGGGCCGAGCCGTCGGGGAACTCGGTGGTGATGATCGCGCTCCAGAAATTGGCAGCGATCTGTGATCGTGAGGATTATGAGGCGATCGCTCAGCGCTGCCTCAAGGTCTTTTCTGAACGTATGGATCAATTGCCTCAAGCGGTTCCATTGATGCTGTTGGCCTTAGATTTTTCATTGTTTCCTCCCCATCGAGTCGTGATTCAGGGCGATCCTGCGAGTGAGTCGACTCAATCATTGATGCGAGCGGCGCATCGAGTCTATCAGCCGAACAAAGTTGTGATGGGGACTCAAGGTATGGTGAGTGCCTTTGTTCGCGGCTTGGCTGAGGAAGGGCAAGATGCCAAGGCGTTTCTTTGCACGGCGCAAGCCTGTCAGGAACCCTCGAATGATCCTGAACGGGTACAGAACTTTCTTAAATCCTAAGGCTGGTATTTTGCCTGGCGCTGTCCCACTCTCGGGGCGTGTCTCCACACTGTCGGCTCTTTCAGCACGGTGGTGAGTCAAGTGATTCCGAAGGGTTGACGAATGAATCAAGAAATCAGGGACTACAGTAAGCGCCTCCTCGATAGCGATGGGTTTCAGGGGTGCTCGGAGAAAAAGTACACCAAGCGCCTCAATAAACTCCGAGCCGAGTTGATGAAGGTGCAGCGGAAGCTGCAGGACTCTGCCAGCCCTATCGTTATCATCATCGCTGGTTTTGATGGTGCGGGAAAAGGGCAGGCGATTCAATTGCTCAATGAGTGGTTGGACGCCCGTGATTTGAGCACCCATAGCTTCTGGGATCTCTCCGATGAAGCGATTCAACGTCCCCATTTCTGGCGGTATTGGGATGCCCTTCCTCGACGAGGCAAGATTTCTATATGGTTTGGAGGCTGGTACTCCGAGCCGCTCATCGAGGGGGTGCACAAGCAGTCGAATCAAAACAAACTCGGGGAGCGACTAGAGAGCATTCGGCGACAGGAAGAAGCGCTGGCGGCGGATGGAGCTGTGATCCTGAAGTTTTGGTTTCATCTAAGCAAGGAGGAGCAGGAACAGCGACTCAGGCATCTCTACGAGAACCCGAAGGAACATTGGCGGGCGATGAGTGACGATTGGAAACACCATAGTCTCTATGAGCGGTTTGAATCCGTTGCAGCGAGCATGATGGAACAAACCCACGATAGCAGATGCCCATGGTTTTTCGTTCCATCCGCCGATCTTTATGAGCGAAACTTAACCTTTGCTTCTCTCCTATCTCAATCGTTGGAGAAGGTTGTTGGGGAAGAAGGGAGTGACCCCCGACTGAAGAACCCACGTACGGTGGCCTATGCTCCCTCCCCTTATCGGGCATTGGCAGAGGTGGATTTGGAACAACGTCTGGCGCGGGATGTTTATGAAACGCAACTTGTGGAGGCTCAATCTCGTCTCCATCGCTTGTTCTGGACGGCATACGAGAGGCGGATTTCGACAGCCTTAGTCTTTGAGGGGTGGGACGCAGCGGGAAAAGGAGGGGCGATTCGTCGCGCTACGGCTGCGATTGATCCTCGGTTGTTTCGGATCGTTCAAATTGGCCCCCCGACACTGGAAGAGCATTCGTATCACTATCTCTGGCGTTTTTGGCGTGATCTGCCCCGAGATGGACGAATCACAATTTTCGATCGATCTTGGTACGGGCGAGTCTTGGTGGAGCGGATTGAGGGCTATGCGAGCGATGGGGAATGGCAGCGAGCCTACGCCGAGATCAATGAATTCGAGAACGAGATCACTGGTCACGGAACCGTGTTACTAAAGTTCTGGCTTCACATCAGTAAAGAGAAACAACTGAATCGGTTTCGAAGCCGGGAAGAGATTGCCTATAAACAACACAAAATTACCGACGAAGATTGGAGGAATCGAGAACGTTGGGACGACTACGAGACGGCCGTGAATGACATGGTTGCCTTTACCGGGGGCGGAGATTCGCCATGGACGCTGATTGCTGGAAACAACAAGCGTTTTGCCCGAATTCAAACGATTGAGACGATCTGTAATTGCCTTGAGCGTGTGATTAAGAAGAAGGGATGACCGTTGGGCCTGAGATCGCAGCTCGTCCGAGTTTGACCTTGCCTCTGCTGATCGTCGTGTTTGGCCTCTTGTTAACCGGTTGGTCGTTTGCCGCCGATTTTCAGGGCGCGACTCATCTTTTGGAGTTCGAGCGAGATCCGATTCGCTATTCGAAAGCCTCTTCGCAGACTCGGGTTGACGAATTAGCAAGACAGGTTCAGGACGGTACCCAGTCTCTGGCCTTTCAAGAACCCGACGGATATCTCAGAGACATCTTGAGAGCGCTGGATATTTCGCCGGCTTCTCAAGTCTTGGTCTTTTCGAAATCATCAGCACAACGAACCTTCATTGATCCGTTGAACCCACGAGCGATCTATTTCAATGATGAGATTTATCTGGGCTATATCCCTGGGGCTCCGGTGTTGGAGTTGACGGCATCCGATCCATTCCTTGGGACGGTATTCTACACATTCCCACAGAAGCAGACGGCTCGTCCGAGCTTTGAGCGAACTAATCAATGTCTTGAATGTCACGCCGCCTCACGAACCTTAGGCATCCCTGGGCACCTCTTTCGATCCTTCGCCACCGATCGGGGAGGCTTGGTCGATTTTACTGAACTGGGGGCGCAGATCACAGATCGTCTTCCGCTCGAGGAACGTTATGGAGCCTGGTATGTTTCAAACGATATTGGGCAAGCCCGGCATCGGGGTCGAATCCTGGCCCCGGGAGGAAAGCGCCCCTTTCAGGTATCACGGTATCCGTCCGAAGAGAGTGATCTTGTCGCGCTCCTAGTGTTGGGGCATCAGATTCATTTCCATAATTTTTTGACCCGCTTGATCTATGGAGCCCGGCTTGCAGTGGAGCAATATGGACATGTCCGCTACATGAAACCCCAGATCGATGCTTTCTTGAGATACGTGATGTTCCTGGATGAAGCGCCATTGGCTCGACCGGAGAATCAACAGTCTCCTTTTACCAAGGCCTTTGCCAAGCGTGCCCGCAGAGATGCTCAAGGCCGATCATTGAGAGATTTTGATCTGGAGAACCGGCTTTTCAAATATCGATGCAGTTATTTGATTGGGGCGGACGCATTCCAGGGGCTAGAGCCTGTCGTGCATCAAGAGATCTCGTTGCGACTCAAGGAGATCCTGGAAGCAGAAATCCCTGAGGTCCCGTTCAACGCTATTCCGCGGTCCGAACGATCCGCGATTCTTGGGATTCTTCAAGAGACGGGGAATTCGATAACTCGGTTCTGGTAAGCCTCGGCTAAGAATTTTTTGCACGCTTCTGGTACCCATCTTGCAGATGGGGAACCAATAGATGCGACAGACCATTGAGAACGTATATTGCAGACGATACCGGGTCCGCCGTGAGGGACTTTCTCGACAGCTTTTAGTGCGGAGTTGTCTTCCTCGGGGACGGCTGATTCTTAAATTCTTGTTGTGGCTGGCCCCGGGCCTTTTTGTCGCTGAATTGGCTCGATTCGAGCAGATGAGCGCCTTCACCGAACGCTCCGAAGTTCTCGACTTCGCTAAGGAACTAGTGCGCGATCATCAGAGACATCTCCCGCTCTGGAGGCGGGCGCTAGGGCTTCGCCCATCACTGCGAGCGCTGAATCAGCTCGCTAGACTCCTCTACTAGTGCGTCCTCGGAGATCGGGCATTCCGATATCGGAATGCCTTTTGATCGTTTCAGTTCCAGAATCGTATCAGCAAGTTCAAGGGGCTCTTGGTCTAGGCTTTATATGGGTGGAACGTCGTGTTAGTTTGATTCGTGAAGTCGATGATTCGATTTCAACGAGATTCAGTTGAAAGAGTGACGGCATGAAGCAAACGATTGAGATAAAGAAGCTATTTGTGTCTGGGGGGCATCGTTTTGTTGGGCAACACGGAAAGGAACCTCGCCACTTTGAGATGGAGGAACGACACTCGGTCGAGTGCATTGCCGGTAAAGGTATTATCGGGGATCGTTTCTTTGACCATAAGAAAGACTACAAGGGACAGTTGACCTTTTTTGCTGAGGAGGTCTATCTCGACTTGTGCGCCCAGTTTGACGGTGTCAAAAAATGCCCATCCGTGATGCGGCGCAATATCGTCACATCGGGGGTGGACTTGAATCGCTTGATTGGGTGTCGATTCAGTCTGGGAGAACTTGAGCTGCTGGGGACAGAAGAAGCTAGTCCATGCTACTGGATGAATCAGGCGTTTTGCGAAGGGGCTGAAGAGGCGCTTCGCGGTAGAGGCGGACTTCGGGTCAAGATTCTGACGGATGGTGTTCTCTCACCAGGGCCTCAGGATTTGGTCGTATTAGATTAAAAAAAGAGCAAGCCCGGGAGCTTGCTCTTCATTATCGGTGAAGGTGAGTGATTCGTTAGAGTTCTTTATTTCTTGCTGATACCGTGACTGACGAGTTTCTTGTAGATGTCCTCCCCATGAGAGCCAGCCTTGACTGACTTATCGATTTCGAGGACGTTGCCATCTTTACCGATGTAATAAGTCCATCGGAAAGGAAAGGGGCGGCTTTCATTCACCACTCCATAGGCTTTGGCCGTCGCTTTTCCTGGATCACTTAAGATCGGATAGTCAAGGTCGAGGGACTCGGCGAAGCGTTTGTTGGTATCGGCGTCGTCGCAACTTGCGGTGAAGTAGGCGACATTGAACTCACGTAGTTTTGCGCCACTCTCACGGAGTGACTTGCATTCGCGTGTTCAACCACCGGTAAACGCTTTGGGATACCAAGCGATCACAACCGCCTGTTTTCCCGCGAAATCCGAGAGTTTGTACGTCTTCCCATCACTCCCAGGAAGGGAGAAATCAGGTGCTTTATCGCCGACCTTCAGCTCGGCTTGCGTTTGTGTTGAGATTCCAGCCAAACCTATGAGTATGGCGGCGGATAGAAGTAATGTTTTTTTCATGCCTTATTTGGGTGTGCTCAACCCTCATTCCGATGATCAAAGCATAGGTTTCCTTGTCAGCTTGTCCATGCTGAATCGTTGGGGCTTTCTGTGGGGCTTTTGGTGCCGTGAGGGAGGGCGGGCGTGGTTTTCCGGTATGGGCGCTCAACGACTAGCCGATGCCCGAAGCTCGTAGAATCGAATGTCCGCCTCGGCACTGGCATCGGTAATGGATTGAAGTGAGCCGTTTCCAGTCACAGGATCGCCAATCGGAACCCAGGGAGAGTCGGTGACATGATCGCGGGTGAAAAGTTGATATGAGATTCCCGCCAGGCTTTCGAAGCTAATGGTGGCTCCGCTGGCGTTCAGTGAAACTTGTTGGATGGATAGTTCTGAGTTGGGAATGGATGATTCTGTGGGAACGATTGGGTTCGACCCCATCTGAGCCTCTTCAGCATTCGTTCGTCCGTCCTCGTCTGGATCGGCGGTCGGTGCCGCTTCCGGTGATGTGAAGGGCGCAAAGTGTAACCGTTGAAAGTTATCCGACAGCCCGTCGAAATTGTCGTCGGGCTCAAGGGCTCGAATCTCGATAAAACCGCTAGCGTAGGCGCGGTCAGCTCCGCGTCTGACAATAAAGGATCGAAGTCCCGGGGTTGCGTCGCTGGAGACGGAAACCGTTCGAAAGAGGTGGGGGAGGTTAGAAAAAAACTGGGTGGTGACTTCCGTCGGGCCGAGCGTGAGTCCGTCGCCCGTGATCAAGAGCTCAACATCCGTAATCGGAAGCGTTGTTCCAAAGACGCCGATCGTTTTGTCTTGGTCGCCTTGGGTGAGTGTGATGGCGGCGTTTCCCGAGCGAATGCCGGTTGGCGAGTCCGTGAATTGCCGGATTCGATCGATACGAAATGTGGGCGGTGTAAGGTTGAGGGTCAAATCGACACGGGTTTGCTGACCTTGAATGACTGAGACTGGGAGTGGCTCCGTGGCGGTGAAATTTACCTCGGCTTGATTGAAGCGGGAAAACGAAACATCCCTTCCTTTGACTAGGGTACGGCTGGCGCTGGAGGCATCCAGCGGTTGAGCACGAATGAAGTAGTCTCCTGGAGGGACGCCGAGGAATTGGTAGAAGCCCTGACTGTTCCCTGCCGTCGCCTCAATGGAAACTGTGCCCGCGACGAGATGTCCAGAAGGGGTTTCAAGAAATAGACCTGCTCCGAGAATTCCTTGGCCGCTGGCTTGAACGGTGCCCTCGATGCTGCCTAGGGAACGACGGGCATTCTCATCGCCATAGACGGACTGAGCGAAAGAAATTTCATCGGAACTAAGGCCACTCTGGAAGCCAACACCCGAACCATCGCGTGCGAACATCGTTCCGGCCCCTAGTGGTGTGTGATCGAGTCCGAGAACATGGCCCAGCTCGTGAATGACGGTTCCTTCGATGAAATGGGCTTCTGGTTTGGGGGTGGCGGGATCAGAAAACCAATCGTGTTCAACCCCATTGAGCACGATATCGGCCGCCGCCATTCGCCCGTCGGCGAAGAAGAGCGTGAAGGCTGATCCTAGTCGGCCGCTGATATCGCTCTTCCCTCCGTTCACAAGCGTTGAGTTGCGTACCCATTTGACGATGTTGGTTCCGTCTCCCGGGTTGATGTCGAAGGCGTTTGGGACCAGTGGGCCTTCTTCGAAATCGATGATTGAGTGAGGGACGGCTTCCCATTGTCCAAACGCGGAGCGAATGGCATTGAGTTCCTGTGCGCGGGACGATTCAGAAAAGGCCTCCTCTGCGAAGCTGAATCGGATGGCCTTGGTTTCTCGATTGAAGACGTTATCTGAGACACTCGGTGGAGGATTGTCATAATGCCAGCGTCGGAAATCCCCTTGGTCGTTAATTTTGGCGACGAAGGCGACACAAGCGAAACTGACTAGGCTTCCTACGGCAATAACAAGGCGCTGAGTGGTAGTCTTCATTGTTCGGCGAGATTGGGGTCGAATGGGAGTTCTAGGGCTTGAATCTGTTTATGGATCCCAGTGCTCAGCGTTCATAATCCGTGAAATTGCTCGAACGATTGCCGGGTGTTCGTTGGCGATGTCGTTCTCCTCAGACGGGTCGGAGTCGATTCGATAGAGTTCGAGGGCAGCATCGGGGTTCTTGAGGAAGTTACGTTTTACTGCCTTCCAGTTGCCTTGGAGGACCGAGGTCTTTCCTCCCTGTTCGTAAAATTCCCAATAGAGGTAGGGGTGGGTGATTTGTTTGGCTGCTTGGCCCAGGAGTGTCGGTACCAAGGTGATGCCGTCGATCGCATGTGGCGTGGGAATATTTGCGAGATCAGCGAAGGTGGGAAACATATCCTGGAATCCCGAAATGAGTTGACTCACTTTATTGGCAGGTATGTGCCCTGGCCATCTGGCAATGAGAGGGACTCTGATTCCTCCTTCATAGAGATCTCGCTTCTTGCCTCGTAGCTCACCGTTGGAATTGAAGAAGTTCATTAGGTGCCCGCCTTCTTGGTGGGGACCATTGTCGCTACTGAAGAAGACGGCCGTTTTTTTGTCGATTCCCAATGTTTTGAGTTGGGTGAGAATTTCGCCGACGTGCTCGTCGATTGTCTGGATCATTCCCGCGAATCCTTTTTCCTGTATCGGCCAATCCTTATCACCAAAGGCCCCGAATGCCGGCGATCGCATTCCGTTTCCGCTGACGCGGCCTTCACGGCCGCCTTCGTTGTTGGCGTGGGGAATATTAAGAGCGTAGTAGAGAAAGAAAGGGCCGTCGCGATTCTCTTCAATAAATTGTTTCGCTTCCTCAAAGATGAGTCTGGGCGCGTAGTCGAGCGCAACCTTCGCTACGCCAAAGCCTTCACGTTCTGGGGTTTGCTTACTCTTCCAGTCAGCGTACAATTGATTTCGTAGCGCTTCTTTCTCGCCGTTCCGTACTAAGAACTCTGGGTAATAATTGTGAGCATGGAACATATTGACGTAACCATAGAATTCGTCAAAACCGTGTTCGTTGGGATCGTTCAATGGGGGGGGGTTGCCGATGCCCCATTTTCCGAAGCAGGCGGTCTTGTATCCGGATTCTTGTAGGACGGACGCAATGGTTAAATCGCTAGGGTGGAGACGGCCTGGACCGTTGCCTCGAACGCGCGCATGGCCAGTGTGAAGGCCGGTCATGAGGACGCACCGAGAGGGTGCGCAGACGGTGGATCCAGCGTAGTGCCGAGTGAAGCGTATGCCTTCTCTCGCCATTTGATCGAGATGAGGCGTTCTTAGCGTTTTCTGTCCGTAGCAGCTGAGGTCGCCATACCCAAGATCATCGGCAAGGATGTAGATGATGTTCGGTTGTTCTGCTACCAACGAGGGTGATAGGAGGCAAAGTATGAACGCGAAGAGACCTAGTTTGAGTGAGTTGGTTGGGCGGTTCATGGCGGAAAGTCTATCAGGGGATATCGAACAGACAATCATCAAGGTCGGTGTCTGTGGATGACCGAATTATCATCTGAGGTATGACCGCAGGTCATCTCAGCGATGGAGGTGAAATCGGCCCGGTGAATGCCTCAAGCGATCAAAGCGGTCAGAAGCCTCTAGGGCCTGGGCTGGTTCCGTTCTTTCAGGGCGCCTTCCAATTTGCTGTGCAAGTTTCCGAAGGCCCCATTGCTAAAGATGCAAACAACATCATTCGCAACACAGTGCTCCTTCAGGTGGGCGCAAATGGTATCCGCATCTTCGCTGTAGACGCAGTCGGTGTTTCTCGCCTGAATATCAGAGACCAATTGTTCAGGGTTGAGTCGTTGATCGACTGCGAGCAGATCGAGACGAGCGACCTGCGAGATGAGTGCGCTATCTGCGAGTGCGAGTGCGTCAGCCAGCTCAGTTTGGAAAATGTTGCGACGGGTGGTATTGCTACGAGGTTCGAAGGCGATCCAGAGTTTCTGCTTAGGATAGGCTACCCGAAGCGCGTTGATGGTTTCGCGAATCGCCGTCGGATGATGTCCAAAGTCATCGATGATCGTGATCTCATTCACCGTGGCGCGAACCTCCATGCGACGCTTGATTCCTTTGAAACTAGCTAAGCCTTCTTGGACGGCTTCATCAGGAATGCCGCAATGTTGTGCGCAGGCGATAACAGCAAGCGCGTTGCGGATGTTGAGATGCCCAACCATGGGTAAGAAATAGCGGGTGCCATTGACGTCAAAGTGAGAACCCTGTGCCTCGAGCTGAATGTTGGCCGCTCCAAACTGGTTGCCTTCGTCGAGTCCGAACGATCTGATAGGGCAGTGATCGACTTTGAGCAGGTCTTCCAGGTTGGCCTCTTCACCGTTTACGAGCAGCATCCCTTGGCGGGGAATGATATTGATAAAGCGTTTAAAGGATAGTTGGATTGCGGCCAGGTCGTCGAAGATGTCCGCATGATCAAACTCGAGGTTGTTGATGATTCCGATCTCTGGGAGATAGTGGACGAATTTACTCCGCTTATCGAAAAACGCCGTGTCGTATTCGTCGCCTTCTAAAATAATCCAGTCACTGTCCGTAAAACGCGCGCCGTAACCGAAATTATGGGGCACTCCTCCAATGAGGAAACTCGGATTAAGCCCAGCGGATTCGAAAACCCAGGCCATGAGCGATGTGGTGGTGGTCTTGCCATGGGTGCCAGTGATGACAATCGAACGCTTGCCGCGAATAAAAAACTCTTTCAAGAGCTCTGGTAGAGAGCAATACGGGAGCTTGTTATCAAGCACATACTCGACCTCAGGGTTTCCGCGGGACAGGGCATTTCCGATGACGACGAGATCGGGACGGTGGGCGAGATTGGCTTCAGCGTAGGGAGATCGAATGGCGATCCCTTGTGACTCCAAGAACTGGGACATGGGAGGGTAGGCGCCTTGATCCGAGCCTGTTACCTGGAATCCCTTCACTTGAAGGGCGGCGGCGCATGATGCCATCGCGGTGCCGCAGACGCCGCTGAAATGGATTGATTGGATGTTCTGAAACACGAGATCGAAGAATAGAGACGAGTGCCGGCGGTATCGGACTAAGCAGTGAGTTTCTTCTCGAGCATCTCACCGACGAGATTGGGATTGGCTTTGCCACGACTTAATTTCATGACTTGGCCTTTCAGGAAGTTCAGTGCGGCTCCCTTGCCTGCTCGAAAATCATCGGCTGACTTTGGATTGGCGGCAATCGCTTGGTCACAGAACCCCTCGATGGCGCTGGTGTCGCTGACTTGAGCCATGCCCTTCTCTTCGACGATCGCTGCCGGGCTTTTGCCGCTGGTGAACATTTCGATGAACACTTCTTGGGCAATTTTCGTGCTGATCTTTCCACTCTCAACGAGACTGACAAGCTCGATAAATGCCGTAGGTTCGAACTTGAGATCATCCAGCTTGGTTTCGCTTTCTGTCAGCTTGGCGCGGAGATTGTTGATGATCCAATTGGCGACCGCCTTTGGGGATTTTGAAGCTTTTGCGATTGGTTCGAAGTAGTCGCCCAGGGGCACGTCATTGACGAAGGTTTCCGCGTCACTAGCTGGAAGTTCGTACTCTGTCATGAAACGTTGCTTGCGGGCCAAGGGAAGTTCAACGACGTGCGTCGCTACCTCAGTCATCCAAGCATCGTCGGGTTCGAACGCCATCAAGTCAGGGTCCGGGAAATAACGGTAGTCATGGGCGTCTTCCTTAGTACGCATGATCTCTGTCATGCCGGCGATGTCGTCCCAACGACGGGTTTCTTGATTGAGCGCTTCTCCTTTGTTGAGGGCTCGGATTTGCCGGTCGACCTCGTAATTGATCGCTCGGCGAATACCGCTGATGGTGTTCATGTTCTTGATCTCGATCTTTTCGCCGAGCTCAGTCTGGCCCTTGGGGCGGACACTAATATTGACATCGCAACGAACCATCCCTTTTTCCATGTCGCAATCGCTGATCTTCCCATATCTCAGAATATCAATCAGCGCGTTGAGGTAGGTATGAGCCATATCGGCACTCCGAATATCAGGCTCAGAGACAATCTCAAGGAGAGGCACCCCCGCGCGGTTGTAGTCGACCCCGCTGTGGCGCTCAAAATGGGTGCTCTTGCCGACATCTTCTTCGAGGTGAGCACGGGTGATACGGACCTTGGCCATGCCGCCTTCGAATTCAAATTCTACCACGCCATGCTCTGTCGATGGATACGCGAGTTGGGTGATTTGATAGTTCTTGGGATTATCGGGATAAAAGTAGTTCTTCCGGTCAAATTGGGCGTGTTTAGGGATGTTACAATTGAGGAGCATCCCGGTTAACGCTGTTAAGCGGAGAGCCTGGTCGTTGGCAACAGGCAGCACACCGGGCATGCCCAAGCATACCGGGCAGACATTGCTGTTGGCTGGAGAGCCATATTGATTGGCGCAGCCGCACCACATTTTGGAGTGGGTTTTAAGCTGTACGTGCGTTTCTAAGCCGATGACTGACTCGTATTCCATAGGTCGAGGAGGAGTTTGCCTGAAAGGCGGGGTTGCAGGCAAACAGGAAAGCGAATGGGGCTTCGTTTGTTGCCGGTTTTTGATGAGGGACTTCTATCGTGACATCACGGGGCTTTGACGGTCATACTCATCAGCCTGATCCAACGATGAAGGCGAGGTTCTGCTCATTGGTATTGTTATGCTGTTCCATCCTCTACGCGCTTGGAGGCGAGCCGTGGGCATGGGGGCCCTTGGTGTCAGAGGTCCCGCCTCCCTTGCCTGATGAGTGGGGACACAACGGAATCGATGGGTTCATTTACCGAGGGCTACAACAGCATGGCTTGCAGCCGTCGCCTTCGACAGATCGCGCGAATCTGATTCGAAGGGTCTATCTGGCCGTGCACGGCATGCCTCCTAGTGTCGCTGAGCTTGATCGATTTGTTTCCGATTATTCTCCCGATGCCTACCAACGCCTACTCGATCGAGTTTTGACGAGCCCTCGAGTCGGTGAACGATGGGCTCAGCACTGGCTCGATGTGATCCGCTTTGCTGAAACATGGGGCTTTGAAACGAATTCGTTTCGAGATCAGGCCTATCACTATCGAAATTGGCTCATTGAGGCACTCAATGACGACATTTCGTTTGACCGTTTTGTCATGGCACAGATGGCGGGGGATGTGATTGGGGTGGATGCTGCGACCGGGTTTCTCGTGGCAGGGCCTGCGAATCTTCCGGGCCAAATCGGGAAAGATATCGAGTCGCAGCGACAAGCCAGACAGGATGAACTCGACGAAGTGGTGCGGACCGTTTCCGAAGGGTTTTGGGGCCTAACCGTGGGCTGTGCTCGCTGCCATGATCACAAATTTGATCCGATCCCCCAGCGAGACTACTACGCACTCCAAGCGGTGTTTTCTGGGCTCCGTTACGGGCATCGACGTCTGCGCGGTGACGAGAATCGACGGTGGGCTCAAAGGATACCGGCGGCGGAGTTGGCGGTGGAGCAAGCTAAGGAACAGCGGCTGACCCTTCAGAAACAATGGAGGCTTGCTCCAAGTATTAACCCGGCGCAGCAAGAGCACCGCTTTGCAGCTCTCGACCTGAAAGCGCTTCGAATGAAGATCAAGGCGACCGCAAACGGAGGCGCGGCGTCACTTCACGAGCTGGAAGTCTGGTCCGCGACGGATTCAGAACAGAATGTTGCCCTGGCGAGTCTCGGAGGTGTCGCCAGCGCATCAAGCTATACGCTGAATGCGAATCAATCTCGGCATCCAGACAATCTCATTGATGGAAAGGCGACCTTTCCCTGGGTGGCAGATCTAGCCGGTGAGGCTTGGGTGCAGGTGACGTTCTCGGGGGTAAAGCGTATTAACCGCATCGTTTGGCGACAAGGAGGCGGTAGTTTTCCGGTGGACTACGAAATTGAAGGCCAATCGGAAAATGGTGAGTGGCGCAGTCTTGGCAATGTATCTGGCCGGATGCCCCATTTGGAAGACCGGCGACAAGCGGACAAGGTGATGCTCTCAGGGGTGAGTGAAGAAGGTGTTTCCGAGATTCTGCGGGCAAACGCAAGTCTGAATCGAAATTTGGCCGAACGCAGGCGGCTTGCTGCGGGACCACAGGTCTTTGCCGGTTTTTTCCAGACTCCAGACGAAACCTTTCGGCTGCACCGGGGCGATCCAATGCGGCGCCGAGAGCCCGTCGCTCCCAATGCTCCAACCCTCTTTGATTCTCTGCGGTTGGAATCTTCGGCGTCGGATGAAACCCGTCGACTTGCCCTGGCAAGGGCGATTACCGATAGGAATAATCCCCTGGCCTGGAGGGTGATGGTGAACCGTGTTTGGCAACACTACTTTGGTAACGGTTTGGTGAAGACTCCCTCGGACTTCGGATACCAGGGAGCCGATGCGAGTCACCCTGAATTACTCGATTGGTTGGTGCGGCGTTGGCAAGAGTCCGGGGGGCGATTCAAGAGCCTCCATCGATTGATTCTATCCTCCGCCGTTTTTCGTCAAGACAGCCGTTCCCAGGAAGCGGGTATGGCGTCGGATGCCGATTCAGTTTGGCTTTGGCGCTTTCCGCCCCGCTTGCTTGAGGCCGAAGCTCTCCGGGACGGCATTCTCGCGGTAAGCGGGGAGCTCAATTTGGAGATGTATGGTGAAGGCTTCAATTTTTTCCACAATCGCGGGGGGCTAGCAGACTATCGGCCGAAGACGAGCTTTGGGGCAGCCGAGTTACGACGGATGATCTATTCGACCAAGCTACGGATGACCACCGTCGACACCTTTGGAGCTTTCAACTGTCCCGACGCGGGGCAAATGACGGCGCTACGATCACAGTCAATCACCCCTATTCAGGCATTGAATCTCTTCAATGGTCCCTTTATTGCGGATCAAGCCAACGTTTTCGCCGAACGAATCGTGAGCCTGGTCGGATCGAAGGCCGAGCCGCTGGAGGGACAAGTGCGTCTGGCTGCGCGAATAGCGCTTGCGCGCGAGCTATCCGATGCACAGCTGTCAGTACTCTTGCCCCTGGCTCGTTCCCACGGCTTGGCGGCCGTGTGCCGTGTCCTCTTTAACTCGAATGAATTTGTCCTGCTCCATTAACTGCCATTGCGCTCTCTCGTCCCATGATCGATGACCCCCTAAGCAGCCGTGGGACTCGGTTGATGGATCGACGACAATTCCTGTCGACCTCGCTCGACGGCTTGGCGGCGGTTGCGTTGACGGGCTTGCTGGGCCAGGAAGGGCGTTTGGCAGCTGCTGATCTAAAGAGCGGTCCTAGTAATACGACGCGTCGCCATTTTCCCGCCCGCGCCTCGCGAGTGATTGAAATCTTTTGTGCGGGAGCCTTGAGTCATGTTGATACCTTTGACTACAAACCGGAACTTGTCCGACGGCACGGGCAGCCCCTACCGGGTAATGATCGATTTGTTTCCTTCCAAGGAGAGAACGGGAATTTGGTTCAGCCCCTGTGGCAATTTCAGCCCCGAGGTCAGAGTGGGAAAATGGTGTCGACCTTGGTCGACAAGATTGGCGGACATGTGGACGAACTGTGTTTCTTCCATTCCCTAACCACCAAGACCAACACCCATGGTCCGGCTGAGAATGCGATGTCGACCGGATTTGCCATTGATGGCTTTCCGAGCAAAGGTGCCTGGATCAACTATGCTCTGGGCTCAGCCAACAAGAACCTTCCCACCTTTGTTGCTATCGAAGATCCACGAGGCATGCCTCAAGCAGGGCCCAACAACTGGGGAGCAGGCTTCTTGCCTGCCCGGTTTCAAGGGACGCCCTTCAGCACGACGAAGCCCATTCGAAATCTGCGTGCTCCGGCGGGGATCTCCTCTTCAACTGATGAGGCAACACGACAAGCCCTCTTGACCTTTGATCGGATCGCGGCACAACGATCACCTGGGGACACTCAGCTGGCGGCTCGTCTTGCCAGCTACGAATTAGCAGCTCGAATGCAGCTCTCGGTCCCTGAAGTTGCGGATATAGATCGAGAGCCAGCGCACATTCTAAAGCTCTATGGTGCGGATTCAGGGAATTCCTTGAAAGCTGGATTTGCGAAGAATTGCATCCTTGCTCGGCGCCTTGTGGAGAGAGGCGTTAGGTATGTGCAACTCTTCAATGGCGCCTATGCCTCGGCTGGGCGACTCAATTGGGATGCGCACGGGAAACTGAAAGAGCAGTATGAAGGGCATGCGGAGATTCTTGACCAACCGGTTGCGGGACTCTTGTCTGATCTCAAACAGCGAGGTTTGATGGAAGACACCCTCGTTGTGTTCTGCACAGAATTTGGACGCATGCCCATGTTTCAGCTGGGGACGCAGGGAAGAGATCACAATCCTGGCGGTTTCACAGCTTGGATGGCAGGTGCAGGGGTGAGAGCTCCTTTCAGCTACGGAGCTACCGACCCCTTTGGATTTCGAGCACAACAGAATCCGCTGACTTTGTACGATTTTCATGCCACCCTCCTTCACTTGCTAGGTCTCGATCATGAACGGCTGACCTATTATCACAATGGCATCAAACGTCGGTTGACCGATGTTCACGGGACTGTTGTCAAAGAGGTGCTGGCTTAGAATGCAGGGTTCCTCAATATCTTGAGTAGATACTCAAAGGCGTTTATAGCTCTCGACCACTGATAGCCATATTAGTTTTCGCTCAAGAGTGGCTGAAACGTCTCGGTTCTGATTCCTAGTGAGGAATCTGCGGCAAGATGCTACAGGTTACTTTGAGAAGGCCTTCGCTTAAGCCTGCACCTTTCCAATGGTTTCGTAGAAGAACCATCAATCTACCGATTCAGAGCACCTCTTCCGACGCCCATTCTGTGTGCTGAATTAGGAGTAGTGGAAGCCTGAGTATTGGGCCGCACCTGTGAAGCGTGCGGCCCCTTGTTCCAAGAAGTCCTCCACCAGCGCCCGTGTTTCAATCCGCGCTCCCGTGAAGGGAGCGACGTATGTTAAGGGATTTCCATAAATTCTATAACACGTTTCAATCCGCGCTCCCGTGAAGGGAGCGACACCGATCATTGCCGACATTAGGATCAACCAGCCGTTTCAATCCGCGCTCCCGTGAAGGGAGCGACCTTGGTCTTTGATTACTTGAGTTAGCGACCCGCTGTTTCAATCCGCGCTCCCGTGAAGGGAGCGACTAGGCTGGCAAGGAACATCCAACGACCGCTCCTAAGTTTCAATCCGCGCTCCCGTGAAGGGAGCGACGCGAGAATCCGAAAGCTCAAGAAGCAGCTGAAAGTTTCAATCCGCGCTCCCGTGAAGGGAGCGACCTAGCAACCTTGACCACTCGGAGCATCTTTCAGCTGTTTCAATCCGCGCTCCCGTGAAGGGAGCGACGCATCAGGTAAAGCTGTTTGCGCCATCGCCCTTGTTTCAATCCGCGCTCCCGTGAAGGGAGCGACTTGCAGGCGTCCTATTGGGCTTAATGTGCCAAGTGTTTCAATCCGCGCTCCCGTGAAGGGAGCGACTCGACGCAATCAGGGATTCGATTCTCAATCTTGCGTTTCAATCCGCGCTCCCGTGAAGGGAGCGACTATCCGAACGGACGGCGTTGAATTGATTTGGGAAGTTTCAATCCGCGCTCCCGTGAAGGGAGCGACGTTAGTTCCTTTTCCGGCCCCTTCGCCAGAGGTGTTTCAATCCGCGCTCCCGTGAAGGGAGCGACTCTTGGCCTTTGATTACTTGAGTCAGCGACCCGCTGTTTCAATCCGCGCTCCCGTGAAGGGAGCGACTACTATACTTTCGAACTTCTGCCGCCAACTCGACGTTTCAATCCGCGCTCCCGTGAAGGGAGCGACTCGTCAATTCCGCATATCCTGCATTCGGATTCTGTTTCAATCCGCGCTCCCGTGAAGGGAGCGACAACCTTCTATGGTCCATCAGGACTACGATACAGCGTTTCAATCCGCGCTCCCGTGAAGGGAGCGACCTTAGGTGAGCAGCGTTGGGCGGCAGCCAATTTGTTTCAATCCGCGCTCCCGTGAAGGGAGCGACACATTGTGCCAGACAAACAAAAAGCCCGGATGAGTTTCAATCCGCGCTCCCGTGAAGGGAGCGACGGGTAAGAACAGCATGGAACGCTCTATGGACCTGTTTCAATCCGCGCTCCCGTGAAGGGAGCGACGTCACACCACGATAAGAACCATTAAAAAGGGCGGTTTCAATCCGCGCTCCCGTGAAGGGAGCGACAACATCGCTACTCCTTGGGATGCTGGCGAAAATAGTTTCAATCCGCGCTCCCGTGAAGGGAGCGACCCGAATAGGGTAGTATCCTTGAGTTTTCGCCGTAGTTTCAATCCGCGCTCCCGTGAAGGGAGCGACACTTTACGTCACTTGACATTGTATCTAATCCTGCGGTTTCAATCCGCGCTCCCGTGAAGGGAGCGACGGCTTAAGGCAGATAAAAGAGGTCATCTCTCATGTTTCAATCCGCGCTCCCGTGAAGGGAGCGACAATAACGTCTCGCCAGAGCGTGCAGCACTTACTGTTTCAATCCGCGCTCCCGTGAAGGGAGCGACACGCTCAACAATAACGGGACGCTTTGTCAGCTACGTTTCAATCCGCGCTCCCGTGAAGGGAGCGACAGCCCCGTTGAGGCAGTCGGCTTTTTCTTCGCTGTTTCAATCCGCGCTCCCGTGAAGGGAGCGACCATAAAGGGCAGCGCGACGTGTACAACCAGCAAAGAAGTTTCAATCCGCGCTCCCGTGAAGGGAGCGACTGCCCGGTCGTGCAACAAAATTTCTCCTCTTTCAGTTTCAATCCGCGCTCCCGTGAAGGGAGCGACCCGAATAGGATAGTATCCTTGAGTTTTCGCCATAGTTTCAATCCGCGCTCCCGTGAAGGGAGCGACCGGGTAGCTCGAGCCAATTTCGGCAAGGGCGTTGTTTCAATCCGCGCTCCCGTGAAGGGAGCGACCCCCTTTTCGATAAAGAATGCACCCGTCACTGGATGTTTCAATCCGCGCTCCCGTGAAGGGAGCGACTTGCTATTATGCAGTCACTCTACATTGTTCACGGTTTCAATCCGCGCTCCCGTGAAGGGAGCGACTCGAGATGCGGTCACCCGCCCAAGCTTATTGGGAGTTTCAATCCGCGCTCCCGTGAAGGGAGCGACTACAGCCAGTCAGATGTGGTTTTTGCAGCGTGGGGTTTCAATCCGCGCTCCCGTGAAGGGAGCGACTTTGCCGGCAGATAGCGCCCGTGGCATTCAGGCGGTTTCAATCCGCGCTCCCGTGAAGGGAGCGACGTTGGTGTCGGCATAGTTGGTAACTTTGAATTTTGTTTCAATCCGCGCTCCCGTGAAGGGAGCGACTCGAAAGATGGTGAGGACTTCACCCGATCTCAGCGTTTCAATCCGCGCTCCCGTGAAGGGAGCGACAAGGCGGTTGATGCACTCAAGGCTCAAGTGGGTGTTTCAATCCGCGCTCCCGTGAAGGGAGCGACCCAACAGACACGCAGCTAGGGCACGTTACTGACAGTTTCAATCCGCGCTCCCGTGAAGGGAGCGACTGCCTTTCATTTGCTCGTCGACCAATTCAGTAGCGTTTCAATCCGCGCTCCCGTGAAGGGAGCGACGGTCTACCGGCCACGTCTCCGGCTTCTCGGCGTCGTTTCAATCCGCGCTCCCGTGAAGGGAGCGACTGGAACACGGGCAGGTTTTGGCTTCGGGGCCACAGTTTCAATCCGCGCTCCCGTGAAGGGAGCGACCCGGGTCGTCGCGCTCGTTCAAGCCAGCGTCGCCGTTTCAATCCGCGCTCCCGTGAAGGGAGCGACTCTAAGGTTTCGGCCCCTTCCGTCCTACACCGCGTTTCAATCCGCGCTCCCGTGAAGGGAGCGACGCGGGCGTCAGAGCCCAAATGACGATCAGGATCAGTTTCAATCCGCGCTCCCGTGAAGGGAGCGACTCAACAGCACGCGCTTGCTTGCCCCTTCGTAGATGTTTCAATCCGCGCTCCCGTGAAGGGAGCGACCAAGCCGGATGACAGGTAAATAGTGTTACCACTTGGTTTCAATCCGCGCTCCCGTGAAGGGAGCGACATAGGCAGGTTGAGTGCCCAAGCCCCCAAGAACCGTTTCAATCCGCGCTCCCGTGAAGGGAGCGACCTGTTCGGTAGTGTGCTTTCGGTCTGAGCATTCGTTTCAATCCGCGCTCCCGTGAAGGGAGCGACGAATAATCTCGATCAATCTGAACACGCGCTGGATGTTTCAATCCGCGCTCCCGTGAAGGGAGCGACTGCTCACCGTTGGCCCACTTGGCCGCTTGGTGATGTTTCAATCCGCGCTCCCGTGAAGGGAGCGACCCTTGCCCGGTTACCAGGGTTTCTATTGCGCTCATGTTTCAATCCGCGCTCCCGTGAAGGGAGCGACGACCTTCTCTTTGATCGCGTCCGCCCGCTCGTTGTTTCAATCCGCGCTCCCGTGAAGGGAGCGACGAAGCGTCGTCTGAAGGCTTGCACATATACTCTTGTTTCAATCCGCGCTCCCGTGAAGGGAGCGACCACGCGACAGCTGCAATCCCTCAGGACCTTGAGGTTTCAATCCGCGCTCCCGTGAAGGGAGCGACTCAATCTCGAGGTCATCGATATAGAGCGAATGAGTTTCAATCCGCGCTCCCGTGAAGGGAGCGACGTTGAACGAATCATAGATGACTTCGAGTGTGTCTGTTTCAATCCGCGCTCCCGTGAAGGGAGCGACTTTGCTCATTTCTTTCCTCCTACGTTCTGTTGCGGTTTCAATCCGCGCTCCCGTGAAGGGAGCGACGAACAACAGCGACTCCACCGGACATTTGAGAGTGTTTCAATCCGCGCTCCCGTGAAGGGAGCGACCTGAGAGACCTCAATGGCATAAGAGATCTTCAACGTTTCAATCCGCGCTCCCGTGAAGGGAGCGACCTTGGCGGATACAAACCGCTCGATTCGATTGGAGGTTTCAATCCGCGCTCCCGTGAAGGGAGCGACCTTTCTCTTCACTACCCATCGTGACCACCAATCGTTTCAATCCGCGCTCCCGTGAAGGGAGCGACAATCAAAGGGAGCATAGGGCGTCCCGAATCGATTGTTTCAATCCGCGCTCCCGTGAAGGGAGCGACCAAGACAAAGGATATGGTTCCGCATTAATTCTAGTTTCAATCCGCGCTCCCGTGAAGGGAGCGACTGAATGAAGCCAGAAGTCAGCGCAAGCCCGAGATGTTTCAATCCGCGCTCCCGTGAAGGGAGCGACAGAATCAGTTCTGCAGTCGCTTTGGTGTTGAGAAGTTTCAATCCGCGCTCCCGTGAAGGGAGCGACAGCCGCCAATCACGAACTGTCTACTGTAGGGGTTGTTTCAATCCGCGCTCCCGTGAAGGGAGCGACGCAGCCAGGCGTCCCTCAAAACGCTCAACAGCAGTTTCAATCCGCGCTCCCGTGAAGGGAGCGACGCCTTAGTTGGCTTGTGGTTCAGGTTAGAAAAGAGTTTCAATCCGCGCTCCCGTGAAGGGAGCGACCTTTGAGGCCTCACCTATAGCCTCTCCCTTATCAGTTTCAATCCGCGCTCCCGTGAAGGGAGCGACTAGGTCAACGCCTATCGACCCCTCGTCTTGGCCTTGTTTCAATCCGCGCTCCCGTGAAGGGAGCGACTTGAGGTCAACAAAGCATGTAATTTATGAAAACACAGTTTCAATCCGCGCTCCCGTGAAGGGAGCGACTTTCTGCCGACAAAGTCACCCACTACATGGTTCCTGTTTCAATCCGCGCTCCCGTGAAGGGAGCGACTGCATACAAGCCGGAGAACAGTGTTTGGTATGAGTTTCAATCCGCGCTCCCGTGAAGGGAGCGACTGAGAGAGAAGGTTCGGATTAGCAGAACATTATGTTTCAATCCGCGCTCCCGTGAAGGGAGCGACTGTCTCAATCAAAATTGTGTCATTCGCTGGCACCGAGTTTCAATCCGCGCTCCCGTGAAGGGAGCGACTTCGAGTTTCGGCGGGTGCTGGATGGGATCAATGCGTTTCAATCCGCGCTCCCGTGAAGGGAGCGACGTGTGATGCCGGTCACCGCAACCGGAAGCGATAAGTTTCAATCCGCGCTCCCGTGAAGGGAGCGACTCGCAGTCCCTTGGGCTGACAACCCTTCACCACCAGTTTCAATCCGCGCTCCCGTGAAGGGAGCGACACGGAGTTGTTTATGAGTGTGACACCAATTGCGAGTTTCAATCCGCGCTCCCGTGAAGGG
>OJGU01000184.1_pt1 | contig 41893 bp, 33 predicted proteins | sample 1594741 | NCBI WGS metagenome assembly OJGU01 (sample SAMN05416841, study PRJEB24817) | seawater metagenome | isolation source: Sea water | place: Canada:Atlantic | collected 2013-07 | reverse complement strand
ACGAGATGTAGAGAGGTCTCGTGGGCTCGGAGATGTGTATAAGAGACAGGCCTACCACCGCCGACGCCATTAGCGTAGCGAGCCGTTGTACGACCAGTTGTGGTTGTGCCACTGTCGGTCATATACCGTAAATCCGCCTCATCACCTGGGACCAGAATATTCACACTACAGGCACTGATTGATGTGACGTACATGATTCCTGTTTCGGGGTCACCTGCCGCAGGGCCAGTAATATTGGAGCCACCGCCATCACCCGGACACCAGTATGCGCCGCGCTTGCCGATATCATTGTCGCGATGCAAAGGTGGCAGATACAAAGGTCCGATCTGCCAATCGGCCAATGTATCGATCGCTTGCTGGCGCAGCTCAGGAGTGAAATCAATCAAGTCATCTTCGCTCAAACCATTCAAATCATAAGCCTCAGGCTTTGTTGGGAATGGCTGCGTAGGAGACAATTGCTCACCAGGCACAAGTGACTGCGGCACTGGACGCTCTTCGATAGGCCACAGCGGCTCACCCGTTTCCCGGTTAAAGGCGAAGAGCAGAGTTTGCTTGGTGGCCTGAGCAACAGCAGGAACCTTCTGCCCATTGTGCATGACGTCCAACAAGACTGGAGCCGTTGGAATATCGTAGTTCCAGACATCATGATGCACGAGCTGGAAGTGCCATTTGCGCTCACCAGTGGCCACATCAATCGCAATCATACTGGTGCCGAACAAACCGTCACCTGGACTAAAGCCACCGTAATAATCGATAGTCGGAGGGTTTGTTACAACGTATACAAGCCCCAACTCAGGGTCTGCAGAGATTGGCGCCCACGGTGATACATCACCAGTGTACTGCCATGCATCGTTTTCCCATGTGTCATGCCCGAACTCGCCCGGACGCGGAATGACATTAAATTTCCATTTAAAATCCCCCGTCTTGGCATCATAGGCAAGAATATCGCCAGGAACGTTTTCGATTCGCGACTGGTTATAACCCTGCTCTGCAGAGTTACCAACAACGACGACACCATTAACCACGATGGGTGGCGAAGAAGAAGTGAGGTAGCCGACTTCTTTGTCGATACCATAGTAGGGATCATAGGGATGGCCGAGGTCTTCGAGCATGTCGACCACACCCGTCTGAGGGAAGCCCTCTACAGGGACTGGCTGCCCAAAGCCTTCTAAGGGAGCACCAGTATCGGCGTCTAAGGCAGTTAGGAAAAATGCTGGGCTAATTATATAGATAACGCCTTTGCCATCGACTTCTGCATAAGCCACACCCTTACCGTAGTCTTTGCGCATGGAGTATTCCCAGCGGAAAGTATTCGGTTCGCGGTAAGACCAAATTGTTTCACCAGTCTCTGGGTCCATCGCCACTACATGGCGGCGCGGGCCTGCAACTGTAAAGAGTTTACCGTCAACATAACTCGGCGTAGAACGACCGCTTTGCGCATCAAAGCTAGCGCCGTTCCATACCCATGCCTCTTTCAACTCACCGAAGTTGTCAGGCGTAATTTTCGCGGCGGGGGTGTAACGAGTGTGGTGGGCATCACCACCGAGGTGCGTCCATTCTACGGTATCTTGAGCTAAGACAGGAGTTGCGGCACTCACTAGCAAACCTAGTGGTAGCGCTCGAGTCAAAGTGCGACTTAGAGAACGCCAGCGACTGCGCGCCGACTGTCGGGATTTACCCGACCCAACTAAAATACTTGTCATTATTATTTCCTCGTTGAGCAGTTTACCTACCCAGCAGACGATTAGAGTTTTTATTTCGCCACCCTAGAGCTTGATCAAGGCTAAGACCTAGCCCTCTAGGACTCTTCAGCGCCTACCCGTGGTGATAGATTGATGCTGAAATGAGGCCAATGAGAATAACGCAGAGCCTTTTTCAAGTCCACACGCAAAAGAAAACCCGGCAAGCTTTCGCCTACCGGGTTTCATTAGAGTAGTACCCTCTTAACTACAGGGCATGACAGCGATCAATGCCCGCCAGCACCAGAGGCACGAGGCCCGTGCAGAGACATGGCAGTAAGCTTGCTACCGGTTTGCAATACGACGTACTGCTCACCATGATGCACATAGCTCATCATGCCGTAACGACTTGAAGTCGGCACAGGCACTTTCGCCAATTGCTCACCTGTCGCCTTATCCACAGCATACAGGTGCGGAGAGCCATCGCTAGCGTCAGCGGCATACAATAGCATCGAAGGCGTCACAAGCATTGGAGCCATAGCACCAGTGCCTGTATTGCCAACATCAATACCGGCCAAAGCTGGATTATTCTTGATGCGATCAGGCGTCTCACCCACTGGAATCATCCAGAGGTGCTCGCCGGTGTTCAAGTCAATGGCTGTAATACGGCTATAAGGTGGTTTCCATAGTGGTAAGCCAGTTGGGTGACGCGGAGCGCCTGCACCAGGACCGTTGGCATACTGCGCAGGCGTGACACCCGTAGTCGTCGTTCCCTCATCGGTCATATAACGCAAGTCAGCTTCATCGCCCGGCAGCAATTGCACCGCGCTACAGGCCGATTGCGATGTCAGATAAATAATGCCTGCTTCTGGGTCTGCAACAGCGGGGCCAGTGATATTAGAACCACCGCCACCACCTGGGCACCAATACACGCCACGCTTGCCTATGTCGTTGTCACGATGCAAAGGTGGAATATAAAGCGGTCCGATTTGCCAATCAGCCAACGCCGTAATCGCCTGTTGACGCAACTCTGGCGTAAAGTCGATTAAGTCATCAACCGTCAAGCCGTTCAAATCGGTAGGAGCAGGTTTTGTTGGGAATGGCTGGGTTGGCGACGCATGCTCGCCCGGCACCAGTGAAGCTGGCACTGGTCGCTCTTCGATTGGCCATAGCGGCTCACCGGTTTCACGGTTAAAGGCAAACAAGAGCGTTTGCTTAGTCGCCTGCGCAACCGCAGGGATTTTCTCCCCGTTGTGCATCACATCTAACAGAACTGGCGCAGTTGGAACGTCATAGTTCCAAATATCGTGGTGAACTAGCTGGAAGTGCCAGCGACGCTCACCCGTTTCTACGTCCAACGCAATCAAACTAGTGCCAAACAAGTTGTCACCAGGACTAAAGCCGCCGTAGTAGTCCACAGTAGGTGGATTAGTTGGGATATACACAAGCCCTAACTCTGGATCTGCTGATAATGGCGCCCACGGTGAGACATCACCGGTGTATTGCCACGCATCATTTTCCCAAGTGTCGTGCCCAAACTCACCAGGACGCGGAATGACATTGAATTTCCACTTGAACTCACCTGTCTTCGCATCATAGGCAAGAATGTCACCTGGGATATTCTCCATGCGCGACTGGTTGTAACCTTGCTCGGCAGAATTGCCGACCACGACCACGCCATTGACCACGATGGGTGGTGACGATGACGTCACATAACCCACTTCTTTTGGAATACCGTAATATGGGTCGAAGTCATGCCCTAGATCTGCCAATAAATCCACGACCCCCGTTTGCGGAAAGCCATCGACTGGCACCGGTTTACCGAAGCCTTCTAGCGGCGCACCGGTATCGGCGTCCAATGCCGTTAGGAAAAAGGCAGGACTAATGATGTAGATGACACCACGACCATCAACCTCTGCATAGGCGACGCCCTTGCCATAGTCTTTACGCATCGAATATTCCCAACGGAAAGTGTTGGGCTCGCGATAAGACCACAGGGTTTCGCCAGTCTCAGGGTCCATCGCCACAACATGGCGACGCGGCCCAGCTACTGTGAATAATTTACCATCGACATAGCTAGGGGTTGAGCGACCACTTTGGGCATCAAAGCTCGCGCCATCCCATACCCAAGCTTCTTTCAACTCACCGATATTGTCGGGGGTAATATTGTTAGCAGGGGTGTACCGAGTATGGTGAGCATCGCCACCAAGGTGGGTCCACTCCACGGTATCTTGGGCAAGGCTTGGCGTGCTTACTGCGACTAAAAGCCCCAGCGGCACCGCTTTTACCAGTGTCCGACCTAATGTACGCCAACGGCTATGCGTTGACGGCCGGGAATCTCCCGACTCGATATGCTCTTTTCTCATTGTTATTTCCTCGCTGAGCAAAAATTGAAATGCAAATTTACATCGCATTCCTAAGACATCTTGCGACCACTAGTTGCCTAAAGCAGGTCATCTAATAGCAAACAAAATTCAAGTGTCGGCTGGACGCACATACGAGAGAAAAGAAAATTGAACAGGGTCAGAAAACACACAGACTGAATCTCTATTTATTATTTTCGATTCTCACCGCATATTCCTTTGCGGTTTAAGCCATCCCCCAAAGCCAAGATTAGCGCAGCATATTTGGCAAGTCCAACACTGAATTACAGGTGAGGCCAAGCTCTACCGCAATATTAGGCTAGTCGTGTGTCGCAATGACGAATTCAGCCTCCGGGGCTAGCAGTGGCAAGGCTTCATCGAATGCCCCTTGTAGCTGCGCCTGAGTTTGCCAAGGGGTGTTAATCACGAGCATTCCGGAGCCATGCATCCCATACTCATTAGCCTGCGCGGCGACACTGAGCTCATACGTGCTGATGCCTTCGAGCCCTTCACGCAATAGGCTCGCTTTTAGCCAATCGCTTTGATCTCGCGCTTTCGCTAGCAGGGGATACCAGATTGCGATCACGCCCACCGGCCAACGCCGCTGAAGCTTGCGCACAGTAGTTACGACACGCTGATAATCTGCTTTATTTTCATAGGAAGGGTCAATCAACGCCAAGCCACGTCGCGGCTCTGGAGGGCTTAGCGCCAACAAGCCTTCAAAGGCATCGCGCTGATGAATACTGATTCGCCCATCACGGCCGAGAAAACCGCGCAGTGTTTCAATCTCAGCGCTTTGCAAGTCAATCAAATGGAGACGATCTTGGGCGCGCAACGCCCACTGCGCAACTGCAGGAGAACCAGGATAATATTGCAGCTGCTCATCTTGATTTACCGACTCAACACACGCGAGATAGCGCTGCAGCAATGGATGAGCGAGGTCACGCCGCCAGAGTCGAGAAATGCCCGACTCGTGCTCCATATTCATACGAGCATTGGTACTTTGCAGATCGTAGATGCCCGCACCGCTATGGGAATCGATATAAGTAAACGGCTTATCTTTTTCGCCGAATTTTTGTAGCAGCGCTAAAAGCAGAAGATGCTTAAGTAGGTCTGCATGATTGCCGGAATGAAAACTATGCCGATAACTGAGCATCAAAGATGCCGCGCTGCTAAACCATGACGATTAGCTGCATCAGGGTTAGGAGCAAGCACTGACCCCGAAACCATGCCGATAAAACTGAGGAGTAAGCCTACCAACTGCGGCTCGAAGGACACGTCACTGAAGAATACCTCCATGAAAATCCATCCCCCTAAGCCAAGGCTCATCGACAACGTTGCGCCTAAATTACTCGCCTTACGCCAGAATAAGCCCGCCGTGAGCGGGACAAACACCCCAGCGAGCGTAATGCGATAGGCATTCTCTACCATGGCATGAATATCACCACTAGACATAGTCGCGTTCGCAAGCACGAGCAGAGTCATTACGAATACTGTAATACGAGTCGACTTGAGCAACTGTGCATCATCCATATTCGGCACAAAATTCTTCAAGACGTTTTCGGTAAAGGTGACTGAAGGAGCCAAAAGGGTGCTTGAGGCCGTGCTCATGATGACTGAAAGCAAGGCACCAAAGAAAACGGCTTGTAGCCAAAACGGCATGTGCGTGGCCACAAAAGTCGGCAACACAAGCTGGGAGTCCTGCGCCATCAACTCGGCCGTTTGACTAGGGTCGATCAGACTTGCGCTGTAGGCCAAGTAAAGAGGGACTGCCGCAAACAGAAAATAAGCGATGCCACCAAGCGTTGTCGCCCAAACCGCAACGGTCTCATTCTTGGAGGTATTTACACGTTGAAAGACATCCTGTTGGGGAATTGACCCTAGCGCCAGAGTGAACAACGCCGCCATCCATCCCAAGATATCGACCAAGTCTAAGGCCGGCAACCACTCAAACTTACCCTCTGCCGCTGCGCGAGAGATCACCTCGGTCATCCCTCCTGCCATGTCACTGGCAGTGCTCGTCACAAGAAATAGACCAATCACGATAACAACCATCTGCACACAAGTAGTAACCGCCACCGACCACATTCCGCCAAACAAGGTATAAAGCAACACTACCGCCGTTCCTATCAACATCCCTTGCGTCATAGAGATGCTCCCCTCGGACAACACATTGAACACTAAGCCCAGGGCCGTTACCTGCGCAGATACCCAACCGAGATAGGACAATACGATGCACAGCGAAAGCACCAGCTCGGTGCGCTTGTTGTAACGAATATGGAAAAAATCGCCCAAGGTCATGAGCTTTAAACGATACAGGGGCAGAGCAAAGACCAAGCCGAACAATACTAAGCAAAGCGCAGCCCCTAGCGGGTCGGAAATCAAACCTCGAAAGCCTTCATCTAGAAACGTCGCCGAAATCCCAAGGACTGTCTCGGCACCAAACCAAGTTGCAAACACCATCGCCATAACCATCGGCATAGGCAGGCTGCGCCCCGCGGTAATATAGTCGCTAGCGGAATGCACTTTTTTGGCGGCATAGAGCCCAATGGCGATAGAGAACACAAGATACACAAGCACGAGAGAAAGCAGCATAGTTTTTATTCCAACAAAAAGTAGGCTCATAAGGTAAATGCGTAGGCTGACCGGCTATCGACCCACGCAGGGCCCGCAGTTTTGCCGCTCACCGGCATAATATAGAAAAACATCCCACAAAAAAAACAAAATAACCGATGCACAATGCCCGCACTTGCATTCTGTGCTAGTGTAGCGCCTTCAGTGGGTTGGCTAATCTATTAGTCCGATCTAGATCAATGCTGAGTATTACGTGGCCATCAATTTTTACAAGAAAATTAGACGCAATATCAATGAAGACGGCCTCATCGTTGGCAGCTCGGGCTTCTTGGTCAGCAACATGGTGGGCAAAATCGATTTTGGTCAGCCTTTGCGCATCCTTGAGATTGGTAGTGGCAAGGGGCCATTTACAAAAGAATTGATCCGCAGAATGTCCACTGACTCCACGCTCGACGTTTGCGAAATCAAGAGCGAATACAATCCTTGGATTGAGCGCTTGATGAAATCAAACCCAAGCAAGAAAGTTAAACTGCACAATTCCTGCGTTACCGAGCTCCTTACAACAGCCAATTACTACGACGTCATCATCTCCTCATTGCCATTGAAAAATTTCACTCGCATGAACGACCAGAACGCCTTTCTTTACCGCGTGATTGAAGGGTTTAAGTTTGCGCTGAGCGACGGCGGAATTTATTTGCAATATCAATACTTTAAAAGCAATAAATCCGACATCGAAGCCGTATTCGGCAAAGAGATGGACAAGGTAGATTTCGTGCCGCTCAATATTCTGCCAGCCTTCGTCTACAGCATGACGAAGTGACTCGCAGCCGTGAATAAAGATAAGTTTGAAAACGTCGGCTCCTTTGGCCTTTATCTTTGGCTAGCCCTCATTGTGGGTTGCCTGACGTTTTATGTCATGCGACCAGATCTGTTTGAACCGGCGCAAATTCGACAATTCTTCTCAAGCAATTTGCTCAGCGGGCTGACGGTCTACTTCGTAATTAGCACGCTGCGCGGCCTCACTCTAATTCCCTCGACACCATTTGTGCTCGCAGGCACCTTAGTGTTTCCGCCACTGCCCCTGTTTTTAGTAAACCAAGCGGCGGTATATTCGTCCTCGGCGCTCCTTTACTATGTCACTAAGGCTATGAATTTTGATAATTTTTTCTTTACACATTATCCAAAGCAAACCGAAAAGCTGATTCTACTCTTGCGCAAACGCGAGCTGCCCGTCATAAGCGCTTGGGGGTTCGCCCCGTTCATCCCATCAGACATGATTGTGTGTATATGCAGCGTGTTGCGCATCAGTGTGTGGAAAACTTTACTGGGCGTGTCCATCGGTGAGGGTATAATCTGCGCAATCTACATTTTTGGCGGCGCTGCCAGCCTGTCTGCCCTCTTGAACTACCTACAGATATAAACAATGAGCTCACAAAACAAAAGCGCACAATCGAACAGTCCTCTAGCCTTGTTCGTCACCTGCTCCAAAGGCCTTGAACCGCTTTTGGAGGACGAACTCAAGCAAAGTGGCGCAACCCAAGTCAGACAAAGTGTCGCTGGCGTGCATTGCGCCGCCAATCTGGCAATTGCCTACCACATCATTATGTTCTCGAGACTATGCAACCGCGTCATTCTGCTTTTGGCCGAAGGCCCAGTGCAGGATGCCGACGATTTGTATCAAAGCGCTAGTGTTGTAGATTGGACAGACCACCTAGATTCCCTACAAACATTTGCGATAAGCGCAGCAGGAAGTACTGAGCAACTTATCCATACGCAATTCATAGCCCAGCGAATCAAAGATGCGATTGTTGACCAGTTTCGCAGTAAAGGACTAGAACGCCCGAATGTATCGCGTGATGAGCCAGATTTATTGATTCACGCGGTTATCAAGAAGGAGCGACTTAGTCTTGGTATCGATCTCGCAGGCATGAGCCTGCACCGACGCAATTACCGAACTGAACAAGGTGAAGCCCCTTTAAAAGAAACATTAGCGGCAGCGCTACTGCAGCGCGCAGGCTGGCCAAGAGAGGGCGCGCCGACGCTTTGCGACCCAATGTGTGGCTCCGGCACACTGTTAATTGAAGGGGTGCTGATGGCTCTGGATATCGCCCCAGGGCTAGTGCGCGGCAACGGCCTTACGCCTTGGCCGCACCATGACCCAGCTGCTTGGGAAAAGACAGTCGCACAGGCACAGGCGCGCAAACGTGCAGGAGCTCAGTGGCAAGGACAAGCGTGGGGTGGCGATATAGATACACGCAGCATTGCCATCGCAGGTCGCAATGCGCAACGCGCAGGCGTCGCCGACTATATAGAATTCACCAACTCACCTGTAAGTGAGTACATGCTAACAAAGCCCCCTGCTTTAGTAATTTGCAACCCTCCCTATGCTGAGCGCCTCGGAGAGCAGACCGAGGTGGAGTTACTTTATGGCGAACTAGGTAAATGGCTTTGCAATAATGCACTAGGCGCAGATGCCGCCATTTTCACTGCCAAACCCGAATGGGGAAAACTCCTTGGCATTCATAGCCATAAACAATACGCACTGTTCAATGGCGCACTGCCCGCAAAGCTTCTACTGATGCACATTAACGAAGAGCGCATCTACAAGAAGCGCTCGCAAAGCTTGGCCGATAACACGAGTGCAGAACCGGCCAAGATCACCCTTGATGCTGGCGCACAGATGTTTGCCAATCGCCTACGCAAGAACATGCGCACTTTAGGCAAATGGGCAAGGCAACAAGGGCATGAATGCTTCCGCCTCTATGATGCCGACATGCCTGAATATGCCTTTGCCATCGATTGCTATGGCCAACGCATACACATGCAAGAGTACAAAGCTCCCGCCTCGATTAACGAGGAAGACGCGGCCCAACGACGTCGCCAAGCCTATCAAGCGCTATGCTTAGTGATGCAAGAGACACGCAAAATCCCTACCGAGCACATCAGCCTAAAAGTACGTGAGAAACAAAAAGGACGGGAGCAATATCGACCAAATCAGAGTGAAGGTGAAGACATCCTCGTCACTGAAGGTGATGCGCAATTTATTGTGAATTTGGAACGCTATTTGGACACAGGTCTGTTCTTAGACCATCGCCCTATTCGCCACTGGGTATCCCAACATAGCGCCGACTGCCGCTTCCTCAACCTTTATTGCTATACCGGCACGGTCACGGTACATGCGGCATTAGGCGGTGCGGCGTCGAGCACCAGTGTCGATATGTCCCGCACTTATTTGCAATGGGCGCAACGCAATTTCACGCTCAACGGCATTGATTCTGCCCAACACGAGCTTGTCCAATCCGACTGTTTGAGTTTTTTAAAGGACTGCCAGGAGCAATACGACCTTATCTTCTTGGACCCACCGACGTTCTCTAACTCTAAGAGCACCGAAACAGTCTTGGATGTGCAGCGTGACCATCAGGAGCTCATCGACCACTGCATGCGCTTATTAGCCCCGAATGGCTTGCTCATTTTCTCCAATAATCATCGGCGTTTTCGACTCGATGAAGAGCTTATTGAGCGCTATCGTGTACAGGATTGCACCCCAGCCAGCATCGATAAAGATTTTGCACGCAACCCCAAGATTCACAGCACTTGGTTTATCCGGCATCCGTAAGCAAAGAAAATTTCCTTTAACTTTGATTGCGTCAAGCTCAAAGGCTGTTTAATCTTGGACTCTGCGATGTGCTCTTATAAGCAAATAAGAGCCGCAGAACCTGTTCGCCCTGATAACAATAAAAGCATGAGGGACACCCCAATGCGCATACACTCAGTGCTCACACGCTCAAGCCTCGCTTTATGTGGCTTAGTGTTCGCTCTATCTAACAACCCTGTTGGCTACTCAGCCGAACCTGCGGAGACGCCCGGCCCGAATGATCGTGTCGTGCCAATCTTGCAGGAGCCTCGGCACCGCACTATGCATGTAGACGGCGACATTCGTCTACTCGATGTGCAAATAAATCCAGGCGATATGACACTATTCCATACTCATGACGCTGCCATCATGTATACCTTCATTAGCTCAGGATCTGGCCCTTCCGAAGGCCGCATCTCTAGCAATACCGATTATGTGAAGGAGAATTATACCCACCAAGTGGCTAACGATGGCCCTGGTTTATTCCGAATCATCGCGCTCACCAATTACGGCCCACCCATGGGAGCGTTGGAAACAGATCGCCCTAGCGGTTTAAGTGGTGAGCCAGAGTTGGAAAATTTATATTTTCGCTCTTACCGAATCACGCTTGCCCCTGGCGAGACCTCTGCCCCACAAACCCATCACAATCCCAGTGTCGTGGTGCAAGTAAGCGATGGTCTGACCCATGTTACGCGTATCGACGGTATAACCGCCGAGTTAACGGCGAATGGCGGCTGGGCGTGGCGAGAGCCTCACAATCCTTACCAGATTAAAAACATGGGTACAGTCCCTGTAGAACTGGTGATTAACGAGGCGCGCCGCGCAATGTAACTGCACCGGCCCAACCGGTGCGTCAGTTTTAGTGTTAAGCGGGCAAGGGTGCACGCTAGTAGTTCTGACGGAGAAAGTATGCAAACGTTTGAGAAAGTTGTTTTGTTTACCGATGCGGATGGCTATGCAAAATTTCGCACGGAAAAAGTCCCTCTCACTGAAGGTAGCCCTGAGGTGAGACTATCACGCGAGTTTGCAGCACGAGAGCTGCAATTGCGCGAGAGCCCTGTTGGGTTCCGCAGCCCTATGCACTGCACCACCATACCTCAATGGCTATTTGTGCTAAGTGGCGCCATAGAGATTGGGCTCGCCGATGGAAGCACTCGCATATTCAATGCGGGTGACCATTTTTATTCAGCAGATAAACTACCCGAAGGACAAACCTTCGACCCTAAAGTACATGGACACTGGAGTCGACAGGTTGGTGACGTACCGCTTGTCACTTTATTTGTAAAAGACTAATCCACAGCGTCCATTTCAATAAGCAGTGTCGACTGTATAAACTCGTGCAAGGCCAGTCGCTCCTCAGGTGTGTCACTGGCGTGCACGACATACCCTGTGTCTTGCCCTAAAGTATTGCGCGCATCTAGCTGTTGACCGCTTTTAACCTTCAAACGAAACTCTCGAACACCCTGCCTATCGAGTATGGCTGACTTACCCCTGACGGCTGCTACACGTCCTACTCCCGGGTGCAATACCTCTGAGGCAGCATAGGCGCTGACAACCGATGGAAACTCAAAACCCTCATCCAACTCGATCGCTAAGAAGGCTTCCCATGGATTGAAATCCCAAGCATGACTCATCGCATTCATGAGGTAGCCACCTGGTGGTCGCATGGCAATTTCACCAAACAATGGCCCTTTGTCAGTGAGGTACACCTCCATATGCGTCATCCCCCAAGTAATGCCAAGAGCAGCGATGACTCGTTCATTGAGCTCTAGCAGCGTCTTGCGCACAGACTCTTCGAACACTGCTGGCACAAAATTACTGTGCGCCTTTAAGTGATAGTCCGTGAGGTTTACGAAGCGAACCTTTCCATCACTAATAAAGGACTCAACACTTGCCTCCGGCGCATCCACGAAACGCTCAAGAATCGAGACTCCATGTTTGCCAGGCGAAAATGATTTTGGATCGGTTAACAGTTGTAACCCGCGCCCGCCAGTGGACTTGCGGAATTTGCGTACAACGGGAGAGCCAAGGTCAGCAAACAGTTGCTCGGGGTCTAAGTCGGGTGAATCGGCCCGGAATCTAGTCATTGGAATACCAAACCCAGCCAAATGTTCCTTCATGTGAAGCTTGTCGCGGCACAGTTTACTTGTGGCGGCATTAGCTAAACGTGCTCCCACCAATCTGCGCGTGACAGCAGCGGGCATTACAGACGCTTCTGTGCCTGCTATGACATGGGTGAATTGTTCTCCAGGAAATGACTTTCGCACTTGTTCGCGAATCTTTACTGCAGAATTCCACAGAGGAGCGACCACGTTCAGTTCCGTTGCACTGGTCCTGAACGTGGCGCTTTGCTGCCAAATTGAGAAAGGAATTCGCCGTTGTCGTAACACTTCAATCAAACCACGGCGTGGCCCTATTACTAATACCCGAAAGTCTTTCATGTGCTACACAGTCAAGAATAAGCAGGCAGTATATCAATCCACTCGTGAATCTTTCTTTACCTTTTTAGCGAGTTTTTTCTCTTTTAATGACAAAGCGGGTTTCTTCTTGGTTTCTTTCTTGGCACTGCGCTCTTTCGACATGGTGTTTTCCTTGAACAAGGATCGAAGACAGCGAATGGTCTTCGGCAACGAGCACTTTACTCCTACAGCCTCAAAAGAAACAAGGAGCTACGGTCAAGGATTGCAAATATAGTTGACTGACGGGGGGGGATACAGAGGAAAAGCGACTCGGGTTAAGCGATCACCTAACCCGAGTAGATTTCTAGCGGATCAATTAACGCTTAACGCGTGACTTGTATTCGCCTGTGCGGGTATCAATCTCAACGAAATCGCCGATTTCGCAGAACGCAGACACCTGCATTTCGTGCCCGCTATTCAAACGCGCAGTTTTCATGATTTTGCCTGAAGTATCGCCACGCACTGATGGCTCTGTGTAAGCAATTTCACGAACTATCGTTGTCGGCAAGTCTACTGAGATCACTTTGCCTTCATAGAATACAGCGTTACAGATATCTTCCATGCCATCTTCGATGTAGGCAATGACGCTTTCAAGGTCGTCTTTCTCAATTTCGATCTGCTCATAGTCAGAGTCAACGAAGACGTACATTGGGTCTGCGAAGTAAGAGTAAGTCACTTCTTTTTGCTCAAGAATGACCATTTCAAACTTATCGTCAGCCTTATAAACCGTCTCAGTGGCAACGCCATTGAGTAGGTTTTTCAACTTCATTTTACAGACGGCTGAGTTGCGGCCAGACTTGTTGAATTCAGTCTTCTGTACCTTCCAAGGGGAACCGTCGATCATCATGACCTGGCCGGCACGGATTTCTTGTGCTGTTTTCATTTATAAGCTCTCAATTTCAATGGTGTAATGCATGAGGCCAAAGCTGCACTGATCAATTGCAGTCATTACTTATGCGGGCATCGATTCGCGTTGTGCGCGGTAAAAAGCCAGCAAATTAGTGACTAAATCAGGCTTTTCAGCCATTTGTTGCTGCCATCTCCGTGCCTGTATTTGCAGGCTAGGAAGCTGTGGCCGCAGATAATGCCATAAATCGCGACAATCTTCACCTTGATTCCAGTTCTGCCAAAACGACTTTAATGCAGCATCTGCTGCACTCTCGCCGCTATATAGTGCTAGAAATGCCGCCAGCTTATCCATGTGCACATCATCGGTTTGCGGATAGATATGCCATACCAAGGGTCGACCAGCATATTGAGCCCGAACAAACGAATCTTCCCCGCGCACAAAATTGCAGTCACACAGACTCAATAGCTGGTCGTACTCCGCCTGACTCATAAATGGCAGAACAGCAATGCTTAGACTGCCTTTTTTCAAAACACTCCCTACAGCGGGCAAATCACTCAAACCGAAACACCGCGCGACTTCTTCTAGACTGCGTCCGTGGGGCACAAAACAAAGCGTTGGCAATGGACTCTCAATCAAAGCGTCAAGCAAACTTAGTACCGCCGGGCTTTCATACGTGAACAATGACAATAAGAGCACATCAGGCAACGCGAGCAGCTCAGGCGGCAGTGCATATTTAACCAATAGCGCGGCTCGCTGACTCGCTAGATCTTGCTGCCAGTGCTCATGTTGCATAATGACGCCAGCTTCTCTTAGCAAACCACCGGTGCCCTCGACAAAGCCGGGGAAATAGAAAAACTTTTGCAAGGTTCGCCCCGCTCCCCCCCCCTGCGGCGAAGGCAGGAGGTGGCAATCGCGCACCCAATCTTGCGCGCTGAGATACTCAAGATTCAACCAAAGCGGTGGCTGCTTGCTAAGGCTCATTGCCTCAACGAGCCCAACCGGAAGCTCGCATGCAAAAGCCTCCACAATCACATCAGCCGCCGCTATTCTTTGCACCTCGCTTGGCATGATCGAGTCCTCAGTGGACCAATGACGCAGAATGACTCCTAAACAACTCTCCCCATCTTGAGACAATCTAGCCAGTGGTTTTAAGAACCATTGCAGAGCCTCCCAGTCGTCCACCCAGAGCTCTACTTGAGCACCAAACTCACTACTTAACTGCTGTGCCAAACGCCAACAAACCCCGATGTCTCCAAAGTTGTCGATGGCCACACAAAACACCGTCCAACGCAGGGGGCGACAAGGGCTTATTTTGGTCTCAATAGTAGTCACACATATTTTCCAAGGGTATTTGAACCAGCTGGCAAGAATACAGCAGCCTTTAAATGAATAACAATATAACCGCTATCTTATTGTTTTATATGAATTTTGATCCAATTGACGAAAAACTGCACCTCGCTCCGCTATGGATTTTACATAGGAGTTGTTTTATCCTTCCGCTCCACTTCTCATGAGCAGACCTGGGACTATGAAACAAAGCGCTATGAAAGCCACTAAAAAACCTGCTAAAACCAAGACGGCAAAGCCCTCTAAAACATCAAAATCCACGCAATATGTTTTCGACTTCGGAAGCAAAACTGATGGCAACGCGACTATGCGCGAGCTATTGGGCGGCAAGGGCGCAAACCTTGCGGAAATGGCGTCGATTGGGCTACCAGTCCCCCCTGGCTTCACAATAAGCACAGAGGTTTGTACGTATTTTTATGCTCATGGGCGAAAATATCCACGCACTCTTGCTGCAGACGTAAAGCGCTCGGTCAAGCTCATCGAAACTCAGATGGGCAAGCGTTTCGGTGGTAAGACCAATCCTTTATTGGTATCTGTTCGATCAGGTGCTAGAGACTCCATGCCAGGCATGATGGACACGATTCTTAACCTCGGTTTGAATGACGTCACCGTTGAAGGCCTAGCTGAATTCTCTGGCAACCCACGTTTTGCATGGGACTGTTACCGCCGTTTCATCCAAATGTATGGCGACGTGGTGATGGGTGTGCAAGCGGCTGATGAAGAGTCCCACGATCCCTTCCATGAATTGCTAGATGCCTTGAAGAAGTCATTAGGCAAATCACAAGACAGCGACCTGACTGCCGAAGACCTACAGACACTGGTCACACAGTATAAGGCGCTGATTCGCAAAGCGACTGGTCAGGATTTCCCACAAGACGTATACGAGCAGCTTTGGGGAGCCACGGGTGCTGTATTTGGCTCTTGGAGAAATGATCGTGCCATTCTTTACCGTCAACAGTATGGCATCCCAGCCGAATGGGGCACTGCGGTCAACGTACAGGCTATGGTGTTTGGCAACTCCGGCGATAAAAGTGCTACTGGTGTAGCCTTTACCCGTGATCCTGCCAACGGCGAAAAAGCATTCTATGGCGAATACCTCGTTAATGCCCAGGGCGAAGATGTGGTAGCAGGTGTGCGAACGCCGAAGCCAATCGCCGCGATGGCGAAAGAGATGCCCACAAGTTTTGCAGCACTGGAAAAAGTCCGCGCTAAACTTGAACGTCATTTTAAAGACATGCAAGATTTCGAATTCACTATCGAAGATGGCCGCCTATTTATGTTGCAAACTCGCAACGGTAAGCGAACAGGCTTGGCCGCTATCCGCATTGCGGTAGAAATGGTGAAAGAAAAATTGATGGATCAGCGCACAGCGCTACTGAAAATTCCTGCCGAGTCAGTCGACACATTGCTCGTGCCTATTTTCGACGCTCGTGCACAGAAAGAAGCTGTGCTAATTGGCAAAGGTTTACCCGCAGGCCCTGGTGCCGCGACTGGTCGAATCGCCTTCACGGCGGCTGCTGCAGAAGTTGAGACCCGCAAGGGCAACAAAGTGGTGTTGTGCCGAACTGAGACTTCACCGGACGACTTGAAAGGCATGTTGTATTCACAGGGCATCCTGACCACTCGTGGCGGTGTTTCTTCACACGCAGCACTTGTTGCTCGGCAATTAGGCAAAGTCTGCGTATGTGGCGCCGGTGATGTCACCATCAATTACGAAAAGCGCACATTGACCGCTGGCGGCGTAACACTTCAGGAAGGCGACTATATTTCGATTAATGGAACAACTGGCGCCATCTACCAAGGTTTGATAGAAAGCGCTGATTCAGAGGTTAAACGCGTACTCGAAGGCACACTCAAGCCAGAGAAAAGCTATACCTACGAGCTGTTCCAAACTGTCATGGCTTGGTCTGATAAGCACCGCAAGCTGCGCATACGCACGAACGCTGACACCCCGTCCATGGCCCAACAAGCTGTCGCTTATGGTGCCGAGGGTATCGGCCTTTGCCGCACAGAGCACATGTTCTTCGAAGGCGACAGAATCGACTTCATGCGCCAAATGATTCTTGCGGTAGACGAAGTGCAGCGCAAAGAAGCTCTTAAGAAACTATTACCATTCCAGCGTAAAGATTTCGTTGGTCTATTCAAGGCCATGGCCGATCGCCCTGTGACTATTCGATTGCTCGACCCACCCTTGCACGAATTCCTGCCACAGGATGATGCGGTACGTCGTCAACTCGCTGCGAAACTAGGTTTGCCAATCGAATTCGTGATCGACCGCATTAAGGCCTTGCACGAAGAAAACCCAATGCTAGGTTGTCGTGGCTGTCGTCTAGGTATTTTGTATCCTGAAATTACTGAAATGCAGGTCCGAGCTCTTTTCGAAGCAGCCGCGCAAGTCATGACAGCAAAGAAAAACCCGATCAAGGTCAATCCTGAAATCATGATCCCACTAGTGGGCTTCAAAGCCGAACTAGCTGATCAGCTTGCGATTGTTCATCGCGTTGCCAAAGAAGTCATGGACAAGAACAAGATTAAGATCGACTACCTAGTCGGCACGATGATTGAAGTTCCACGCGCAGCGATTACGGCAGATCAAATCGCTGAGCAGGCGGAGTTCTTCAGCTTCGGGACCAACGATCTGACGCAAACAACGCTAGGCTTGAGTCGAGATGACATGGGCTTGTTCTATGATGAATATCAACGCAAAGAGATCTACAACAAGAACCCCTTTGCAAGTCTAGATCAAACGGGTGTCGGCAAACTGATGGAGTTTGCTGTTGAAAACGGCCTTAAAGCACGCCCGAAATTGAAATTAGGCATCTGTGGCGAGCACGCGGGCGACCCTGACTCAATCGACTTCTGTCATCGCCTAGGTCTGCAGTATGTAAGCTGCTCACCTCCCCGAGTCCCTATCGCTCGACTCGCGGCGGCACAAGCGGCTTTACGCGCCAAGATGAAGTAACAAGACTTGCTCTGATAAAGCCCCTATCACTCGATGTGGTTGGGGCTTTTTTTTCATTCAGGCTTTGTTCAGGCTTGATGGTCAAAAATGGTGCACATAGCGTAAAAATAAGTTGGCAAGGACACGGTCATTATTATTGACCGAGTATTTTGCCTAAGGCACTAAGATGCTGAAAAGAATAGCTTACTGTTAATTCTAATTGCCCAGAAATTGCTACAATAACTTGCAATTGAGATTCTCAGCACGCAGTGCCGGAGGCAGCAATATTTTCTTATAAGTATCAAGGAATTAAAGCCAAACGCTTCGATGTAAGGACAGCAAAATGCGCTACACGCCCTTTCTGGGCTGCGTTACGGGGTGCCGCTCGCTTGACCAAGCTGCACCGCACCGCTACTCTTGCGCGAGCGATATTAACTGCGAAGTAGCATCCGGCCAGACGGCGTCGTCGACTAGGCTGACGGGTGAGCAAGATTTACCGAAATATTAGCGGGAGAGCCAAAGCATGATAACAAAAAAACGACTAATTTCTTCACTCATTACTAGCGCCAGCTTATTGATGTTGTCGTCATCAGCCCTTAGCCAATCTGGCACGGATGTGGCTAATGGTGACTGGCCAGATTACAACGGCAACATGGGTGCGCAGCGTTATTCACCACTAGATCAGATTACTGCAGACAACGTAGATTCACTCGAGATCGCCTGGCGTTTTTCCACTGAAAAGTTTGGCCCATCTCCTGAATACAACAACACCTCTACTCCACTAGAGGTTGACGGCGTTCTTTACGCCACAATGGGCTCCACTCGTAACATCGCTGCTCTCGACGCTACTAACGGTCAATTGCTTTGGATGTTCCGTCCTGACGAAGGTGCACGATATGACTCAGCGCCTCGTAAAGGTGCCGGTCGCGGTGTCGCTTTTTGGCGCGATGGTGATGAAAAACGCATCATGAGCATCACTCCAGGCTTCTTCCTTGTGTCTTTAGACGCAGAGACTGGCTTGCCAGACCCAGAATTCGGAGAAAACGGTCGTGTTGACCTGTTCGAAGGCCTACGTAATGCCTATATCGATGGCTACGATGACCTAGATATCGGTTCATCTATGCCTCCGTTCGTCATGAACGATGTAATCGTCGTTGGCCCTGCCCACCGTGTAGGCATGCGTCCACGCTCAAAAATGAACGTAAAAGGCGACGTGCGCGGCTATGACGCTCATACTGGCGAGCTACTTTGGACTTTCCACACGATTCCTGAGCGCGGCGAAGTCGGCTTTGAGACTTGGCTAGATGACGGTGTTGAATTCACTGGTAATGCGGGTGTTTGGGCACCAATGTCTGGCGACCCTGAGCTTGGTCACGTATACCTGCCAGTCGAGTCTGCTACAGGCGACCGTTACGGTGGCGACCGTCCAGGTGACAACCTATTTGCAAACTCGCTCGTTGCCTTGGATATCAAGACTGGTGAGCGTCAATGGCACCACCAGCTAATTCACCATGACATCTGGGACTGGGATAACCCTTCGGCCCCTGTATTAGCAGACCTTCCGAATGGTCGTAAGATCGTCATGCAGGTCACTAAGCAGAACTTCGTGTACACCTATGACCGTGAAACTGGTGAGCCAGTTTGGCCAATTGAAGAATTACCCGTACCAGCAGGCGACGTGCCAGGCGAGTGGTATGCTGCAACACAGCCATTCCCAACCAAGCCAGCCCCTTATGACCGTCAAGGCGTCACTGTAGACGATCTGATCGACTTTACGCCTGAGCTACGCGAAGCGGCGCTGGAAGCGATCAAACCTTTCCGTCTAGGCACTAACTTGTACTCTCCACCATCACTGAAGAGTGCAGACGACGGCACTATCGGCACCTTGAGCTTGCCTTCGGCAACTGGTGGCGCTAACTGGGAAGGCAGTGCGCTTGACCCAGAAACTGGTCTACTTTACGTACCTTCTAGAACAGCACTTGCCGTTCTATCCGTAGAAAATGACCCAGAAGCAGAAGTTGATTACAGCATGGCATTCGGCGTACGCGTTCCACGCGTTAGCGGCTTAGAGATCATCAAGCCTCCTTATGGCCGCGTTACTGCAATCGATATGAACAGTGGTGAACATGTTTGGCAAATGGCGAACGCCGACACACCAGACTCCATCGCTAATAACCGTGCACTAGAGGGTGTTGATATTCCTCGCACTGGTGTACCCACACGCGCAGGCTTGTTGCTAACTAAAACACTACTATTTGTAGGCGAAGGCGTTGGCGGGGGCACTAAGCTCTATGCTCAAGACAAGCAAACTGGTGAAATTATCGCCAGAATCGAATTGCCTGCGACACAAACTGGGCAACCGTTTACTTACGAACACGACGGAAAGCAGTACGTCGCGATGTTCGTCAGTGGCAATGGCCGACCAACTGAATTGGTTGCCCTAGCTCTACCGTAATATCTAAATCAGGAGTAATGATAAGCATGAAAACTACATTCAAACGAGCGGCTATCACGCCGCTCCTATTGGCTGGCGCTTTTTCGGCACAAGCTGCGACTTGGGAAATAGATCCTAACGAATCTGTTGTGACTTTCGAATATTCCTACGAAGGCACTCCCTATCAAGGCCAGTTCACAAATATCGATGCGACTTTTGATATCGACCCAATGAACCCAGGTTCATGTGAGTTCACAGTTGAGATACCAATCGCTGACATCAAAGTTGATAGCGCCGAAGTACTAGATTACTTGCTCGACTTGGAAATGTTCGATGTTGACCAATGGCCAACCGCCAACTTCACAGCCGAAAGCTGCTCTTTAGAGTCAGCCACTTCGTTTGTAGCAGATGGTACTTTGACAATTCGTGATCAAACACATCCAATCAGCTTCCCTTTCGATCTCGAAATCGAAGTGTACGATGGTCAACCACGTTTTCACCTAACAAGTGAAGTTACAATTCAGCGTCTAGACTTCGGCGTAGGCCAAGGCTACTGGGCGAATACAGCGACAATTCCGAACGACGTAGTCATCAGCATTGATGTTTACGCAGGTCAGTAGGAATTTAGCGATTTTCGACAATAGGTCTAATTAAAATGTTTAAAAGTTATTTTGCGAAGTACCACCGTGTTGCAGCCCTACTAGCCCTTTCTACAGTGTTGGTTTCATGTGATCGTTTATTGACACCTGATTTCAACACAGATGTACAAGAGCTAAGAGGCGGCGCTTACGTTCTCGACAAAGACCACGCGTCATTGGTGTTCGAGATCGACCACTTGGGTTTCTCTACGTTCATCGGTTCATTTGATGAGTTCGAAGCGTCATTGGATTTTGACCCTGAAAACGTTGCCAACTCTTCACTTGAAGTGATTGTGAACGTGAACAGCCTTGACGTTAACTTGCCCGAGTTTGAAGAAGAGCTACTAGGTTCTAACTGGTTTGATGCGGAGAATTTCCCACAAGCTATTTACAGAACAACTTCTTTGCTTAGCCAAGATGGCAACACTTATACGTTTGCGGGCGACATGACGCTACACGGCGTTACTGCACCGATGAATCTAGACGTTACATTCAACGGTGGTGGTCGTAACTTCCTCACTCGTAGCTACACACTAGGCTTCGCAGCAAGCGCTACGTTCCTACGTTCTGATTTCGGTGTTGATCGTTTCACTAACTTCGGTGTTGGTGATGAGATCACTCTTGATATCAACGTTGAATTCCAAGAGTCTGAATAAGCCTTTATTCTGCTTCATTGAAGTTCAAAAAAACGGCAACTTGATATTTATCAGTTGCCGTTTTTTTGCCTTAGTTTTAAGCCTGGGGGTGTGGATACACAACAGCTTCTTGTACTAAACTTTTCTGCATTTGCAACTCATACATATGCCGATATAAGCCTGCATCGGCAAGCAAAGCAAGATGTGAACCCTGCTGCATAATCCGCCCCTGATGCAGTACCACAATCTGATCTGCATGCGTGATCGTACTGAGCCTATGGGCAATTGCGATGATTGTAGTCGATCCACGCAGCTCATTGAGCGCTTGAGTAATAACTGCCTCGGTATGGCTGTCTACATTCGCGGTCGCCTCATCAAGTATAAGAATTCGTGGCCGACGCGCCAACGTGCGAGCCAGTGACAGCAATTGCCGCTGCCCAGTCGACAACTCCCCTCCTCTCTCACCTAATCTTGTCTCATAGCCCTCAGGGAGGCTCATGATGTAATCATGCAATTGCGCCTGCTTAGCCGCCGCTTCCACCTCGCTTTGGGAAATCGGCAAGCCCAAGGTGATATTCTCACGCACCGTGCTAGCACTGATAAACGGATCCTGGAGCACTACCCCCATTTGCGCGCGAAGGTTGTCTTGATCAATGGCCTCCAAGGGAATGCCGTCAATGAGGATTCTACCGCTTGCAACAGGGTAGAAACGTAGCAATACACTTAACAAGGTACTTTTACCACTACCGGTATGTCCTACAATCGCAAAGAACTGCCCTGGCTCGATCCGAATATTGATACCGCTGAGCACTGGGTTTTCATCGGCATAACAAAAACTCAGATTCTCTATCTGAATTTTGCCGGCCCCGATCTTGTATTCGCTTGCTGCCTGTACCTCGCCGGTCTCATCGATAATTCCGAACACCCTCTGCCCAGCTACTACGGCTTGCTGCAATAAACTTAGACGTTGAGTCATTTCCACTACAGGCTCAGTAATACGAGACAGATAGTTAATGAAGGCATAGATGACTCCCACCTCAACCACGGTAGTGAATGATTGCGATCCAAAGTAATACAGAACGCCAGCGAGGGTGATGGTACGTAACAAGTCCGGCAAAGGACGCAGCATCATCGCATTCAGTCGCATATTGCTCATCCGCGCATCAAAATAGTCCTGACTGATATTGCGAAACTGTTTGGTAAATCGTCCCTGTTGGTTGAGCATCTGCACAATGCGCATTCCTTGTATCGCCTCGGCGATCGAGGCGTTGATGCGACTAAGAACGCTGCGCGCTCGGTGATAGCGTGGCGAGCTCAGCCGCTGATAGTAATACATCACCACTATGACAGTCGGCAAAATGACGCTGCACAGCAACATTAAACGTAGGTCGAGATAGGCCATCGCGACAAACACCGCCACGATGAGCGTGATGTTTTGTATGAACGACGACATCACTTGTACAAACAGTTCCTTGATTGCCTCAGTGTCATTGGTGATACGCGAAACCAAGGCTCCGGCTGGGCGGTGATCGAAGTAGGCAAGCGGTTTGCGCATGACTGATGCAAATACTTGCGAGCGGATCGTGCGCACCACAGAGAAGGCGACTTGATTAAAACGCATCGCGTTGTGATAACCAGCCCATGCAGACAAACCATAGAAGAACGCATAGGCTATTGCGAGCACAGTCAATTCCCCCACAGGGTATTGCCCCAACGCCACATAGTCATCTAGAAAGACCTTCACTAGTACTGGCCCGAGAACTTGCCCCGCTGTTGCTAGCAATAGCAGCACGCCTGCCTCTTTCAAAAGACGAGGATAGGCAAGGCTGTAACGCAATAGCCGCCACAGTGCCGCGAAATCGACCCCTTGTTGATGTTTATCGTCCTGATGCAACGGTCTGCTCCAATCTTTGATAGTCCACCATCTGCGCATACCAACCTTGCTGCTGCACCAGAGAGTGATGATCGCCGCGCTCGATAATTTCGCCATGATTGAGCACCACTATCTGCTCGGCATCTTCAACAGCAGTGAGCCGGTGACAAAGAATGATACTCGTGCGCTGTGCTCGCACCTCTGACAAATGCTTAAGTATGCGACGCTCCGTTTCAATATCGACTGCAGACAAAGCATCATCTAGTACGAGGATTGGTGCGTCTAACAGCAAGGCGCGAGCGATGGCGATACGCTGTTTTTGACCGCCAGATAGTGTAATACCTCGCTCGCCCACTAAGGTCTTATAGGCTTGCGGGAAGCGCATAATATCAGCATCAATCGAGGCTAGCTGTGCCGCTGCGCGAATCTCTTCCATACTCGCACCTGGTCGCCCTAAGGCAATATTCTCGGCAATGCTCGCTGTGAACAGAAAAGGGTCCTGAGGCACCAAGGCAATTTGTTCTCGCAGGGTTTGCAAAGACAGTTCTTGCAATGCGATGCCGCCAATTTTCAATTCGCAATCGGGATGATCGAAATAACGCAACAGGAGGTTCACGATCGTGCTCTTTCCTGCCCCCGTAGGGCCAACAATACCTAGGGTGTGCCCTGCCTCTACCGCAATTTTAATATTATGTAGCACGGGCATTGCACTGCCTATATAGGTAAAGCTTCTGATATCGATGGCTATATCGCTACTCGCAATCCTGTCTACCGTCCCGCTATCTTGCACTGGCGACTCAGTTTCCAGCAGCTGCTGAATACGCTCGTATGCAGCCGAACCACGCTCCACTATATTAAGAAGCCAGCCGTAGGCAAACATCGGCCAAATGAGAAACCCCAGATACATTGTGAAACTGGTGAGCTGGCCAATAGTGAGTTGCCCCTGTTGAATCTGCCAAGCTCCCATACTGATACACAGCAAAAAAGACGAGCCAACCGTGATAAAAATGGCAGGATCGTAGAGAGAATCCGTCGCCGCAACGCGCATATTGGCGTCTGCAGTTTTATCGGCAATACTTAGAAACTTGTCATCTTCGATTTTTTCACGGCCGAAGGCACGCACCATCCGAATTCCCGACACGCTTTCTTGCACGCGATCATTCAGGTCGGAGAAACGCTCCTGCGCCTCTTTAAAACCAATATGTAGCCGGTCACCCAAGGCCACGAAATACCATGCCATAAAGGGAAACGGCAGCAGCGCGACTAAGGTCAATTGCCAATTGATCATGATCATCATAATCCCGACCACCAACACACCTGTCACTAGACCGTCGATTCCCGACAAGACCCCTTCCCCCGCGGTCATTTCTAGGGCAGAGATATCATTGGTGGCTCGTGCCATAAGGTCGCCCGTGCGGTGCTGGGCAAAAAAACCCGGCGCCATACGGGTCATGTGCTCATACAGACGTTGCCGCATCGTCTCGGCCAACTGGAATGAAGAGTAAAACAAGAACACGCGCCAGAGATATCGCATGACGTACACGACTATGGCAATAAGAAGGACTACCGTGACATAGCGCAGCAGAAGCGCTTTGGTCAGCGTGTTCGCGACCACTTGATCAATTAGTTGCCCAGCAATCCAAGGCACCACCATCTCTAGCACATCAGTCCCAAGCAGCATCACAATGGCGGCCGTATAGCGGCGCCACTGGGATTTGAAATACCAAGACAGCTTTAGAAATAGGGACATGAAACTTCCAAATGGCGCAGTCTAACAGGGTTTTTACACCACAAAGTGCTCACAATCACACAAGCATAACGAGCACCGAAAAGTAATTAGCAAGATTATGAATAATCAGATTTACCTGAGTGGACGCTTTGTTACAATAGCACACCGAACATGCCCCACAAAACCGTTATGGCAATGCCATGGAGGAGACCTAACAGTCAATGAATACAGAATACACACGCGTTGAAGATTTCTACGAAGCCGAAACATTCAATCGTATCAAGGAGTTAGCTGATACTAAAGAAACCCCATTCGTGGTGATTGATATCGCTACGATTGAGAATGCTTACGACACATTGAAAGAACTCTTCCCTTACGCGAGCGTGTATTACGCGGTCAAGGCGAACCCTGCAGCCGAAGTATTGAGCTGTTTGCGCGACCGCGGCTCCAATTTTGATGTGGCCTCCATATACGAGCTCGACAAACTCTTAGAAAACGGTGTTGAAGCTAGCCGTTGCAGCTATGGCAACACTATTAAAAAGAGCCGTGACATCCGTTACTTCTATGAGCAAGGCGTGCGAATGTATGCCACTGATTCCGAAGCAGATCTGCGCAATATTGCGAAAGCAGCTCCTGGCTCGCGGGTGTATGTCCGTATCCTCACTGAAGGCAGCGGAACCGCTGACTGGCCATTGTCGCGCAAATTTGGTTGCCAGACAGACATGGCAATGGACTTACTGGTACTTGCTCGAGACCTAGGGCTAGAGCCCTACGGCGTGTCCTTCCATGTCGGCTCACAGCAACGTGATATCGGTGCTTGGGACGCAGCAATCGGCAAAGTAAAAGTAATCTTCGAGCGACTAAAAGAAGAAGATAACATCACCTTGAAGATGATTAATCTAGGGGGCGGTTTCCCCGCCAATTACATTACACGCGCCAACACGCTTGATTTGTATGCCGAAGAGATTACTCGCTTTATCGAAGAAGACTTCGGTGACGATTTCCCAGAGATCATACTCGAACCAGGCCGTTCGCTAATCTCTAACTCAGGGGTTTTGGTCTCAGAGGTTGTGTTGATCTCACGCAAATCACATACGGCTCTCCAGCGCTGGGTGTTTACCGATGTTGGTAAATTCTCTGGCCTTATCGAAACACTAGATGAATGTATCAAGTACCCGATCTATGTGGAGAAACAAGGTGAGTTGGAAGAGGTGGTGATTGCAGGGCCAACCTGTGACAGTGCTGATATTATGTATGAACACTACAAGTATGGTCTGCCATTGAACCTCGCAATTGGTGACAGAATGTACTGGCTATCAACCGGCGCGTATACAACAAGCTATAGCTCTGTTGAGTTCAATGGCTTCCCGCCACTTAAATCTTACTTCGTCTAAACGACGCTCGAAGCGCGAAGGCCTTAGGCCTTCGCAGCTCCTTGTGTTCCAATTAGATCTTCTTCGCTTTGCTCCATCGACAGCAGCTTCGTTGTCACAACACCGCTAGTAATTGCCCCGTTAACGTTCAGTGCGGTTCGCGCCATATCGATGAGCGGCTCAATAGAGATCAACAAAGCCACCACAGTGACCGGCAAGCCCATCGCCGGCAATACGATCAAGGCAGCAAAGGTAGCACCGCCACCAACGCCCGCCACACCGAACGAGCTCACGGCAATAATCGCCACTAAGCTTAGCAAGAACATGAAGTCTGTTGGATCCACACCCACTGTTGGCGCCACCATTACTGCCAGCATCGCTGGATAGATACCTGCACAGCCGTTTTGACCGATGGTTGCACCAAAGCTCGCAGAGAGGTTGGCAACAGGCGAAGGCACTTTCAACTCTTCTATCTGTGTCTTAACCGTTAGCGGAATAGTGGCCGCCGAACTGCGTGTCGCAAATGCAAAACTTAGTACCGGCCATATCTTCTGGAAATAAGCCTTGATATTCATGCCAGTGCCAATGATGAACATTGAGTGCACTACAAACATGATGAGAATAGCCACATAGGAAGCGAGCACAAAACTGATTAGATTGAGGATATCCTCCCCGTTCGAGCTAGCGACAACATAGGTCATCAGCGCGAGAATCCCGTAAGGTGTCAGCGCCATCACCATGCGCACGAGCTTCATCACGATCGCTTGCATTGCCTCAACGAAAGATTTTATCGCTTGGCCCTGTTCAGGGTTATCTTTACCCACCATGATCGCCGCAATGCCACTGAGTATGCCAAAGATCACCACCGCAATGATCGAGTTGTCTCGGGCATTAGTGAGGTCTGAGAATATATTCGTCGGAATGAAACCTGAGATCACGTCTGGCAGGCTCAACCCAGAAACAGAGCCACGTCTCACCTCTAAGACATCTGCTCGAGCAAGCTCGCGCGCACCGGCAACCATGCCTTCGGCACTTAAACCAGCCACTAGTGTCACGACGATGCCAACCACTGCGGCAATTGCTGTGGTCAATACCAACATACCCACGACTGAAAAGCCTATCTTGCCAACAGAGGCAATCGCATCCATACGCAAAACCGAAGCGATCATTGTCACTAAGATCAACGGCATGATAATCATGCGCAATAAACGCACATAGGAGTCGCCCACGAGGTTGGTCCAGTTCAGGGTTTGCCCCATGACCTCTGACTCCATGCCATAGACGAACTGCAAAAAGAAGCCAAAGGCAAGGCCAAGCACCATGCCGGTGAGCACTTTTCGGGAGAGGCTTTCGGTTTTTTGGCTGATGTTGTAGATCAAATACAACAGGGCGCAAAAGAGAATTAAATTGATGACGGTGTATAGGCTCATGGTCGAGTACTCATATTATTGGTATGCCGTGAAATTAAACTACCTTAGGCACACTTACAAGGACTAGATACGAGCGCTTTTGTTACACATTAATCCGGCAAGTTGGACATCATAATAGCCAAGGTATCAGAGCGGAATTCTCGACGATACAGTACCGCCACGACCAAAGCAGATAAAAGCATGAAGATGAAAAAATTTACAAACCACCCCAGCACTGCCATGCTGAAATAATAGGTCCGCAAGCCATTATTAAAATTACCGGCCGCCTTCGATGCCATAGTGGAAATACTTTCGATGCAGCGATCTATTAGCTCATCAGAGGCTTTTTCGTGCTGCTCTGGCACACCACCCAGCATCACCGACACCTGCCCAAATTGCCGCAGACTCCAAGTAAACTTGAAGAACGCATAGACAAACAAACAGATTAATAACAACACCTTAAGCTCCCATTGCCCGCGCGAACCTTGATCGGAGAAGGGAATATCACTCAGCATAGTGATGACTGTTTCGGAGGAAGTGCCCAAGACTGTCATCAAACCTGCCAATATAAACAGTGTGGTCGAAGCGAAAAAGGAGACGCTGCGTTCAAGATTGGCAATGATATTGGTATCAGCAATTCGATTTTCTCGGCGCAAGGCTTTGCGAATCCACTGCTTGCGAAAGCGGTGCATGGCGTAGGCCAGTGTTGGAGTGTCGATGCTGCGCAACCAGGTGTAATAAAAATAACCACGAAAACACAGTAGAAACCATGCCACAGAAATGAGGTTACCAATATTGTCCAACAACAAATCGCCGAGAATCATGCTCAGACTTTTTCCTTATAAGCTTATTTCTTAATGTGATAACCAGTTTTGAATATCCAAGAGATTACTGCTAGGCAAATGCCTAAAAACACCATAATCATAGTTAAGCTGACGCCAATGCTGACATCGGATATTTCATAGAAGCTCCAGCGAAAGCCACTGATCAGATAAAGCACCGGATTAAACAATGTGACCGTCTGCCAAAACGGCGGCAACATACTGGCAGAATAAAAACTTCCGCCGAGAAACACCAGCGGTGTCACAATTAAAAGCGGGATCAATTGCAACTTTTCAAAATTATCTGCCCAAATACCAATGATAAATCCAAAAAGGCTAAACGACACACAGGTCAACACTAAAAACAGCAGCATCAAAAAGGGGTGTGCGATTTGCAAAGGCACAAAAAACCCAGCGGTGGCCAGAATAATCGCGCCAAGAATAAGCGACTTGCTGGCCGCAGCACCTACATAACCTAACAACGCTTCAAACATGGAAACTGGCGCTGACAGTAATTCATAGATTGTGCCTGTAAACTTCGGGAAATAAATACCAAAGGAGGCGTTTGAAATACTATTGGTTAACAGTGATAGCATAACTAAGCCTGGCACAATAAACGCACCATAGCTGACACCGTCGACCTCTTGAATCCTTCCGCCGATCGCTGCCCCAAAAACCACGAAGTACAATGACGTTGATATCACTGGAGCAATAATACTTTGCATTAAGGTACGCCAAGTGCGAGCCATTTCAAAATTGTAAATCGCCTTTACACCATGCCAGTTCATTACGACTCCTCCACGAGTTTCACGAATATTTCTTCTAAGGAGCTTTGCTTGGTTTGCATATCTTTAAATCCAATGCCTGCGCTGCGCAGATCATCCATCAAACTTGTGATGCCTGTGCGCTCACCTTGGGTATCATAGGTATAGGTCAGTTGCTGACCATCATCGCTTAATAATAATTGATGAGCTGACAGGCTTTCGGGCAGCGCAGTTAATGTGCGGGTGAGTTCAAGAATCAATTGCTTCTTTCCCAATTTACGCATGAGTTCATCTTTCTCTTCCACCAAAAGGATTTCTCCACGGGTGACAACCCCTATGCGATCGGCAATCTCTTCGGCCTCTTCAATATAGTGCGTGGTCAGAATAATAGTGACACCCGATTCGCGCAGTTTTCTCACTAAGGCCCACATATCTTTGCGCAGCTCTACATCGACACCTGCGGTTGGCTCGTCTAGAAATAGCACCCGAGGCTCATGGGAAAGTGCTTTAGCGATAAGCACGCGTCGCTTCATACCACCGGACAGTTCGATAATTTTATTATCTTTCTTCTCCCAAAGGGATAAGTCTCGTAACACTTGTTCGATGTACTCTGGGTTGGGAGACTTACCGAATAAACCGCGACTGAAATTAACCGTCGATAGAACAGAAGCAAAAGATTCCGTCGTTAGTTCTTGAGGGACTAAACCAATGATCGATCGGGTAGAGCGAAAATCCTTAATAATGTCTTTGCCATCAACCAAGATTTCGCCTTCGCTTGGGCTTACGATGCCACAGATGGCTGATATCAAGGTCGTCTTTCCTGCACCATTTGGCCCCAATAGGGCGATAATCTCGCCTTTGCGAATCTCAAGATTGATATTATTAAGGGCCTTAAAGCCACCCGCATAAGTTTTTGAAAGATTGCGGATCGAAACGATGGATTCCACTAATTACACCTCTGCCATTGCGTCGATGGCCTCTGCTAATCTAGCAACCCCGACTATTGTCATTCCATTAATGCCGCCCTTTGGCACATTTGCCTTAGGCACGATCGCGCGTTTGAACCCATGTTTGGCAGCTTCATGTAGACGCTCTTGTCCACTAGGCACTGGCCTGATTTCGCCAGCCAAACCCACCTCGCCAAATACCACCATGTCATGAGGTAAAGCTTTGTCACGGAAGCTGGAAATAATGGCAAGGATCAACGCCAAGTCCGCACTAGTCTCAGTAACGCGCACACCACCGACCACATTGACAAAAACGTCTTGATCGGCCATGTACACGCCGCCATGACGATGCAATACCGCAAGCAACATGGCCATACGATTTTGATCTAGCCCCACCGCTAAGCGGCGCGGATTGCCTAATTGCGTACCATCGACAAGCGCTTGAATCTCCACCAGTAGTGGCCGTGTTCCTTCCCAGAGCACCATCACGACCGAGCCAGCGCTCTCCTCTTCCGTTCTGGCTAAGAAGATCGCTGAAGGATTTTTCACCTCCTTCAAGCCTTTCTCAGTCATGGCGAACACACCCAACTCATTCACAGCACCAAAACGGTTCTTTTGTCCACGCAGGGTTCTGTATTTACTGTCACTGCCACCGTCGAGCATCAAGAAGCAGTCGATCATATGCTCAAGTACTTTCGGGCCGGCAAGATTGCCATCTTTGGTGACATGCCCTACGAGAAATAAAATGGTATTGGTCTGTTTCGCATACTGGATAAGATACGCGGCGCACTCTCGCACCTGCGACACACTGCCTGGTGCCGAGGCGATATCGGCACTGTGCATCACTTGAATAGAGTCGACGACTAATAATTTGGGCTGTTCTTGTTGGGCGACTTGGCAGATTTTTTCAACATTCGTCTCTGCTAGCATTTTCAAGTTTTTCTCAGGCAAACCGAGGCGTCGCGCTCGCATTCCCACTTGCTGCAAAGACTCCTCGCCAGTCACATAGAGGGCACTAGTTGATTGCGCAAGCAAGCACATCACTTGCAGCAGTAAGGTACTCTTACCAGCGCCAGGATTTCCGCCAATCAAGATTGCCGAACCGGGCACAAGACCACCACCTAAGACTCGATCTAATTCTAGTATCGTCGTGGAAACCCGCGGCACCGACTCCAAGTCGATGTCGGCTAAGTCTTGTACTCCTGAGGTCGTGCCAGCATAGCCTTGTTTGCGAAAATCCGGTTTTGCGGCAGGAGACGCCGCACTGCCAAGACTTATTTTTGAAAGAGTGTTCCATTCTTTGCAAGCCACACACTGGCCCTGCCATTGCCCATGCTCTGCGCCACACTCGGTGCACACATAGGCATTCTTTACTTTCGCCATTGCAATTCCTTCTCTTTCCTGTGGCCGCTTCTAGCTATAAACAAAGTGCACGCGCGGGGTGACTTGGCAAAATAGCTCATACGCTATTGTATTGCAGTGCCTAGCAATTTCATCGGCGGGCAAACCTTCCCCCCAAAGAATCACTTCGTCCCCCACTTGCGCTTCAAGACAGTCGCTTAGATCAACTGTGATCATGTCCATCGAAACACGCCCACACAAAGCCACCCTTCGCTGCAGTACGCCGCGACTTGTTTTGCAGTTTACAAGCACAGGCGTCCCTTGAGGCATGCGACGCGGATAACCGTCACCATAACCTATGGATATGACACCGATGCGCTGCTCATGCGGGCAAACATAGCTTGCGCCGTATCCTACGCTCGCCCCTGCTGCAACCGTTTTTACAGAGATCAGTTTGGCACGCAAGGTCATAACCGGTGCAATTCCTCGTTCTATGGCATTCTCGCCTGCAACCGCCGTTCCCCCATAAAGCATGATCCCTGGGCGCAACCATTGGAAATGGGCTTGCGGCCAAAGCTGAATGCCAGAGGAGGCCGCAAAGCTAATCTCGCGAGACTCCTGCGGCACGCCTGCAGCATCTAAGGTCTGCGCAAAGTGCGATAACTGGCGCTCAGACATAGCGCTGCTTAGATCATCGGCGCAGGCAAAATGCGACATGAAGACGATTTTGGCAACCTGCGGGTGTTGTTGTAATTGCTGCCATGCCTGCGCAAACTCTTGCGCGGAAAACCCCAGGCGATGCATACCGGTATCGAGTTTCAGCCACACGCATATGGGCTTGAGCTCTTTATGCCGCGCAAAAAAGTCTGTCAACATGTGTAGCTGGAACAAAGAATGCACGACAAGGTGTAACTCTTGCGCGAGAGCTTGCTTTAATTGCGTTTCGCTAAAAACGCCTTCCAGCAAGAGTATAGGTTCATTAATTCCTGCACCGCGTAACTCCAATGCTTCCTCGATCGAGGCCACACCGAAACAGTCTGTAGGGCGTAATTGTGTGCGTAGAGTTTGCGCGATAGCGAGTGCGCCGTGACCGTAGGCATTGGCCTTCACGACGGCAACCACATTGGCACTAGGACAGTAAGACCGTGCTTTCGCAAAATTTAGAAGCAAGGCTCCTAAGTCTATTGTGGCCCAGGCACGAAAATCATTCGTGTTGGGTGTAACTTTCATCGTATGCCTGCATAGCAAGAGTTTCGAAACGCGTAAATTGCCCGAGGAACCCGAGCTTCACTGTGCCTATGGGACCATTACGTTGCTTACCGATGATGATCTCGGCAACACCTTTGTCTTGCGTGTCTTCATTATAGACTTCATCACGATACACGAATGCGATGATATCGGCGTCTTGCTCGATCGCACCTGATTCACGTAGATCCGACATCACCGGACGCTTATTCGGGCGCTGCTCCAATGAGCGGTTCAGCTGCGATAGCGCGATCACAGGGCATTGAAATTCACGTGCCATAGTCTTAAGCGAGCGAGAAATTTCTGAGATCTCGCCGACGCGATTGTCACCAAACCCTTTGATTTGCATAAGCTGCAAATAATCCACAACGATCAAACCGATCGAGCCGTGTTCGCGTGCGACCCGACGCGCGCGAGAACGCATTTCCATTGGGCTAAGCCCAACGCTGTCATCGATCAGCAAAGGTTTGTCTTTTAACTTGCTCACCGCTGCAGTCAAGCGTGGCCAATCATCCTCTTCTAGCTTACCGGTACGCAGACGCTTCTGATCAATCTTGCCGACAGAGCTCAGCATTCTGGTCACAAGGCTTTCGGCAGGCATCTCGAGACTGAACACCAATACTGGCTTATTACTTAGCAGCAAGGCATTTTCGGCCAAGTTCATAGCAAACGATGTTTTACCCATCGACGGGCGGCCGGCCACAATGATGAGGTCGGATTTCTGTAAGCCAGAGGTTTTGTCGTCAAGATCTTTGAAACCAGTAGGCAGCCCCGTAAGTGCTCCATCTGACTGGAAGAGTTCGTCGATGCGAGTCACAGCATCTTGTAAGAGCGGATTGATCGCCTTCGGCCCACCGTCTTTGGGCCTGTCATCGGCGATCTTAAACACCTTTTGTTCAGCAACATCGAGTACGTCGTCGGCCCGCTGCCCTGCAGGATTAAAGCCACTGTCGGCGATCTCATAGGCCACGCGAATCAATTTGCGCAGCTTAGAGCGCTCGGCAATGATCTCCGCATACGCGCCTATATTGGCCGATCCGCGCGCATTACTGGCCAAATCACTCAAATACTCAATCCCGCCGGCGTCATCTAGCTCACCAAGGCTATCTAGCGCCTCTACCAAGGTAACAACGTCTAAGGGTTTGTCCGCCTCGGTTTGAGTGAACATCACGCGGTAGATCAATTGGTGCTCATGGCGAAAGAAGTCTTCTTCTATGAGCTTTTCAACGACCGTGTCCCACACAGAATTGTCGAGCATCAAGCCACCCAGCACCGCCTGCTCTGCTTCTATCGAGTGCGGAGGAGTCTTTAAGGAAGCTAGCGCGCCAGCATCAAGTGGTTTTTTGCTTTTCTCAAACAATTCAGACATGGGCTAATCACTATAGCGGCCCGTGCGGTGACGAGCATTTAGAAAAAAAAAGCGCCATCACTCCTAAGAATGATAGCGCTTCATTGTCCACTATTGCCCCGAGTTCAACAACCGCAGAATGAGGCGGTACGATGTACGGGCAATGGCGTCTTAAGCAGGAACGACTGCTAGAGTAACCACTTCTTCAACTTCGTAGCCGAGGTCGATTGTTAGTTCGTACTCACCCACTTCGCGCAATGCACCATTCGGCAAGCGTACTTCAGACTTGCTTACGTCCGAACCGGCCGCTTCATTGATCGCATCAGCCACATCACGTGTACCGATAGAACCGAAGAGCTTGCCTTCTTCACCAGCGTTTACCGCAATAGTAACGCGCAATTCTTTCAGCTTAGACGCACGGCCTTGAGCAGCAGCGACTTTCTCATTGTGCGCTGCAAGCAGCTCAGCACGACGAGCTTCGAAGTTCTCTAGGTTAGTTTTAGTGGCTGGAATCGCCTTGCCCGTTGGGAACAGGAAGTTACGAGCATAGCCAGCTTTTACCGAGGCAGAATCACCTACCGCACCAAGCTTGCCTACTTTTTCCAATAGAATGACGTTCATTTTTACTTCCTCATTAAAATCTGCGTGTATTCTTAATCTACATTTAAGCGCTGAACGCTTGCCTTAATCTCTACCGCGTTATTCGCGCGGGGCTACCCTCGATCGAAAATCTACCCAGCTATCGGCTACCGCTGCGAGGACCACTAACTGGACCATTACGGGGTACATCAATACTGAATAGAAAATTACCAAAACTGCGACTGGCAATTTTCTTCGACCTACCAGGCCATGCACTAAAGCAACGCCTGCAAACAGCAGCGGTAACACGAAGAACAGTGAAACCTGCTGCACCACCGGCGGCCCTAAGTTCGCCAGTAAAAACATCGAAAACAACACTGCGCCAGACTTCCAACTTAAACGCAGTTGATGGAATTCTTCACGAAAACCACCAGGATTAAACAGTTTTGCTTGCCAACTACGGGCCAGCATTAACAGTGCCACCGACAAAAATGCTACCGAGGTGCCAAAAAACACCAACAATAACGGCCTGAGCAATTCTGGCTCTATTAACACCACCTGGCCTTGCAGCTCAGGGGCACTGGCAATTTGTTCCATCAATTGCAGCAATTGTTCTTCCATCATCGTGAGGAAGGTGGGCTGAATCATCAAACCCAATTGCGCGCCGATGCCAACGCCGATGGAAGCCAACAATGTGGTTTCCCAAGAGCCGGTAGTGCGCAGTACTTGTGCAAGCACCGTAATACCAAGCAATAACAATAGAGGAATTACATCCCCTGTAACCGCCCACGCTACTGCGGGCAATATTGCCCAAGCGAGTACGATCAAAGCTTCAGACTTGCCGTGCCTCAGAGTGACTAGAGCCACGACCGGTGCACTCAAAAAGTTGATCACCGGCAGTAGGCCAAGCAAAACAGCCGCAATTATCGATTGGCGGCGGCCTGACATCACATAAGCGGCCAAAGCCTTCATACGCGTCTCCGTACTGCTGCATGGCCATAACGGTCATGCAACATAACACTAACGGATTTAGGCAGTATGGCTATCTGTATACGGAATCAGTGCAAGATGACGAGCACGTTTCACAGCAGTAGCCAATTGACGCTGATAGCGCGCCTTAGTACCAGTGATACGGCTAGGAACGATCTTGCCAGTTTCAGACACATACGCCTTCAAAGTTTCGATATCTTTGTAGTCAATCTTAGTGGTGCCTTCTGCTGTAAATTTGCAGAATTTACGTCTACGGAAAAAACGAGACATGTTTAGATCCTTTCAATAAGTTTGTTTAAACAACAGCCTTTAGCAATAAGTGATGCGCATTAGCGCACCCGCTTGGCAATTAATCGTTAGACTCTTCTTTTTCAACTTCTTCAGCTGAATCATCAGAATCGCCAGACTCTTCACTTGCTTCTTCTTCGCCTTGTGCGGCAGCCGCTTCGGCTTGACGCGCAGCTGCGTCTTCTTCGATCTTACGCTTTTGCTCAGCACGGGCACGACGCTCACGGCTTTCACGCTCGCCTTTTAAGATCAAAGACTCTTCAGTAACAGGGCCAGACTCTTTCATGACCAGGTTACGGATGATTGCGTCGTTGTAACGGAATAAAGTAGTGATTTCGTCCAGCACTTCGCTACCACACTCGATGTTCATGAGGATGTAGTGCGCTTTGTGGATTTTATTGATTGGATAAGCTAACTGGCGACGGCCCCAGTCTTCTAGACGGTGCACTGTACCACCGCTGTCTTTAACGATCTGAGTGTAGCGTTCAACCATACCCGGCACTTGGTCGGATTGGTCAGGGTGTACTAAAAATACAACTTCATAATGTCTCATAGAGACTCCTTACGGGTTGAAGTCTTCTGACTAACACCGGCTTGAGAGGCCTAATGCGCAGGAAGACAAGGAGTTAAGGGGCATTGCCTAAAGACAGCTCCCCGAAATTAAAGAGCGGGCATTCTAGAGATTAGCAAGCCAATATGCAAATCATTTAGCTTTTTACTGCACTTGATCAGCTCTCTAATAGCTTCGATCACCACCACACTAAAGACCGAGCCTCATGTGGGAGCGGGCCTGCCCGCGATAAATTTAGCTAGGTGGCAAGAAATCGCGGGCAGGCCCGCTCCCACAAGGAGGGTTCTTTCCGGTTTGGGGTGGCACTTTTCGCGGGCAGGCCCGCTCCCACAAGGAGGGTTCTTTCCGGTTTGGGGTAGCACTTTTCGCGGGCAGGCCCGCTCCCACAAGGAGGGCACCTTCTAGTTTGGAGGGGCACAGGTCGAGGTTAGGGGGTTTGGCGTTGGCGCACGGCTTCGAAAAGGCATAAGCCAGTGGCTACTGAGACATTAAGGCTGCTTAGAGCGCCAGCCATAGGAATAGACATCAGAAAATCACAGTGCTCACGAGTCAATCGGCGCAGCCCTTTGCCTTCCGAGCCCATGACGATGGCTATTGCTTGTTTAAAGTCCATCGCGTAGAGGCTTTGCTCTGCCTCGCCCGCAGCTCCTGCGATCCAAATGCCGCGCTGTTTCAGCCCTTCCAAGCAACGACTGAGATTAGTCACTGCCACAAAAGGGATTGTGTCAGCGGCGCCACAGGCCACTTTGCGGGCAGTCATATTCAAAGGGGCGGAGCGGTCTTTGGGCACAATCACCGCATCCACACCGGCCGCATCAGCTGTGCGCAGGCACGCGCCCAAATTGTGAGGGTCGGTCACTTCATCAAGGATCAATAGCAACGGGGCATGCGGAAGGCCATCCAGTAGCGCCTCTAAACCACGCTCGTCCAACAGGCTACCGCCTAACTTACATAGCGCAACAACGCCTTGATGAACCGCGCCTTTCTGGATATTGCGCAAGCGCTTGTCGAGGTCTTTTCGATCCAAACCCTGCCAAGCTACACCAGCCGCGCTAGCGAGCGATTTAATGTCATTGATGCGTTTGTCTTCGCGATCTTGCTGTAAAAATAGTTCCAATACGTCTTCTGGATGCTGTTTGAGAAGCTCGCTGACCGTATGGATGCCATAGACCCATTCTTTGTTACTCAATTTCTTGTCCTTTGGATTTACGGGGCCTTGCTAGCGCTTGGTTTGCGGCGCTTGCCCTTATTCTTAGCGCTTGGCTTTTTCTTCTTGCTTACCGCGGCTTTTGATTTGCTGTCAGCCGCCTTAGCCGGCGCTGCTTTGGCATTGGTTTTGGATTTGCTTTTCGACTTTGCCTTTTTGGGTGGCAAACCTGCCGCGCTTTGCGGATTACCCGCAGCATCCAACATCACCAAATCAATCTTGCGATCATCCAAATCGACACGCGCCACTTTCACCCGCACAGTATCGCCCAAGTGATACACCATGCCGTTACGCTCACCGCGCAATTGGTGCCGCACGGGGTCGAACTGATAATAATCGTTTTTCAAGGCCGTGATATGCACCAAGCCTTCGACATAAATATCGCTAAGCTCTACAAATAAACCAAACGCGGTGACACTACTAACGGTGCCCGAGAAATCCTCGCCGACACGGTCTTGCACATACTCACACTTGAGCCAGTCCAACACGTCGTAGCTCGCCGCATCGGCGCGCCGCTCAGTCATTGAGCAAGTCTCACCAAAGGCTTGCATATCTTTCAGGTCGTAGGGGTAGATTGCCTTGCGCGCCAAAGGAGTTACACCAGACACCTTTTGCACATTCTGTGTATGCGCTTTACTGCGCACTAGATAACGAATCGCTCGATGCACCAACAGATCAGGGTAACGCCTAATAGGTGAAGTGAAATGTGTATACGCGGCAAAACCAAGACCAAAATGGCCGATGTTCTCTGGCTGATACACCGCCTGTAATAGAGATCGAATCATGACCGTTTGAATCAAGTGGGCATCAGGCCGGTCAGCAATTTTCTGCAAGACTCGCTGGTAGTCTTTGGGCACCGGTTTTGCCGAGCGCGTTAGCTGAAGACCGATCTCTTTCAAGAAGGCTTTGAGATTATCCATCTTGTCCATGTTCGGACCATCATGCACACGGTATAGAACTGGCAATGCAGATTCTGACAAAAACTTTGCCGTGCAAACATTGGCCGCCAACATACACTCTTCGATCAAGCGATGCGCGCTATTGCGCACGACTGGCACAATGGAGCTGATCTTGCGCGTCTCACCAAACACGATACGTGTTTCGGTACTAATAAAGTCCAAGGCTCCGGCCTGTCGGCGAAGTTTCGCAAGCTTGTGATACACCTTGTTTAATGAGTCCAGTGCTGGCAGCAATGCCTCGTAACGGGTTCGCAGGCGCTCTTGGGTTTTCGCGCGCAAAGCCGTTTCTGGCTCTTCGAGAATATCTGCCACCTCGGTATAAGTCATGCGCGCGTGGGAGTGAATCACCCCCTCATAAAATAGGTAGTCTTGCACACGGCCCTGCTTGTCTAGATGCATCTCGCACACCATCACCAAGCGGTCGACTTTCGGCTTCAAAGAACACAGGCCATTGGACAATGCCTCTGGCAACATTGGAATCACATGCCCAGGAAAGTACACAGAGTTGCCGCGGTTTTGCGCCTCTTCATCGAGCGCAGAATTGATCGCCACATAATGGGACACATCCGCAATAGCCACATACAATTTGCAAGTACCGCCAGCGCCTTGCTCGCAATACACCGCGTCATCAAAATCTTTGGCATCTTCACCATCAATCGTCACGAATGGCAGCGCACGCAAATCAACACGTTGTGCCGACTCTTGTTCAGAGACTTGAGTAGCGAAGCCTTTCATCTCTTTAAGCACATCACGGGGCCATTCATAAGGAATATTATGGCTTCGTACCGCTACATCTATTTCCATCCCTGGCTTCATATTGTCGCCAAGAATTTCTACAATTTTGCCTACCGCTTTGCGGCGTGAAGTTGGGAATGCCGTGATTTCTGCGACAACAAACTGCCCGTCCTGGGCATCACGATTCTCTTTTTCAGGAATCATAATCTCGTGACTATTACGACGATTATCTGGCACCACAACGCCAAAGCCTTGCTCCCAGCAATATCGTCCAACAATCTGATTGCTGCGCCGCTCTAGCACCTCAAAGATCATTGCCTCTTTGCGCCCGCGTCGATCGACACCAGACACTCGTGCTAGCACGATGTCACCATCGAACACTTTTTGCATCTCGGTATTGGGCAGAACTAGATCGCCAGACCCATCAGCCGGGATAAAGAAGCCGTAGCCATCTTTGTTGCCGTGCACGCGACCCTTGATCAACTCCATCCGGTCTACCAAACCATACACGCCACGCCGATTGCTAATGAGCTGCCCGTCACGCGCCATAGCAATTAAGCGCCGACGCAAAGCTTCGGTGTGGTCATGGGATTCTAGTTTGAGATGTTCACAGAGCGACTGGTAGGTAACAGGCTCACCTATTTGCTCCATGTATTCGAGGATGTATTCGCGCGAGGGGATCGGATTTTCGTAGTTTTCCGCTTCCCGACTTGCGAAGGGGTCTTTAATCATTTCAGTTGCTTTTGATTTCTTAGCCATATCCTGCCAAATTAAATGGGTTTCTAGCAGGCAGTATACACCCCAAAGCCCTATATTACTTGCACTATTAAGCCTCTCCCTAATTGACAGCTTGCAGTCGCAACGATAAAGTGCGCGCTTCGAACACCCCTATTGCCCAGGTGGTGGAATTGGTAGACACGCTAGCTTCAGGTGCTAGTGCTCGAAAGGGCGTGGAGGTTCAAGTCCTCTTCTGGGCACCAACACCTCGTCCCATCACCTCCCAGTAAGTCCTTATTATTTCTATATTTCAATAGGTTAAATAAAACGAAGTCCGAGAAAGTCCCATCGAGCTTCACCGCATCCTAGCTTTATTGTAACATTCTTAGTAACACTAACCAGCAAACCAATTTTTGGGTGTTACTATGCCAAGAATCGCAACTCCACTAACTGACACTTCGATCAAGCAAGCCAAAAAACGAGAAAAGGAATACAACCTGTCAGATGGGAATGGACTACACTTGAGAGTCAAGCCTGTAGGGTCAAAATTATGGATACTCAATTACACCAATAGAGCAACAGGGAAGCGATCGAACTTAGGGCTCGGCACCTATCCTGCAGTCTCCCTAGCCACAGCGCGCAAATTAACTCAGGAATACCAAACCCATATAGCAGAGGGCAAAGACCCAAAAAGTATTAAAGCCGAGAAACTAAATCATCTCAAAGACACTCTGGAAAGTGTGGCCCGCATATGGCTAGAAAAGAAGAAGCAAGTTGTAAAACCCAATTATCATCGCAAGATAGAAAGCTGTTTAAAGTCTTATATTTTCCCAAAACTTGGCGACACCCCAATCACCGAATTAAGCGCAAAACAAACCATTGAAGTAATACATGCAGCCTACAACGACGACAAGCTTGAAACAGTAAAGAAGATATGCAGATGGCTAAATGAAATCATGACCTACGCACTCAATAGCGGCATTGCATTTAACAACCCACTCACGGGCATTGGCAAAGCGTTCAATCCACCAAAAGTCACCCATCTACCAACTATCTTGCCAATTGAGCTGCCCAAGCTAATGCACACAATCCGTCATTCAAGCACAAAACAAGTAACAAGAATTTTGATTGAATGGCAATTACATACCATGGTGCGGCCGAGCGAGGCAGCTGGTACAAGGTGGGATGAAATAGACATTGAAGGCGCGCTATGGACAATCCCTGCAGAAAGGATGAAAAAAAACATACTGCACAAAGTACCCCTTAGCCCAGAGTCTCTAAAGCTACTCGAAATCCTTAAACCAATTAGTGGACACAGAGAATTCGTTTTCCCTTCAGATCGCAACCCTAGAAACCCAACCAACTCCCAGACCGCCAACAGAGCAATATGTAAGCCTCCCTTAAACTAGCGGCATCCACAAATAGAGTTCTCCGGGATAAACT
>OJGU01000183.1_pt1 | contig 41944 bp, 37 predicted proteins | sample 1594741 | NCBI WGS metagenome assembly OJGU01 (sample SAMN05416841, study PRJEB24817) | seawater metagenome | isolation source: Sea water | place: Canada:Atlantic | collected 2013-07 | reverse complement strand
TTGCCCAACATCATGGCCGTAAAACAGCGCCACTGCTATATTGCGTGATAAATTCTATAGGCCTAACCGGTGCGAAAAGGAACGAGCAATGCAGGCAGAGCTGATTGAAATACGCAACCATCTGACCCAGCACTCTCCATTCGACGAAATGCCGGAGGAGTTTCTGGACCGTATCGTATCGAGTATCGAAATTGCCTATTTTCGCGCAGGTACCGACATTCTGAAGCTGGATGAACCAAACGCCAACCTGCACTATGTACGCAGTGGAGCCGTCGAGATCTATCGCCGTTCAGGCGAACTCTACAATCGCATAACCGAAGGTGAGATTTTCGGTCAGTTTGGCCTGCTGATGAACAAATCGGTGCGGTTTCCAGCCAAGGCCTTGGAAGATTCCCTGATATACCTCATTCCTGACGAGGTGTTTCAGTATTTGTGGGAAAACGACGAGAGCTTCACCGATTTTGTGGAAACCGAGAACCACTCACGGCTGCGTTCCGCGCTTTCCCGGCGCGAGAAGTCCAACCAGCCAATGACGGCACGAGTTACCCGGCTTATTTCCCGCGAGCCTGTCATGGCACCCAATACCGTACGCCTTCAGGAGGCAGCGCGCATCATGACGGACCGGGGGGTATCTGCCCTGTTGCTGATGGACGAAAACGGTGACAAGCCCACGCTCTCCGGCATCATAACCGACCGCGACCTGCGTACCCGCGCACTGTGCGAGGCGCTGCCATCAGAGACACCCATCAGCGACATCATGACGGAAGAGCTGATTACCACCCGTACCAGCGCCTTTATTTTCGAAGCCATGCTGACCATGCTCCACAATAACGTGCATCACCTTCCAGTGATGGAAGGCGATACCGTACGGGGCGTCATCGCGCTGTCGGATATCGTCAAGCATGAATCCCAAAGCAGCCTTTACCTGGTCAGCAATATCTATCACCAACAGGACGTCAAGGGCCTGAGGCGCCTGAGCAAAGAGGTGCCAAACACCTTCGTGCGCATGGTTCGTGAAGATGCCAATTCCCATATGATTGGCAGCGCCATGGCAGGCATCGGCCGCACCTTCAGTCAGCGGCTACTCGAACTGGGTGAGGAGAAGCTGGGGCCGCCACCGGTGCCTTATTGTTTTATGGCGCTGGGCTCCATGGCCCGGGACGAACAGCTGGTCGTCACCGACCAGGACAACGCCATGGTGCTGGACGACAGCTTCGACCCTGAGCAGCACGACGAGTATTTCCTCGCCCTGGCGAAATTTGTCAGCGATGGCCTGGCCGAGTGCGGCTACAGCTACTGCACCGGCGATATCATGGCCACCAACCAGAAATGGCGACAGCCCCTGCGAGTCTGGAAGAAGTACTTCGCTGACTGGATCGAAAACCCCAAGGCGGAGGCCCTGCTCAACAGCAATATTTTCTTCGACCTGGACGGCATCCACGGCCGCACCGAATACACCGAAGAACTGAAAACCTTCATTGCGGATAAAGCGAGCAATAGCCAGCGCTTCCTGGCCATGCTGGCCCGCAACGCCCTCAACCGCACGCCACCGCTGGGCTTTTTCCGTACCTTTGTGATGGAGGAAAGCGGCAAGCAGGCCAAGACCTTCAACCTGAAGCGTCGCGGCACGGCACCGGTGTCGGATTTGATCCGGGTGCATGCCCTGGCCTGTGGCTCACGGGCACAGAACACATTCAACCGGCTCAAAGCCATTGGTCAGACGAAGCTTATTCCGGAGGATGGGGTTGATAACCTTCGGGACGCCTTCGAGTTTATTGCGATAGTGCGTATTCGACATCAGGCCCTATCCATCGAAGCAGGTCGAGAGCCCGACAACAATGTGCGGCCGGAAGACCTTTCGCCGTTCGAGCGCAGCCACCTGAAAGACGCTTTCCAGGTGGTCGGCCAGGCACAAAAGTTCCTCAAATTCCGCTACAACCCCCAGGCTACCCGGAATGTCTGATGGCAAGGCAGCACAGATCGACAGTTTGTCCTGGCCCGAACAGTACCGGGAACTGGCAACACAAACGAAAGACCCGCGACTGAAGACGTTCTACGAGGCAGGTTGTGTGGCGCCGGAAACGCCTCTGAGCGAGGTCTCGTTTGTAGCCGTGGATTTCGAAACCACCGGCCTGGACCCTGACAGGCACTCCATCGTCAGCATCGGCGTGGTGCCCTTTACCCTTGACCGGGTGCAACTGAGTGGTTCGCGACACTGGCTGGTAAAACCGCAACTGCCGCTACACCAGACCTCTATCACGATACATGGCATAACCCATACCGATATCGACAAGGCCCCTGATCTGGCCGACGTACTGGACGAATTTCTGGAAAGCCTGGCCGGGCGCGTACCGGTGGTGCACTACCGCAATATCGAACGTCCATTCCTGAACATGGCGCTGAAGTGGAGAATCGGGGAGGAAATACGCTTTCCAGTGATGGATACCATGGCCATTGAGGCTTACTTGCATCCCAATCGGAAACCCTCCTGGTGGCAGAGGTTGAGGGGACAGCAGCCGATCTCGATTCGGCTGGCAGACAGCCGGGTGAGATATGGGCTGCCACACTACCCACCACACAATGCCGTGGTGGACGCGCTGGCCAGCGCCGAATTGCTGATGGCGCAAATCCAGCACCACTTTTCGCCAGAGACCCCTATCCGGGATCTCTGGCTGTAGCGTGCCTCCTTAGTTGGAAGCCGTACGGTTGGCTTCTTTCACTTCACTGATCAGCGCACCGTAACCTTCCTTCTCCATGTTCTCCAACGGGATGAACCGGAGCGCGGCCGAGTTCATGCAGTAACGCAACCCCGTTGGCGCCGGGCCGTCGTTGAACACATGCCCAAGGTGGGAGTCCGCATAACGGCTACGGATCTCGGTGCGGGTCATGAAGAAGCTGCTGTCCTCTTTCTCCACCACCATGTTTGAGCTGATCGGCTTGGTAAAGCTGGGCCAGCCAGTGTTGGACTTGTACTTGTCACGGGAGGAAAACAGCGGCTCACCGGACACAATGTCCACGTATATTCCGGCCCGTTTCTCATCATAATACTCGTTCTGATACGCAGGCTCGGTGCCGTCCTCTTGGGTGATTTCGTACTGCTCCTCAGTCAACCGTGCCTTGAGCGTTTTGTTGTCCGGCTTGGTGAACGTGTCCGGGTTGAATGCCTCAACCCGGCTGAGGTTCATGTCGGATTTGCCACCAGACGCTTTGTTGGCAGTGGCCTGCGTGGAACCACCGTTGCTCTCGGGACGATACTCGGCATAGTCTACTTTCTCGTCCTCGCCCCAGACTTTCTCGATAAACTGGTAGCGACCGGAGTTGAAGGTGTAGAACTGGTACCGCACCGGGTTCTTCTTGTAGTAGTCCTGATGGTATTCCTCGGCGTCGTAGAACGCTTCGAAAGGCACCACTTCAATCTTGACCGGATGATCATAACGGCCAGATTCTTCCAGCGCCTTTATCGAGGCCTCGGCTGCGCGTTTCTGTGCTTCGTTGTGGTAGAAAATCGCCGGCCGATACTGTTTGCCCCGGTCCACGTACTGGCCTTTCACGTCGGTTGGGTTGGCCGTACGCCACAGAGCCTGGAGCAGGCCTTCGTAGGTGATCGTATCAGGATCATAGTACACCTGGACCGCCTCGGTATGGCCTGTGCGGCCACCAGCTACCTGTTTATAGTTCGGGTTGTTCTCGTCGCCGCCACTATAACCAGACACCGCCTCAACAACGCCGGGCACTTTCTCTTCATACGCCGCTTCCACACACCAGAAGCAGCCACCAGCGAACGTAGCAACCGCCAGGCCTGGATCATCCGGGGCGTATTGTGATTCCGTCCCTTTGGAGGCCCCAACCTGGAAACCGGTCAATGCGATCGCGGCCGCGATAGACGTCAGTAACAGATACCGTTTCATAACCTTAACCTCTTGCCTTTTGAATACTGTGACCAGTTTGCACGGGATTCATCACATCACTTTCTCCAGTTTATTACGTTTGTATAACGCCGGAGAGATCATTACGGATGCAGGCAGCCTATTTGGGTGGCCCTATCGGCAAGCATATGCAGAAAGATGCGCCGCCGGAGCTCAGGTTCTCAACGCTGATATCACCGCCCTGAAGAGTCATGATTCTGCGAGCGATGGCCAGCCCCAGGCCGGCATGGCCGGAACCGCCGGACGATTCGCCACGGTAGAAAGGGTCGAAGATGTGGGGCAGGTCCTGCTCCGGAATACCCGGGCCACTGTCGTGAACGTAAACCTGCGGCAGTCCGTCCGCCTGCCCTAACACCACTTCAATACGGCTCTCTGAGGGGCTGTATGCAATGGCATTGCCGATCAGGTTATCCAGCACCCGCTCGGTCATGGCCAGGTCAGCGTACGCCAAAGGGAGGTCGGGATCGCCATCCACCACAAGTTCCAACTGCCGGGTGCTGGCCTCTTGTCCATGCTTCTGGACCACGTCGTGCACCAATTCAGCCAGCGGAAAGGGTTCCGGCACGGGCTGCTTTTCCCGGGCCTCGAGGGCCGCAAGCTCAAACAGCTCATCCACCAGGCGGCTCAGGCGTCGGCCCTCTTTGAGGGCAATGTCGAGAAAGCGGTCCTGTTCTTCCGCTGTCAGCCGGTCGCGCCGGAGCTTGAGGCTTTCAATGTAGCCCTGCATCGAGGCCAGCGGCGTTCGCAGATCATGGGACACCTGGGCCACCAGTTGCCGGCGCTGGGCGTCTTTTTCCGTCAGCAGTTCGATCTGGGACGCAATGCGGCTGGCCATGTCGTCAAAGGTGGCACCCAGGTAGTCAATTTCGTCGCGCACCACTGGCCGGCGGTCCCGCCAGGTACTGTCCAGGGCTCTGTGGCTCATGTCACTGTGCTCAAAATCTTCCACCAGCCGGGTCAGCAAAGTCAGCCGGCGCGTCAGCAGCCGGAAGACCGCCAGCCCCGCAATCATCACCACCGCCAGGCTGACGATCAGGGCCCAGGCGCTCAGTTCCACCAAGTGACCACCCCGAGCCATGGTTTCCGCGGCATCGTACTCCTCACCGCGCAGCACCACGTATAGATACCCCTCCGGATTGTCCATCGACGGTACCGGCGTTACGGAAAAGACTTTCTGCCGGTCATGGCTGCGGGGGTCATCGCCCAGTACCGGGTAGCTGTCCATATCGTTCATCAGGCGGCGGATGGGTTCGAGCGAGACTTGCTTGCGCTTGATCTTCGCCGGATCAGCGGAATAAGAGAGGATGGTGCCTTCCAGATCCAACAGGTAGATTTCGATGCTGGGATTGATGGTCATATACAGCGCAAAGAGTTCTTTCAGGGCGCCGCGGTCGAGTTCCCCTTCACTGACCAGATTTCTGTCGGCCACCAGGTCTTTCGCCAAATCCCGGTGCAGCTCCTGATTAACAGACGCGTTGTACTCCCGCAGGGAATACAAGCTGAAAAAGGTGTACAGCAGACCAACGGCCAACAGGAGCAGGAAAAGACCTAACGTCAGCCGGGTGTAGAGTGTCTTCAGCATGGTTCAGTCCCGGAAGCGATAGCCCACCCCCCAGACGGTTTCGATAAACTCCGGTCGCGCCGGGTCTTGCTCAATCTTCCCGCGCAGACGGTTAATGTGGGTATTGACGGTATGCTCGTACCCTTCGTGGTTATAGCCCCAGACCTTGTCCAGCAGCTGAACCCGGCTGAACACACGTCCCGGGTGGCTGGCAAAGTGCCAGAGCAGGTCGAACTCCCGGGCCGTCAATTCCACCTCCTGTTCCCACACGAACACACGGCGCCGGGCCGGATCGATACGTAAACCTTCGGTGTCCAATTCACCCGACTCTTCAGGCCCGGATGTTTCGCCCGACGAATTCGACATGGCGTCCACCCGCCGGAACAGAGCTTTCACCCGCGCCGACAGTTCGGCCACGCTGAAGGGCTTGGTGAGGTAATCATCCGCCCCCATCTCCAATCCCAGCACACGATCCAGCTCCGTGCTTTTCGCCGTGAGCATCAGCACCGGCACATACCCCGGGCCGGAGCGAATCTCCCGACACACCGAGAGCCCGTCCATTCCAGGCAACATCAGATCAAGCACCACAAGGTCAATATCCCCTTCGCGGAAACGCTCCAGCCCGGTATCGCCCCGGTCACAGAGAATGGCATTCATACCAAGGTCAGCCACGTGCATTCGCACCAGCTCACCAATACCGGGGTTGTCTTCCACAATCAGTACGTTTCGCGTCATAGGTTCCTGATTCTGATGCCCTTCGATGGCCACCGGTTAGTTCGTGGCACTTGCCTTGCCCACACCGGGGTCCGTCATATCGTCGTGCATGGCCTTGTCGTCTTTCATGCCCATTCCGTCATCCTTCATGTCCATGTGGTCGTCAGACATGCCATCTTTCTTCATGTCGTGGCCCATGGAATCCGACATGCCGTCTTTCTTCATGTCGTTGTGTTCCATTGATCCTTTCATATCATCCTTCATCATGCCATCTTCAGACGCCATGTCATCTGCCTGAGCCGCGCTTGCCATCAAGCCGAACAGGGCCATTGCTGCGATTGTCGTGAGCTTGTTCATTGTGATTTCTCCTCCAAGAATGTTTGCCCGCCTGATTGGCAGGTTCGACATCCATGCTGAAGCAGTGCCATCACGGCACAATCACGAGGAATTAAAGAGTGTATCGCGGAAACTTCACAAATCTGTCACGCCATTGCCAGGCTTCCAAGCAGGCGCTGACGAATGATGCTGTCGGCCTCGTCCATAATTCGGCCAACCAGTTCCTCACAACTGGGAATGTCGTGAATCAGCCCCGCCACCATGCCACAACTCCAGGCTGCCTCATCCATCTTGCCTTCCTGAAGCACCAACCTGCCCTTCACGCCAGTGACCAGATGGCGGATATCGTCAATGGTTTCGGTGCCGGCTTTCACGTTCTCGATACGGATAATTTCTTCCACTGCGGCGTTATTCATTACACGCTCGGTGTTACGGAGGTTCCGCATAATAAGGCGGGTCTGAAGTTCATCCGCGTCGACAATGGCCTGTTTGACATTGTCATGGATGGGAGCGTCTGTGGTCGCCAGAAAACGGGTACCCATATTCATGCCATCAGCGCCCAGTGCCATAGCCGCCACCAGGCTGCGGCCATCAGCCATGCCGCCTGAAGCGACAAATGGAATGGTGAGTTCTTCCGCAGCGCGTGGCAGCAGGATAAAGTTAGGGATGTCATCCTCACCCGGATGGCCGCCACATTCGAAGCCGTCCACGCTGACCGCATCGCAACCGATTTTTTCAGCCTTCAGGGCGTGACGCACAGACGTGCATTTGTGGATAACCTTGATACCTGCCGCTTTGAGCTGGGGCATGTATTGCTCGGGACTACGCCCGGCCGTTTCCACCACTTTCACACCACCGTCGACAATGGCCTGGATATAATCCGGGTAGGGCGGCGCCTTGAAGGACGGCAGGAACGTGAGGTTGACGCCGAACGGCCGATCAGTCATCTCGGCACAACGTGCAATTTCCCTGGAGAGGTCTTCCGGGGTAGGCTGAGTCAGCCCGGTAATCATACCGAGTCCACCGGCGTTGGAAACGGCGGCGGCCAACTCCGCATACCCAACGTGGTGCATGCCTCCCTGGATAATCGGGTGATGGATACCAAACAATTCGGTGATTCTGGTCTTCATAGCGGGCTTCCTGTTTTGTCGTTAGAATGAAATCGAGTACCGATACGAGGTTGCAGTGACAGAAAAAACAACAACAAGGGCGACACCAGCAGATGCCTTCCGACGTGCACGAAGGATGTGGTTAAAAGGTGAACGAATTCACCTGGCATCGCTGTCTGCAGAGTTGAATATTGGCAGGGCCACCCTGTTTCGCTGGGTTGGCAACAAGGACTTGTTGCTGGGGGAAGTGCTCTGGTCACTCTACGAACCCCTGAGGCAGGAAGCGCTGAACGCAACACCGGGGAACGGCGTCGACTTTGTAGTCGGGGTATACCGCCACATTAATTCCACCCTGTTGCACTCTGAACCTTTGCGGCGCTTTATCCGCGAAGACCCGGAGTACGCGCTCAAAATCCTGACGTCATCCCAGTCCACCCTTCACAGCCGTACCGTTGAGGCCAACACCCGCACACTTCGGGATCAGATTGCAGGCGGACATATTAATCCGCCCCTGAACGTCAACAGCCTGTCCTACTTCATGGTGCGCCTGGCCGAATCCTGCCTGTACAGCGACATCATCAACGGCCGCGAACCCCGTGAAGAGGAGCTGGAGGACGCCTGTACCGCTGTTCGTGTAATGCTTGGCGGAACAGCCTGAATCCGCCAAAGCCCATCAGGCACGGGGTGGGGCCCTTTTCTGCCGGGAAAAAGATGTCTGAGCGAAGCGAGTTATTTTTCCCAGAAGAAAAGGGCACCACCTCGGGCCCAGCCCGCTGACGAGCATGCTTAAAGCTGCAGGGACCGCACCTCCAAAAACTCTTCAAGTCCCCATTTGCCGAATTCGCGGCCGATACCGGAGTGGCCGAAGCCGCCAAACGGCGCCAACGGGTTGAAGTCCCCACCGTTGACGAACACCTGCCCGGTGCGCAGTTTACCTGCCACTTTTTTCGCGTGGGCATCATCGGCCGACCAGACAGCGCCGGACAGGCCATAGGCGGTGCCATTGGCTATCTCGATGGCCTCGGCTTCGTCCTGATAGGGGATCACGCACAGCACGGGGCCGAAAATTTCCTCCTGGGCGATGCGGCTGTCGGGTTTGACGTTACCGAACACCGTGGCCTTGACGAAGTAGCCCTTGTCGCAGCCTTCCGGAGCTTCCGGGCCGCCAGCAACCAGGGTGGCGCCTTCTTTGATACCAATGTTGATAAAGTCGATGACCTTGTCCCGCTGTTGAGCGGAAGCCAGCGGGCCCAGGCGTGTGGTTTCTTCCAGCGGATTGCCCGGCGTCATTTTCGCCACCGCATTAGCGGCCAGCTCGCAGGCTTCGTCATGCTTCTGGGCCGGCACCAGCATGCGGGTCAGCGCCGTGCAGGTCTGACCTGAGTTCAGCAGGCAGTTGTTGACGGTTCCCTTGACCGCTTTCGCCAGGTCAGCATCCGACAGGATAACCGATGCAGATTTGCCGCCCATCTCCAGGGCAAAGCGCTTGAAATCATCGGCGGCAGCGTGGGCAATCAGGCTGCCGGTGCGGGTGGAGCCGGTGAACGACACCATGTTGACATCCGGGTGCTTGATCAGCGTGTCGCCCACTGTATGGCCTTCGCCGCAGACGAGATTGAATACACCCTCGGGAAGGTCTGTCTGGTCCAGAATATCCGCCAGGATATAGGCACTCTGGGGCGCGATTTCAGACGGCTTGAGCACCACCGTGCAACCGGCGGCAATGGCCGGAACCACCTTGAGGATGACCTGGTGCAGAGGGTAGTTCCAGGGGGTGATGCATCCCACCACGCCCACCGGCGTGTACTGCACCTCGGAGTTGCCGACCTGTTCGGAAAAGGTGAATTCCGGCAGCATTTTCAGGTAGCTTTTGGTAATGGTGGCTGGCAGCCCCGCCTGAATGCCGGTGGCCAGTTTGATGGGCATGCCCACTTCCCGGCATACCGTTTCGGCTATCTCACCCGCCCGTTCTTTCAAGCCAGCATGCAGCTGTTCCAGCACGTGCAATCGCTTTTCCAGCGTGCTTTCCGACCAGCTTTCGAAGGCCGTACTGGCAGCCGCAATGGCCTTCTCCATTCCCTCACGACCGGCGGCGGGAACCCTGGCAATAACGTCGCCAGTGGCCGCTTCGTGAACATCAATGGTCTCACCATTCCAGTTCTGCCATTGGCCGTTGATGTAGTTTTTGCTGAGATCTTTCATGGTTCCGCTCCTGAATAAATTCATGTGGATGATGTTCCGCGATACGGCCGCCTTACACCACCTCGAAAAGACCAGCCGCGCCCTGGCCACCACCAATGCACATTGTCACAACCACGTACCGGGCACCACGTCGCTTACCTTCAATCAGGGCATGGCCGGCCAGGCGGGAACCGGTAACACCATAGGGGTGGCCAATGGAGATAGAACCGCCATTGACGTTCAACTTTTCCATCGGAATGCCCAGACGATCACGACAGTAAACCACCTGTGACGCAAAGGCTTCGTTCAGTTCCCACAGGTCGATATCGTCCATTTTCAGACCATTTCGCTCCAACAGGCGCGGAATGGCGAAAACCGGGCCAATACCCATCTCATCCGGCTCGCAGCCTGCCACGGCAAAACCACGGAAGATACCCATCGGCTCGATGTTGTTTTTCTCGGCATAGGTGCTGTTCATCACGGTACATACGGACGCACCGTCAGACAGCTGGGACGCGTTACCGGCAGTGACGAACTGATTGTCTCCGCGCACCGGATTCAGGCCCTGGAGGCCTTCCAGCGTGGTGTTGGGGCGGTTGCACTCGTCACGGGTCAGGGTGACGTCCTTAGAGCTGATGTCACCGGTTTCCTTGTCCTTCACCATCATGGTGGCGTCGAAAGGCACAATTTCATCATCAAACCTGCCCGCATCCTGGGCCGCCGCAGTGCGCTGCTGGGAAATCAGCGCGTACTCATCCTGGGCTTCACGGCTAATGCCATAACGCTGGGCCACAATGTCGGCGGTTTCGATCATCGCCAGATACAGCTCGGGCTTGTTCTTCATCAGCCAGTCGTTAGTAGCGTGGAAGCTGTTGAGCTTCTCGTTCTGCACCATGGAAATGGATTCGACGCCACCCGCCACCATGGCCGGTACCTTCTCCGACACCACCCGCTGGGCAGCAATGGCGATGGACTGAAGACCGGAACTGCAGAAACGGTTGATCGAAAGCCCAGCCGTCGTCACCGGCAAACCGGCACGAATCGCCGCCAGCCGAGCGATGTTCTTGCCCTGGGCGCCTTCATGGAACGTGGCGCCGAGGATGACATCTTCAACAATATTCGGGTCGATACCCGCACGCTGCACAGCCTGCTGGATCACATGGCCGGCCAGATCCACGCTGTGGGTGTTGTTCAGTGCGCCACGGTAGGATTTACCAAGACCGGTACGGGCAGTGGAAACAATAACGGCATCAGACATAACAAACTCCTTCGTAAACGTGTAGGTGGCTCAAACCTCGGGATCAGCCCCAAAACCAGCAGGCCAGGCTTTTAGAGATCCCCAAACCGGCGCCCTTCACTGACCAGTTTTTGCAACAGGGCTGCTGGCTTCCACTGCTCGCCCCCCAGGTCATCGTAGAACTGTTCAACGGTGCCAAGTATGTTGTCCAGACCAATCTGATCCGCCCAGAACATCGGCCCACCCCGATAGGCCGGGAAGCCATAGCCATAGATCCAGGTAATGTCGATATCCAGGGACCGGTCCGCAATGCCCTCTTCCAGAATCTTGGCACCCTCATTGACCATCACGTACATGCACCGCTCCAGAATCTCCTGGTCGGTGATCTCGCGGGACTTGATACCCTGCTCCTGACGGAATTCGGCAATAACCCGGTCCACTTCCGGATCGGGAATCGGCTTGCGGTTACCCTCTTCGTATCTGTACACGCCCGCCTGGGTCTTCTGGCCAAGGCGCCCCTGCTCCGCCAGCTTATCCATCCAGCTCGCCGGCACGTCCTCACCTGCCTTGCGGCGCTCCTGACGGATGCTGTATCCAATATCGATACCGGCCAGGTCCGACATCGCAAACTGCCCCATGGGGAAGCCCAGATCGGTCAGTACCTTGTCCACCTGTTGCGGGCTCGCACCTTCGTTGACCAGCGCCATGGCCTCAGCGCCCCGCTTGTGCAGCATGCGATTGCCGACGAAGCCATAGCAGTTACCCACCATGACCCCGACCTTGCGAATCTTCTTCGCCAGCGCCATGGCGGTGGCCTTGACCTCATCAGAGGTTTTTTCGCCGCGTACAATTTCCAGCAGCTTCATCACGTTGGCGGGGCTGAAGAAATGCAGGCCGATCACGTCCTGCGGGCGTTTCGTTGCCGCCGCAATGTCATCAATACTGAGGGTGGAGGTGTTGGACGCCAGAATCGCACCCGCTTTGCAGGCGTCGTCCAACTGACCGAAGATCTTTCTCTTCAGGTCCATGCTTTCAAACACCGCCTCGATCACCAGATCCACATCGCTGAAATCGTCATAGGTTAGTGTGCCGCTGATCAGGCTCATGCGCTCCTCAACCTGGGCCTGGGTGATACGGCCTTTCTTCGCGGTGTTCTCGTAGTTCCGGCGAATCACTGCCAGGCCCTTGTCCAGCGCCTCCTGCTTGACCTCGGCTATGGTCACGGGAATCCCGGCGTTGGCGAAGTTCATGGCGATGCCACCGCCCATGGTGCCGGCACCAATCACCCCTACGGTGCGAATATCCCGAACCGGCGTGTCCTTGGACAAACCCTTCACCTTCGAGACTTCCCGCTCAGCAAAGAAAGAGTGAACCAGCCCGGCACGCTGGGGCGACTCCATGCACTCCATAAACAGTTCACGCTCTCGCTTCACGCCATCCTCGAACGGCAGGCTGAAAGCGGCTTCCACCGCATCTACACACTTGAACGGGGAAAACAGGCCGCGCGCTTTTTTCTGCAAGCCGGCGCGGAACTGTTCAAAAACATCGCTACCCTTGTCGGCCTGCAACTTATCGGTCAGGTCCCTTACGCGACGGACCGGCTTGCCTTCGTCCGCAATTTTCTGTGCGTATGCCAGGCCTGCAGCCTTGATATCGCTGCCGTCCTCAACCGCATCAACAATGCCCAGGGCCAAAGCGTCGTTAGCGCCTACGAATTCGCCGGTGGTAATCATTTCCAGGGCCTTTTGGGCACCCGTCAGGCGCGGCAGGCGCTGGGTGCCCCCGGCTCCCGGCAACAGGCCCAACTTCACTTCCGGTAGCCCCACCTTGGCACTGCTCAAGGCCACCCGGTAGTGACAGCCCAATGCGGTTTCCAGGCCACCGCCCAACGCAGTGCCGTGAATAGCCGCAACAATTGGCTTGTCGCTGCTCTCATACTGGTCAACAACGGACGGCAGCCCCGGGTCCTGCATGGGCTTGCCGAATTCGCGAATGTCGGCCCCGGCAATAAAAGTGCGGCCTTCACACACCAGCAACAGTACCTTGGCGTCGACGTCTTTCTGGCCCTGCTCCAGCGCAGCCACCAGGCCGGAACGAACCGCATGGCTGAGGGCGTTCACCGGCGGATAGTTCACGGTGATCACGCCAATGGAGCCTTCCCGGTTATAAGTCACGACCTCAGACATAATCTCTCCTAGCCATCTATGGAATATAGTTTTAACAAGCGAAACATAGTCACGATTTAATACAAGTTTTAGGCAGGTTTCAACCATGAACTAAAATGCAGGCGTAAAAAAACCCCAGAACGAATTCTGGGGTTCTTACTCCAAGGCCGGCTTCTTCACCAGTACCCGGTTAAACACCAAGCGATTCGATATCGCTGGCCAGCATCGCCAGTTGATGAGCAATGGATTCCCGCAGCTTTTCCCCGGAAATCAGATAGGAAGGCGCCGCACAAGTCAGCGCCATAATGGTGCCGTCCTGCAGATGAATGGGCACACCCGCAGAGTTGATGTTGCGATCCCACTCGCCGAGCGACAGACAGAAGCCATACGTCTTGTAGTCCTCCATCGAGCGCTCAAGGCCCTCCTGCTTCTCAGGCCAGGCGTCGCCATATTTGGCTTCCATCGCGTCCGTAATGACCTTGCGGCCTTTATCTGAAATGGCGCAGTAGTAGGCTCGCCCGGCCGATGTGGTGGCCATGGGCAGTTTCAAACCGATGTCCATACGCAGCAGCGATGCTTCCGGCGGCAGGCGATTCTCTACATAGATCATGTGCAGACGATCGCGGCAAGTCAGGCCTACGGACATGTTGGTCTGACGGGCAAATTCGTCCATGTAAGGCTTGGCCAGCTGACGCACTTTAAGGTTGGAAACGTAGGCATAACCAAGTGCCAATACACCGGAGCTGAGCTGGTACTTTTCCAACTGGGCGTTATAACTGAGGTAACCCAGCTTGGTCAGGGTGTAGGTCATGCGCGAAACAGTGGGTTTCGGCAGCCCGGTCAGGCGCGCAATGTCCTGATTCCCCAGAATCACCGAGCCCTGGCTAAAGGCACGAAGCACGTCGAGACCACGGGAAAGTGCCTCTACAAATTTACGATCTTTTTCAGGCTTTACCGGTTCGCCATCACCGGATGCTGCCAGGAGTTCCGGCGGGGTGGCTTGTGCTTTTGTCATAAACGGGCGTCCTCCAACAGCTGCGCCTGATCCGCTGTGCCCGGACTACCGGGGCTATGTTCGGATAGTAAGAAAAGATGCGGTATTTTAATCGCTGCAGATATCAAGTACCAGAAACCATTATCAAAAGTCGTGCCAAATATGAAACACTCTTCCTTTATGTTTCAATTCTCTTCCAATATTGCGATACAGAACCCCAGGTTTACGGGCCATCTGCGGTATATTATTCTGCAATGTGAAACTTAATAACCGAATTCAAAGTCGCTGACAACCCCGGAGAGCACATGAAAGTTCTATTTGTAGCAGGAGACCCCAAACCGGAGCGCTGGACCGTTCCTATCAAGGAACTGCTTCCGGAAGCCGAGATTCACGTTTGGGACGCCAACGGTCCGGTGGTCGATGCCGATTACGCCATTGTCTGGCAACCACCGGAACAACTGTTTGAGCGCGAGAAAAAGCTTAAAGCCGTGTTTAACCTCGGGGCGGGCATCGATGGGTTGCTGGCCGTACCCAATCTACCGCCCCAACTGCCCATCGTGCGCCTGGAAGATGCCGGCATGTCGGCGCAGATGGCGGAATACGTGTTGCACCAGCTGCTGGAAGCCAACCGGGGCATGGAAACCTACCGCGAGCAGCAGCGCCAGGGTACCTGGAAAATTCATCGCCCAATCAAGCGCAGCGATTGGCCAGTTGGCGTCATGGGCCTTGGCCACATTGGTAAGCGGGTGGCGCGCACCCTCGCCAGCCTGGATTACCGGGTCAATGGCTGGGCCCGCAGCAAGCACGATCTGGAGGGCGTCTCGACCTTTTCCGGCGCCGAAAACCTGACCGATTTTCTGCAATCAACCCGCGTTCTGGTAAACACTCTGCCATTGACCGACGAAACCCGGGACATTCTCAACCACCAGCACCTTAGCCAACTCATGCCCGATGCCGTGGTGATTAACGTGGGCCGGGGAGAACACCTGGTGGAAGAGGACCTGATTAAAGCCATAGAAGACGGCCATGTCGCCCGGGCCTCCCTGGATGTGTTTCGCCAGGAACCCCTGCCCGCGGATCACCCCTTCTGGCAGCGACCGGAGATCACCATTACGCCACACATCTCGGCTCGCACCCTGAGGGAGGCCACCCTGGAGCAGATCACCGGTAAGATCCAGGCACACTATAATGGTCAGCCGATTTCCGGCATCGTGGACCCCAGCCGGGGCTACTGAACCACTGAACATTGGCGCCGCTCGTTGTATGCATCAATCAGCTCGTGGCCGGCGCCATCACAAACATCCCCCACAGCATCAGCAATAACAGCGGAATGGAGAGCAGGACAAAAGCGCCGTTCCAGCCAAACGCCACCAGCCAGCGTGACACCTGCCCGAATCGTGACAGCAACATAACAGCCGGGCCGAACGGCGACAGCATCATGGCCAGGGAGAAACCAATCACCAGGGCGACCGCAATCGGCAGGGGGTTCACACCCTCGGCGACCAGTTGTGGCATCAACCCCGCCTGAACACTCAGCACAGTAATCGGGATGATGCCGATGGCTGAGAGCATCGGCATCATTAGTAACCCACACACTGCCAGTAAAAATACTCCCAGTTCACCAGTGGCCATGCCTGCCAGGGCATCCGCCGGAATCACCGAGACCAACGCCACGCCTAACCCGGCGGAACCTGCGAAGATAGACATCTCGTTGCTCATACCGAGCATATTGTCAGTGGCTTCCCGTATCGCCATAGCTGGCGAGCGATCGTGCCAGAACATATAAAGAAGGGTGGCCACCGGCACCGTCAGCATGGCGGCCACCGACACCTTCAGTTCCGTTAACTGCACCAGCAGTCCCATCGACGTAAAGATAACCAATACCAGCAATACTAGCCGCCCACTTCCGGCCGGCCAGGCTTCCAGCGGTTCGCGCTCAACGCTGACCCTACGAAAACGCTTATGCTCCAGCCCCCATCCCACCAGAACCAGCAATACCGCACTGCCAATGCCATAGGGCAGCAGGCCCGACCAGCTCAGGGAGGGTACTTCACGGGTAATAATGGCGACCGCAACACTGGTTGGCGCTACCAGCGGCACCAGCGCAAATCCTCGTAATGTACTGATCAGCACACTGCGCAACCAGCGCACCCGCGAAGCCCCGGTAATACCCCGCTGCCGCAGGGTGTCCGACAGCGTGCCACAAAGCAGGTTCATCACGCCGAAGTTCAGCACTGACGCAATGCCACAACTCACCACCGCGTATTTCGGGTACAGCAACGCCGGGCGACCACCTAGCAGCACATCGTGTATACGCTGCAGCACCTCGAGCCGGCGAGCCAGGCACTGCATCATCCCCAGGCTTCCCAGGAACGCCGCATAAAAAGCAGCGTTAGACGCGGCACGAATCAGATCCTCGGCTGCCAGTTGCCGGATGAAACCCAGATAACCGATTACAACCAGCGAGATCAGGAACAGGTAACGGGAATACGATTGCAGCCGCCTCAGCGCTATCAAGAAATAAAGCACAAACAACACACCCGCAAAGGTACTTAGCGTTATGCTGGAAAGGCAAAGCGCCAGAAGTTCCAGAAAAACCGCAGCAGGAACCAGAAAACGGCTCATAGCAGATTGCTGCCCTTCGTTGATGGTATCGGTTGCATTTCAAACAGCCCCGGATTAGTCTTCAACAGTCAATATACAAAACTTAGTTCCGCTATACGAAACTATATCAACATTAATGACATGACAAGCCCAACCCTTCCCTCGTTACAAACGGAAGATCACAATGGAAAGAGCAACCGACTAATTTTTTGAGGAGACATACCATGGCTTCTGCACCTTGGGATGACCTGCTGCAATTCGATAAACAACTGGATGAAACCGAGCGCCAGGTTCGGGACAGCATTCGTTCGTTCTGCGATCAGCGTCTGATGCCTGGCATTACCGAAGCGAACCGGCATGAGAAGTTCGACCGTTCCATTTTTACCGATATGGGCGAGCTGGGCATGCTCGGCGCCACCCTGCCGGAAGAATACGGCGGCCCCGGCCTGAACCACGTGTGCTATGGCCTGATCGCCCGTGAAGTGGAACGGGTGGACTCCGCGTACCGCTCAGCACTGAGTGTCCAGTCGTCCCTGGTTATTCACCCGATTCACGCCTTTGGCCAGGAAGCTCTGAAAAAACGCATCCTGCCCCAACTGGCATCTGGCGAAAAGGTAGGCTGCTTTGGCCTGACCGAGCCCAACCACGGGTCTGACCCGGGCAACATGGAAACCCGCGCCAAGAAAGTCGACGGCGGCTATCTGGTCAGTGGTTCCAAGACCTGGATCACCAACTCACCCATTGCCGATGTTTGCGTGGTCTGGGCCAAACTGGAGGGCAAAATCACCGGTTTCGTCATCGAACGTGAAGGCGCCAAGGGTCTGGACACGCCGAAGATTGACGGCAAGTTTTCCCTGCGCGCTTCCGAGACCGGTTCCATCTTTATGGACGAGGTCTTTGTGCCGGACGAGAACAAGCTCGACGTAGAAGGCCTGAAAGGGCCGTTCAGTTGCCTGAACAAGGCCCGTTTCGGCATCAGTTGGGGCTCCGTGGGCGCCGCCGAGTTCTGCTGGCATGCAGCACTCAATTACACCCTCGAGCGCAAGCAGTTTGGCAAGCCGCTGGCGGCCAACCAGCTGATTCAGAAAAAGCTGGCGGATATGCAGACCGAAATCACCCTGGGCCTTCAGGGTGCCTTGCAACTGGGCCGTATGATAGACGCCGGCAACTACTCGACAGACGCCATCTCCATGCTCAAGCGCAACAACTGCGGCAAGGCCCTGGACATCGCACGGGTAGCCCGTGACATGCACGGCGGCAATGGCATCTCCGACGAATACCATGTCATCCGCCACGTGATGAACCTGGAAGCGGTGAATACCTATGAAGGTACTCACGATGTCCACGCCCTGATTCTGGGCCGCGGACAGACCGGGATTCAGGCTTTCAGCTGATCCTGCTGCCCATAGCTCCAAAAAGCAGAGCTCCGGCTCTGCTTTTTTTATGCCCACAAAAAAGCCCCGGAGCGGGGGAGCACTCCGAGGCAAGGATGCATAAAAGCACCTTAGAATTGGTTTATGTCAGACGTTTATCGATCAGAAGCTCAATTTCGCGGAGGCCATGACCTGCTCATACTGCATGCTGCTACTGGTGGCAATCTCACCGAAATCCCAATAGGCGTACTCCAGTCCCAGCGTCAGATTGCGGTGGGCAGACCATAGTATGTTGGCGTGAACCGAGGTCGACGAGTCGAAGTAACTCAACGTTCCGGCAGGCGGTGCAACCAGATCATCAACAATTTCCGTGTGCGAGACCGTCAGGGTGCTACGCCATGCAGGCGACCAGAAGTGGCGATAGGCCGCTGTGGCACCATAGGTCTTGAGAGGTTCGACATCGCCTTGGGCGAGAGCTGCCAGATCCACGTCCGGGTACGTCAGCAGGCCCATGTACCGGCCGAGCGCGCCATAGCTGTACTGCAGGCGCAGATCATCACGGCCAACCGTCGGAATGCGGGCACTCAAAGATACGGCTCCGTCAGTTATGGTTTCATCCGCTGCGTTGTCTTCAAAATTCCGCAGCAAACCGGCAATGGAGTAAAACCCGTAGTTACCTCGGATCTGGTACCGCATTGCGAGATCCGGGTAGGACTGATCGTCGTAGGAGTTGCCGTAGTAGCCGTCTTCGGGATTCTCCAGGGAAACCATCAGCTTCCCGCCTGGCGCAGCCATGTTGTAGCGAATCATAGGCTGGGTTGCGTAGATAAAAGCCGCTTGCTTGCCCTGATCAAGGATTTCCGGCATGGCCGCCAGGTCGGTGAACGTGGTGTAGGTCTGACCAAAATCCCAGCCGTTCCAGGAACCGTAGGCCTGGCGCAAACGGGGGGAATAACTGTTGGACACGATCTCGTTACCGGTTTCATTCATGCCGTCGTTAAGGTCCTGGTTAAAGTCCATCTCCAGGTAGGTGGTCAGCGTGTGACCGACGACATCCTCGGTTTTGGTGCCGATACTGATCCGTGATTCCCGGGCCGAGAAACCGGTCTTCCAGTCGCTTTCATCCGAAGCCGCGGCACTCGCGAAGGTTCTCGGCAAACCAATGCTGTAGCTGTTCAGGCTGCCATTCCCGTGGGAACCAAAAATAGCGTCGGCCTTGATAAAACCACCGAATGAAATCGTTGTGCTTCCAATCTTGATCCCGTCGCCGTCTCGCAGCAAATAGGGGTTGTCTTCTGTCAATTCAGGCGCGGTAGACACGGCGCCTTCCAGTTTGTTTTCCAGCTGTTGGACCCGCTCTCGCAGTTCGTCCAGCTCAGTGCTTTGCGCCAGCGCGGAGCCGGAACCGATGGCCATCAGCGGCAGCCCGGCAATAACCACGGCTCGGAGCAAGGGACGCACCTGGGAAGGTATTGTTGTTGTCATCTCAAACCTCTTAACGGAGTTGATTTCATGTCGTTGTTATTGGACGTTCCGGTGCCGGCACTGGGACACACCAAATCAATCACGCTGTTTCACTGTGCGGTATTTTGTGATTGTTAGGTTTCGCATAGCAGTACCAGCTTCCGTGTTTTCGAATATAGACAATACTTTTGTTATCAACAAGTGAGTGAAACCAAATTTTAATGAAATCGGTAATTACTCTGTGTTTTGTTGTTTCATTAGCATTGACAGACGAGCAACCCATGAAAGATCATTGAGTAATTCTGCTATGCGGTATATATTTTCGCTGTAATGCATTTACGAGGTTGATTCGATGAACATGAACTACACCGCCGAGGAACTCGCCTTCCGTGACGAAGTGCGTGCGTTCCTGGATGAAAAGCTGCCGGCCGGCATCGCCGCCAAAGTGAAAGGATTCCGCCGCCTGTCCAAAGAGGACCATCAGCGCTGGCAGAAAATCCTTTGCGAGCAGGGCTGGTACGCGACCCACTGGCCGGAAGAGTACGGCGGTGTAGAGTGGACGCCGGTGCAGAAGCACATCTGGGACGAAGAGTCCTGCCGTTACGGCGTTCCCCGCTCCATCCCGTTCGGGGTGAATATGGTGGCGCCGGTGATCATCAAGTTCGGCAGTGAGGAACAGAAACAGACGTACCTGCCGCGCATCCTCAGCGGCGAGGACTGGTGGTGCCAGGGGTATTCCGAACCCGGCGCGGGCTCTGACCTGGCGTCTCTTAAAACCCGTGCTGTGCGTGATGGCGACCATTACATTGTTAACGGCCAGAAAACCTGGACCACCCTGGGCCAGCACGCCAACATGATCTTCTGCCTCGTGCGTACCAACACCGAGGTCAAGAACCAGGAAGGCATTTCCTTCCTGCTCATCGACATGAACACACCCGGCATTACCGTGCGCCCCATCATCACCCTGGATGGCGAGCACGAAGTCAACGAAGTGTTTTTCGAGGACGTGAAGGTGCCGGTGGAGAACCTGGTGGGCGAAGAGGATAAAGGCTGGACCTACGCCAAGTATCTTCTGACCTACGAGCGCACCGGCCTGGCCGGTATCGGCATGTCCAAGGCAGCACTGTCGCACCTGAAGAACCTGGCATCACGCCGCCTGAAAAATGGGCGACCGCTGCTTGAGGATCCGTCATTCAGCCAGCGCATCGCCAAAGTGGAAATCGACCTCACGGCAGCCACCATCAGCAACCTGCGGATTATTGCCTCTGTTGAAGGGGGCGGTGTGCCGGGTGCAGAAAGTTCAATGCTGAAAGTAAAAGGCACCGAGATCCGCCAGTCCATCAATGATCTCGCCCGCCGCGCGATCGGGCCCTATGCCCTGCCGTTCCTCGAAGAGGAGATGGATATGGATTACGAGGGCGACTTCCTGTCGGATAAAGATGCAGCTCCACTGTCGGCCCAGTACTTCAACAACCGCAAGCTGTCGATCTTCGGAGGATCCAACGAGATCCAGAAGAACATCGTGTCGAAAATGATTCTCGGGCTTTAAGGAGACGACCATGGATTTCCGACTTAATGAAGAGCAGCAGATGCTGCAGGACACCGTGGAGCGGCTGGTGCGCGGTGAGTACAGTTTTGAAAAGCGCCTGGCGTTCAGTGAGACGGAACTGGGCTTCAGCGCCGATTTCTGGCAGCAGCTTAGCGAGCTGGGCCTGACCGCTGTACCTTTTTCCGAGGAACTCGGTGGCTTTGGCGGCAGCGGTGTGGAAGTTCAGTCCGTAATGACTGAGCTGGGCCGCGGGCTTTGCCTGGAGCCATATGTGCAGTCCATTATCCTGGGCGGCGGCCTGATTGGCCAGGCAGGCAACGATAGCCAGAAAGACACCTGGCTGGCCGGCATCGCCAGCGGCGAACTGAAAGCCGCTGTAGGCCTGCAGGAGCCCCAGAGCTTCTATGACCTGAATAACGTGGAAACCCGCGCCGACAAAAACGGCGAGGGCTATGTTCTGAACGGCCGCAAGGCCGTCGTGATCAGCGGCCACTGTGCCGACTTGATCGTGGTGTCCGCACGCACCTCAGGCAACGCCCGCGATGCCGACGGCATCAGCCTGTTTGCCCTGAGCCCGGATATCGCTGGCGTTGAGCGCCGAGCTTACCCCACTATCGACGGCTCCCGCGGCTGTGACATTACCCTGAACAACGTCCAGGTCGGTGCCGACGCGTTGCTGGGAGAAGAAGGCAAGGCTGCCGGGGTGATCGAATATCAGGCCGGTCGCGCCATCGCTGCCATCTGCGCCGAGGCTGTGGGTGTCATGGAAATGGCCAATGAGCTGACTCTGGATTACCTCAAACAGCGCAAGCAGTTTGGCGTGCCTATTGGCCGGTTCCAGGTGCTGCAGCACCGTATGGTGGATATGATGTCGGAACTGGAGCAGGCTCGTTCCATGGCAATTCTTGCCGCCAGCGTCGCCGACAGCGAATCGAGTGATGAACGCCGCCGCGTGCTGGCCGCTGCCAAGAACGTAATCGGCCGTGCCGGTCAGTTTATCTCCGAGGCCGGCATTCAGTCCCACGGTGGTATCGGCATGACCTGGGAGTACAACTTTGCTCACTACGCGAAGCGGCTGATCACCATCAATCACCAGTTGGGCGATGACGATTTTCATCTGGAGCAATACGCCACCCTGTTACAGGCAGGCTAACAGACTGGGGCTCTCATCATGACGACAACCGACGATCAGTCATCACAGCGGGATCTGAGAAAAGCCGAATGGAAGGTCCGTACCGAGCTGGCCGCCGCCTATCGACTGGTGGCGCTGTTTGGCTGGGACGACCTGGTATTCACCCACCTCTCTGCGCGGGTGCCGGGGCCGGATCATCATTTCCTGATCAACCCCTATGGGCTTCTGTTCCATGAAATCACCGCGTCGTCACTGGTGAAGGTGGATAAGGATGGCCAGGTGGTGGAGTCTGGTGGCCTCGCCCGTGTTAACCCGGCTGGATTTACCATTCACAGTGCCGTTCACATGGGCCGCGAGGATGCCGGGGCGGTGATGCACCTGCACGCGCCGGATGGGGTGGCTGTGTCGGCCCATCGGGATGGTCTGTTGCCCCTGAGCCAGACGGCGATGTTGTGCCTGAATCATCTGAGCTATCACGATTATGAAGGTGTGGCGCTGAACCTGGATGAGCGGGAGCGGCTGATCAGGGATCTGGGTGACAAGTCGATGATGATGCTGCGCAATCACGGTGTGCTGACGGCAGGCAAGGACGTGCCGGAGACGTTCACCTATCTGTATTTCCTGATGAAGGCCTGCGAGATCCAGGTCAAGGCCCAGAGCTGCGGGCCAACCTGTATGCCGTCAGAGCAGGCCATTCAGACAACCGCTGACCAGTCTCAGTCGCTGGGTAGTGCAGCGGCATTGACCTGGCCCGCATTGGTTCGGCTTCTGGATAGCAAGAGTCCCGGGTACGCTGTTTGAGTCTCTGACTTTGCACCTTGTGCGCCATGGAAGCAGATATGCTCTCTGTTGAATTAAACGATCTTGAACATTTTTGCGGCACTACCATTGGCTACAGCCCTTGGAAAACCGTCACCCAGGAGATGATCCAGGCGTTTGCGGACGCCACCGGCGATCACCAGTGGATTCACCTGGACGTAGAGCGGGCCACGCGGGAGACGCCGTGGAAAAGCCCAGTCGCTCATGGATTTCTGACCGCGTCGCTGATTCCACTGCTGAATCAGGAGGTCATTGATGTGCTGGGGAAGAGCGCCAGTATTAACTACGGCATCAACAAACTGCGCTTTCCTGCTGCGGTGAAATCCGGAGCGGATATCCGTAGCAAGATGGAATTGCTGGATGTGTCCAGAGTGGATGATCAGCGCACGCTGGCCATTTACCGAACCACCCTGGAAATCCGTGGAGAGGACAAGCCGGCTTGTGTGGCAGAGAATCTGGTGATGTACGTGGCCTGAGCGGCCAGAAGCCCAAAACAACACTAAAAAGGGGCCCTTGGGCCCCTTTTCTGATTCAGATGGGTGCTGATACTCCCATCACTTGATCTCTTCCCGAACAATCTCGCCGTCTTTCACCACGGCCAGGGTTGTCTCCGTCACGAAACCACCGTTTTCGGAGACTTCGGTGACTTCGTAGGGGTTCTTGCGGGTGTCCATGTTTTTCAGGGCATCGCCGATCGCCGCGCGGATGGTTTTCGGGTCGGTGGACTCGGTGGCGTCCATGGCTTCCACCAGGGCGTGCAGAGCCAGGTAGTTATAGGCGGCTTCGGAGCCAGGCATTTTGTCGTACTCGGCCTTGTAGCGCTCAATAAAATCTTTGGCCGCCGAGGTGTCATAGACGCTCAGTGGCACCACGCCGATGGCGCCTTCCACCATGTCCAGGCCACCGGCTACCTGGGCCACTTCGTCAATCTTGGCCTGGTCCATCACGATAAAGCCGCCCTGGAAGCCCATCTGGCGGGCCTGTTGCACCACCAGCCCCGTGGGCTCGGAGGCGCCGCCCACAAACATCACGTCCGGGCTTTCTGAGATGATACGACTGACACCGGTAAAGAAATCCGCCGATTTGTTGTAGTCCATGGGGTTGTCAGAAACCACTTCTCCCCCTTTGGACTCCCACTCTTTCTTGATCATGGCGCCCCAGATCTTGGCGTACTCGTGGGTTGCGCCTCCCATGCCCAGCTTCTTGCCCTCGTGTTCAAGGGCGTAGTTGGTAAAGGCCCGAACGTAGCCATCAAAGGTGGGAGGGATACGCAACGTCAGGCTGTTGCCCTTTTCGGTGATGCTGGGCACGCTGGAGTAGGCCATCACCAGAAAATTGTCTTTCTCGTTGAAGTCCTGGAGGGCAAAAATGCCACCGGAGTGAGGCACGAACACCGCCGACACGTTGGACTCCTGCTTCAGTCGCTTGGCGTTGGTGGCCGCCTGCGCCGGTGAGTAACGATCGTCCAGGGGGACCAGGTTGACCGTGGTCTTTTCGCCGTTCAGGTCAAAACCGCCCGCCGCGTTGATTTCCGCCACCGCCATTCGCAGTCCAGACAGCGTGTTTTCACCATACAGTGCTGCGCCGCCGCTTAACGGGCCGGTGAATCCAATGTTGACTTCGCCCGCCATTGCACCGGCGGACAGGCTCATACCCAGGGTTGCCGCGGCGACAGCCTGACCCAGTTTTCTGGCTATTATCATTGTTGTCTCCTGGTTGTGTAGTGCATGTCACTCTGACTGTTATTTTAGGCCTGTCAGGCCCCGATATACGCCTTGCGGACCTGTTCATTGCCCAGCATCGTCTCCCGGTCGCCTTCCATGACCAGATGGCCGTTCTCCATAACGTAAGCACGGTGGGCAATCTTCAGGGCCGCAAACGCATTCTGCTCTGCCAACAGCACGGTTGTGCCCAGGCTGTTGATTTGTTTGACGGTTTCGAACACTTGCTTGACCACCAAGGGGGCCAGGCCAAGGGATGGTTCGTCCAGCATTAACAAGCGGGGGCGGCTCATCATGGCGCGGCCGATGGCCACCATTTGTTGCTGACCTCCAGACAACGATCCGGCAGGCTCGTCGGCCTTGTCTGCGAGGATCGGGAACAGCTCCAACACTTCGTTCAGGCGCTTGCGGTTGCCCCGTCGATCACGCCGGTGCACGTAGGCTCCCATCATCAGGTTCTGCATGACGCTCATCTGCGGAAACAGTTTGCGTCCCTCCGCACACTGCACCACACCGCTGGCAACCACCGCACTGGCTTTCATACCGTTGAGCTGTTTGTCTTCAAACTGGATCTCGCCGGCCGCCGGCTTCACCAGGCCACTAATGGCATTGAACAGGCTGCTTTTACCGGCGCCATTGGCCCCTAGCAGAACAACCAGCTCCCCGGCGTCAACGGTCATCGAAATATCGGTCAGTGCCTTGAAGCTACCGTAGCAGACGTCCACCTGATTAAGCTGCAGCATCTTCGTCACCTCCCAGGTAGGCCTCGATCACCACCGGATTATTGCGCACCTCTTCCGGCGTGCCCTCGGCAATCTTTTCACCGTGGTCCAGCACCATAATCTTGTCCGCCAGGCTCATGATCATGTCCATCTTGTGTTCGATCAGGCACACGGTGAGCCCTTTCTCATCCACCATCTTGCGCATCAGCGCGGCGAATCCGACGGTTTCTTCCGGATTGACCCCGGCCGCCGGTTCATCCAGCAGGACGATCTTGGGGTCGGTCGCCAGTGCCAGCGCAAAGGCCACCCGCTTGCGTTCTTCCTGGGTGATGTCGGCGATAAACTGCCCGGCAACGTGGGCAAGGCCCACAAATTCCAGGGCTTCCATGGCCTTGTCCCGCGCAGCCTTCTCTTCACGTTGCAGGCGTTTACTGTTGATCAGCACGTCCCACAGCCCGGATTTCGTCCGCAGCCGGTGCCCCACGATCAGGTTGTCCAATACGGTTGCCTGCTCAAACAGGTTGGTTGTCTGGAAGGTCCTGCCCACACCCAGGCGTGCGACCGTGTCGCTGGGCAGATTGGTGACATCCACGCCGTCCAGCAGGATACGGCCGGAGCTGGGCTGGTGCAGGCCGGAAATAAGGTTGAAAAAGGTGCTTTTGCCAGCACCATTGGGGCCGATAATGGCGTTGATCTTGCCGGTTTCGAACTCCACCGACACATCGTTCACCGCCGCCAGACCGCCAAACATTTTGGTGACGTGTTCTACCTTAAGCATTGCTCTCTGCCTCCCGGTTCTGCGCAGTGTTGACCTTGTTCTCCTGGCGCTTTTTCGTGGGTGCCAGTGCCTGAGACTTGCGATGCATCCAGGTCAGGAAGGAGCCGGTGATGCCCCGGGGGAAGAAAATCACCAGCAGCACCAGCAGTGGCCCGAAGATGATCATTCGGTACTCTTCCAGGAACTGCAGTGACTGGGTGATCCACACGATACCCACGGTGCCCAGCAACGGCCCCATGATGGTGCCGATGCCGCCCACCAGTAGATAGGTGATCATGTCGAAGGTGTGGTTGATATTGGCCTCTTCCGGGCCGATGAAACGGACCATGCCGGCATACAGGGCGCCTGCCAGGCCGGCATAGGTCGTGGACAGCACAAAGGCCAGGACCTTGTTCCGCATCAGGTTGATACCGAGTGACTGGGCCAGTTCGTCACCGTTGCGGATGGCTATAAAGGTCCGACCCAGCAGGGACTTGGACAAACGCCCCATGAACCAGATTGCGAACACCAGGAAGGCCAGCACCAGGTAATAGAATGGGGTGGTGTCTGTAAAGTCCACCAGCCCAAAGCCATAGGGCGCGGCGATGTCTCGGACACCAATGGCTCCATGGGTCAGCTCTTCCCACTTGTCGATCAGCAGGTAGATGATGAAGCCCACACACAGGGTGAAAATGGCAAAGTAATGCTCTTTCAGGCGCAGCGAGACGATGCCGACAAGGAACCCGAGCACCGCGGTCATCACCAGCGCGCCCAGGAAGGCCGGCCAGAAGCTCCAGCCATAGTCGGCAGTGAGCAGGCCAAGAGTGTAGGCACCGATGGCAAAAAAACCGCCGTGGGCCAGGTTCAACTGGCCGCAAAAACCGGTAATGATGTTCAGGCCGTAGACCGCGATCGCCCAGACAAAGGCGGTAGCCATCACGTACACCTGGTACTCATTCGCGGCGACCAGCGGGAACAGTATGGCGAAGGCCAGCATCAGGTACTTGGCGGCTGGCGTCATCAGCAGGGAAGCGACTTTGAACATGATCAGTGCGCCCCCTTCGCAAACAGGCCGTGTGGACGGACTGACAGAATCAGCACCAGCAATCCAAAGGCAATGATGTCCTTGTAGGACGTCGAGATGTAAAAGCCTCCGAGGGCTTCGGCGAAGCCAATAATCATGCCGCCGGCAATGGCGCCGGGCACGCTACCCATGCCACCGAGTATGATAATGACGAAGGCTTTCATGATGACAAGGTGTCCCATGGCGGGATACACCAGATTGATGGGCGCATAGAGGGTGGCGGCAAACGCGGCCAGCATGCCCGAGATCGCAAACGTCATCATCGCCACCCGGTTGGCATCAATGCCTACCAGGAAGGCACCTTCACGGCTCTGCGCCATGGCGATAATGGTCGCCCCCGTCATGGTCTTCCGCAGGAAAAGCTGCAGGGCCACTACCAACACGAACGCTCCCGCAATGATCAGCAGGCGCTGTTCAGGAATAATCAGTCCGTCGAAATTCATGATGCCGGTAAACGGCGATGACATGCGGCGGAAGTCCGATCCCCAGAACATCTGCACCACCGCTTCCAGGAACAGCAGAATACCGATGGCGGCGATCTTGTCGTGGATCGGTGGCGAATGCCTCAGCGGATGGAACACCAGGCGCTCACACAGTATCGCCAGGACAGCGACCACCGCGGCCGAACCGGCCATGGCGATCCAGTAATGCGCCCCCAGATCCACCATGAAAAAGTAGGACATGAATGCCCCGACCATGTAGAGCGCGCCGTGTGCAAAATTGGGGATATGAAGTATCCCGTAAACCAGGGTCAGGCCCAGGGCTACGAGACCGTAGATACTCCCCAGGGTTAACCCATTGACGATTTGTTGTAAGAAAAGGCTCAAGTGTGCTCCTCCGCTGTTTTATTGTTGTAACAAGTTATGCGGTTTTGGGCAGGGCCTTGCGACCCATCTATCAGCTTGATGAGACAGTTACACTGGATGCCTCAGTTGTCAGTATTTAGAATTTGGTTTCGCAGTGCAGAACATTAATCCCGAATTTGAAAGTTAAGCTTTGCTCTTCCACTCCTCTTCCTGAAGCGCACGCCACATCAACTTACCCGTGGGTGACTTAGGCAACTCATCCACAAACTCAATGATTTCAGGCACTTTGTAAGCAGCCATCTGTTCCTTGCACCAGCTGACGATATCCGCTTCGGATGCGTCTGCCTCCGGCGTCAGTACGATGCAGGCTTTCACGGTCTCCCCGCGTTTGGGGTGGGGCGATGAAATGACACACACTTCGTGGATGCCCGGGTGCCGGTACATCAGTCCTTCCACTTCCGAGGGCCACACTTTGAAGCCGGACGCGTTGATCATCCGTTTGACCCGGTCCACCATAAAGAAATAGCCCTCTTCGTCGTAATAAGCGAGGTCACCGGTGCGGAAAAACCGTTTGCCGTCAATGTCGACGAACGCCGCCTCGGTTTCAGCCGGGCGATTCCAATACCCCTGGGTTACCTGGGGGCCGTTGGAGACAATTTCCCCCACCTCGCCCGGGCCTTTCTCTTCCAGGGTCTCAACGTCAATGATGCGGCTATCCACATCAAACACCGGAATGCCCAGACACTGGGGTTTGGGATGTTTGGACGGGTTGATGTGGGTGGCGGCCATGGTTTCCGACAGGCCATAACCCTCGATGTAATCCAGACCGGTCATGGTCTTGAGTTTGGCAGCCACTGCTTCCGGCATCGCCGCTCCGCCACCACCGATGGTGTTGAGGCTGGAGAGATCGTATTGGCCAATCTCCGGATTTGACAGAAAATCCACCGCCATGGTGACAATGTTGGTCCAGCCGGTGATCCGGTATCGCTCTATCAACCGGGCGGCGGTTGTGCGATCCCAACGCGTCATAATAACGGTGGTTGAGCCGCTGAAAATGGGGCTGTTCATGGAACCGGTCATACCGGTCACATGGAAGAACGGCAACGTCGCCAACTGGACTGTGTTGGCTGTACTCAAATTCCAGAACGCCCGGTGAACCGCTGTGGCCATAACGCTGCGGTGGGTATGCATACAGCCCTTGGGCGCGCCGGTGGTCCCGGAACTGTAGGGAATCACCGCCAGGTCGTCCGGGCCGGCTGTGTGCTCTGCCGGCTTGTGATCCCCGGCCAGCGCCTGTTCCCAGCTCACCACGCCCGGAACGTCTTTGGACCAGGCCGGTGCGGCCACCTCCGCCGGCAAATCCAGGTCGGTGTCCTTATTGATGTAGGTGTTATAGGACGCCACCACCACCTCTTCAAGATCCGTGCTGTCCAGCATCGGCAGGATAAAACCGGCCAGTTCCTGACCGGCCAGGCAGACCCTTGAACCGGTATCCGCAATGTAGTGTTCCAGCTCAGCAGCCCGGTTCATCGGATTCACCGGAATCACCACCGCGTCGGCACGGAGTATGGCGTAGTAGGCAACGACATACTGGGGGGAGTTCTGCATGTAGAGCAGAACACGATCACCTTTCTCCACACCCTGCGCCTGAAGATAACCCGCCATCGCTTCGACCTCAGCCAACAACTGGCTGTAACGCATCGGTGCATCGTAATAGATGACGGCCGTGTGGTCCGGGTACCGCAGAGCTGAGATTTCCAGGTTGGTGAAAACGCTTGTGTCAGGCAGCGTCATGGTTTTTGGCAACTCTTTTGGCCAGACGCTGTGGTGGCGTGTAAATGTCATTGTTGTGATCCTCTCAGTCAATTCAGTGAGCCGCAGCAGCAGCCAGATCGAATGTTCCAGCCCCCCCGGGTAAGGCTTCCCGGTGACGCAATGGCGTTATCGCAATGGCTTTTTCCCGCAGCACGGTAACGTCTTCATCCGGTGCGGTAATGTGCCGGGAGCTGCGATCGAACCCGAGCCACCAGTAAGGCAGGTTGCGGGCGTCCTGACCTGCCAGCAGGCGGGGCCGCTGAATGGAGCCGGTGGATTGGTTGCACCATTGCGCCTGCTGGATCACACCGGCTTCGCAGGCCGGAAAGTTCACATTCCAGGCACGGTTCTCGCCGGGTTGCCAGAGCTTGCGAATGACCTGCTCACCAAACACCGACACCGGCGACCAGTCAACGCCCTCCCGGTTCAGGAAAGCCTGGCTCAGTGCAATGGCAGGTATGCCCATATGCTCGGCGCTGAGCACCGCGCCCACGGTTCCGGAGTACTGCACTGAATCACTGATGTTGGCGCCGCAGTTGACCCCGGACAGCACCAGATCCGGCGGGTTGTCGCCAAACCATTTGGCCATCGAGTACAACACACAGTCTGCGGGCGTACCGGACACGGCGTAGCGTTTTTCACCGTTTTCATACACCCGTAGCGGATCGTGGATGGAGATACTCTGCCCGGCGCCACTGCGATCATGCTCCGGCGCCACCACCCAGACCTCTTCCGCCAGGTTGCGGGCAATACGTTCAAGAATCGCCAGGCCCGGTGCGTTGATACCATCATCGTTGGTAATCAGAATGCGACGGACCATCGGTTCCGTGATTGCAGCAGGCTCACTCATGACCGGTCTCCTTCACTGGCTATTTTCCAGCCCGCTTCCGCCAGCTGGCTCGCACGTTTGCCCACCTGCAGGGCATCGGCATTGGCGGCATTACCCTGCAGCGCGCGGGCATAGACCCCCTGAACAATCGCCGCCAAACGGAACAGGGAAAACGCCAGGAACACATGCCAGTCGGCAATGCCATCGCGACCGGTCTGTTGGCAGTAACGGGCAATGGTTTCCTGCTCAGTGGGAACGCCCAGGGCTTCCAGATCCTCCCCTGACAAACCGCGGGAACCTTCCATATCCGAAGGCAAATGGTACGGCAGGCAGTAATAGGCAAGATCCGCCAGCGGATGACCAAGAGTGGACAACTCCCAGTCCAGAATGGCGATCACGTCCGGTTTGTCCGGCGCCAACATCAGGTTGCCAAAGCGGTAGTCACCATGGGCAATAGCGCACTCATCGGTGGATGGCAGGTTCTTCGGAAGCCACTCCATGAGCTTGTCCATGGCGGGCATCTCGTCGGTTTTGGACGCCAGGTACTGCTTGGTCCAGCGGGATACCTGCCGTGCCACATAGCCTTCCGGACGGCCATAATCCCCAAGGCCGACCTGGTTAACATCCACCGAGTGCAGTGCTGCGAGGGTGTCGATAGCCGATCGATGAGCCGACATTCGCTCGTGACGATCCAGCGCCCGGAGTGCCGGGTGGCTGACGATGCGGCCTTCCAGATAATCCATGACGTAGAACGGCGTACCGATGATGTTGCTGTCTTCACACAAAGCCCGGGTGGCCGGCACGGGCACGCTGGTGTGTTCGGACAAAGCGCGCATGACTTTGTATTCCCGCTCAACCATGTGGGCGGAGGGCAGTGTTTTTCCCGGTGGCTTTTTGCGCAGAACGTACTGACCGCTGTCGGTGTCCAGCAGAAATGTTGGATTAGACTGGCCACCCTGGAACTGCTTCACGTCCAATCGGGTGCCAAAGTCCGCAATGGCTTTCTGCAGCCAGTCCAGAAGTTGGGCCTTGTCGAACTTGTGGGCTGGTAAAACATCTACCAGGTCTGGGTTTATGGTCATCTTTGCTGTTGCCTTCATTTGTTGCGTGGTGGCCCGGTAATGGGGGCAGCGGCAGGCGGGTGGGGGTGTCTTTCTTCCGGGAAAAAGAACTCGCTTCGCTCAGACATCTTTATTCCCTGCACAAAGACACCCCCGCCCACCTGCCTCGGCATGCTCTGGTGATGCATTCTTAGCAAATGGTTTCGCCGCCGTCGGCTACGATGACCTGGCCGGTGACATAGGCGCTGGCCTTTGTTGACAGGAAGACGGCCAGGCCGGCGATGTCTACCGGGTCACCAATTCTGCGCAGTGGGGTTTTGTCTTCGGCGCGTTTGACGCGGACAGGGTCTTCCCACAGTGCTTTGGCAAAGTCGGTTTTGATCAGGCCCGGTGCGATGCTGTTCACGCGGATGCCCTTCGGGCCCCATTCCACAGCCAGATTCCGGGCCAGCGCTGCTTCGGCGGCCTTGGATACGCCGTAGGTACCGATGGTGGTATTGCCACGGATTCCGGCGATGCTGGACAGAAGAACAACCGCACCTTCACCTTTCTCGGCCATCTGCGGCAGCACCATGTTGGTGAGCCAGAAGGTGCCTTTGACGTTGGTGTCCATGATCTTGTCCCAGGCTTCGTCGGTCATTTCGGCGGTGGTGCCGTAGACCGGGTTGGTGGCGGCGTTGCACACCAGCACATCGATGGAACCCCAGGCTTCGTTGGTTTTATCAACCAGGTTCTGTAACTCTTCCTTCTTACCCACATGGCAAGGAATGGCAATGGCTTCGTAGCCTTGCTCTTTCAATTCATTGGCAACCTGTTCACAGGCATCGGCCTTGCGACTGGAGATCACGACTTTGGCACCCAGGCGAGCCATTTCTTCGGCGATGGAACGGCCGATGCCTTTGGTGGAACCGGTGATCAGGGCAACTTTTCCGGTCATATCAAAAAGCGGATTTACCATCATTCGATCCTCATGCACTGAAGCATGGGAGTGGCCGTGGTGGTGTCCTTCCGGGACTGTGCAAAACAGGGATGTTTTGCTCAAGCCTACATGGACGTATTCACGGCGTGTCCCGGAAGGACACCACCACGGCCGCTCTCCCCCTGATTCAGAGGTTGTCGTATTAGCGGTATTGGCGAAGTTCGATCTTGGCAACAGAATCCAGATGCACCTCATCCGGCCCGTCCGCCAGCCGCAACGTCCGCACCTTGGCCCAGGCTTCGGCCAGGAAGGTGTCCTGAGACACACCCGCGCCACCGTGAACCTGAATGGCGCGATCCAACACCTTCAGCGCCATGCTCGGCGCGATCACCTTGATCATCGCAATCTCCTGACGAGCCACCTTATTACCAACGGTGTCCATCATGTGCGCCGCTTTCAGAGTCATCAGTCGAGCCTGTTCAATCTCCATGCGGCTGCGGGCAATATCCTTGCGAATGGAATCGAAACTCGACAGCGGCTTACCGAAAGCCTCGCGGGCATTGGCACGCTTGCACATCAACTCAAGGGCGCGCTCGGCAACCCCGATGGTGCGCATACAGTGATGAATACGGCCAGGCCCAAGGCGGCCCTGGGCAATTTCAAAACCACGGCCCTCACCCAACAGAATGTTGTCCACCGGCACCCGCACATTGTCATACTGAATCTCGGCGTGACCGTGAGGGGCATGGTCATAGCCAAACACCGTCAGCGGGCGGATCATCTTCACGCCCGGCGTGTCCAACGGCACCAGAATCATCGACTGCTGCTTGTGCTTCTCAGCCCCCGGATCGGTCTTGCCCATAACAATGGCGATTTTAGAGGTTGTGGTCATGGCACCTGACGACCACCACTTACGGCCATTGATCACATACTCATCGCCTTCGCGACGGATTTCACAGGCAATATTGGTGGCATCGGAAGAGGCCACGTCAGGCTCGGTCATGGAGAAACAGGAGCGGATTTCGCCATCAAGCAGGGGCTTCAGCCACTTGTCCTGCTGATCTTTGTTGCCGTAGCGGGCAATGGTTTCCATGTTGCCGGTGTCCGGCGCGGAACAGTTGAACACCTCCGGCGCCATGGCCGAGCGCCCCATGACTTCACACAGATGGGCGTACTCATAGTTGGTCAGGCCAGCGCCGAATTCGCTGTCAGGCAGGAACAGGTTCCACAACCCCGAGGCTTTCGCCTTGACCTTCAACTCCTCGACGATCGGTACCGGAGCCCAGCGATTTTCAGCCTGCTCGACCTGTTCATGGTGCTTGTGCTCATTCGGGTAAATATGGGCGTCCATGAATTCGTGAAGCTGTGCCTGCAGTTTTTTGGCTTTATCAGACAGCTCAAACATTCCAGTACCTCATTGGTTGAAGGATCAGATTGGCACGCCTTCCGGTTTCTCACTCCCGGAGCGAATGCGGAAGGTGCCTTCGGCTATGGCCAGGAGGTTACCCTTGTCGTCGTGAACCTCTCCGGTGCTGTTGAAAATCCGGGTGCCGCCCGCCCGTCTGCGGCCGGTGACCCGGATAGTCCCACCGGAACACTGCCCGGTGAATGTTGTCGTTAGCGACAGTGTGATGGCCTTGCGTACCCGGCCGGGATACGGGCAGTAGGTGCCGGCCTCTGCCATTGCGATATCCAGCAGGGACGTCAACACACCGCCATGGATTACACCACCCAGATTGAGGTGACAAGGCTGCAACTCCAGGCCAATCACCGCTTCGTTCTCCTCCCAGGACACCTGGCGATACCCCAGCAGGTTGTGAAATCCAGGCAGGTCCTGCCCCCCACGGATAGTCAGACTGTCTTCGCTCATTACACTTTCATTCCCGGCAGGTTAAGAGAGGCGGTATTACCACCGTCTACGGGCAGAGACTGACCCGTGATGTAACTAGCGTCATCACTGGCCAGGAACAGGATGGCGGCGGCAATTTCTTCCGGCGCACCATAGCGCCGCAATTCACACCGTGATCCCAGTTTATGGGCTTTCTCGTTGGCGCGGGCATAGTCAAAAACCGCCTGGGTCATGCCGGTTTCCACCAGCCCCGGACACACCGCATTCACGCGCACGTTGTCGTCACCGAGATCGCAGGCAGCGGTCATGGTAAGGTTGATGACACCGGCCTTGGACGCGCTGTAAGCATTACCACCGGCACCGGAGCGAATGCCCGCCACCGAGGCAGTATTAACAATCGAGCCCAGTTTGCGGGCCTGCATGTGGGGCGCAACATGCTTTATGAACAGCATGGTGCCGATCAGGTTCACCGCCAGCACCTGTTCCCATTCGCCCCGGTCGTTACCGGTAATATCGGGGTGACCACCACTGGTGCTGGCGATGCCGGCAACGTTGCACAGCACGTCAATGCGACCGAAGGTCGAGACAGTTTCGTCCACCAGTGCGCTGACCTGCTCTTCATCAGCCACGTCTCCAATGCGACGCAGGGTTTCCGCTCCCTCGGGCATCAGGCCCTCGGTATCCAGCAGGCCCGCTTCGGACATATCCATCATCACCACCTGCGCCCCCTCCCGCGCCAGGCGAACCGCCGTGGCCCTGCCGATACCACTGCCGGCCCCGGTGACGATGGCTACCCGCTTGTCGAAACGCCCCATGCCGATGCTCCTTTTTATAGTTTGTTGCGTCGTCGCGAATTCACCTTCTACTGTAATTTGTCACGCCTTCCGGTTTTGAGTCAATATATTCGGAAGTAAATTTCACTAGATAAAACACCGGAACTACAATAGGCGAAAAAATGAAAAACACGCAGCACATGCCCGTCTACGCCCCCACCGATCCCGAGGAGTCCATGGAGGCCATTGGCCAACGCATCCAACACCTCGCCCTAGAACGTCCGGACCATATCGCACTCATTGATGGTGAGACCCCACTCAGCTGGCAGGCGCTTGTCAGGCAAGCCAACCGCATTGCCAACCGGCTGCGATCTGCTGGCCTGAAACGGGGTGATGCCGTAGCGGGATTGTCAGAAAACAGCACCCACTATGTTGCTCTGTATCTGGGGACGCTGGTGGCCGGCGGTTGCATGGTGCCGCTCTCGGGCATGGCGAGTGGCAGCAGCCTGGCACTGATGCTGAATGATTGCAGAGCCCGCTTCCTGTTTGTTTCCAAGAGGAACATCGAGCTGCTTGAAGACATTGCCGACAAACTCGATACGCTCGGACGCGATCAATGTATAGGGCTCGACGGTCACGGCCCGGGAATGCGTCAGGATCTTGAGTCCTGGCTGGGCGATATTGGCGCGGAGGCGCGCCCGGTACCCGTTACCCTGGATGATCCGTTCAATATCATTTACAGCTCCGGCACCACCGGCACCCCCAAGGGCATTCTTCACGATTACCGTTTCCGCCAGCGCCAGATGGTCCGAATGAGCCGCTTTGGGCTCGATGGCGACGCCATTAACCTGGTGTCCACGCCAATGTACTCCAACACCACGCTGGTATCTGTACTGCCAACCCTGTTCTACGGCGGCACCCTGGTGCTGATGGCAAAGTTTGATGCCCGGCGGTTCCTGGAAATGGCTGAACGCTATCGCGTGACCCACGCCATGCTGGTGCCGGTCCAGTACCAGCGCATTCTCGCCGATCCCGAATTCGATCGCTTCGACCTGTCTGCATTCCAGCTCAAGCTATGCACCAGCGCTCCCCTGAGGGCGAACGTCATCCGGGAAGCTATGGAACGCTGGCCTGGCAACATCCGCGAGGTGTATGGCCTGACGGAAGGCGGCATATCCACCAGCCTGGACTGCGTGGCCCACCCGGACAAATGGGACTCCGTGGGAAAACCCACCGAAGGCGCGGAAGTTCGGGTAATTGACGAGGAGGGCAACGAGCTGCCCCGGGGCGAGACCGGGGAGATCGTGGGCCGCGCCATCTCCATGATGCGGGGATATATCAACCGCGAGGAACAGACCCGGGACATGCTCTGGACCAGCCCCGAGGGCCTGGTCTTCTATCGCAGCGGTGATATGGGCCGAGTCGATGAAGAAGGTTTTGTGTATATCCTGGACCGACGCAAGGACATGATCATCTCCGGCGGTTTCAACATCTACGCGGTGGATCTCGAAAAGGTACTGCTGGCCCATCCGGCCGTCGCCGACGTTGCGGTGATTGGCATTCCCAGCGAACAATGGGGCGAAACCCCGCTGGGGCTGGTGGTGCTCAAGCCCGGCTGCACAGAGGATGAGGCGGAGATCCTCGAGTGGACCAATGGTCAACTGGGCAAGGCCCAGCGCCTGACGGCCATTGAATTCCGCCCGGAACTGCCCCGTTCCACCATTGGCAAGGTGTTGAAGCGCGATCTGCGGGCGCCTTACTGGCCCTGAACTAGCCCTTGCCCATGCGCGCAAGGGCGGCCCGGCAGTCCTCCGACCGTAGTCTGTCGGCAAACACGGAGCGTTCCCTCTCAAGGGCCTCGCTCACCGCTTCCCGCCAGGGCGCCTTGATGAGGCGCTTGGTGGCCCGCAGGGCTTCCCGGGGTTTAGCCGCGAGCGCGTCAGCCTGTGCCAATGCTTCATCCACCGCCAGCCCATCATCAACCACATGACTGACCAGGCCACATTCCCTGGCTTCCTCGCCGTTCAGAGTGTCTCCCATCAGTAGCAGATCCGCAGTACGCCGGGAACCCAGATGCAACGGCATGGTCACGGTAGAAGCCGCCTCCGGCACCAGCCCCAGATCCACAAAGGCGGTTTTGAAACGCGCGGAGCGGCCAGCAATGACGGAGTCACAATGCAACAACAGGGTAGTGCCGATTCCGATGGCCAGTCCTTCCACCGCGGCAATGATGGGCGTATCGCAAACCATCAGGGCTTCGATGAAGGCCAGAGCCGCAGAGGGCTTGGGATTTTCATCCGTGGCGCGGGCGCGGAAATCATCGAGATCATTGCCGGCGGTAAAAACACCACCGTCACCGCTGAGCACGATGGCATGCACGCCGGCATCTGCCGCTGCTTTGCTCACGCCTTCGGACAGCGCCCGGTACATATCGCGAGTCAATGCATTTTTCTTGTCCGTCCTGCTGATCACCAGATGGGCCACACCTGGCTGGTTTTGGGTGATGATCACGATGAATGCCTCCATGGACTAAACTTTGGTAATGGAATATCGGCCACCATCCTATTGCAAAAAGCAAAGTGTATGATAGATTCGGATACACGGATTCATTCTGCAGTCACCAATTCCGCACAGTGAAATCACGAACAGGACGTCCAACACAATAACGATCGAGGTCCAGCAATGAAGATATTAACCACCGCCAGAAAAACCCTGATCACGTACGGTTCTGCCCTGACCCTGGGCCTGACCGCCGCACTGGCCAGCGCTCCGGCAGCTGCCGCTGAAGAAAGCTTTACCTGGAAGGTCCAATCCCATTGGCCTGGCTCCAGCAGTTCCTATGAAGACAGCCTGGTTCGACTCAAGACCATTCTTGAAGAGCGCACCGATGGCCGTCTGGAGCTGGACCTTTACGAAGCAGGCTCGCTGTTCAAAGCCAAGGAAATCTTCAACGCTGTCAGCCGGGGCATCCTGGAAATGGGCACCATCTCTCCGGCTTATGCCCAGGACAAGATCACCCTCGCGGGCATTGCCTCGGGCCTGCCGTTTGCCTTCCGCAATGTCTGGGAAGCCGCCTATTTCCACCAGGGCCTCGGTTTCGAACAGATGCTTCGCGATGAAGCGGCCAAGCACAATGTCTATTGGGCGACTGACAAGGTCTACCCGACCGAGATGGTGGTCAAGCAACCCATTAACAGCTGGGATGACTTCACCAAGCTGAAAATCCGCTCCTCCGGTGCGCTACAGAGCTTTCTCACCGACGCTGGTGCTGCCGCATCCTACATCCCGGGCAGTGAACTTTACTCCGCCCTGGACTCCGGCATTGTTGACGGTGCCCATTGGGGCGCCTCCCAGGGCGCATTCAGCATGGGCCTGTATGAAGTGGCCAAATACCACGTACAGCCAGCACTGAACATTGCCGGCACCGACGTCATCATTGTCAGCCAGAAAGCGTTGAACAAGCTGCCCGAGGATATGCAGAACATCGTCAAGCAGGCCCTTGAGGAGCAATTCTGGTTCCGTACCAATGAGTATCAGTACAAGGAACGCATCACGCTGGCCAAGGCCATCAACGAACACAATGTTCAGGTCAACACCTTGCCAGAAGACGTTCAGGACCGTCTGACCCAGACCGCGCAAACGTTGTGGGATGAGGAAGGCAAGCGCAGCGACAACGCCCAGAAGGCGCTGGACATGCTGAAAGACTATCTGTCAGAGCTGGGCTATCTGTAAACGCCTGACGCCTGAAACCGGCCGGGCCCGCTTTTCAGGCCCGGCTTTGCTTTTGAACGAACCGTTTCCCGGAGAATACCAATGGGTGTGTTGAGCGCATTCATGAGAGGGGTTACCCGTCTCAATGATGTCATCGGGCGCGGGATAGCGCTGATCGTTTTTGCCATGTTCGCATTCCTGATCATGGAGGTGGCGTTTCGCTACCTGTTCAACTCGCCCACGGTATGGACCAACGAACTGACCCAGATGCTGTTTGGCATCTACGCCGTCATGTCAGGGGGTTACATCATGGCTCACCGTGGCCATGTGAACGTTGATCTGCTGCACTCACACCTTCCGCCCCGCGGTCGGGCCGTGCTCGACATTCTGACTTCAACAATATTCTTTATATTCACCCTGGCCCTGCTGTACTTCGGCTACGACATGGCAAGCGAGTCCATTGCCAGCTGGGAAACCTCCTATTCCGCCTGGAACCCGCCTATCTGGCCGGTGAAAGCCGCCATTCCGCTGGGTACAGGCCTATTGGTTCTGCAAGGCATCGTCAAGTTACTGGAAGATATCGCAGTGGCCTTCAACCTCAGTTACTACACCCCCGAATCCCAGGACGACGCTAAAGGAGAGCCATTGTGAGCATTGAAATCCTCACGTTGCTGTTCTTCGGCTCCCTGCTGTTTTTCCTGCTTCTCGGCCTGCCACTGGCTTTTGTGCTGGGCGGCGTATCCGTTGTCTTCCTCTACTTCACCTGGGGATTCGACTCCTTCTATATGGTGTCCTCGCAGATCTGGGGCACCATGGAAAGCTTTACCCTAGTGGCGATCCCCCTGTTCGTCTTCATGGCGATGATTCTGGAGCGAACCGGGGTTGCCAAAGACCTGTACCGCATGATGCACCTCTGGTGTGGTGGCCTGAGGGGTGGCCTCGCCATTGGCACCCTTGGTATTTGCGCCGTTTTTGCAGCTATGGTTGGCATCAGTGGCGCGGCGGTCGTCGCCATGGGCACCATCGCACTGCCGTCGATGCTTGAGCGGGGCTACGACAAGAAGATGGCCCTGGGTGTGATCAACACTGGCGGGGGCTGGGGCATACTGATTCCTCCCAGCATTCTGATGATCCTCTATGCCCTGATTACCGGTGTGTCGGTAGGCAAAATGTTCGCTGCCGGCATCATGCCCGGTATTCTGCTGATGGTACTGACCGCCATCTACATCCTGGTGCGTTGCCACCTGCAGCCCGAACTGGCCCCCGCGCTGCCCCAGGAAGAGCGTGGCACCTGGCCGGAGAAGTTGCGCGCCCTGCGGGCGGTACTGCTGCCCATCGGTGTTGTGATCATGGTTCTGGGCTCCATCATTGGCGGCATTACCACGCCAACCGAAGCCGCCGCCATGGGCGTGCTCGGCGCCCTGATATCCGCTGCGGTGTACCGTCAGTTCAAGTGGAGCATCCTGCAGGAAGCGGCGATCCGCACCTTCAAGCTCACCGGTATGATCATGTGGATCCTGTTCGCAGCCCACGCCTTCAGTGCTGCCTATCAGAGCATGGGGGCCCAGGATCTGATCGAGGGGCTGATGAACATGATTCCCGGCGGCCCCTGGGGCATCATCGTCGCCATGATGGTGATCGTGTTCCTGCTGGCCATGGTGCTGGACCCGGTCGGCATCATGTTGATCACCCTGCCGGTATTCATGCCCATCGTTGAGTCCCTGGGATTTGACCCGATATGGTTCGGCATCCTGTTCGTGATCAATATGGAAATCGGCTACATGACGCCACCTTTCGGTTTCAATCTGTTCTATCTGAAAGGGGTCGTGCCACCGAGCATCACCATGAAGGATATCTACTCATCAATCATTCCCTTTGTGATTGTTGAAATTGTGGGGCTGGGGTTGATCATGATCTTCCCGCAAATTGCCACCTATCTGCCGGATCTGCTGTTCTGAGCCGAGCCTGATCATGGCGGATCATAACCCTGTGTGGGTTGTTGCAGGCGGTTTAACAGAGGACTACCTTTAGGGAATCCCGATCAATGGAACCGGGATTCCCAATCACAAGGAGACGTTCTCATGAACCGATTCAGCCCTGCCTTAGTGCCCCTGCTTCTCCTGCTCTTGCTTGCCCCCTTCGCGGCCCAGGCTGAGACCCTGACCGACCAGACCATCCGCTCATTCATCAGCAGCCTGGAAACCCTTCAGGGGATGGAGAGTGAATTCGATGAGATGACGGAGGATTTCCCGGCCGAGAACGGTGAGCGCGGTGGCGAGATGCCAGACATGTCGCGAATATTCTCATCGTCCATCGAGCGCATGAAGGGCCATGACCTATACAACCGGTTGGAAGACGTGGTGGAGCAACACGGATTCGCCAATCCCGAGTCGTGGGCGAAAACCGGTGACCGCATCTTCCAGGCCTGGAGCGCCCTGGAAATGGGCGAGCAGTCCAACACCATGAATCAGGAAATGGCCAAAGCCATGGAAGAGATCAACAACAATCCACACATGAGCGAAGCCCAGAAGCAGCAGATGCGGGACATGATGGGTGGAGCCATGTCTGCCATGGAAACGGCAAGCAACGCACCGGAAGCCGATAAGCGTGCCCTGCGACCGCATCTGGACGCACTGCGCGCAGCAACTGATTCCGACCGTTAAGCAGCACTCGCCCCGAATCGAGTAGGAGGGGGAGTTACCTCCCCCGTCCTCTCACACCACCGGGCATACG